>Ga0335075_10005312_pt1 | contig 20018 bp, 13 predicted proteins | sample Lox_Sample_24_FD_206723 | JGI IMG/M metagenome (GOLD analysis project Ga0335075, IMG submission 206723) | Soil microbial communities from Loxahatchee National Wildlife Refuge, Florida, United States - Lox_Sample_2.4 | ecosystem: Environmental > Terrestrial > Soil > Wetlands | place: USA...
CTGCACGCTCGAAGACGCTCGCGATGCCCGCCGGGCCGCCGACGTTATCGGGATCCCGTTCTACGTCTGGGACATGGCCGAGCGATTCCACGCGGACGTGGTTCAGGACTTCGTCGACGAGTACGCGCGCGGCAACACGCCCAACCCGTGCCTGCGCTGCAACGAGAAGATCAAGTTCGCGGCAGTGCTGGACCGTGCGGTCGCGCTGGGCTTTGACGCGGTCTGCACCGGGCATCACGCCCGGCTCGAGCCAGTGCCGGGCGCTGCCGGGCTGACGCGGCTGGTCCGCAGCGTCGACGCGGGCAAGGATCAGTCCTACGTCCTCGCGGTGCTGACCAGCGAGCAGCTGAGCCGGGCCATGTTCCCGCTCGGCGGCACCACCAAGGATCAGGTCCGCAAGGAGGCTGGGGACCGCGGGCTCGCGGTCGCCGACAAGCCGGACAGCCACGACGTCTGCTTCATCGCGGACGGCGACACCAGGGGCTTCCTGCGCCGTCATCTCGGCAGCGCACCCGGCGACATCGTCGAGGCCGACGGCACCGTCATCGGCGGACATGATGGCAGCTACGGCTTCACCATCGGCCAGCGGAAGGGCTTGCACATCGACCGACCCGCGGCTGACGGCAGGCCGCGGTTCGTCCTCAGCATCGAGCCCGTCTCGCGAACGGTAACTGTCGGACCCGCCGAGGCCCTGGATGTGCTCGAGATCGAGGCAAGCCGGCCGGTCTGGTCCGGCTGCCTGCCGCCGTCCGGCCCGGTTGATTGCCTAGTGCAGCTGCGCGCACACGGGGAGGTCTATTCCGCCGTCTGTACGCCGGACGGCGATCTGGTCAGGATCCGCCTCAGCGAGCCTGCTCGTGGCATCGCGCCCGGCCAGGCAGCCGTCTTCTACGACGGCGAAGCGGTCCTCGGAAGCGCCACGATCCTTACCGCTCGACAAGCCGACTTGGCGCGCTGAACATCGGCGGCCATGAATACGGAATGACGCTGGTGAGCTTCTCGAACCGGGCGCGCGACGGGTATCCGTCATCGGGGTGGAGGCCCCTCGAACTGAAGCCCTGGTCGTAGTAGTAGTCATGCAAGCCCACATTCGTGGTCCAGGCGTTGATCCTCACGACGCGGGCGTCGTGAGCGAGTCGCCCAGTCCTGCCTGCCCAGTTCAGCAGCGCCGCGCCCAGACCTAGTCCGGCGTAACGGCGATCGACCACGAGGCGATGTACATAGACCGCCGACTTCGCTGGTGAATCCTGGGACCAGTAGGGATCGGGGTCAGGATCTGCGGCCAGGGTCGCTGCAGCGGTACCGGCGTCCCAGCAGATCCAGGTCTTGCCTTCGGTCAAGGACGCCTCGATCCGGCTGTCCCGGCCTACCCGGCTGGGCCACGGCTTGGCCCACTGATCAGTGTCTTTGTGCCGGAGCCAGTCGGCTGCCTCGTCGATCAAGCCAATAATTCTGGCCATGTCCGCCGTCTCCGCGCGCCGCAGAGCCAACGGCCAAACCGGCATAGTCATCTACTTTAGGGCAGGAACCTGTCCACGGGACATCGCCGGTAGTGAGGAAGGCATAGTCCCGCTGTCGGCGCTGTGACCCATCGGGAATCCGCCAGCGCCGACAGAGCCCCACGGCGTGTCAGCTCCCCGGGTTGAGCTAGTCAGCCGGGGCGGAACCGGCCAATCAGTCTGGGTCGTAGTGTTCGTAGCGATACTGTGGCGACGGCCGACCGTAGCGCTTCGCCATTCAGACCTCCCCTCGTAAGCTGGCCAGCTCCGGGCCTGGCAGCGCCAGCTGGCTGCTGGAGTCCAGTACAGGTCCGGCAGAAATACCATGATTCATCGCCTTCATGATCGCAATGGCCTTATTAGCTGTATGAGCTGACGAAGTGCCCTTCAAAGACGGTCTGACCTGGGCTGATGAGAGCGCAAAGGACGAGCGAAAAAGGTAGGCCAGCCTTTTGGCGCACGCTCGTCAACGCCCCACAAAAGAGGCAGTTTGGCCAGACGGTGTACTTGCTACGCGGCTGATCCCTGTGGCGCGTGTTTCCCTGTGCCATTCAACTTCGCCATAAAGTGCTTTAGCCTGATTTTCCAGCGCTCGCGCAGGAAGATCTCCGGAGCAGCGATCAATAGCGCCGGAACAGCCAGGATGACAGCGGCGGTGTGGATGCCGAGGTGGCTGGCGAGGAGACCGTCGGTGAGCGAGGCGATCGGCTTCGTCCCAGCCCAGGCCACGGCCCACAGGGCCATGACCTGCACGGCGTGCTGCGGGGTGGCCCTGTGCAGTAGGAGAGCCTGCGACGCGGCCCCAGTCAGCAACCCGGCGATGCCTGCCACCACGACCGCCGCCAGACTAACCCAGCGGTCTACTCCGAAGGCGAACACGGGGACGGCGATGGCGAGGATGGCGAGCGGCACGGCGGCTCGCTTCGTCTTCGCCGGCCGGGTGGGGAACATGGCCCCGAAGACTGTGCCAACGCCTAGGGCCGCGAGGAAGTAAGCCGGCCAGAAGCTTGGGACGCCGAGCTGATGCGCCACGGACGGCCCTAGGACGAGAACCGGATCGTCAGCCAAGGTCACGGCGGCGACCATCAGAAGCAGCAACATGATCCGCGGACGGTCGAACGCAAACCTGAGCACGTCTCGGTGCCGCACTCGCACCTGCGGCCCGATTCCCTGACTCGGATACAGGCCGATCACGATCAAGGCGAAGACCAGGAACGATATCGAGTTGAGCGCGAAGGCCCAGGCCGTGCCGATGCTGGCGAGCACGGCCAGGTACAGCAACGGCGCTAGCGTGCGGCCTGTGTTGTAGGAGACCGAATTCAGGGCCAGGGCGGCCTTCTTATCCTTCTCCTGTACCAGCGCCGACACCATGGCCGTCTGGATTGGCAGCGCGAATGTCAGGGCGAGCCCGGTGCCGAGCGCGCCGAGAAACAGCTCCAGCTCGGTAAGCCTGCCAGTGAACTCGACGCAGGCCAGGACGCCGGTGATCACGAAGGACAGTAGCTGGGCGCCAACCAGCACGTTTTTACGGCCTAGCCGGGCGCCGAGGCTGCCGGCCCACGGGCCGATAGTCAGAAACCCAGAGAACTGGGCGCTGGTGATGATGGCGACGTCGAAGACGTTATGGGTGAGCCGGTAGGCCAGGATCAGCTGTGCGGTGTTTTGGAGCCAGGTGCCGAGGTTCGAGACGGTGCAACCGATGAAGTAAGCCCGGAACGACCGCTGCTGGAGCACACGCCAGGACCCGGTCCGGTCCGCAGCGTAGTGTCGGCCAAGCGACCTAAGCCGGGCAAGCGGGCTGCCCGTTGCCGCCGACCTGGCCCGGAGTTCCGTCGGCTCCTTGCTGTCGTCGCTAGTCGCAGTGAGCATCTTCACTGGGACGAACCAGATCTGTGCACGAGAACTCCGAAGAGAAGCGGAACGAGCCATTGTGCTGGAGAACGAACTGTGAGACCTCGCGCGGAAGCGAGTTAATACCCCTAAGCCCCGGACGGCAGTCACAGCTGAGGTTCCTGTGACTCGTTCTTTGCTGTTGCTGGGCTCTCAGATTCGTCGGGGACCTCGCCCGAGACCATCACGAACTGGTTCCGGTCGGTCGGATAGGTCGTGACCGTCACGCGGAGTGGCCGCCCGAAGGCCTCGTAGCCGGTGCGAGTGATCTCGAAGACCGGGGTACTACCGTCATCCGGGATACCGAAGAAGGCGCTCTCCTCGGCGTCTGGCGCCCTGACGCTGATCCGGTCCCTCCGGCCGACTTCGTCAATTCCGAGGGACTCGCGGAGGTATCCAACGGCGCCGTTCTTGATGTCCTCAGCCTGGAGCAGTCGGCTGGCGCCCTGCTCTACTAGGCGCATGGGATAGAAGGTGGTCTGGCGGGAATACGGCAGACCGTCGATAAGGCGCAGCTGATGGCGGCTAATGACCATGGCGTCGTTGGGTAGTCCGAGTTCGTCCGCCGGCAGCCCCTCGGCCTTCCGAATCTCCACTCGCGGCCCCGAGACGCTAGGTGCGCGTCGTCGATAGAGCACGGCTTCGGTGAATGCGATGCTCTCCTCCAACCCAGGCTCAGGCGGTCGAGGAGATAGATCCGTGACGAACGGTTCGATCTTCGGCGTCACGAAGGTGCCCTGACCGGACCGGGTGTAGACCAGGCTCCGCATCACCAGCCACTTGATCGCGTCGCGGATGGTGTTGCGCGAGGCCCGGTACTCGGCTTGCAGGTCGAGCTCGGTCGGCAGCGGCTTGCCGTCAGCGCCCACCTTGCCAGATTCGATCTTCTGGCGCAGATCCTCAGCGATCTGGCGCCACAACGGGTCGGCCATCTGCGCTCCCTAACATCCCAACGGTACCAATTGGATGATCAGATGGGTTGGCTGGAACCATACCACTGATCCAGATTGTTGGATTGGCCTCTTGCATTCGATCTTTGGCACTGTCACCATTGAAGATACCAAAGGTTGGGATGAATCCAACAGGGGGGTCAGTAGGCCTGATCCTACCAGTCCCAGCCCAGATACCGGAGCCATTTCGAAAGGAGTTGCCGAGCTACCAGCCGGGTGAAAGGGGAAGAGCAATGGCAGCCATCCTGGCGATCGTCTTCGCCGCCGCAGCAGGGTTCGCGTTCGTCGTGTCGATCTTCGTAATCGTGATCATCGGAGTGCACCGGGAAGAGCGATACCTGACTTTCTCGAACACGACTGCACCCGGCGCCGTCGCTCTGCTGGCTCGGATCGTGCTCGGCCGCTATGTGCGCAAGGAACGGCGCCGGCAGCGCGGCGGCTACCCAGATGACCTGGCCAGCTCACGTGAGCCAAGTTTCCGTGAACACAGCGTGGGCCCGAGAAGGTAGTCGCTGATCGCCGCTGCCGCACCGCACGCACGGGGGAGCGGTGCGGCAGCGGCTTGCGCACCCGGAATCGGCCATGTCGTCGGTACCCGCCGTTAGGCTCTGACCGTGAGCGAGCAGCACAGCCAGGGCTTCCCGTGGCCGCCCGGAACCGCGACGGGGATCGGTTCGATGCCCGGCAGCGATCCGATGGAGGCGTGCCGGCTGGTTTTCGGTGAGCTGCCGGACCTGCCGTACCTGCCCGAGCTGCCCAGCCGAGGGGTCGGGGCAGACATGGTCGGGCGAGCTGCTGCGCTGCTGGTGGACATGCCCGTGCAGGCGACAGCCAGCGGCTGGAAGCTTGCCGACCGGCCGGGCCGGGACGCTAGGCGCGCAGTCGGCTTCCTTTCGGAGGATCTCGACACTCTCGAGGAGGTCGCCAGCGGCTACTCTGGGCCGCTCAAGATCGGAATCTGCGGGCCCTGGACGCTGGCGGCCGCACTGGAGCTGAGCCGGTCGGTCAACCCGGTGCTTTCCGACCCCGGTGCCGTCGCGGATCTGACCGCCTCGCTTGCCGAGGGCGTGGCAAACCATGCGGCCGAGGTGCGCAAGCGGGTCCCCGGAGCCACCCTGATCGTGCAGTTCGATGAGCCGTCCTTGCCGGCCGCGCTCTCAGGCCGGGTGCCGACAGCCAGTCGGCTGACGACAGTCGCGGCGATCGACAGCACCATAGCGAGCCAGCGCCTGCAGACAGTGCTCTGCGCCCCGGCGGCATTCACGATCGTGCACTGCTGCGCCGGGCGTGCCCCGTTCCCGGAAATGAAGGCCGCCGGTGCATCGGCCGTCAGTTTCGATCTCAGCCGGCTCCGGACGAGGGATGTTGATCTTGTAGCCGAGCTTGCCGATGCCGGGATCGCGCTGTTCGCTGGCGCCTTGCCGACTGCCAGCGCCCAGCGCCTAGTGAGCGGGCCGCCGCTGACGCCGCGGGATACCGCCGAGTCGGTCGTTACCCTGTGGCGCCGAACCGGCCTGGCGACCGACCACATGACGCTGCAGACCGTGATCACTCCAGGGTGCGGACTCGCCGGGGTGTCACCAGCGGCAGCACGTGCGGCGCTCGCGCACTGCCGCGAAGCCGCGCGGATAGCGCCCGAGCTGATCGAGCCCAGCTAGCCAGGAGAGGCCTGATGACGCACCAAGATCCCAGGGAGCGGCATGCGGAGCTGGCTGCCGAGCTACTCGAAGCCCAGTACCGTTACCACGTCCTCGACTCGCCGCTGATCTCCGACATCGACTACGACACGAAGATGCGCGAGCTTGAGGGCCTCGAGGACGAGATCCCCGAGCTGCGGACGCCCGACTCGCCGAGCCAGCGAGTCGGCGGGATGATCTCCACCGACTTCACGCCGGTGCAGCACCTGCAGCCGCTGCAGAGCCTGGACAACGTGTTCTCGGCTGAGGGCCTGGATGGCTGGGTCGGCCGGGCGGAGCGGCTCGGGGGCACCGGCCCGTATGTGTGCGAGCTTAAGATCGACGGCCTAGCCGTGGACTTGGTATATCGCAAGGGCCGCCTGCAGCGAGCCGCGACCAGGGGCGACGGCGTCACCGGAGAGGACGTGACGCCGAACGTCAAGACGATCGCGGCCGTTCCCGGCAGGCTGTCCGGCAGTGACTGGCCAGAGACACTCGAAGTGCGCGGTGAGGTGTTCCTGCCGGTGCGTGCCTTCGAGGAACTGAACGAGAAGCTGACCGAGGCGGGCAAGCCGCCATTTGCCAATCCGCGCAACTCCGCGGCCGGCTCGCTGCGCCAGAAGGACCCACGGGTGACGGCTTCGCGCGCGCTCAACATGATCGTGCACGGCATCGGCCGCGTGGACGGCGTCGACGACCCGCCCGACGCGCAGTCTGACTGGTATGAGCTGCTGCGCGGTTGGGGGCTCCCGGTCAGCGACCTCTACCAGGTGGTGTCCGACATCGAAGGCGTGCGCAAGTACATCGCGCACTATGCCGAGCATCGGCACGATCCGCCGTACGAGATCGATGGCGTTGTCGTCAAGATCGACCCGTTCGCGCAGCAGCGGCAGCTTGGCTCGACCAGCCGGGCGCCGCGGTGGGCGATCGCCTATAAGTACCCGCCTGAGGAGGTGAACACCCGGCTGCTGGACATCCGGGTGAACGTGGGCCGGACCGGACGGGTCACGCCATTCGCGGTGATGGAGCCGGTCAAGGTCAGCGGATCCACGGTCGAGAACGCGACCCTGCACAACGCAGACGAGATCGTCCGCAAGGGCGTTTTGATCGGCGACATGGTCGTGCTGCGCAAGGCGGGCGATGTCATCCCTGAGGTCGTCGGGCCAGTAACTGATCTCAGGACCGGGGACGAGCGCGCCTTTGAGTTCCCGACCCGATGCCCGGTCTGCGGGACGCCGCTGACGCGCGAGGACGGCGGTGTTGACTGGCGCTGCCCGAACGCGCGATCCTGCCCGGCGCAGTTGCGGGAGCGGCTGTTCCACTTGGCGGGGCGGGGTGCCCTCGACATCGAGGTGCTTGGCTACGAGGCTGCGGTCGCGCTGCTGGAATCCGGGCTTGTCGCCGATGAGGGGGACCTGTTCGGCCTGACGGCGGAGTCGCTTTCGACGGTGCCCTTCTTCGTGACCAAAGCCGGCGCGCTGACCGCGAACGCCACCCGCCTGCTGACCAACCTGGAGGACGCGCGGCACCGGCCGCTGTGGCGGATCCTGGTAGCCCTGTCGATCAGGCATATCGGGCCGACCGCGGCCCGCTCGCTTGCCGCCGCCTTCGGCTCCGTGGACGCCATCGCGGCCGCGCCTGAGGCTGAGCTGATCACCGTCGACGACGTCGGGCCTACCATCGCCAGGTCGCTCAAGGAGTGGTTCGAAGTGGACTGGCACCGGGCCATCGTGGAGAAATGGCGGGCGGCCGGGGTAGACCTGGCGATCCCTGGCTTCGTGGCGCCCGAGCGGGCTGAGCCGGAGGCGGTCGCAGCCACGGCGAGGGGCCTGCTGGCGGGAGTAACCGTCGTGCTGACCGGAACCCTCGAGGACCGCACCAGGGACGAAGCCGCAGAGGCGATCCAGGCGCTCGGCGGGAAGGTGTCCGGCTCAGTCTCGAAGAAGACCGGATTCGTGGTCGCCGGGCAAAATCCCGGCTCGAAACTTGACAAGGCGGAGTCACTGGGCGTGTCGGTGCTCGACGAGGCGGGACTGGCCGTGCTGCTGTCGGAAGGACCTGAGGCGGCCAGGGCGGCCACTGCTGGCTGACAGCGTCACCGCGCGGACCTGCGGCAGCGGCCCCAGCCCGGTATTTTCGACCTGGGTTCGCTAGACAGTGCATGATCTCAGGTTGTAACGCATAGTATGCAATTGGCTTCGGGAAGTACGCTTTTGCCCGTAGCATCAACGCAAAGCGCTGGATACAGTACAGTGCGCTACAGCTGGCCTATGAGGAGCCATGAGGGACCCGACCGATACCAGGAACATCGGCCCGCGGGTGGGCTCCCCGCTGTGGATCCATATCACGGCGGTCACCATTGCGGGCGCTATCGTCTTCGGGTTCGCGGTCACAAAGCTGATGCACATGTCGGTGCTGGCCAGGCAACCGATGTTCTGGGTCCTGGTCGCCATGGTCGTGCTGGGCGACATCTGGCCGATCGTCACGCCAGGACGCTCCAGTCTCGAGGCACCGCTGGCGTCGGTCACCTTCAGCTTCGCCATGCTGATTGTCTGGGGGCTGCCGGTCGCTGTGCTGGTGCGGGCAACCTCGACCATGGTCACGTTCCTGGCCAAGCGCAAGGCACCGCACCGAGCGGCCTTCAACGCGGCCGCGAACACCCTGAGCCTGGCGGCCGCCGGCGGCGTGCTCTGGGCGTTGGGCTTGCACAGGGGGCCGGGGCCGCACCACTGGCTGGTGCTGCAAGGCCCCGCGGCCCCGGAGGACCTCGCCAAGGTCCTGCTGGCCGCGCTTGCCTGCTTTGTTGTGAGCTACGTGCTGTTCACCGGAGCGGTCGCCCTGCACTCCCGCGAGCCGGTGCTTCGCACGCTGGTCAGCAAGCTGCCCTATGAGACCTTCGTCGGCCTGGTCGTGTTCGCAACCGCGCCGCTGGTGGCCCTCGCCATCGACAGTTCATCAGCCTGGTTCGTGCTGCTGTTCGCCTTCCCGCTGGCCGCCTTCTACATCAACGCGGCCGTATCCGTCCGGAGTGAGCACCAGGCGCACCACGACGAGCTCACCGGCCTGCCCAACCGGAAGATGCTGACGCTCAGGCTCGACAGCATGCTCGCGCAGGCGGCCAGCAGCGGCGGCGGCCTTGGCTTCCTGCTGCTCGACCTAGACCGCGGCCTCAAGGAAGTCAACGACACGCTCGGGCATGCGGTCGGGGACCGGCTGCTGCGGCTGGTAGCGCACCGGCTTACGCACAGCATCCGGCCTGGAGACCTGGTCGCCCGCCTCGGCGGCGACGAGTTCGCCGTCTTGCTGCCATCGATGAAAGAGGCATCCGCGGCCCGCGAGGTAGCGGCCCGGCTGCGCGCGGCAGTAGCGGAGCCGATCCGGCTCGAGGGCATGTCGTTCGTTATCGAGGTGAGCATCGGGATCGCGATGTTCCCCGATGATGCCACCTCGGCTGAGCTGCTGATGCAGCGTGCCGACGTGGCCATGTACCTGGCCAAGCAGCGCCGGAGTGGCGTGGAGCGGTACCAGCAGGACCTGGACCGCAACTCGCCGTCTCGGCTCGCGTTGTTCGGCGAACTCCGCCGGGGCCTGGATCGGGGCGAGCTGGAGCTGCACTACCAGCCGAAGGTCTACCTCGCCGACCAGCGCACGGCGGGCGTCGAGGCGCTGGTCCGCTGGTTGCACCCGGTCCGCGGCATGCTGATGCCCGACGACTTCATTCCGGTCGTCCAGCAGTCCTACCTGATGCGCGAGGTCACGGCTTTCGTCATCGAAACGGCAGTAGCTCAGGCAGCCATCTGGCGGCAGTCCGGGCTGGACGTCCAGGTATCGATCAACCTCTCGGGCCGCGACCTACTCGACAACGGTCTCGCCGATCTTGTGTCACAGTGCCTGAACCGGCATCGGCTGCCGCCCACGGCGCTGCTGCTGGAGATTGACGAGCGAGTACTCACTAGTGAGCCGGCCCATTCGGTCGCGACGGCGGAGTCGCTGGCCGGCCTGGGCATCGGCCTCAGCCTGGATGACTTCGGCACCGGCTATTCGAACCTGGTCCGGCTGAAACGCCTGCCCGTCACTGAAGTCAAGGTGGACTCATCCTTCGTGAGCCGACTACTCGAGTCTCCCGATGACGAGGTGGTCGTGAAGTCCATCCTTGACCTGGCTGCGGCGCTCGGCATCCGGTCAGTGGCGGAGGGAGTCGAGTCTGTTGACGTGGCGGCGGCCCTCCTGGAAATGGGATGTGTCGCGGCCCAGGGCTGGTACTTCGCCAAGCCGATGAATGCGGCCTCGGCCACAGCCTGGCTGACTGAACAGACGCTGCTCGGCGCCGCGACTGCGCGGGACCTGAATCCGAACCCTGGTCGGCACGCGATTGCAGTGCCGCCAGCCGGCTGGAGCCGCTAGTCGCCCCCGGGGGTTAATGGCTTGGGCTGGCTTGTGGCCGGCCCCATAGGATGGCGTCCATGTCCATCACCCGCGATGAGGTAGCGCACCTGGCCAGGCTGTCCAGGCTGGCCCTGACTGACGCCGAGCTTGAGCACCTTGGCGGCCAGCTCGACCAGATCATCGCTGCCGTGGCCAGGGTGCAGGAGGTCGCAGCAGCGGGCATTCCGCCGATGACTCACGCTGTGCCGGTGGTCAACGTGTTCCGCGAAGACATCGAGGTGCCCTGCCTCACGCCCGAGCAAGCCCTGGCGGCGGCGCCTGATGCCGAGCAGTCCAGGTTCCGGGTCCCGCGCATCCTGTCGGAGGACTGATCATGGCCGTGGATGCCGCTGGCGAGCTGACCCGGCTGACCGCGGCCGAGATCGCCGCGGCGATCGCGGCTGGTGAGGTCTCCGCAGTCGAGGTGACGCAAGCACATCTCGACCGGATCGTCGCAGTCGATCCCGATGTTCACGCTTTTCTGCACGTCGCAGGTCTGGGTGCGCTGGCCGCCGCTGAGGAGGTCGACCGCAAGCGGGCGGCAGGCGAACCGCTGGGGCCGCTGGCGGGTGTGCCCCTGGCACTGAAGGACGTACTCACGACGCGCGACATGCCGACAACCTGCGGATCGAAGATTCTAGAAGGCTGGCGGCCGCCCTATGACGCGACCGTGACCAGGCGGCTGCGCGATGCTGGCGTGATCATCCTCGGCAAGACCAACATGGACGAGTTCGCCATGGGGTCCTCGACCGAGAACTCCGCCTACGGGCCGAGTCACAACCCCTGGGACCTCAGCCGCATCCCCGGCGGCTCGTCAGGCGGCTCATCGGCTGCCGTCGCCGCGTATGAAGCGCCGCTGGCGATCGGAACCGACACTGGCGGATCCATCCGGCAGCCTGCCGCCGTGTGCGGGATCGTCGGCATGAAACCGACCTATGGCGGCTCGTCCAGGTACGGGCTGGTGGCGTTCGCGTCCTCGCTGGACACGCCTGGTCCGCTAGCGCGAACGGTGCTTGACGCGGCGCTGCTGCACGAGGCGATGTCTGGTCACGACCCCTGCGACTCGACCTCCGTCGATGCTCCGGTGCCGCCGGTCGTGGCCGCGGCCCGGCAGGCAGACGTGGCGGGTCTGCGGGTTGGCGTCGTGAGCGAGTTCAGCGGTGACGGCTATCAGAACGGAGTCACGTCCAGGTTCAACGAGGCCGTCGAACTGCTTGAGTCGCTGGGCGCCAAGGTGGTCGAGGTTTCCTGCCCGAACTTCACCTACGCGCTCCCCGCTTACTACCTCATCGCACCCAGTGAGTGCTCATCCAACTTGGCCAGGTTCGACGGGATGCGCTACGGCCTTCGGGTCGGCGACGACGGTACTCACAGCGCCGAAGAAGTGATGTCACTGACCAGGGCAGCCGGATTCGGCCCAGAGGTCAAGCGCCGGATCATGCTGGGCACATACGCGCTGTCCAGCGGTTACTACGACGCTTACTACGGCAAAGCCCAGCAGGTGCGGACGCTCATCAACCGCGATTTTGACACCGCGTTCGAGCAGGTCGACGTGCTGGTATCGCCGACGACGCCGACGACTGCCTTTGCCATCGGGGAGAGAGCCGACGACCCGCTGGCCATGTATTTCGCCGACTTGTGCACGATCCCGTCGGATCTGGCCGGGAACGCAGCTATCTCAGTGCCCTGCGGGCTCGCGCCCGAAGACGGACTTCCGGTGGGGTTGCAGATCATGGCGCCCGTCCTGGCCGACGACCGGGTGTACCGGGTCGGCGCCGCAGTCGAGGCGGCGCTCGAGCAGCGCTGGGGCGGCCCGCTGCTGACACAAGCGAAGGGGCTGGTACAGCAGAGCGGAGGCGCGCAATGACCCAGGTAGCGCAGCTGGTGCCCTACGACGAGGCCATCTCGCGGTACGAGCCGGTGATCGGGCTGGAGACGCACGTCGAGCTCGGCACGACGACCAAGATGTTCTGCGGCTGCCGGACCACATTCGGCCTCGAGCCGAATTCGGCGGTCTGCCCGGTCTGCCTCGGCCTGCCCGGCTCGCTGCCGGTAACCAACAGGGCCGCGATCGAGTACACCATCCGGATCGGTCTCGCACTGAACTGCACGATCGCCACCTGGTGCCGATTCGCGCGGAAGAACTACTTCTACCCCGACATGCCGAAGGACTTCCAGATCTCGCAGTACGACGAACCGCTGTGCACCGACGGCTGGCTCGACGTCGTCGTCGAGGGCCAGAGTTTCCGGGTCGGCATCGAGCGCGTGCACCTGGAAGAGGACACCGGCAAGTCGCTGCACATGGGCGGCGCGACCGGGCGCATCCACGGCGCCGAGTACTCGCTCGTTGACTACAACCGGGCCGGCATTCCACTGGTGGAGGTGGTCACCAAGCCGATTGCCGGAACCGGCGCGATGGCGCCGGCCGCGGCACGCGCCTACGTTACTGAATTGCGCGACCTGCTGCGCGCCTTGGGCGTGTCGGACGTCCGGATGGAGGAAGGCTCCCTGCGCTGCGACGTCAACACATCCCTGGCTCTCCGCGGCGCACGTGAGTGGGGCACGCGAACCGAGACCAAGAACGTGAACTCCCTGCGGTCGGTCGAACGCGCCGTTCACTTCGAGATCGAGCGCCAGGCAGCAGTCCTCGACGCCGGGCGGAAGGTCGTCCAGGAGACCCGGCACTTCCACGAGGACAACGGCACCACGACGCCGGGCCGGAGCAAGGAAGAGGCGCAGGATTACCGCTATTTCCCCGAGCCCGATCTGGTGCCGGTCGCCCCCGAGCGCGACTGGGTGGAACGGATCAGGGCCAGCTTGCCCGAGTTGCCGGCCGCCCGCAGGACCCGGCTACAGGCCGAATGGGGGCTGCCCGACCTGGACATGACCCAGCTGTCCAACGCTGGCGCGCTCGACCTGGTCAGCGAGACCGTCGCGGCGGGAGCGTCGGCGGCCGACGCGCGCAAATGGTGGATGGGTGAGCTAGCCCGGCACGCAAACGAGACCGGCGTCGACCTCGCGGAACTGCCAATCACCCCGGCCCAGGTGGCCCGGGTGAGTGCCATGGTTCAGGCCAAGACGATCAACGACAAGCTGGCCAGGCAGGTTCTGGAAGGTGTGCTGGCTGGCGAAGGCGACCCCGACACGGTCGTGCAAGCACGTGGCCTGGCCATCGTGAGCGACGACTCCGCCCTGACTGAGGCTGTCGACGATGCGATCGCCGCGAACCCTGACGTTGCCGCGAAGATCCGCGACGGCAAGACAGCCGCCGCGGGCGCACTGGTAGGCGCGGTAATGAAGGCGACCCGCGGCCGCGCGGACGGGACACGCGTGCGCGAACTCATCCTTGAGCGGCTGGCCCAGTCTTAGCGTCCGTGCTTCAGGGCCCAGTGCTGACCGGGGACAGCTAGCCGCAACGAAGTTCCCCGAGGGAACCCGGGCGCGATGGGGTAACCTAGGTCCATGCAGTCCTTCGCAGGCCAGGAGATGATGCCCCGCTAGCCGGGGCCATCTGACGCTGCCAGGACTTCCAGTCCGCACGAGGCCCTATCAGGGGCCTCGATTCATGTGCGGGGTCGGCGCCCCTGATGCATAGGAGGTTCCGATGACCGCCCAGCGCATCTATCTCAGCACCACTATTCCGTACGTGAACGCGCGTGCTCACATCGGGCATGCGCTCGAGCTCGTCCAGGCGGACGTGCTCGCCCGGCATCATCGCCGTATCGGTGACGAGGTTCGGCTGCAGAGCGGAACCGACGACAACTCACTGAAAAACGTTCTCGCGGCCGAGGTCGAAGGGATCAGCACGAGAGAACTGGTGAACCGTAACGCCAGTGCTTTCGCCGGGCTGCGTGAGCACCTGTCGCTGAGCATCGACGACTTCATCCGCACCAGCAGCGACCCGAGGCACCGGCCCGGCGTCGAGCGGTTGTGGCACGCCTGCCAGGCCAGCGGAGACCTGTACCGCAAGTCTTACGAAGGCCTGTACTGCATCGGCTGCGAGCAGTTCTACACCGATGACGAGCTGGCCAATGGCAACTGCCCCGAGCACGGCACGCCGGCCGAGCAGATAGCCGAGGAGAACTGGTTCTTCCGCCTGTCCCGCTACGCCGGCCAGTTGCACGATCTGATCAGCTCCGGTCAGCTGCGGATCGAGCCAGCCAGTCGGCGAAACGAGGTGCTTGGCTTCATCGCCGGCGGGCTGGAGGACTTCAGCGCGTCTAGATCCGTCGCGCGCGCCCATGGCTGGGGCATTGCAGTTCCGGACGACCCGAGCCAGGTCATCTACGTCTGGTGGGATGCACTCGGCAACTACGTGACTGCCCTGAATTTCGGCGCCGGGCGCAACGGTACGCATGGCGCCGACTCCGATCACCGCGCCGACTACGAACGCTGGTGGGCCGGCGCCGATCGCCGGGTGCACGTGGTCGGCAAGGGCGTGCTGCGGTTCCACGCGGTGTACTGGCCGGCCATCCTGCTGTCGGCGGGCCAGCCGCTGCCGACCGAGATCTTCGTGCACGATTACCTCACCGTCAACGGCCGCAAGATCAGCAAGTCGGCGGGTCCGCTTGACGGCACTGACCCGGTTGCGCTGGCCTCGACCTACGGTGCCGATGCGCTGCGCTGGTGGCTGTTGCGCGATGTTCCGCGGGTTGGCGACGCCGATTTCAGCGTCGACAAGCTGATCGCCCGTGCCAACACTGACCTGGCCAACGGACTCGGGAACCTCATCAATCGGGTCGTGTCGCTGGCGCATTCTTATCGGAACGGGGTAGTGCGGCCATGCAGCCGTCCGCTGGGGACCAGCCGCTGGCTGGCGAACGCGGCTGACGGACGCCCAGCCGGTTTGCTGGCTGACGACTGGCCGGCCGACGCCTTCGCGTTGCGAGCGACGATCGAGAGCACGCCGGCTAGCGTCAGGGCGGCCCTGGCCAGGTTCGACTTCCGGGCCGGTGCGAGCGCGGTATGGGAGATCGTGGAGCAGGCAAACCGGTACGTGGATGCCACCGAGCCCTGGCACCTCGCGAGGGCTGAGCGAGCTGGCGATGCCGCGGCGGGCCAGCGGCTGGACCAGGTACTCGGTGCTCTGGTCGCCGCCTGCCAGGTGGTCGCTGCCGAGATCTGGCCGTTCCTGCCGGACCTGGCGGCCAGAGTCGCGGCTGCCTGCAACGACTTCGGCGGGAAGCTGCCGAAGCCACAGCCCGTCTTTCCGCGGATCGAGCCAGCCAGCGGCCCGGCTACGCCACGGCATTACCGTGCCGCCGCGGTCGCTTAGCGCACCGAGCTTCCGGGACCAGCGTTGCCCTCGGCTCCGCCCAGCAGACAGAGGATGTCTATTCGGTTCAGCCGGTTGTCTATTCGGTCCAGCCGGTTGTCTATTCGGTCCAGCCGCTCGCCATGCGCGCGGAGATGCGCGGTGTGATCGCGTTGAGTGCGGGCCAGCGCATGAAGCAGCGTCTGCTGCGCGTCGAGACGGGTTGTGATTGCTGCCTGGTCCATGTCCACCATCGCGCCCAGGCCTGCTTCGTTCTCGAGTCTCGCCTCGACGGCGCTGACACGAGCTCGCAGGCTGGCTAGCTCGGCCGGAACGCCGGGCATGGCTACCTCCACCGCCCGGAAGTCTAGTCTGTCCGGGGGGGGGTCGGCAGGCGCGCTTCCGGCTCGATCGTCAGGCTAGGCGGAGGGTGTGACACGGGTGTGACAGCGGTACCGAACAGTGCGCAGCCCAGTTCAGGGCCAGCCAGCCCAGGCCGGACAGTTCTGATCTGGGTGCCGGCGGATCCGGTGGCGCAGGCCATGGACGGACTCGACGGCGCCCGCGTCGAGGTCCAGGCACCGGAGGGCCCTGACCTTCCCGCATCCGCGGCCGACGTGGAGTTCTACGTGCCGCCGTTCTTCCCTGGCCCGGCCGCGGTTGCTGCCATGGCGCAGATGCCGCGCCTCAAGGTGGTGCAGACGCTGACGGCGGGCTTCGACCGGGTGCGGCCGCATGTTCCGGCGGGCGCTGTGCTCTGTAATGCGCGCGGCGCGCACGATGCGAGCACGGCGGAGTGGGTGGTGGGTGCAGCGATCGCCGCACTCAGGCAGTTCCCGTATTTCGCTGCCGAGCAGGCGGGCGGGCGGTGGAGCTACCGGTTCACCGATTCACTGGCCGGCAAGACAGTGCTGATAGTGGGCTACGGCTCGATTGGCCGGGCTGTCGAACGCAGGCTGTCCGGTTTCGATGTCCAGATCCGCCGGGTGGCGAGGTCCGGCAGGGACGGCGTCAGTCCGGCCTCGGCGCTCCCCGAATTGCTGCCCGATGCCGACGTGGTGATCATTCTCGCCCCGGTCACGCACGAGACTGTCGGCATGGTGGACGCGGATTTCCTGGCGCAGATGCAGGACGGAGCGCTGTTGGTGAACGCCGCTCGGGGCGTCCTGGTAGTGACCGGAGACCTGGTGGCCGAGGTCACTTCTGGCCGGCTATCCGCTGCAATGGATGTAACCGATCCGGAGCCGCTGCCGCCGGACCATCCACTGTGGGCACTGCCCAACGTCTTCATTACGCCGCACGTCGGAGCTTCCACTCCCTACTCCTGGATGAGCGCGCAAAACTTCGTCCGAGAGCAGGCCGAGCGGTACCTCGCCGGTCAGCCACTTGCGAACGTGATCACGGGCGATTACTGATTCCGCAGGTCAGAGCCCTAGTTGCGGCCGGCCACCAAGTTGTCGCCGTGTGTAGGCCCTTCCTCAATCGAAGCGTGACCTAGCGCCCATAGAGTGCATGAGCTTGACTGAAGATGCGAGACCACGAACACGTTCCCGGCGCACCCTGTTGCGGCCGCCGGGACTGATGGCACCGTATGCACGTCGTGTGCTGCCGTCGCTCAATGACGAGTCGCAGGCATGACCTCCCTGCACGGCATGTGACGCTGGTGCTTGGCTGGCTCGCCCCTGCAAGGTTCGGCTTGTGCCACGGGACGCAGCCGACAGGAGGTCTGGTGCACGCACGCCCAGGGCAGGCTCTGGCATCGGCCTGGCCGCGATGAGGTCGTCCTCGCCCGCGTGGACGGTCATCGGGGTGCTGCTTGCCGTGGCTGCAGTATCGCTGCTCATCCGCCGCGTGCGGCAGGGGGATCGGGCCAGCAGGTGGCTGGCCGTTGCCACGGCAGCCTGGGGCGCCGCGTTCGCCGTGCAGGGTGCCGGGGCTGGCGCGGTCACGCCCGCTGCGATTCAGCTCACCCTGACCGACCTGCTGGCGTTGCTGGGCTTGCCGGCGCTTGGGCTCGGCCTGCTCCGCCTGGCTCAGGACAGCCGGGGCGAAGCGAACGTGCGAATGGACAGCCTCAGCCGGGGCTGGGGATCGGGGCAGATTACCGACGGCTGCCTGCTGGCGCTCTCGGTGTTCACGGTCGGCTGGATCGCGCTGCTCCGGCACGCATACGCGGTGACCGACATCGGGGTTGGCTCGTTCGTCGTCGACCTGATCCATCCGGTCGCGGACCTGGCGGTGCTGGCCGGCACCTTCTGGCTCGCTGTCCAGGCGGGCCGCCGCGGTATCAGGCCCTACCTGGCGCTGTGCGCCGCGACCGTCGGGGACTTCGCGGCCGTACAGGCCAGGGCGAGCGGAATCCACCCGGGCCCCTGGCCCCAGCTCGCCTGGCTGGTGGCGATCGCGCTGCTCGGCCTCAGCGCCCTGACGCCCGCCGCAGCCGCGAACGAGAAGCCGGCGGAGCTCGCGGCTAGCGCCGCAGAGCCGCCGCTGACGACCCTGATCGCGCTGACGGCTGCGGGCCTGGCTGCCGTCGTTACCCTGATCTTCGGGGCTGTGAATTGGAGGCATATTGGCTCGCTACTGGTGATCGCGAGCGCTGTGCTGGTCCTTGGGCTGATTGTGCGGATCACCGGGCTGCTCCGGCAGGCCGCGACCATGTCGGCGCTCGCGCAGGAGGCTGGCGGCCAGTTCCAGCAGCTTGCCGATCGCACCAGCGACGTGGTCCTGCTCTGCGATGGGGCCGGCCTGATCAGGTACGCAAGCAAGGCAGTGTGCCATTACGGCTACACCGCGGATGGGCTGGCCGGCTCAGCGCTGCCGGACCTCATCCACCCCGACGATGTGCAGAACGTCATGGAAGCTGCGGCGGCCATCGCTTCTGGCGACGCCGCCCCGGCCGAGGGCCTGGCCTGCCGGGTCAGAGCGTCTGACGGCACCTGGCGGCATGTGCAGGCGACCGTGTCCCGCTACGCCGAAGCGATCGGGTCTCGCCGGTTGCTCATCACGGCCAAGGACATCAGCGATCAGGTCGCGCTGCGCCAGCAGGTGACCCATCTCACCTTCCATGACGGTCTTACCGGCCTTCCCAACCGCTCCTACCTTGAGGAGCGAGCCAAGGACCTGCTCGCACGGCAGCGCGAGACGCCCAGCCGACCGGAACGCACCGGGGCGATCTTCGTGGACCTCGATGGCTTTACCGCGATCAATGACTCGGTCGGACATGGAGCGGGCGATGTAGTTCTTGCTCAAGCTGGCCGTCGGCTGCGCGGACTAGTGCCCGCACACGACACAGTGGCGCGGTGGGCCGGCGACGAGTTCGCTGTGCTGATCGAGAACGCGGCGAGCCCGCAGGAGATTGTCGACATCGCGGAGCGGCTGGCCGGAGCTATCGCGGCCGAGCCGTTCCAGGTGGCCGGCCGCGAAATGTCGATTACTGCCAGCCTCGGCGTTGCGTTCGACGACCCGGATGTGGCTGAGCACTTGCTCCGCAACGCTGACCTCGCGATGGCCAGGGCTAAGGACGCCGGTGGTGGTCGTGTCGAAGTCTTCGCCGCGCACATGCACGCGGATGTAGTTCGCCGGCTTGAGCTTGCTGCTGACCTGCGCGCCGCGATAAGTGAAGGCGGCCTGGACATCGAGTATCAGCCGGTAGTCGAGCTGTCGACAGCGCGGGTCGCGAGCGTCGAAGCGCTCGTCCGCTGGTCGCGTGCAGGCGAGCAGATCGCGCCGGCCGAGTTCCTCGGGATCGCCGAGGAGTCCGGGCTCATCGTGCCGCTCGGCGCCTGGGTCCTGGCCGAAGCGTGCCGTCAGGTGGCGCAGTGGCGGGCCTCAGGCTGGCTGGTGGGGCTCTCAGTGAACTTCTCGCTTCGGCAGGTCAGTGCGGCCGGGTTCGCCGAGTCGGTGCTAGTGGCCCTGGACGACGCCGGCTTGGCACGCTCGGCTCTGACGCTGGAAGTGACCGAGCGGGTGCTTATCGAGATCGATGGGCTGGTCATGGACGGACTCGCCCGGCTCAGGCAGCTTGGCGTGCGCCTGGCCATCGACGACTTCGGTACTGGCTACGCCTCACTTGCTTACCTGCGACAGCTGCCGGTCGACATCATCAAGATCGACCCCTCGTTCGTGGCCGGCCTTGGCACCGACGGCACGCTGGCGATGCTCACCCGGACGATCGTCCAGGTGGGGCACGACCTGGGCATCGAGATCGTCGCCGAGGGGATCGAGCGGCCGGAGCAGCTCGAACTGCTCCGGGCAATGGGCTGCGGTCTCGGCCAGGGGTACCTGGTAGCGCGCCCGATGGCCGTTCCCGGCATCCAGGCGC
>Ga0335075_10005313_pt1 | contig 20017 bp, 12 predicted proteins | sample Lox_Sample_24_FD_206723 | JGI IMG/M metagenome (GOLD analysis project Ga0335075, IMG submission 206723) | Soil microbial communities from Loxahatchee National Wildlife Refuge, Florida, United States - Lox_Sample_2.4 | ecosystem: Environmental > Terrestrial > Soil > Wetlands | place: USA...
TCAAGATGAATGTACAAAAAGTAAAAGGTAATTTGTCTATGGGATGGGAGGGTAGGAGGTAAACGATATTACTCTAATTGAACCCGAAAAAAAAATATCTAGAGTCCGTAGGGTCAAAAAAAAAAAAAGTTAGTAATTTCAAGGCTTAAATAATGGATCGTTAACTTCTTGATAAGAAGAATTAGAAAATGAATTAGAGAGGAAATCTGATTAACAATTGTGTGAGGGGAATGCTCTAGGATTCTTCGAATTCAATTCAATTCTAGGAGCCGACCATAAAGATTCGAGAGATATGCTTGAAGAGCATGAATAAAGGTATCCCAGGAAGATTAAGGTAAAGTTAGGCTCTTGGGGGGGTTATCCGCTCATAAGCCGCTCCAATCCAAACCAAACCGGGATAAAATAACACTCGGCGGAGCCGACTATACTTAAGAAAATTAAGACTATATACACCTATGTATACTATACAATTAGTTGCTTTTGATAATAACTGAATACTTTTTTAATTTAGGGGGCCAGCGCCTGATTAAAAGGCCGGGAGCGTAGCTGCCGCGGCCGGAGCGAAGCTCCCGCGGCTGGGAGGCGGGTGGGCGAAGCCCTCCCCTCCGCGCGGGAGGGACTACCGACTCCAGATAATACGGTAGTGTTGGGACGTAGTCGTGCCACAGCCCAAACCTTGGGCCGCGAAGGGGGGGGTTCCTTTACTTTCGGCAGTATATTTGCTCAAATAATGGAGGAATAATTCTTGTATAATTCTCCATAATTTGGGAATAATGCCGCCATTCTCGGGGGGCAAATCTGCGCCGGATTATTCGGCGGAGGGAGGTTCGAGCTTCGAGGGGGTGGTGGTGGTCGAGGGGGGGGAATAGGGTTGTGGTAAGGCGAAGCCAATAAAAAAAAAAGGGATATGTAGTAGATGGTTCTACGTTTTGATTGCAAATCTTAAATAAGGGGTTCAATTCCTTCATAACCCTCATAGATAGAAAATAACTATCAGCGGTGGATATAGTTCAATCGGTAGAACAACTGTATGTGGCATAGTATGTTCCCTGTTCAATTCAGGGTATTCACCTGTGCGTAGTGGGCCGTCTGGAGGGGTCGCAGCAGCACACTCTCCGCTAAGTAATATTTTATGAATAAGTATATAGTAGAATATAGGCATTTCTCGGAAAGGAAAGGAAAAGTCTTCCTCAGAGGTAGCCCTTAGTCACCTTAACAAGCGGCGCGCCGAGAAAATTAGGGGGAAGGCCTCAAAAATTCCCGCTTCCATCCTCATACCCTCACCATAATAATCCTTATTATGGGTAGGGGCAGCTACCGAGAAGGAGAATTTACCGGAGACTCGATAATTTTCACCGGCTCCTAAGTGGCTGCTCCTTCGGTGGGAGGTCGTCTATTATCAAGGTTTACTTGCTTAAAAGAGGGAGGCTAAGTAACCTTCGCTAGACGAAGTGCGCTCCAAGTCTTTATAGGTTCTATACTAGTTTGCATAATACAATTTAGAGACTATCACATAAAAATAGAATTAGTGGGCTCCATATCTATGTGAACTGAACGGTGATTTTTATCGTGTAACGCAAAAGATATTGGAACCTTATATTTAATATTCGCATTATTTTCAGGATTAGTAGGGACGGCTTTCTCAGTGTTAATAAGATTAGAATTAGCAGGTCCAGGTGTACAATATATCGCGGATAACCAATTATACAACAGTATAATTACAGCTCACGCTATTTTAATGAGTGCGCCGCTGCGCTCTGTTTATGGGTTGGCACCTCAGGTGCCCACGAAAGGAAACAGTCGTGTAGACGCAGATGGGCCGGTGGGGCCAAACCCCACGGGGAAACCCAAACGGCTAAGCCATTCTGTAAAGGAGGTAAGTGTGGAAAGTCCACTATCCATGGAATCTATCTCTGAGTCATACTGTAGAACGTCCAGGCTAACGAATTTGATACGTATCTTCCGTCATAATAGGACCTTTGCCGAAAGTGGACCTAGGACAAATGTATTGTTTCCGTCGATTTTATCATTAGTTTCGACGCTGTTTCAAGCAAACAATAGGAAACCTCGGAGAGAGGTAGTCCCACAAGGACAATACGCAAGAGACCGACTACAGATAGCCCAAGCAGGGAACTGCGGGATCACCTACGGGAGCCCTCGGGCTCCTAAGAACTCCATACTCCGGTGTGGAGGACTCCGACCAAAAATCGTGAGTGGTGACGGAGCTGCCATAGTACTAGCAATAGGAAGGGCAGCAGTCTTTAACTTACATGTAAGAATGCTCGCGTCAAAAGCCGATCGTTGCAAAACGGTGTCACGTGGCAGCGACCGAGAAACATTACACAACCAACCGTATAACCAAATTAGCATGAAGAATATTAGCAACTTAAAAAATCTCGTAACGGCGTATGAACTCATAAAGAGTAACCCCGGTAATATGACCCCAGGAGCGGACAAATCTGCCACACTGGACGGAATAAGCAAAGGATACCTCGGAAAAGTTCAAAAAGAGCTAAAGGCGGGCACTTATAAGTTCAACCCAGCTAGACGAATCCAAATTCCCAAACCGGGTAAGAAGGAAACCAGGCCCCTGACAATAGCATCTCCTAGAGAAAAAGTGGTCCAAAAGGCCATACAACTTGTTCTCGAACCGGTCTACGAACAGGAATTTCTGGAAAGCTCACACGGTTTCAGACCAGACAAAGGTACCAGATCCGCAATCCGTTACCTGGAGTCAAAGTTCCAAAGTGTTCAGTACATCATCGAAGCGGATTTCTCCAAAGCCTTCGACTCAATAAATCACAAAAAGTTATTAGGACTGCTAAAAAACAAGATCCGATGCGAAAAGACATTAGCGCTAATCAAGTCGGCCCTGAAAGCGGGCTACTTCGAACTCGGTCAACTCCACGACAATATTAACGTTGGAACTCCTCAGGGGTCCATCCTAAGTCCAATTCTATGCAACATCTACCTACATGAGCTAGACAAGTTCATGGAAAAGATCAAAGGCGAATACGACGCTGGAACCCGAAGAAAGAACACCCCCGAATACATGAAACGGCAGAACAAAGCCAAGTACTGACGTAAAAGAGAATACAACGTACAAAAACCTAAGGAATATCAGGAAATACTGAAACAGCTAAAAAGCATACCTAGTATGCAACGAGATGACTCCTTCGTGAGAGTCCACTACGTGCGCTATGCGGATGACTTCATCATAGGTGTAGAGGGTAGTTACCAACTCACAAAAGAAATACTCCAAAAAGTAAATCAATTCGTCGAAGAAACATTACACCTCAAATTCAACCCTGATAAAACCGGTATTAGAAAATTCTTCGAAACCCCTATCAAATTCCTGGGTTACACCATAGCTGCTCCCCACCTAAAAGGAATAGAGAAGCCAATGGAGACAGTCGTACTGAACGGCCGTAAGATAACTCGTCGAAATAAGATAAGAATCAGAGTAAATATGGACCAGATGAAGGTGCTATCCAAGCTCAAAGGCCGAGGAATAATCAGGAAAAGAACGGACCACTCCGATCACCAGAAACAAGTATACCGAGGGAAGTTCCTGGGTAACCTAGTCAATATGGACCACGCGGACATCCTTCGCTACTACAACTCGGTGATAAGAGGGATCCACAACTACTATGATTTCGTTGGAAACAGATCGGCTCTACTATGAATTGTATGGCTAATCACAGAATCCTGTGCCTTAACCTTAGCCAGAAAATTCAAACTAAGAACATTAAGCAAGACCTTCCAGAAATTCGGAAAAGGACTAACTTGTGAAGTGAAACGCGAGAAAAAGACGGTTAAGGTCTCGATCTTAGGTCCCAACGACCTTAGTGCGAACCACATCGCCAGCGCAGATGGCGACATCGAGGAGCCCCAGACTAGCCTAAACAAGGTGTGAAACGCAAAGTTTACCAAATCCAACTTGAACCGAAGTAGCATCTTGTGCGGCAGCACGAAAAAGATAGAAATGCACCACGTAAGAAAGATCCGAGATGTAAAGGAGAAGCAAAGCAAGCTTGACTTCTTCACAAGACAAATGGCCGCAATCAATCGAAAAGAGATTCCCCTCTGCAAAGACCATCACATTGGACTTCACAATGACTCCTGGTCCGAGGAGGAGAAAACCTATTTCAAGAAGAGAACGGAATTGCGCAGGAAGCGGAGAAAAGATCAAGGGGAAAAAGCTAAAGAAAACTCAACTAATTAAATAAAACGGTAGGTATCCGTTAGGATTAAGTTAAGGATGGAGAGCCGTGTGATGGGAGACTATCACGCACGGTTCGGAGGGCGGTGGTAACGAGAGGAAACTAGACCGACCCTACTATTCTTTATGGTTATGCCTGCTTTAATTGGAGGTTTTGGTAAAATCAATATGAATACAATAAAAAGATACTTTAGTTTATCATTTTCGGCCGTGGGGGAAAAAAAGTCAAACGAAGAATCAGAATTAAGATTAAAATTAGGACCTTATTTAGGAGGATTAATAGAAAGTTCTGGTACTATTGCAATACATGATAAAGATTCTAATGCTAAAAGATATCGTCCTAAATTAATTGTGGTATTTAGTTTAGCTGATGAACCTTTGGCAAAAAAACTGGCCTCTATTACTAAAGCTGGAACAGTTTATTACAAAAAAAATGCAGGTTATGTTTTATGGCAAATTCAAAAAACAGAAGATGTCGTAAAGATAATTAATATAATCAATGGTTATATGCGTACACCTAAAATAGAAGCATTGCACCGTGCTATAAATTGATTTAATAAATTTGACAATTGTAGTCTCAATTGTTTAGATTTAGATTCATCTCCTATAGATAGTAATGCTTGATTAGCAGGTTTCACAGATGGGGATGGAAATTTTTCTATTAATTTGACGGATAGAAAAAAAAAAGGAGTTGCAATAAGTAAAAGAGTGCAAACTTTTTTTCGTCTTGAAATAAGACAAACTTATCATCGTGATACCCCTGTAGAACAAGGAGGATCCAGTTATTTTGCTATATTAAGTAAAGTAACAGCATATTTAGGTGTAAATCTATACGCTAGAACTAGAGAACAAAATGATAAAGTGTTTTATACCTTTATGGCAATAGCTCACAATGCAGCAAGTCATGGAAAGGTTCAAGGCTATTTTGATCGTTTCCCACTGTATTCTTCTAAATATTTGGCTTATAAAGATTGATCTCGCGTGGTTGAACTAACTAGATTACGTGCAGGTAAAGCTTTAACTAAAGAAGAAATTTCAGAAATTGAGAGAATTAAAGCACAATTTAACAGAAAAAGAAAATCTTTTGATTTCTCACACTTAGAATTTTTAATCTAACATATAAAGGGGGGGCTTCGTTATAAACCTCCGATCTTTTAAACATTGTATTTATAGGAAATTGCCGTGAGTGATAGTAATATCGCTCTTATTATATAACTATTTGCGGGAAAAACCTAAAGTCTTTTTATAGACGTTGTGAAAACTTGCCTTTTTGTATTATAGCCTATTTAGTTTTATCAGCGCTCTTTGGTGCTATCCCACAAAAATTTTATATGAAATGACGAGCTATGCTGACTTTAAAATGTAAATAGCGTCTCGCGCGCAGCGCGAGATGCATCCCCGGAGGGTAGCTAACAAAAGGAGATTGGTAATCGTATGATTTTATTTAAGCGTACACAAACCTTAAAACTAAAAAGAATATTTTTCATTAAACGAAAAAAAATGGACAATCCGCAGGAAACGAAGCAATTTAGAAATTTTGCTAGGATCCTCAGAGACTATACGTTATACTCCAGAATTTCTGGATGAAGATATAGTCCAAATATAACTTAACGGTTATAGTAAATTGAATTTCTTATTACCTCTATTAGTAGGGGGTCCCGACATGGCATTCCCAAGACTTAATAATATTTCATTCTGACTATTACCTCCTAGTTTAATATTATTTGTATTTGCTAGTGTAATTGAAGGAGGTGCGGGTACAGGTTGAACTCTTTACGGGGGTGAGGAGTTGCCCTGAGGTGACTCGGGGGCAATAAAACTCTTTTCGATGCGTGAAATTCCTCTAGTGTTAAATCATTTGATTGCAACACACGTTATAGACTACTCATGGTTAAAGATGACTTTTTATCGGCTATCATACGTAAAAATGTCTATTGCACGGGGACAATACGCCTGAGTAGATGGTAAATACTATTCTACTCATCAGAGACTTAATAAAGAGAATCTTAATAACAAGAATAATAAGAATTGATTTGAAGAATGATTAGTCGGTATGACTGACGGGGATGGAACTTTCTCTATAGTACGTCAAAACGGAAAATGAAGTTTAGCCTATAAAATAACTCAATCTAGATATAATTTAAGAGTGCTTTTTTATATTAAAAAGCAATTAGGTGTTGGTTCAGTCACTAAAGATAATACAAAAGGGCAGTTTTTTATTAGAGATAGAAAAAAACTTGAAACAGTTATATTTCCTATCTTTGATAGACATCCTCTTTTAACAAGTAAATATTTTAATTATTTAAAATTTAAAAAAGCATTTTATATATTAGAAGATGCTAATCTCACTAAAGATGAAAAGGATCAAAGACTTTTTGCATTAAAAGACCAACCAATACCTGAAAATTATATTTCTCCTTCTTGAAACAATATAAATTTACCCTTAAAAACTATAAATGATGTAACTAATGTAATGACTAAACCATGACTGGTAGGATTTATTGAAGCAGAAGGTAGTTTTTATTTAGTTTTAAAAGATTCCACTAGAATAGTGCATGGTTTCTGTTTAACTCAAAAATTAGATAGTGTAGTGTTAGAAGGTATTAAGCTTACACTGCATATACCAACTGTCGTAAAGTTCAGAGCAAAACATAATTTTTATCTCCTAGATACTACTAATTCTAGAGCTATTGAGAATATCATAAAATACTTTCATAATACAATGAAAGGTATGAAGTCAGTAGAGTATAGAATATGGGCCAGATCTTATGCTAAACATAAAGGAGATACTCCTAAATTATCTGAAATAAGGGATATAATTAGAAAACTTAGAACTAAATTATTGGAAATTTCTGATTTTGATCGTTAAATTTGGTATTTATAGGTTAGGAAATTACTATTTAAAATTTTAAAATAGAGAAAGAGAGAATGGTAATAGTGTTGTATATAGAGGTTTATTTAAATATGGTTACATCAAATCACAAAAGCCATTTAATGGAATATATGTAATAGATAGAAAATCTTAAACTATTATCAATCTGACTAATACGCGTGTAATAAAATCAAAAAACGCATATATAGGAAAGCTCTTTTTTATTAAAAGATGAACGGGGGAGGGGAAGGGAAGTATATAGGGGAGTAGCGAAAGATAGCCCTCTCAATAAAAAAAAAATCAAGTATTATTATTCGACCTCGCTTCGGTGAGGATAAAAAAAGATAAAGGTATAGTCCGATCAATATAGAAATATATTGAGTTAACGATAGTTTTAGTATCAGTTCTTCGGTAAATTGCTTTGCAGTTTTCCTAAGGGGTTAAACTAAAATGAGGTTACTAACAGAATTGTTACCCTCCTCTAGCAGGAATACAAAGTCATAGTGGAGCTAGTGTAGATTTAGCTATATTTGGTCTACATTTATCAGGAATAAGTTCACTTCTTGGAGCTATGAACTTCAGTTTTTCTTTAGTTTTATACAAAGGGAAAGACGTATTTAATTTTATCGTGATGACGATAGCCCTTCCATCTTTATTATATGTTAATATGGCAAGTAATGGGGTGTTATCTAGCCGGGCGAAGGGGAGGGGATATTGCTCCAACTCTAACAATAGCCCAAATAATAATGAACCACCTAAAAATGACAAGGATAAATGAAAAGTCATTTTAGGGCGAAATAAAAATGTTGATTTAAATCCTCACTATGTAACTGGCTTTGTAGATGCAGAGGGTACATTTAGTCTGTCAGTAGTAAAACAGACAAATTGAATTGTATATACTGTATTCAGAATCCATTTACATTCTAAAGATGCAGCAATATTATATAAAATCCAATCCTTTTTTGGCGGGATAGGAAGTGTAAATATAAATACTAAAGATCAATCTGTTAGTTTTAATGTAAAAAAATTAGAAGATATTGTAAATGTAATTATTCCGCATTTTATTAAATACCCATTACGTACTAATAAACTAGTAGATTTTAACATCTGGCGAGAATGTGTAGAATTAAAGTCTAAAAAAGAGCACTTAACAGAATCTGGTTTAGAAAGAATAATTTCACTAAGATCTATTCTTAATTTAGGATTATCCGATAAATTAAAAGCCGCCTTCCCTAATGCAGCTACTATGGAAAGACCTCTTCATTCAATTAGCGAAATTCCCTTAGAGCCTCATTGGGTTTCTGGTTTCGTAGACGGAGAGGGTTGTTTTGCCGTGGAGATCTTTAAATCTAAGGCTTCAAAGTTGGGGTATGGTACAAATTTAAGATTTTCTATTTCTCAGCATGCTAGAGATAGCTCTTTAATTAAAAGTTTTATTAGCTATTTTAATTGCGGTAATTTTAAAGAAGATTCTAGAAGCTCAGATAAGGTAGTTGGGGTTTATTATTATGTAATTAAATTTAAGGATATTAATGAAAAAATTATTCCATTTTTCGAGAAATATCCATTGCAGGGAATAAAAGCTTTAAATTTTTCTAACTTTTGCACAGTAGCGAAGTTAATGCAAAACAAAGAGCATCTTACTCAAGAAGGATTGGAAGAAATTCAAAAAATTAAAGCCAAGATGAACAAATCTTTGTAACTTACTCGCCCTCCTCCCTTTTACCTCTTATTCCGACTGTGTTGGATAGGGAACAAGGAGAGGAGGAGAAAACAGATAAGGATTATTTTTCGTTATTACCAAGCAAGAAATGTTTGTATATGTATAATCGAGATAAGACTATTTTATACTATTCTATTTCAAATGTAAAAGAATTTTTAAAAAATATTAATATCCATGGAATTACATTCGATAAACATTTAAAAAATGGTACATATTATCTAGGAAAGTATCTATTTACTAAAGAATTTGAACCACCAGTTAAATTTAAGAATATGTCTATCCTCGAGGTAGCATTAATGCTAAATAAGGATAGAGAAAAGTTTAGACGGAAAAAGGTTAATGATTAGTAATCTTATCTGTTTAACTAGTTAGACTAATCGTGTATTTAACACAAATTAGGAGAAGGCTCGTTTAGTGAGATAAAGCCTGGAGTGGTCCCCATCAACATTCTCATAGATTAGCAATTGAACAAATTAAAAGTGGGAAACCTGTAACAGCAAAGACAATCAATGACATTTTAGCTTATTGTGACATTAGAATTACAGATGATATACTAACAGATTTGATTAATTCTCCTAGACTTATTTTAAATGAATTGGATAATAAGGAAACAATGCAAATTCTTACAGATAAGCTTGGTTCACCTTTTGGAAAAGTTCATACTCCTGGAGTCTATATATTTACACATAAAATAACAGGAGCCAAATATGTAGGTTCATCTTCACTACTAGCTGTAAGATTATACGGCTATCTAAAAGAAAGACACAGATCTATAGGTCAATTAATACCTCTTCTAAAAGATAATTTGTCAAATTTTACTTTAGAGGTAATAGTTTTGAAGGACGTTAAAAATAATTACGAATTTAGACCTGAGATAGTATTAGAACAATATTATTTATTGGATCCATCTTTTAATTTAAATACTGTTAAGGTTGCAAATAATCCTAGTGGGTCAAACGCGAAACCCTTGTTCATGTATAATAGGGATAAGTCAATACTGTATTATTATTCAATGCAACAAAAGGATTTCATTAATAATCTTAATATTCATTATGTAACGTTTAATAAACATTTAAATAACGGTACTTACTATTTGGGTAAATATTCTTTTAGCAGAGAACCAGTATTAACTGCTAAAGTTAAAGAGATGTCTGATTTAGAATTGGTCTCAATGTTAGAAAAAGATAGAATAAAATATAATAAAAATAAACCTGTAAATAGTTTAAGTAAATCTATCTTGCTAGTTGATGATAAAAACAATACTAAATTATTTTTAAGCTCCCCTCCCCTCCGGGGAGGGGGCCTCGCGGCTTAGGAAAATGTATAGAATTTCTTAGAAATAAAGGTTTCCCGGCTAATCAGAAAACATTGGTTAAACGTATAGATTCAGGTGAATCTTATCATGGCTATAAAATTAAATTCGTGTAATAAAAATATTGTATAAATGGGGTTCATATAAAAATTCTAACTATATGCTAAAACAGCTTAGTGCCTATAGATACTTTTAAAGTGACAATTTTATAGGCTATGCTCAATCAGCAGGAAATTGTCCTAACTTGTGTAGGCTAACCTCAGAGACTAAATGTTAGACACCGTACCAAAAAGTTGGTACGCTGGAGATATAGTCCAATTATACAAAGTAATGATTTAGTGGTTTTCTTCCCTTTTATGTTTTAATGTAGGGGTGTAAATGTTATAACTTTGTTAATTATTGTCATTGTGTGTGGTTTTCCAATAATTACTTACGTTAATATGGACACACAAAAAGAAACACTAATTAAGGAAAATAGAAAAAAAAAGCGGAGTTTATTGTATAAAAAATAATGAAAACGGAAAGAAGTATGTAGGTTCAAGTGGTAATATAACTAGTAGATTCTACATGTATTATAGTTTGTATCATATCACTTTGCGTAAAAATAGTCTTATTTGTAGAGCCTTATTTAAATATGGTTATTCTAAATTTAGCGTGGAAATCTTGGAGTATTGTGATCCTTCAGTTTTAATTAAAAGAGAGCAATACTATATAGATCGCCTTAGCCCTGAATATAATATGTTAAAATTAGCAGGTTCATCTCGGGGTTATAAAGTTTTGGAGTCTACTAAAGCGTCCCGCGCGATTTTTATTTATTTTATATATTAAAATACATAAAATAAAACGCGCGGGATGCACCCGAAGGGCGCTAAGATTTCTCTGTCTAAATTAGGTGTTAAGCATAAGGTTGAAACTTTAATTAGATTAAGAAAACATCTTGCTGAGTTTAATAAAAGCAAATCTTTAAAAGTGGAGGTTACAGATGTATCTACTAAACAGACTATTATTTATGATTCTATACCTAAAGCAGCTGAAGGTCTTGGTTGCTCTAGACGACAATTAGCAATTGAGATAAGAAAATATCTCAAGGTATAGATAAACTATATAAAGAAAAATTTCATATAAAAATAATTAGATAAACCCTTTCACTATTCTGATTTTGTATAAATAAGTCATAACTACAATATTAAATATGCGTAGTCCAGGTATAAAACTTCACAAACTTGCTTTATTTGGTTGAGCAGTTGTTATTACAGCTGTTTTACTATTATTATCACTCCCTGTGCTTGCCGGTAAAATTCTGCCGACGTTAAAAATGGCTAAATTCTGGGAACCGCTATCTTATTGTATAGCGCAATCAGTAGGAAACTTATTAGACTTGAGACTTTTAAGGACCTTCAGAGACTACACGCCTGAGTATTTTTGTTGCAGACTTATTTTAAATACCCCTTTATCTCAACAAATAAGTGTGGGAAACAGATTGTTCAGACGAACAAAATATACTATTTCTCCTGATTTATTGGCAGAGTATAAATATTTTAATAATTTACCTTTTGCTTCCTATTTAACCGGATTAATTGAAGGTGACGGGACAATTATAGTACCAAAGACTGAAAGATCGCCGAAAGGTGTATTAAACTATGCATTAGTACAAATTGCTTTTCACTTGAAAGATTTGCCTTTAGCATTAATGATTCAAAAAGTATTAGGTGAGGGTTCTCTTGCAAAAAAAAAAGGAGTGAATGCTTATATATTAACTATAAATAGTTATAAAGGGTTAGTTTTAATTATTTCTTTATTAAATGGTAATATGCGAACACCTAAAGTTGAGAGTTTATATAAACTAATTGATTGGTTAAATAACTCAAAGAACACTAATTTTTTAAAAAAACCTTTAAATGATAGTTCTTTAACTTCTAATGCGTGATTGTCTGGATTTATTGAAGCTGATGGTTCATTTCAAGTCAGAACTACTTTATCAGGAAAATATCCTAAATTAGAATGTAAATTAGAAATTACTCAGAGACAAACGGATCACAATGGTAATAGCAATCTAGGGTTTTTAGAAAAAATTGCAGAGTTTTTACTAACAACAGTTAAATCTGTTAGACAAGATAGACCAAGCCCTGAGTATAGACTTAGAACTGTTAGTTTACGGGGTAATCTAACTTTATGTAATTATTTAGAAAATTATCCATTATTTGGAACTAAATATTTAGATGCTAAAGATTGGATGAAGGTTGTGAGTATGTTTGAAAAAGGTGAGCATAAAGATAAAACGGGTATAGAAAAAATAGTCAAAATAAAATCTTCAATGAATGATAGAAGAACAACCTTTATTTGGGATCATTTACAAGATTTTTACAACTTAAAAATATAAGATATAGTCCAAACACCGTTGTGAAACGGTGAGTGCCTACTCTCTGGTCACTGAAATAATTGGAGGCGTAAGCTCCGAATCTTATCATACCAGAGAAGATTTTTAGAGGTTGTTTAGTACAAAATATATTTTATTTTATCGAGGCAGCCGTTGGCTGCGCCGCTTGTTATATATGTACTTAGCGACTTATTTCATGGAACTTTGTTCAGTAGGCCAATTAAATTAATGGGAATTATTTGCTTTTGTATACTGGTAGTAAATATACTACCGATAGTTGAAATAGAATATAAATTCTTTTCTAGTTTTGAGTTTTTTTTAAAATGAATATACATAAGTTTAATTTTGTCCCCATTATTGCGGCTTACTACTAATCCTAATTCCTATTTAAATAATATTCCACGTCACTTAATTAAACGCCGCTTTGGAGCTAAACAGGGTACAATTAAAAGATATTATTCTACATCGCTTCGCACAAAAACAATAGTTGAACGTAAAGACAACCCTGAATTAGAATTGAACCCTTTTTGATTAACAGGTTTTTCTGATGGTGAATCCTGTTTTTATGTCGGTATTAAAAAAAGTAAAAAAGTTAGTATAGGGTGACGTGTTACTCTGAGTTTTACTATTAACTTACATGAAAGAGATAGAGCAGTTTTAGAATTAATTAGTAATTATCTTGGTGTCGGAAAGATATATCAATCGAGAGACAGGTTAGTACAACTTAGAATTGAATCAATCAAAGAAGTTGAAGCAGTAATATCTCATTTTCAAAAATACCCTCTCCTTACGGAGAAATGGGCTGATTTTGTTTTATTCACGGAGGTGTATAATATGATCATTAGCAAAGAACATCTAACAGAAACAGGTTTACGTAAAATCGTAGCTAGAAAGGCCTCCATGAATAATGGTCTTTCACTAGCGCTAACCTCTGCTTTTGCTGATGTAACTCCGGTGAATAGACCTTTAGTTTTAGATAAAAAAATTAAAGATCCAAATTGATTAGCTGGTTTCATTGCGGCCGAAAGTTGTTTCCTGGTTAATATAACTAAACTTGCAAAAGGATTTCAAGTAAAGTTATTATTTATAGTATCTCAACATGAGCGTGATAAAGAATTATTAGCCGGTATTATGGATTATTTAGGTTGCGGTAATGTTTATAAAAATAAAGATGTTTTTGAATATAGAGTTTCAAAATTCTCAGATATTGAGGATAAAATTATTCCATTTTTAGAACCAGAACCAAAAAATTATCGCTTAGGGGTAAAATCTTTAGACTTTGATGATTGATGTCTCGTGGCAAGGATGATGAAAGATAAAAAACATTTTACCCCTGAAGGTCTAGCGGAGATTAAACAAATTAAAGCTAGAATGAACAGACAAAGAAAAGAATCGTAATTAACAAGCGGGTGCGTCGATAATATAAAATAGAAATAGAAATTTACTCTAAACGTAATAAGCGGCTGCGCCGACATTTTATTTTACGTTTTTAAGACTAAATATCTTTAAAGTCATGGGACTTTGTCCAGTAGGCCAATATAATAAATGGGAATTACTATGGTCGAAAAGGGGGGAATCTGATAAATTCCTTCTGGCCAATATGTAGAAGTGAACCTTCTGCTACAAACTATCAAATTGCGGGAATACCCTAAAGCAATTTCAACCAAGCGAGAGTGGTAACACATCTCGTGGCACAGGTAATGACTCGTGGTAAGGTAAAATCGAAATTGATCTCCGCCCCTAAAGGGGGGGATGAAAGGAAATGGGCAATCCGCAGCCAAGCACCGTATATAAAAATAATAAGAGCATACCTTTTGCATAATAGGTCATGCCTTGATAAGCGGTGTGCAGTTCATCGACTAAATGTTGGTTGGCGCGAATAATCCCGCGCTTAAGATATAGTCAAGCCCCACCTGAAAGGGTGCAGGATAAAAGTATATAGGGTACTTATTATCTGTTAAATGGATAGTTTATTCTGAATACAAACTATTTAGGGAGAAGGACCTCAACTCAGCCTATCTTATAATGGCTAAAGAGGTAGATCTGATTAACTGATCGTAATTTCAACACTTCATTCTTTGAAGCAGCTGGTGGAGGTGATCCAATATTATACCAGCACTTGTTTTTGCTCGCAAATTGTTCAGAATATTACCAAGCATTTATTTATGCGAATAATTCTTGTAAATTAAAAATGAGAAGCAAACTTGCTTTAACATGAAAATCAAATCCCTTAAAATCTACTGTTCTTACAAGAAAATTAAGTAATAACAAGCCTCAAGTCTCGACCTTAAAAAATGAGGTAAAATCCACTTTCGACTTTGATAACTTTTGTTTAAAATATAAAACTATTTTTGGAGATTCGAAAATTGTTCCCTCAAATGAATTTCTTAGTTGATTTATTGGGTTTGTTGAGGGGGACGGTTCATTTATTGTAGCTAAAAGAGGTGATCTTAGTTTCGTTGTTGTACAAGATACAAGAGATGTTCAAGTTCTTTATATGATACAAAAAGTACTCGGTTTTGGGAAAGTTGTAAAACAAGGTCAATCTACATCTCGGTTTATAGTTCAAGATAAGAGAGGTCTTTATTTATTGTGTGTTTTATTTAACGGTAACATAGTAACGAGATCCAAACTAGAAAGTTTTAAAGCTTTCTTACTAGCTTTTAATAATTATAGTAATAAAGGTAAATTAAGATTTGAAACAATAAATTTTAAACCTCTACTTGCTCAAGCTAGCTTGAACGATGGTTGAGTATCAGGATTTGTTGACGCTGAAGGATGTTTTTCTGTAATTATTAGTAGTACTACTAAGTCTTCTCATATTATTTTTGATCTAGCTCAGAAAGGTGAACTGAATACTTCACCATTAACTCTTTTAAGAGAATTGTTTGGTGTAGGTAAGATTGGTGCACATAGTCAAGCTGGGTGTTATTATTATAGAGTTGGCGGTTTAAACGATACAGCTATTTTATTTAATTATTTTGATAACTATAAGCTTAAATCTAAAAAGCTTAAAAGTTATATTCTATGGAGATATGCTCATCAAAGAATAATAAATAAAGAACATCTAGATCCAACTATGAGATTTGCTTTAAAAACATTAGCAAGTAAAATAAATAATACTTGGGATTAATTTGAACATTTAGTAGAAACAAAGGGTAAGGTTAATCGAAAGGTTTTTACATTATTAGAGCGGTGTTGACGTTGAGAAGTGTTTCTCAATCGGTACTCGGGTATTCCTAAAAAAGACTCTAATAACTAAGGTATATTTCACCTATCTTACCCTAGTACTAACTTAATAATGATTAGTTAAAGACTTAATCATACTTACTATTCACCATCACAGGTGATAGAAAAGTATCAGATTTTAAGCAATTATTGGGAAAAATTAAAATCTTGAGGTTAGCTTGTCCTGACAGGGATAAGGACAATAATATGCAATATCTAAGTTATTGTTTGCTACACTAGTGGTACGGTCAATAGTATCTCTATTAAAGACCGTCGGTTGCCCAATAAACCGCTACAGACTGCGTCACTGGTGGGTACCTGCAATGGTGCTTAATGTACAGTCGGTTTTTCCTCGATAAAATTTTAATCGACACAAGGCTACCTGTGAAGCTATAATTAAACGTCATGTAGAGTGATGGGGTATTATTAGCAGAGGTAGTACATGAATCTAGTGCGAGAGAGTTTTATAACTATAAGTTAGATTTGGAAAAATGGATTCTTCGGACATTATTCTCTACTTATAAGGTGTCGTGGGTAAGTTACTCCCACTCAGCCATTATTTGCTTATATGCAATATTATCATCGTAACGATATAGCGGAAGATGAGAATAAAAAATGGCCGGACAAGGTGAAAACGGTTAATGACACCCTAGTTGAAGACCGTCGGTGTCTAAATACATCGCTACAGACTGGTTCACCTACGTAGAGCTGAAACGCTTGCGAATGTACAGTCGGAACTTAGAATCAGAGAATGTAATCTGATTGGTGTGCAGGGTAATTAGGTTAAATCTAATTGAGTGTGTAGAGCACAGATAAAACACCTGTGGGGCAACCTCCCTTCAGATAACTAAGTTTGCCAGAAGTTTATATATTAATTATACCTGGATTTGGAATAGTTAGTACAGTAGTTGCTACTAATTCAAATAAAAGTATATTCGGTCGAAGTGGCCCTTTAATTGGAATAATCCAATTTACGCAACGAACTATATGCAGGGAATTCAAGAATTGATATAACAATTCGCTATTACAAAATACTAAGAATGTAAGTAATATTATATATTCCTTTCTAGTAATAAATTTTGTAATATTGAATAATCCGCAGATAACCAAAGCACGAAGTGAAAACTTCAACCCCCTCCCGGGGACTGAAATAACAAACTTTTTCGGGTTAAGCATGTGAGTAGGAATTTCAGAGGCCATATGTTTGTTTTCACTTCGTAGTAATAATAATTTTATTAATTCATTTGTCAAAAGACAAAAAATGAAAATATTTAAACAATTAAGATCCTTACACAATAATACCAAGAAATTAAATCCTTGATTTGTAACTGGTTTTACTGATGGTGAGGGTTGTTTTCTTATTAATGTAAGACCTAAATCTAACAGGAATAATGGTTATGGTGTAGAATTAGTTTTTAGGCTACATTTACACTCAAGAGATAGAGTTTTATTGGAAAAGATTAGAGATTTTTTTTGGGTTGGAAGACTTACAGCAGCCGTTCCGGCTGAAAATTACGTTCAATATTGAGTTGGTGCTTTAGAAGATATACTTGTTATTGTTAATCATTTTAATAATTATCCTTTAATAACACAAAAATGGTCGGACTATCAGTTATTTAAACAAGCGGGGGAGCCGACTGTAGAATTAGTGGAACGAAAAGAGCATTTAACGCCTGAAGGTTTACAAAAAATAGTCTCTATCAGAGCTGTATTAAATAAAGGTTTATCAGAAAATTTAAGAGGAGATTTCCCTGATGTTCTTCCTTCTATAAGACCTCAAGTCCAAAATAGAATTATCCCAGACCCATATTGAATATCAGGTTACGTAGATGCTGAAGGTTATTTTAATGTGAGCCCTTCGGTTATAAAAACCTCCAAAGGTGAATCAGTTAATCTCAGGTTTTTAGTAACACAAGATGTACGAGATGCAGAACTATTAAATAGTTTGGTAGACTATTTTGGGTGTGGTAGATATTGTGTTAGACTTTCTACGTCTTTACACGGTGATTATGTTGTAACTAAATTTGAGGATATTAGATGTAAGATTATCCCATTTTTTGATAAGTACCCTCTTCAAAGTGAAAAATACTTAGATTTCTTAGTCGGCGCGCCGTCGGCTGCGCCGCTTAAAAATATTATGCTACTAAAGGGGAATACCCGTGTTTCTTTAACTAAAGAATCGTTAGTAGAGATTAAACAAATAAAATCACGTATGAATAAGGGTAGAAAAATAAAAAACCTATTAAGTGTAAGTATCTCTACACCAGGGAATAAAAGATATTATTCAACTACAATAAACAAAAACGATCAAACTAAATTTAACCAATGATTGGCGGGATTAATAGATGGAGACGGTCAATTTCATACTACTAAAAAAGGTATTTCTAGTTTTAAAATTGTAATGCATATAAACGATAAATTCTTATTATACTTAATAAAACATAAATATGGAGGATTTATTAAAGAGATAGCAGGATCTAATGCATTGAAATATAAATTGCAAAACCCAAAAGGTTTAATCAATTTAATAAATGATGTAAATGGTTTAATTAGGAACCCTATAAGAATGCTTCAACTAAACAGGATATGTGTAAAATATAATATAAAACTTATAGTACCTCAACCTTTAACTTATAATAATGGTTGATTTAGTGGTTTGGTAGATAGCGATGGTTCGATTTATATAGATGAAAAGTCATGACAATTAACTATTAGTGTCACTCAAAAGAATAGATATTTATTAGAACCTTTACAAAAACTATACGGAGGTAAAATTAATATTATCAGTTCTAAAGGAGAAGTGTTTAAATATACTATTTTTAGAAAAAAAGAAGTATTAAATTTAGTAGATGTTTATTTTCAAAATTTTCCTTTAAAATCTAGTAAAGCTTCAAAGATAAATTTAATAAAAGATTTTTATCTATTGCAGCATCATAGTAACTTAGATGTCAATAAAATTGATAAATTCAACCAATGAATACAATTTAAAAATAAGTGAGACAAAATTGTTTAAGCGGCTTAATTTAAGCCGACATTTTTAAAAATGAAAAATTATTATTACCAGTGAGTAGGAATTTCAGAGGCCAATACGTTTGTGTCAACTAGTTTATTATTAATTTCACGGCCGAATAATGCCGGCGAAAATTTAATTTTAAACAATATAATAGAGAAATACTCTTTACTAACTTTAGAAAATTCTAGTCTTGTTTTATATAATACGATGTCAACGGACACTAAGATTAACACTGCTCCATGGAGAGTGAAGCAGTAGTCCTAAATCTACAGACGGTGATGGTGCGTCTAATAAGGCTTTTAACGAATAATTAGCAGGAGGATTAATCGACGGAGATGTTGTTTTCAACTATCAAAGAAAGGGTATGCTAGTTTAGAGATAGTTATGGAACTAAGGGATAAAGGTTGTATATATCAAATTAAAGATAAATTCGTCTGCAGGGGTCCGCAGGGGGGGTCCGCTGGGGCAGATTCTCCCAGTAAAACTAGTGCAGTAACAATCATTTAAGATATAGATTACACCATAGGTTTATTAAATCTTATCAAGGGGTGCAGCTAAACGGGCCTGATACGAAACAGCTCCTGTTAGTAGTGCTCCCCTACTTCAATTAGGTAAAATATGCGAGAAATATGATATAAACTTAATTTATCCTCAACCTTTAACTTACAGTAACGGTTGATTCGCAGGATTTTTTGACTCTGATGGAAGTATTTATATGAACGATGCATCTGGACAATTGTTTGTACTCAGAAAAATAAATTTCGGGGGTCATCGACCGTCGATCCCTTAGTTGAACTATGGTAATATTTACGCTATGACTAAAGTAGGTGCTTTTAGTAAATGCCGAACTTGTTATAGAAAAAGTGAGATTTTATCCTTAGTTAATAATTATTTTGTAGGGGAGGAGTTTATCCTTCTAGATCCGAAAAACGAGTTAGTGCGAAGGCTCCCCCCTCCCTTCGGACGGACGTAAGAATTATGGCCTAATGGCCGTAAGAATTATGGCCGTAAGAATTCTGTGAAGCGCCGGCCTAAATATGATTAATAAATTTTATGAGGTTAGAGTCCTACACGCTCATACTGCAAGTCCTGCCTCATGGCAGATAAAGCTTGAAAAAATTACTTGACCCTTCGGCCGCGGGCGCCCCTGGCGCCCGGCCTTTTTTAATCAAAAAATTAAAAAAGTAAATGAAATCAGGTGGTATCTAAATAAAGTCTATAATCAGGTTATTAATAGAGTGTTTCGTATTTCTCGGTTGACAAAGAGATG
>Ga0335075_10005314_pt1 | contig 20017 bp, 19 predicted proteins | sample Lox_Sample_24_FD_206723 | JGI IMG/M metagenome (GOLD analysis project Ga0335075, IMG submission 206723) | Soil microbial communities from Loxahatchee National Wildlife Refuge, Florida, United States - Lox_Sample_2.4 | ecosystem: Environmental > Terrestrial > Soil > Wetlands | place: USA...
GGTCGCGGGCGCGGGCGCGGAGCTGCTGTGCGAGCAGCTGCTCGAGCGGCGCCTGGGGATGGTGGCGCAGACGCTGCACGAGGGCACCGCGGGCCGGCGCATGAAGGCCGCCAAGGCGCTGACCGGCGCCGGCGCGCTCGGCGCGGCGCTGCTCGCGCCGCGCAGCCGCCTCGCCGCAGCCCTCAGCGGCGCTGCCCTGATCGCGGGCTCGGCGCTGACGCGCTTCGGCGTGTTCGCCGCGGGCATGGCCTCTGCGCGCGACCCGAAGTACACGGTGGAGCCGCAGCGCCGACGAATGCTCGAGGCGACGCGCTAGCGGTCTGCTCGGAGGTTCGCCGAGCGCTGCCGACGAGCGCCTAGGCGCCGAGGGTCCCCCAGGGAGCCATCCCGGGAGACCCTCGGCTGAAGGTAGGCGTAGCGCCGATGTGGGGCCGGCGCTACGCCTGGCTTGCGCACCAGGGCACCTGCGCGTGGTGCCCTCGAGCGCTCGACAGAATACATGGCTTTGAGTCCTAGGACTGCGCGCCCTGGACTTGATCCCTAGGAGTACGGCATGTTTATGGGAGATGGGGCAGGAGAAAGACCTCGCGCTGGCCGCGCTGTTGAAGCGACTGCGCGAGGAGCGGGGGCTAACCCAGGAAGAGGTCGCCTTCGAGGCCGGCATGACGGCCTCCGCGCTCTCGCGCATAGAACGCGGGCTCAACAGCCCAGGCTGGACGACCGTCAGGCGCATCGCCGACGCCCTCGGCGTCAGCCTCGTCGAACTCGCCGACGACCTGGAAGACGCCGGCTGACGGCGCGCGTCAGGCGCGCTCGACCAGCTGCGTGCCCGGCTCGGGCGCGGGGCGCTCGGCGGCCCTCCTGAGCAACGGCGCCACCGACCGCCGGGTCGCGCCGCGGACGTTCAGCACGCCGTACCAGCTGCGAGCGACGAACCCGGCGAACAACGCCACGTACAGCCCGCCCCAGTACACGAACGGGATCAGCACCATCGGCCGCGGAAGCGTGCTGTGGCGCAGCGCGTAGACGAGCGTGGCGAGCACCGTCAGCAGCACCGTGGTCTGCGGCAGCGTGTGGCCCCAGTGCCAGCGCGGATCGTCGTGCTTGCGGGTGACCTTGTACACGGGCTTGCGCCGCGGCCCGCCGAGCACCGCCTGGATGGAGGCCTTCATGAACACCGGCGCGAGCCCGCTCCAGATGATGCGCACGCGCCACAGCTCTCGCACCGGATGGCGCTGGCGGCGCCGGCGGTCGTTGTAGGGCCGGTTGATCGCCAGCAGCCACGCCTCCGTGGCGAGCACGATCGGCAGCATGTGCACGAGGAAGCTGTGCCCGCTGGCCTTGAACGGCACGTAGCCGAGCAGCGCGCCGACGATGCTGGGCAGGTACACGAGCACCGTGAAGGAGTGCAGGTAGTAGCACAGCAGCTCGTAGAACTGCGCGCGCTGGCGCAGGCTCAAGCCGCGCAGGTCCCCCCAGACCATCAGCCGCACCGTGTCGATCGCCCACGTGCCGCGCTGCTTGTACACGTTCGGCACGTCCTCGGGCGAGTGCTGGCCCATCGCGCCGACGATCGGCAGGTAGCAGCCGCGCCAGCCGCGGCGCAGCGCCTCGACGCCCGACTGCAGGTCCTCGACGAGGTTCCACGTCGGGAACAGGCCGATGTCCTCCAGCGCGGTGCGCCGCCATACCACGCCGGAGCCGCACGGGAACGCCGCGTTGGCGGCGTTGCGCGAGAGCATCTGGCCGCGGTAGAACATCGCCTCGCGGTTGTTGAACGGGTCTCCCGCGCTCACCTGCGATTCCTTGATCGTCTGCACGTACGCGATCCGCTCGTCGTGCTCGAGCTGGCCGACCGCCTGGCGCAGGAAGGCGTTGGACCCCAGCTCGTCGTCGCAGTCGCGCGTCTCGACGTAGCGCACCTCCGGGTGCTCCGCGAGCAGCCTCGTGACCGCCGAGTTCAGGTTGCCGGCCTTCGCCGCGCCGTCGCGGCCGGGCGCGAACCGCGGCGGCGGCGAGTGGTAGAGGACCGGCCAGCTCGTCAGCGCGCGGGCGAGAGCGGGGTCGTGCCCGTCGTCGCTGACGAGGACCACCATCCGCGCCCGCGGCCAGTCCTGCCTGAGCACCGAGGCGAGCGTGCGCAGCACCATCGGCACCGGCTCGCCGCAGCACGGGACGATCACCCCGACCGTCGGCTCCGCGCCGCGCGCCAGCGGGCGCGGCTCGGGCACGGCTCGCCACCAGTGGTTGAAGATGCTCAGCATCGTGGTCACGAGCGTGAACGCGTTGGCCACGAGAAACGGCCACGCGAGCCATGGCAGGTGGCGGTCGAGCGAGGCGAACAGCCACGGCAGGTAGATCGCCGCGGAGGCCAGGTAAGCGATCCCGGCGGCCCGCACCATCCAGTGGCGGCGGATCGGCGGGTAGTCGTCGCCGAACGCCCGCGCAGCGCGCGCCATCGGGCTCGACGGCGCCAGCGCCGGGGTCTCGACCGAAGGCGATGGACGTGGCGTGCTTGTTGGGGTGGACGCGGACGGCACCAGTTCGAGCATCGACACGCCGGGGCGCCCGGCTTGAGATCCGGCGAGCGTTTTCGAACGGCCGCGAGCGGGCGCGGTATGCCCGCGAGACGATTTCTCCGCAAGCTGCGGGATGTGCGCGCGGGCGCCCTTGCAATCCAGCGGGGAGATGCCTAGGTTGCAACCAGACGCGGTTCCGAGCCGTCAAGAGCGAGGCCACTGAGGTGTGAGGCCGCGCCACCCGAACCGGAAGGCCCTCGGGCCGGAAGGGAAAGGTTCCTCAAACGGCTCAGGGCCGCGTCGCTTTGTCTACCAGCAGGGCTGGTAGCGGCGTCCGTTGAGCGCGAGGTTGAAGCGGGCGCCCATGATCCCGGCGGCGTTGTCGCGCGCGCAGAACTTGCGCGTGGGGGTCTTGTACTCGGCGTTCAGCACCGGCTTGCCCGCCGCCAGGTAGGAGTCGAAGTCGGCGCATTCGCGGTACTGGTTGCACTGCTCGGTGATGACGCCGTCGAAGTAGGGCTGCAGCTCAGGTGTCTGTTCGCCGTCGTTCTTCTGGAGCACCCCCATGCCCAGCGAATGGACCTCTTCGGCGACCCACTCGTTGTAGGTGAGCTGCTCGGCGGCCGTCAGCGGGAAGCCGCTGTCGTTGGCGTAGCCTTCGATGTTGTCCGGCTCGACCGCGTCGAAGCCCTTTTCCCTGCACATCCGAAAGCGCGCGGCCATGATCGGCTCGAGCACGCCCAGCTGGCGTATGTCCAGCCAGCGCTCGCCCGGCCAGCCGTTCGAGCGTCCGAGCACCGATTCCGGGAACTCCCTGTAGTCGGGACGGAAGTCCTCGGCCGTGCCCACGTCGATGTAGCAGATCACGTGCTTGCCCTGTGCGTGCAGGGTGGCGACCTCGGCGGCGCTGTTTTCGAACCCGTCGATGTCGTACGCAGCCACCGGCTCGTTGTCGTCGACCTTGCCCGTCAGCTGCCAGTACCAGGTCAGCCGCTGCGGCGGCTGCCACCAGCCTTCCGCGCGCGCCTGCCCCGCGCCGAGCAGCAGCGCCGCACAGACCAGCGCGAGCGTCATCGCGGTCGCGGTCGCGGCCGCTCGAAACGATCCCGTCAGCCCCACGCCCTGGATGCTAGACCAAGGCCGAGCGCTCTTAGCGCAGGCTTACGACCGGGTTAGCGATCGTTCAGCGCTGCCGAGCACGATGCTGGCATGCTTGCTGCTGCCGTCGGCTCACTCGCCACCGCCGCGGGCCCGCATCTGTACTGGATCGCGAGCCGCGCGGCGGGCATCGCGGCTCTGCTGCTGGCGAGCCTGTCGGTATCTGCCGGGCTGCTGATCGGCGGCCGCGCGCTCAGCGGGCGCCGAGCGGACCTGCGCGTGACCCACGAGGCGTTGTCGCTGGCTGCGCTCGCGGCGCTGCTCGTGCACGGCTTGAGCCTGCTCGGCGACGCCTATCTGCATCCGAGCGTGGGAGACGTGGCGGTCCCGTTCCTCGGCGGCTACAAGACGCTGTGGACGAGCACCGGCATCGTCGCCTTCTGGATGCTGCTCGTGCTCGGCCTCTCCTACTACGCGCGCGGGCGCATCGGCGTGCAGCGCTGGCGCAAGCTCCATCGTTTCGCGGCGTTGGCGTGGCTGCTCGGGCTTGCGCACTCGCTCGGAGAGGGCACCGACGCCGGGACGACCTGGTTCCTGGCGACGATCGCGATCGTCGCCGTGCCCGCGATGCTGCTGCTGCTCGCCCGGCTGCGCGAGCGCGCCGCCGCGCGAGGCGAGCGCAGCGCCACCGCACCGCGCGCCCCGAGCGCCGTCTCACCACAGCCGAGGGCCGCGCGGTGAGCCCGCGCGAACGCGACGCCGCCCGGCTGAACGCCCGAGCGGCGGCACGCGCACGGCGTGCCGCGATCCGCCGGCGCGCACGGCGCATCCGGCGCTCGGTCGCCGGCCTGGCGATGGCCATGTTCCTCAGCGCCTTCCTCCTCATATACGTGCAGCTCGTCTCCGGACACGATCCCGCGCTCACGGCCAACGCCGCTCGGCGCAAGACCGCGACCGCCGCCAACCGCAAGACCAGCCCAGCCACCACCAGCGGCAGCGAGACGCGCAGCGAGAAACCGTCCAGCGGCTCCAGCGGCAGCGAAGAATCGGGCGCCTCGGCGGTGACGACGTCGCAGTCGTGAGCGTCGAGCGCGAGCGCACGCGGGAGTTCGACTGCTTCGGCTCGCGCTGCTCGGCGCTCGTCAGCGGCTCGGGGCCCGCGGGCGACGCGGGACAGGCCCTCGCGCTGGCGGAGCGGACACTGCTCTCGTGGCACGAGCGCTTCTCGCGCTTCAGCGCCGCGAGCGAGCTGTCGCGGATGAACAGCGACCCGCGCCGCACTTTGCCGGTGTCCCCGCTGATGGCCCTGCTCGCGCAGGCGGTGCGCAGCGCGGGATCGCTGACGGGGGGCCTGGTCGACGCGACGCTGCTCGGCGCGCTCGAGCGCGCCGGCTACGCCGGCGACCTGCGCACGTCGCTGCCGCTCGGCGCCGCGCTGGAGCGAGCGCCGGCGCGCACACCCGCCGCCCCCGCCGCCCGCCCGCGCTGGCGTGAGATCGAGGTGGACCTCGAGGTCCACACCGTCACCCGCCCGCCGGGGGTGAGGCTGGACAGCGGCGGCCTCGCCAAGGGGCTGTTCGCGGACGTGCTCGGCCGCATGCTCGCCGCGCATCCGAGCTTTGCCGTCAACTGCGCGGGCGACCTGCTGATCGGCGGCGCGGCGGCGAGGCCGCGCCCGGTCAAGGTCGCAAGCCCGTTCGACGGGCGCACGCTGCACACGTTCGCGCTGGCGCGCGCGGGCGTGGCCACGAGCGGGATCGGACGGCGCAGCTGGATCGCCGCGGACGGCGCGCCGGCGCACCACCTGCTGGACCCGCGCACGGGACGCCCCGCGTTCACGGGCGTGGTGCAGGTCACGGCGCTCGCGCCGAGCGCGCTGGCGGCGGAGATCAAAGCCAAGGCGGCGCTGCTCAGCGGCCCGCGCGGCGCCCGCGGCTGGCTCGCGCAGGGCGGCGTGATCGTCTACGACGACGGCTCCCACGAGGTGCTCTCGCCGCCGCCGGCGGTGACGCCGGACGAGCTGTCGGCGTTCGTCCGCGCCGGCTCGGCCAGGACGGCCGCGACCGCCAGCGCCGCGGCCACCAGCGCGGCGGCGATCAGGAACGCCAGGTGATAGCCGCCGGTGAGCGCCGCGTCCTGCGAGCTTCCGTGAGCCATCAGGTGGTGGCTGCGCGAGGCCGAGAGCGTCGCGAGCACGGCCAGGCCGAGCGCGCCGCCGACCTGCGCGGTGGTGTTGACCAGGCCCGACGCCAGGCCGGCGTCGGCGGCGCCCGTGCCGGACATCGCGAGCGTCATCAGCGCCGGGAAGCACACGCCCGCGCCGACGCCCAGCGACAGCATCGCCGGCATCACGTCGAGCGCGTAGCTGCTGTGGACGGGGGCGCGCGCGAACAGCAGCAGCCCGAGCATCACCAGCGCGAGCCCCGGCAGCATCGTGGCGCGCGCGCCAAAGCGCGTTACCAGCCGCTCGGAGTAGCGAATCGACAGCAGCCCCATGGCGAGCGACACCGGCAGGAACGCCAGCCCGATGTGCAGCGCGTCGTAGCCGAGCACGCGGCGCAGGTACAGCGCGCCGAGGAAGAACATGCCGAACATGCCCGCCACCGACAGCACCTGGATGACGTTCGCGCACGCCAGGTTGCGCGAGCGGAACACGCGCAGCGGCACGAGCGGGTTGCGGGCGGTCGCCTCGCGCACGAGGAACCCCGCGAGCAACGCCAGCGAGACGCCCCCCAGCGCGAGCGTGCCGGCGGCGCCCCAGCCGTGCTCGGCGGCGGGCTTGACGATCGTGTAGACGCCGAGCATCAGCGATGAGGTGATCAGCACGGCACCCGGCACGTCTGCGCCCTCGCCGAAGCCGATGCCCTGCTCGTCGTGGAGCAGCCGCCGCGCGAGCGCCACCGTGACGATGCCGATCGGCACGTTGACGAAGAAGATCCAATGCCAGTCCAGCGCCTGCGTGAGCACGCCGCCGGCGAGCAGGCCCACCGACCCGCCGGCCGAGGCCACGAAGGCGTACACGCCGATCGCCTTCGCCTGCTCGCGCGGCTGTGGGAACATCGTCACGATCATCCCCAGGATCACCGCCGAGGTCATCGCCCCGCCGACCCCCTGGACGAAGCGCGCCGCCACCAGCAGCGTCTGGCTGCCCGCGAGCCCGCACGCCAGCGATGCGAGCGTGAACACCACCACCCCGGCGAGGAACACGCGGCGCCGGCCGACCAGGTCGCCGAAGCGCCCCGCCAGCAGCAGCAGGCCGCCGAACGCGATCAGGTAGGCGTTGACCACCCACGCGAGGCTGGCGCTGGAGAAGCCCAGGTCGTCCTGGATCGAGGGCAGCGCGACGTTCACGATCGTCACGTCCAGCACGATCATCAGCATCCCCGCGCACAGCACGTACAGCGCCACCCAGCGCGAGCGTGCCCCGCCGCGGTCTTCGTCGTGCGCCTGCCGGCGCCTCATGCCGCCTCGCCCGCGCCCGCGAGCGCAGCCGCCAGCGTCTCCAGCAGCTCGCGCGTGCCGTGCTCGCGCTCGGCCGGCGTGTCCAGCCCGTCGAGGAACACGCCCTGCTCGGTGAGCGTCAGCCTCGTCCCCGCCCCGTCTGCCTCCAGCTCCACCGTCGCCACCGACACCGAGATGCGCTGCTCGCCGCGGTACATCGCGTAGGTGTGGACGAAGCGCTCGCCCTCGACGATGTCCTGGTAGAGGGCGTCGAACGTGTACAGCGTGCCGTCGGGGGTCTGCACGGTCATGCGCTCGGCGCCGCCCACGCGGAAGTCGAGCGCGTAGTCGGGCCTGGGGTGCTCGCGCGGCCCGAACCACCTGTGCTTCTCCTCGGGGTCCGTCCATGCCCGCCACACCCGCGCCGGCGGGGCGTCGTAGGCGCGCTCGACGGAGAACGTCGCGTGTGTGGTCGATCGGTCGCTCACTTCTCGCTCCTTCTGGCTCGTGGGTCGTTGCTCTGCCGTGGCCCGTCGGGGTGCTCGGCGAGGTACTGGCCGAGGCGGTCCAGCCGCCGCTCCCAGCTCGTGCGCCGCTGCGCGATCCAGCCCTCGGCCGCGCGCAGCGCCGACGGCTGTATGTGACAAGTGCGAACCCGCCCAAGCTTGTGCGAGCGCACCAGGCCGCTGTCCTCGAGCACGTGCAGGTGCTGGACGACGGCCGGCAGCGAGATCGCAAGCGGCTGCGCGAGCTGGCTGACGGACGCCGGCCCGTCGATCAGCCGGTCGATCATCGACCGCCTCGTCGGGTCGGCGAGCGCGTGGAACACCAGCTCGATCGGCGGCTCGGTGGGCTGATAATGCTTAAGCATCAACTTAAGTATGACATACTCGCGGCCGATGCGTGCGCTCGTGCAAAGGGTCAGCCGGGCCTGCGTGCGGGTGGACGGGCGGACCGTCGCCGAGATCGGCCCGGGGCTGCTGGTGCTGCTGGGCGTCTCGCGCGAGGACGACGAGTCCGCCGCCGAGCGGCTTGCCGGCAAGGTGCGCGCGCTGCGCGTGTTCGCGGACGCGCACGGGCACATGAACGAGCCGCTGGGCGAGCGCGAGGTCCTGTGCGTGAGCCAGTTCACGCTGTACGGGGACACCCGGCGCGGCAACCGCCCGAGCTTCGTCGCGGCGGCGCCCGGCGAGCAGGCCCAGCCGCTGTACGAGCGCTTCTGCACGGCCTGCGGGGCGCGCCGCGGCGTGTTCGGCGCGCACATGGAGGTGCAGATGACGGGCGACGGGCCGGTCACGCTGCTGCTCGACACCGCCGCCTGAGCCGCGCTCGCGAGAGCGGCGGCCACGACCCCACCGCCGCGCGAGCGACGGCGACGTCCAGGCCGTCGTCGGCCGCGCGCCGCGCTCGTGCCGCGGGCCTCGTGGCCGCGCCGCCCAGGACAGCGGGCGGACGTGATAGACCGAACCGGATGGGTGCACGTGAGAACGCTCAGGTCCGTGCGCGTGGACCGGCCCTCAGGCGCGTGCTGGTCGTGCTCGCCGTGCTCGCCACGGCCGGCGTGATCGCGTTTGCGATCACGCGGCTGGAACTGCGGCGCATCGGGCACGAGCTGATCACCGCGTCGCCGGGCTGGATCGCGCTGGCGCTCGCGCTGATGGCGCTGTCGCTGGTGATGCGCTCGATCTCCTGGCAGCAGACACTGCGCGCGGCGCTCCCCGACACGCCGCTGCGCTGGCCGCCGGTGGTGCGCGCGACGATGATCGGCGTGATGGGCTCGGCGCTGTTCCCGGGCCGCGTCGGCGAGCCCGCGCGGGTGTTCGTGGTGGCGCGCCGCCTGGAGGGCCGCACGAGCCGCCTGGTTCCGGTCGTGGCTGGGACGGTGTTCTCGCAGACGCTCATCAACCTGCTCGCGCTCGGCATCCTGCTGGCGGTGACGTTCACGAGCGTGCCGCTGCTGCACGGCCACCTGGCGGGCATCGCCGGCGCGCTGGCGGTGCCGCTGCTGGTGTGCGTGCTCGTCCTCGCCGGGCCGCGGCTGCTGGCGCTGGCGGGGCGCTCGCGCTCGCAACGGCTGGTGCGGGCCGCCAACACGATCACCCGGCTGCTGCACCTCGCCAGGCAGGGGCTGGTGGTGTTCGCGCGGCCTCGCCACGGGATCCCCGCGATCGCCTTCCAGCTGCTGGCGTGGACGTTGCAGTGGCTGTCCTGCTACTCGGTGCTGCTGGCGCTCGGCTTGCAGTCGCGCACGGGTCTGGTCACCGCTGCGGCGATCCTGCTGGCCGTCAACCTCAGCGCGGTGCTGCCCGCGACCCCGTCCAACGTCGGCGTGTTCCAGGCCGCCTGCCTGGTCGTGCTCGCGGCCTACGGCGTCGGCGCGGGGCTGGGCCTGGCGTACGGGATCCTGCTGCAGGCGGTCGAGGTGGTGACGGCGCTCGCGCTGGGCATTCCCGGGCTGCTCGGCGAGGGGCTGTCGTGGCGAGACATCCGTCGCGCCGGGGCGGACGCGGAGCGCTCAGCCGGCGAGAGCGCGCAGTGACTGGCGCAGCGAGCGCGTGGTCTGGAGCACCGCCGTGGGCTCGTAGCCGCAGTGCGCCATGCAGTTGTCGCAGCGCGGGTCCCTGCCGCGACCGTACTTGCTCCAGTCGGTCGTCTCGATCAGCTCTTTGTAGGTCTGGGCGTACCCGTCGGCCATCAGGTAGCAGGGGCGCTGCCAGCCGAACAGCGAGTAGCTGGGGATGCCCCAGGCGGTGCAGTCGAATTCGGCCTTGCCTTCGAGGAAGTCGAGGAACAGGGGGCTGTGGTTCAGCCGCCACTTCCTGCGCCGCCCGCCGGCGAACGCCTCGCTGAACAGCTGGCGCGTCTGCTGGACGCCGAGGAAGTGCTCCTGGTCGGGCGCTTTCTCGTAGGCGTAGGCGGGCGAGATCATCATCTCGTCGACCTCTAGGTCGTCGTTGAGGAAGTCGAGCACCTCGCGCACGGTCTTGGGCGAGTCGTGCGTGAAGAAGGTGGTGTTGGTGGTCACGCGAAAACCGGCGGCCTTGGCCGCCTTGATCGCCGAGACGGCCTTGTCGAAGACGCCCTTGCGCTCGACCGACGCGTCGTGGCGCTCGCGCAGGCCGTCCATGTGGACCGCCCAGGAGAAGTACGGGCTCGGCTTGAAGCTCTCGAGCTTCTTCTCCAGCAGCAGCGCGTTCGTGCACAGGTACACGAACTTCTTGCGCTTGACGAGTTCCGCGGCGATCACGTGGATCTCGGGGTGGATCAGCGGCTCGCCGCCGGCGATGGAGACCATCGGGGCGCCGCTCTCCTCGATCGCGCCGATCGCCTGCTCGACCGGCATCCGCCTGCGCAGCTCGTGCTCGGGGTGCTGGATCTTGCCGCAGCCCGAGCACGCGAGGTTGCACTGGAACAGCGGCTCCAGCTCCACGATCAACGGGAACTTCTCGCGCCCCGCCAGGCGCTGGCGCATCAGGTACCAGCCCATGCGCGTGCTCTGTCTGACACGGACGGCCATCTCGCTACCTTAGACCGCCGGCGCCCACTCGTGAAGGGCGCCCGCCACGCGCCGCAGCGCCGAGGCCGCGCGCAACGCGCCGCCCACCGCCCGCACCCGCAGCAGCTCGTGCTCGGGGCTGTCCAGCACCACCCGCACGACGCCGAACGGCCGCCCGCTCGCGCCGGCGGCCAACCACACCGACTCCATGTCCACGGCGATCGCGCCGCCCGCGTGCAGCTGCGCGCGCCGCTCGCCCAGCGCCAGGCGCGACACGCACACCACGTCGCCCGTGCGCACCTTCAACCCCAGCCCGGTGAGCCGGTGCACGAGCTGGTGCGCGAGATCGCAGCTGACGCGCTCGGGCGCGTGGCCTTCGTCCTGCGCGGAGTACACCTCCTGCGCGACGATCACTTCGCCGGGTATCGAACTCGCGTCGAGGCCGCCGCAGAAGCCCAGCACGAGCATCGCGCTCGCCTGCGCTGCGGCCAGCCCCCCGGCGGCGGACTTCGAGCGCGCGGGGCCCATGCCCGTCTTGCGCACGATCGGCGCGATGCTCGCGGAGGACTCGCGCACCAGCCGCGCCGCATCCCCGCTCGCGTCGGGCGGGCGGCTCGCGCGGTGCGCCTGTCGCCCGCCCGGCGTGGACGGAGCACGGCGGCGGGCTGGCAGCGACACGCTCCCGAGGGTGGCGCCGGCGGAGGAGATCAGGGCAGCCTCGATGCGCATCGGCGCGGCGACCAGCAGGCGCCCGCTGTCCCGCGTGGCGCTCATCTCGTGAGCGCGCTCGCCGTCGCGGGCCGCACGCCGCGGCCTTCGAGCGCCCGCGTCGCGCCGCGCGCGGCCGCGTGACCGCTCAGGACCGCGCCCTCCAGCGTCGCCGGCCAGCCCGTCGCCGTCCACGCGCCCGCGAGCAGCAGCCCGGGAACGGGCGTGTGGGGACCGGGCCGCAGTTCCCGCGTGCGCGGCGCGGCGCGAAACGTGGCGGCGTGCTCGCGCGTGGCCACGAAGCACTCGACGCTCGCCTGGCGCGCACGCGGGAACAGCTCGCGCAGCGCCGGCAGGTAGCGCTCGCGCAGCCGCTCGACGCTCATGCCCATCTCGCGCTGTGCAGCGGACAGCGACACAGCAAGATACTGGCAGCCCGGCGGCGCGCCGGCGGCGCGCGTGCGGTCGAACACGTACTGCACGGGCGTCCCCACGCCGGCCGCGAACGGCCAGTCGCACACCTTGCGGTCATATACGACGTGGAGGTTGACGATCGGCGAGACGCCCAGCGCGTGCAGCGCGCCGGCCTGCTCGCCGAGCAGCGGCTCGAGCAGCCTCGCCGCGCGCGAGTGCGGCAGCGCGAGCACGACGGCGTCGGCGCCGATGCCATCCCCACCCGAGGAGTGCACCTCGAAGCCGGCGGCGCCGCGCGCGACGCGCTGCGCACGCCAACCGAGCTGCACGTCCACGCCCGCCTCGCCCAGCGCGCGCTGTGCGGGAGCGCCGATCGTGTCCCCCAGCGGCGCGTCGTGGAAGCCGATGTCCCCCGCCTGCGCGCTCGACAGCAGCCCCGTGCGGAACACGAACGCGGCGAGCGCCAGCGACGCCTGCGCGGCCGGCAGGTTGAGCGTCGGCAGCGCGACCAGGTCCCACAGCGCCGCCACCGCGCGCGGCCCCTGGCCGTGGCGCGCGAGCCAGTCCCCGAACGTGACCGCGTCCAGCGACTCGTCCTGCGGGTCCAGGCGCAGCAGGCCGAGCGCCGCGCGCGCCGCGCCGAGGCGTTCGCCTCTGGTCAGCAGCGGGTAACGCGCGAGCGCGGCCGCGAGGTGGGCGGGGGCGGGCAGCGATCCGCGCCGCAGCCGTGCGGCGGCGCGGCGCGGGCTGAGCACGGGGATCTCAAGGCGCTCCTGCAGCGAGGTCAGGCGCTCGCTGCCAAGGCGCGCGAGCAGCGCGCGATAGGCGCTGCAGCAGCGTAGGAACACGTGCTGGCCGTTGTCCATCAGCAGCCCGTCGCGCTCGAAGCTGTACGCGGCCCCGCCGAGCCGCCTGCGCACCTCCACGAGGGTCACATCCGCTCCGGCGTCCGCGCAGTCGAGCGCCGCGGTGATGCCCGCGAGGCCGCCGCCGACAACCACCACGCTGCCCGCGCGCGGGCAGCGCCGCGCGTTCATCCGCGCGCTCCGAGCATCGCTCTGGCCGCGACCCATGCCTTCTCGCGTGCGGGCAGCGACATGCGGCGGCTGAGCGCGTCCTGCGGGTGGGCGTCGATGCGCGCCAGCAGCCGCCGGTAGATGCCGGCCATCGCCAGCACGCACGCCGCGCTGCGCCTGTCGAGCATCTGCGCGAGCACGATCCCCCGGTCGAACCACTGCGCCGCGCGCTCGGACTCGAAGCGCACGAGCGCCGCCAGCCGCGCCGCCGCGTCCGCGTCCCCGTCCGCCAGGGGCTCCCCCGCCCGCGGCACGACGTCGAGGGAGCGCACGAGCGTCCTCAGCGACTCGGCCGCGTCGGCTGGCTCGGCGTCGTAGCCGCCGCCGAGCACGCCGAAGCGGCGGAGGTCTTCGGCCGGCAGGTACGCGCGGCCGACCTCCGCGTCCTCGCGCAGGTCGCGCAGGATGTTCGTCAGCTGCAGCGCCACGCCGAGCGCCTCCGCGAGCCGTTCGGCCTCACCGGACCCGGCCTGCGCGTCCGCGCGCGTCCCGAAGATCGCAAGGCACAGCCGTCCGATGCCGCCTGCCACCCGCCGGCAGTACACGAGCAGGTCGTCAAACGACTCATACCTGACCCCGTTGACGTCCATCCGCACCCCCTCGAGCAGCTCGGTGAGAGCGTCCACCGGCAGCGGAAAGCGCCGGCGCGCGTCGGCCAGCGCCACGAGCACCAGGTCCCCGCCACCCGCCCCGTCACCGGCGAGCGCCCTGTCGCCGTCGCCCGCCACATCGCCGTCGCCCGCGCGATCGTCCTCGTCCACGATCGCCGCCAGCGCGCTCGCCTGCTCGTCCAGGCGCCGCAGCTTCTCTGCGCGCTCGAGCGTGCCGTCGCCGATGTCGTCGATGCGCCGCGCGAAGGCGTACACCGCCGACATCGCCTGCCGGCGCTCGGCGGGCAGCAGGCGGATGCCGTAGAAGAAGTTGGCCGCCTGCGTGCGCGTGACCGATTCGCAGTGGCGGTACGCGCCGGCGATCGCCGCCGCGCCGCTCATACCGCGGCGCTCCGGCTCGCGCGCAGCGTCGCGCCGAGCGCCAGCGCGCGCCGCGCGCGCCCGGCGCGCGGCGGGCCTGCTAGCACGTCGTAGCGGGCGCGCGCGATCGCCTCGGCGGCGGCGAGGCCGCCGGCGACGAACGCGGCCACGGCGAGCTTCGGGCGACCGCGCAGCTGGGAGAGCAGCGGCATGCCGTCCGCCAGCAGCTCGCGGGCGCGCTTCAGCTCGAACGCGAGCACTGCGCGCAGCGCCTCGCCGGCGTGATCGGCGGCGAGATCGGACTCGCTGCAGCCGTGACGCGCAAGGTCCTCCAGCGGCAGGTACACGCGCCCGCGGGCGAGGTCCTCGGCCACGTCCTGACAGTGCTCGATCAGCTGCAGCGCCGTGCAGATCGAGTCCGACAGCGCGACGCGCTCGGGGGTCGCCAGGCCGAAGATCGCCAGGACGAGTTCGCCCACCGGGTCGGCCGACAGCGCGCAGTAGCCGCGCAGCTGCTCCCACGTCTGATAGCGGCTGACGCGCTGGTCGACGCGGTTGGCCTCGATCAGGCGCGCGAACGGCTCGCGCGCGAGCCCGCACTCGCGCACGGTGCGCGCCAGGCGCACGAGCAGCGGGTGCCGGGCGTGGCCCGCGAACGCCTGGTCGAGCTCGCCCTCCAGCCGGTCGAGGGCGGCCACGCGCTCGGCGGGGCCGAGCCGGCCGTGCGCGCCGTCGGTCGCGTCGCCGAGCTCGTCCACGAGCCGGGCGAACCCGTACACGGCCAGCAGGTGCGAGCGCACGCCCCGCGGCAGCACGACGCTGGCGACCGGGAAGTTCTCGCCGGCGGCCCGCGCCATCACCGCCTCCGCCGTGGGAGCCTCGAAAGGCGCGTGGACCGCCTGGGTCACCCCTGCTGCTCGAGGGCGCCGCCGCCCGCCGAGTGCGCCGCCGCCACCTCGTCGCTGGCGCCGACAGGGTCGGAGGCGTCCTGCGGGGCGAGCGCGGGCAGGCAGCGTCCGAGGGCCATGATCGGGAACGTGAGCCGGTAGAGGTGGTAGTTGATGTAGTAGTCGCAGGGAAAGCCGGTGCCGGTGTACTGCGGCTCGTCCCAGCTGCCGTCGGCGCGCTGGCTGGAGACCAGCCAGGCGACGCCGCGCGCGAGCGCCTGCTGGCCGATCTCCGATCGGTGCTCGCCGGCGGCGTGCAACGCGAGCAGCGCCCAGGCGGTCTGCGAAGCGGTGCTGGGGCCGCGGCCGACCCACTTGGGGTCGTCGTAGGAGCGGGGGTCCTCGCCCCAGCCTCCGTCTTCGTTCTGGTGGCGCTCGAGCCATGCGACCGCGCGCCTGATGCACAGTCGCGACGGGTCCATGCCCGCGGCGACCAGCGCGGGCACGACCGCGCCCGTGCCGTACACGTGGTTGATGCCCCAGCGCCCGAACCACGAGCCGTCGGCCTCCTGGTTGTCGAGCAGCCACTGCACGCCGCGACGCGCGGCGGTCGTGTCGCCGAGCCCGAGCACGCCGAGCATCTCCACCGTGTGGGCGGTGACGTCGGCGCTCGGCTCGTCGATCACCTCGCCGAAGTCCAGGAACGGCAGCTCGCGCACCAGCGCGCGCGTGTTGTCGGCGTCGAACGCGCCCCAGCCGCCGTCGCGGCTCTGCATCCCGTGCACCCAGCGCAGCGCGCGGGCGAGCGCGCCGTCGATGCGCGCCGCCAGCGGTTGCTGGCGCGAGAGCCGGCGCAGCGCGAGCATCACCTCGACGGTGTCGTCGACGTCGGGGTAGTTGACGTTCGCGAACTCGAACGCCCATCCGCCGGGCGCCAGCTGCGGGCGCTTGACCGCCCAGTCGCCGCGCTCGCGGACCTCCTCGCCGAGCAGCCACTCGGCCGCGCCGAGCAGCGCCGGGTGCTCCTCGGGGAGGCCGGCGTCCGCGAGCGCCACGAGCGCCAGCGCGGTGTCCCAGACGGGCGACTGGCACGCTTCCAGGCGCCTGCTGGGGCCGCTGGGGGCGCCGGGCGGGCGCGAAGGGCCATCCTCGCCGGGATCCTCGACCATGAAGCGGTCGAGCCCTTCCAGGCCGCGTCTGATCACGGGATGCTCGAGCGGGTAGCCGGACAGATGCAGCGCCATCAGCGAGTACACCCACGGCGGCTGGATGCCGCCCCAGGAGCCGTCGGCCTCCTGGCGGCGCACGATCCAGCGCTCGGCGCGCGAGAGCGCCAGGCGGCGCAGCGGCGCAAGCGGCCGGCGCTCGTACGCGCGCAGCAGGCGGTCCAGGCGAGAGAGCCACACGCCGCTGCGCGAGGGCTGACGTCGCTCGGGCTCCCCCGCGCGCAGCTCCTCGAGGTCGAACCCCAGCTCCCTGACCGGGCGGTGGGCTTTGACGATCGACAGCGCGACGATCGTCTGGCGCGCCCAGCACGCGAAGTCATAGATGTTGAGCGGAACCGACGGCCCCAGCAGCACGACCTCGGGGGGCAGCGCTGGCACGCGCTCCCACGACCACAGCCCGAACAGCGCGAGCCACACGTGCGTGAACACCCGCGCGCCCTCCAGGCCGCCGCCGGCGCGGATGAAGTCGGCCGCGGCGCGCATGTGCGGCTCCTCGGGCGCGTCCCCGGCCAGCTTCAGCGCCCAGTAGGCCTCGATCGTCGTCGACAGCTCGCCGGGGCCGCCGTGGAAGTTCGCCCACGTGCCGTCCTCGCGCTGCTGCGAGCGGATCCAGGCGGCCGTGCGCTCGGTCTCCTCGGCGCGGCGGATGCCGAGAAACTCGCGCAGGAGCATGTCCTCCGCGTCCATCGTGACGTTCGTCTGCAGCTCGCCGCGCCACCAGCCCGCGTCGTCTTGCAGCGCGAGCAGGTGCTCGCACGCCATCTCCAGCGCCACCTGAGCCTCGCTGTGGGCCTCCAATGTCAACTGCGGCATAGGGGAAACCTAAATCTTTTCGTTTCGCGACGACAGGCGTGGGCGATCGATCCCACGGTCAGCATGCGATTGCACGCACAATGAGTACGCGGCTGCACGCACAATGGTTACCCAAGGCGGGAACCGCCTTTCGCGGCCACGCGCACGCCGGCGGGCACGAGCACGTGCGGGGGAGCGAGCGTGATCACGTGCTCGCGCAGCGTCGCCTCGCTGACCAGCCGCGGGACCGGCGAGACGAAGCGGTAGACGATCAGCCCGTCGACGTCCAGGCGCGCGCGCAGGCGAAAGCCTGGAGCGGGCGGCTCGCCGGCCGACCGGCGCAGCGGCGCGTAGCCCGTCTCGTCGATCTCCGTCAACCGCGCCGACGCGCCCTCGGGCAAGCCGTGCATCGCAGGCAGGTAGTACTCCAGCGGCGCGGAGCCCAGCTCGACGGTCGTGATCGCGCGCGCGGCGTTCCCGTGCCGGAGCGCCTTGGCGAGGTCCCGCCAGTTGCCGCGCTGCAGGCGCGGGCTGAGATCGACGTCGATCGAGATCGCCAGGAACGCCACGGCGCTGGCCGCTGCGAGCAGCATCGCGAGGACGCGCGCGGCGCGGGCGCCCGCAGCCCTCGCTCGCTCGCGCTCGCCGCCGGCGGCCTGCGCGAGGGGCCAGGCCATGACGACGGCGATCAGCGCCGTGAGCGGGATCATCGCGGCGACGAGGTTGCGCGGCGCCAGGTAGTCGGCGCCGAAGGCGATCAGCACGATCGGGATCACGCACCCGCAGGCGGCGATCGCGAGCGCGACCAGCGCGCCTTCGCGCGAGGCCGGCGTGGCGGCGCGGGCGTGCCACAGCCCCAACGCGAGGCCCGCGAGGATCGGCAGCGCGACGAGCAGCTCGACGCCGTGCCCGAGCGGAGCGCCGGAGTAGCCGGTGAGGTAGTACTGCGGGATCGCCTGCAGACGTTCGGACAGCGGCCAGCGTCCGATCCACTGCGTGCCGTGGCCGCCCTGCGCGGAGATCAGCGGCAGCAACGCCAGCCCGACGAGCGCGAGCGCCGCCAGCGCCGGCAGCGCCCGACGGCGCGTGCGCGGGTCCCACAGCAGCACCAGCGACATCCCGACGAGCAGGAACGCGGCGAAGTAGTGCGTCAGCAGCGCCAGCGCGCCGCTGGCCGCGAACGCCGCCAGGCGGCTTGCGCTCGGCTCGCGGCGCGCGCGCAGGAAGCACAGCATCGCCAGCGCGCTCGTCAGCACGAACAGGCCGTACGCGCGCGCCTCCTGCGAGTACCACACGAACAGCGGGTTGACGGCCACGAGCGCCGCGCACACGATCGCAGCGCGCCGGCCGGCCAGCTCGCGCGCGATCGCCCACGCGACGGGCACGGTCGCGATCCCGGCGAGCGCCGAGGGCCATCGCAGGGCGATCTCGCCGGTGCCGAACACGCGCGCGTCGGCCCACGCGATCACGTACCACAGGGGAGGCGTGTTCTCGCTGTGGACGACCGAGCGCAGCGTCGCCCACAGGCTCGGGTGCAGCACGTGCACGGGCGTGAACGCCTCGTCGTACCAGAAGCTCTGCAGGTCGAGCGTGGAAAGCCGCAGCGCGGCCGCCGCGAGCGTCAGCGCGAGCAGCGGCCACCAGCCGGGCAGCGCCGGGCGCGCGGGCGCGCGGGCGCGCTCGGCGGCGGGCGCCGGCATGACGCGCGCCGGGCCGGCTGTGCTCATCGCGGGCAGCGCCCCCGCCCGCCGGAGCCGAAGCAGCCGTAGCGGTAGGCCGGCTCGTCGCGATGGTAGGGCGGCAGGTACCAGCCGCCGTAGACCGTGCGCTGCCCTTTGACGACGGGGCCGTCGATCGTGAGGCAGATCTGCGTCTGAGAGCCCGGCGCGCCGGGGCTGGTGTTCCCGCACAGCAGGTCGCGCCCGCTGTCTTCGCCGAGCGTTTTCTCGTCGGTGGAGATGTTGACGTAGTCGTGGTGGGTGTAGTGGCGCCAGGTGTTGAGGTCTGCGCCGATGCGGTGGTTGATGTCGACCGCGCGACCGAGGTCGTTGACGGTGGCGACGGCGAGCACCACGCCGACGATCGCGAGCACAGCGGTCTCGAGCAGCCACAGGCGCCGCGTGCTGGGGCCTTCGCGCGCGGGAGCCGTCTCGGCCGCGCTCATTTGACGGGCGCCAGCAGCGGCGAGAGCTGGTGGACGACGTACAGCGCCTGCACGGTCAGCGTCGCGGCCAGCAGGCGCCGGTCGCGGGTGACGACTGCGAGCGGCAGCGGCCACAGGATGTACCACGCGAGCAGCCACGTGCTGGTGACCGCGATCGCGAGCAGCGCCCAGCCCGACGCGGCGACCCAGTCATAGCCGCGCCACGTCCGCCACAGCAGGTGCAGGAGGATCAGCACGAGCGCCGCCTTCAGCAGGTCGTGGTCGACGGGGAACACCCCCGGCTTGCCGAGCAGGTGCGCGATCTCGTTGGCGAAGCTGTCGGTGGAGACGAGCGCGGCGTCGCGGTTGAGCGCGGCGACCACGTCGACGCCGTGCACGCCGAAGGCGAGGTAGCCGACGAGCGCGCCGAGCACGATCGCGGCGAGCGCGCCGAGGACCGGCGCGACGCGCCGGCGCGATAGCACCATGAACGGCAGCAGCACGGCGACGGTGGCCTTGATCAGGGCTCCCGCCACGACGACCGCGGCGGCGCCCGCTTCGCGGCGCGAGCCCGGCTCGGCGGCGCGCCCCACGAGCATCAGGGCGACCGCGCCCATCATCGCGAGCATCATGATCAGGTCGTTGTGCGCGCCGCCCAGCCCGTAGATCACGTACAGCGGGTTGGCGCCCACGACCAGCAGCGCGGCGACCGGGTCGAAGCCGCGCGCGCGCGCGCAGCGCCAGGTGAGCGCGAGCGTGCCGGCGCTGGCGAGCAGCGCCTCCGCCTTCATCGCCCACAGCGCCCCCGTCACGCCGAGCGGCGCGAGCGGATAGGACAGCAGCGTGTACAGCGGCCCGTACGCGGTGGCGACGTGGATCCAGTCTTCGCCGACGTACTTGAACACGGGGTCGCCGGCGATCGCGACGGGACCGTGCAGGTAGGGGTTGACGCCGTGCTCGACGCCCATGCGCGCGTAGGCGATGTAGCTGAAGACGTCGGTCGAGAGCAGGATCGGCCCGGCGAACACGATCAGCTGCAACGCCGCAACCAGGACCAGCGCCCAGCGCGCGGACAGCGCCTCGCGGCGGCGGCGGGCGAGCGCCACCAGCCCGGCGTACGCGAACGTGGAGACGAGCAGCGCGATCAAGAAGACGCGAAAGCCCAGGCGCTCGCCGGAGCCGTTCAGCCACGCGGAGATGTCCGGCGACTTGGGGATCAGCGGCGAGCGCCCGGCGGCGCCGTCGA
>Ga0335075_10005315_pt1 | contig 20014 bp, 20 predicted proteins | sample Lox_Sample_24_FD_206723 | JGI IMG/M metagenome (GOLD analysis project Ga0335075, IMG submission 206723) | Soil microbial communities from Loxahatchee National Wildlife Refuge, Florida, United States - Lox_Sample_2.4 | ecosystem: Environmental > Terrestrial > Soil > Wetlands | place: USA...
TGCCGAACGGACCGGCCGCCAGGGCCGGGCTGCGTCCCGGCGATCTCCTCCTGACAGCAGGTGGGCGACCGGTAACGAGGCTCTTCGAAGTTGAGGGGGCTGGTCACCCTCGCGCCGGCTGACTGATGATCGTCCGCTTGCAGTGCAACCGTACTCTGCGGCGCTGGTTGTCGAGGTTGCGGAAGCCGAAGGCGATCCGTGCGGCGTCCTTGACCAGGCGGTTGTTGGCCTCGGTGGCGGCGTTGGTGATGCCGGTGCCGATGAAGGCCAGGATCTGCGGCCACCAGGCCTCGATCGTCCTGGCGAGGGTGGTGACCTCGGGGACGTCAGCTCTGGCGCACCAGTCGTAGAAGGCGAACAGCCGGTTGCTGACCTCCGACTGCGGCGCGTGGGTGCGGGCAAGCGACAGCAGGTAGCGCAGTTCTTCTTTCGCTATCCAGGCGGCCAGCAGCTCGCCGGTGGCCTCCTGCTCCTGGATCTGGTCCCACATCTTGGTGAACTGCTCGCTGGTGAGCCGCTCGCGGGCACGCAGCAGCCGGCGACGGTTCGCCCACGCGGGGTCCTTGCTGGTGCCGCGGCGGCCCAGGACCTGGCGGGTGACCCGCTGGCGCACCTTCGTGACGGCCTGGTTGGCCAGGCGGACCAGGTGGAAGTGATCCACGACGATGACCGCGTCCGGCAGCGCCTGCTCGACTGCGGAGCGGTAGACCGCGCACGGGTCGATCGCCACGAACTTCACCTGGTCCTTCCAGTCCTGGCCGCGCGCGTCCAGCCAGCCGGCGACCGTCTTGCCGGTCCGCCCGGCGACTTGCCCGAGCAGGCGGCCCAGGCCGGACAGGTCGGTGAAGTTCGTCTCGAACCGCTCGGTCCGCTCCCACCGGCTGGTCTCAACATCCTGGATCCATTTCGGCCTGCCGCGGCGGGTCTCATCGATCCCCAGCACCACCGGCGGCTCTGGCTCGGTCAGCACCGCATCCGCGTGCGTGACATAGTGCCGGTGCGTCACCGGCCAGCTCACCTGGTACTCGGCCGCTACCGCCGACACGCTGCGGCCCGAGGCCACCTGAGCAGCAGCCTTGCGGCACAGCCGGCCGGTCAGCCGCGCCCGGGCCGGGATCTCCGCGATGCTCTCGGTGAACGCCGTGCGCGGGCACGATTCCTCCTGGCACCGGTACTGCCGCTTGTGCCAGCGCACCTCCAGCGGCTGCTCTCCGTACGGCAGGTCTCTCGGCCGGGTGGTGCGGTACTGCTTGACCGACGTCGAGACCACGCCGCACTTCGGGCAGCCCGCCGCGCTGCCCGCCACGGTCGTCACGTGCACTAACCGCACCGCATCACCATGCACATCAACAGCGCGCTCGACACGCTCCACGGCCACTCCGGGCAGCCCGAACAGAATCGAAGTAGCGTTCTCCATAAGCCTGTGGCTCCTTCACCAGCTGTCCTTGATCAACAGCCAGTGTTCAGGAGTCACAGGCCTCTGCCCGTCAGGCTGAGCCCGTGTCGTGCCCCCTCAAGTTAGAAGAACCACTAAGCGCGGCCGGTTTGGCTGCGCCCTTCCAGAGTGGCCTTGATCCAGGCGTTACGCTGCCGCAGCAGTTTCGGCAGATACCTAGCAAGAACCAGCCGGTCGGCCAAGACCCCCATCAGGCCGAACGGAGACTCGAACTCGACGATGTCGGTCATTAGCGTCCGACCGCTGGTGGCTGGAGCGAACGTGTGCTCGTGACGCCACCGCCGGAACGGGCCGCGCTGCTGCTCGTCTACGAACCGGCTGGAGTACTGGAGCTCGGTGATCGCAGAGGTCATCCGAAACACGATCCCGAAGTGACGAGCGCGCCAGGTGACGGCGTCCCCGAGCTTCATGACTCCGCTCGTGACTCCTCCGACCGCGCGCTCGCCAGAGCGGCGCATCGAAGCGGTATGCGCATCGACCGACAGCGACAGCTCGAAGCAGTCGCTGATCGAGGCAGTGATCACGGTTTCAAGCCGGATGCTGCGCACCGGGCGCGCGGTAGCAGAGCGAGCTAATCCGCGTACGCTCGCAGCTCGAACGTGCCGTACCTAACCGTAGGGTGCCGCGAGGAAATCTCGATCGCCTCGGCCAGATCGGCGCACTCGAGCACGATGAAGCCGGCAATCTGCTCCTTGGTCTCGGCGAACGGGCCATCCGTTGCGAGGACCTCGCCGTCCCGCATGCAGACTATTGCGGCAGACTCAACTGGCTGCAGCCGCGCACCTCCGGCGAGCACGCCACGGCGCGCCATTTCCGCGTCCCATGCATCGATGTCCCGGTCGAACGCGGCTTCCTCGGGCGACCCCACTGCCGGGAGCGCGGCATCGTCGAGCCAATGGATCATTAGAAACTTCATGGTCATCCTCTTGTCTCTCGCAGTCGGTCACCGCAACGAGCGAAACACTAGATCCAGGGCGCGAGATAAGTAGCCCCAACCACTTGTCACCGGCACGACGATCGGCCGAGGGCAACATGGACAGCGCAAGTTCCGAGGCATCGATCAGGATGCCATCCCAACGGCGGCTTGGCTCCTGGCGGAACTAGCCAATGGTGCGGGTGAGAATCGCGTCCACCACCTGGTCGAGCGGCAGTCTGGCGTCGATAGGAATCGCACCGGACGCGCGGAGGCGGGCCTGCAATTCCGGCAGCTTACGGCGCAGATACTCGCGAGTGTCCCCGATCTGGCCCCAGTCGTGGTAGTGCCTGCGCTCATCCAGCCGAGCCAGCATCGTGGCCTCGTCGATCTCCAGCAGGAACACCTGAGCGAAGCGATCGGCCAGCTCGAGCTCATTGTCCGCACCGCCGCAAACGTACAGCGTCGCGGGCGCTGCGGCCTGGATCAGCTCGTCGAGACGGGCCGCATCCCATGCCCAGCGATGCCGCGAAAGCCAGGCGAGGTCCGGCTCTGCCGGCTCTTCCACCACGTTGCCGGCAGCATCAACGAACCGCGCCAGGAACGGGTCGTCATCGGAGTCGATGCATGCCAGGCCCCGGCGGGCAAACACGGCCGCAATCGCGGTCTTCCCGGCGCCGGAACAGCCTGTGATCTGGACAGCGCTCATCGGTGCATATCGTTGGCCAGCCCTAATGACGAGCGCAAACGAGTTTGTGTCCGCGCGGACGCGCCGACGGTAGCGCCGCATCTGCCTCATGATCCCTTTCGATGAAGAGTTGGCGTCCGATACGCACGCCAAATCTTCAGGATCATCGAACAAGCTAGCTTACTGGGGTTCAGAGGGCCTCGGCCCTGTCCAGCCAGCGCATGATGCCAGCGACGTTGGCTGCCGCGCTGCTGATCCGGTCGTATTTGGCGGCGACCTCGGCGGAGCCATCTTCGCTCAGCACCCGGTAGCGTTGACGCGTCCGCTCAGCCACCATGGCGGCCGCATGATCCAGGTCCAGGCCGGCCTGGCGCGCCTGCCGGGTCTCTTCAACCCAGACGCGAATCTCCGCGGCCGCGGTGTCCAGTGCCTCATCCACCGCCGTTACCGGGCCGAAGTGGCTGAACAGCAGTCGCGTCGGCTGCAGGGCGGCGAACATCCGCAACGATTCGAGCGCCACCTCGAGGTCGAAGTCTGGCGGCGGCGTGGCCGGCCGCATATCGCCGGTCTCCTGGATGTACAGCCCGGCCGCATCCCCCACGTACAGATCGCCACTCACAGAGTCGACAAGGCCGACATGGTGCCGGGCATGGCCTGGCGAGTAGTGGCTTTCGAGTCGACGGCCACCACCCAGGTCGACCACGCCGATCTGGTCCACTGCCCTGATCCGCTCATGCGGAGTGGGCGCCAGCGTTCCGAAAAGACTGTCCAGCTCGCTACCCCAGACCATGCGCGCGCTCGCCATCAGTCGCGACGGATCGGCCAGATGCCGGGCGCCGAGCTCGTGCACGACGACTTCCGCCGACGGGAACATCTCCGCCAGGTCGCCGGTCCCGCCCGCATGGTCCAGGTGGATATGTGTGACGACGATCGTGGCGAGGTCGCCGGCTCCCACACCCAGCGAGGCGAGCGCGTCTCTCACTACTGGCGCGGACGGGGCGGTGCCGGTCTCGACCAGGCATGGCCGGTCGCCGCGGATGAGGTAGCTGGCGGTAATGCCGTCGTAGCCGGCCATCCGGGTGTCGACCTGAAACACCTCGTGCCCCAGATCGATGACGGGGTCAGCGACTGCGAAACTGGGCGCGGCATCGTCCATGCGCACATAATGGCAGCCGTGCCACCTCGTGTGTACTCGGGAGACACCGACAATGCAGAGCGGTAGCAAGCGCGAGCTTAAGGTAGTGCCGCGGTGGTTTGAAGTGACCGAGGTCGCCGATGGCGTGTTCCGGATCACCGAGCCATACGTGCACGCCTACGTGCGCTCGAACTCATGGCTCATCCGCGGCCGGGATTCGCACCTGCTCGTGGACTCCGGCCTCGGCGTCGGGAGCCTGCCAGACGAGCTGGCCGACCACCTGGATCGCCCGGTCATCGCGGTTGCGACGCACGCTCACTTTGATCATTTCGGCGGCCTCGCGGAGTTCGCCGACCGGGCCGCGCATCGCGATGACGGCGAGGTGATCGAGCATGCCAGGGACTACGTGACACTGACAGCGAGTACCTACCCGGCTGCGCTGCTCGATGAGTTCGATGCGGCAGCGGAGCCCGTTCCCGAACTGCTCATCGACGCGCTGCCGTATGACGGCTTCGACCTGATGGCGTTCCGAACGCCTGCCGCGAGCATCACCCGCTGGCTGGCCGATGGTGACGTCGTGTCGCTTGGCGACCGCGCCTTCGAGGTGTGGCACGCGCCGGGTCACTCGCCGGGCAGCATCTGCCTCTGGGAAGCCAGATCGGCGACGCTGATCTCCGGCGACGTGATCGTCGATGGCGAGCCGCTGCTCGACGAGCTGCCCAGGTCGAGCAAGACGGACTTCGCGGCGAGCCTGCGGCGACTACGTGAGCTGCCGGCGGACATCGTTCTGGCTGGTCACGGACCGCTGTTCGGCCACAGCCGGGCGCACCAGATCATCGCGGATTACCTCAACAGCCGCGGACTGTGACCTGGCTTCAGCCCTCGGCGAACAGCCGTAGGACCAGGCCGGTCCGCGGCTTGGGTCCGAACGAGGTCGACTTACGCGGGACCCGTCGGCCGAGCTCGGCGACCTGGTAGACCTGCGCGGCCGACATCGGGCCGCAGATCACCGCCGTCCCCTTCGGCTCGGAGTCGGCGACCCGGACCGCCTCGGCCCGGTAATGGATGGCCGGCACGCTGCGGACGTCGTCCTGGACCGCCCAGATCCGGGCAAACAGCAGGCCCTCCAGCACCGCGGCAGGCACCCGCTGCCAAAGATCGGCGGGATGGTCGGGCACCGCAGCCTGCAGCTGGCCGGGGTCGGGGTCGGTGAGCAGGTAGGCACGCCCGTTTCCGGTTAGCAGGAAAGCGATTCCTCGCTCGCAGGCCGCATCGAGGGCCTTGAACGCCGAGTCTAGGTCGCCGGTGCCGCCTGGCAGCTCCTGCACAGCGAACGCAGCGGCTGCCAGGCGTGCCGCAACCTCGGGCACCAGCCCGGTCACGACCCGATGAATTGCCCCGAGATGAGGCGGATAGGCAGTTGAGTCGACGAGCAGGGCGAGCCCGCGATCCCATGGCCCTGCGCCTGCGCCCGTCTGCCGCAGCCGGTCTTGCAGCTGCAGGTAGGCGGCATAGCGGTGATGGCCGTCAGCGATCAGCGCGGTTCGCGGGGCGAGGTCGGCAGCGATGGTGTCCAGTTCGTCCGGATCGGTAATAGCCCAGAGGCGGTGCCGCACGCCGTCGGCCGTGCAGGCCTGGGCGAGTGGCGGGCGGCCGTCTGCGACGGCATCGACCAGCCTGGTAGCTCCGCCGTTCCCGCCCTGATAGAGCAGGAAGATCGGTTCCAGGTTGGCCTGGGTCGACTCCATCAGCTGGCGTCGGCCGGCGACGGGGCCCGGCGCCACGTCCTCGTGCGGACGCACGATCCCAGCGGAGTAGGGCTCAAGCTGGAGCGCGCCGATCAGGCCGCGCTGGATGGAGCCCGGCCGGGGGCCCGGCGAGCTTCCGTTAGCTGACCGGGCGTGGTCAGGCGTGACCTGCTCGTAGACGTACAGCGCAGGCGCTGAGTCGGCGTGCAGGATTCCGTCCGATAGCCAGCCGGCCAGCTCGTGCGCAGCATCTTCATAGGGGCTGCCAGGCTGGCCGGCCGGATGGCGGGGCAAGATCAGTCTGACCACGTTGTGCGGATCCGCGGCCATTAGCTGGTTCTCGTTATCCGCCGCGATCACGTCGTACGGTGGAGAAGTGACCTCGGCGAGACCACTCACCCGGTCCTCGGCATAGCGGACGCCGCGGAACGGCGCGAGCACGAGGCTTGGCGTACTTCCACAGGCCGATGCCTCGTTGGACGGAAGGATTGGCACATATGTCAGAAGGACCGGCGGGCGGTCATGATTCCCGCCCAGACGATCGGCTTTCGTCACAAGACGCTCCCGATTCGGTACCCGCCAATGGCGCTGACACCCACCAGCTCTACAAGCGCGGCCTGGACCTGCTCGGCCGCGGCAGCCCGGCAGCCGCCGCCCAGCTGCTCGAGCGGGCCGCTGCAGCTGAGCCGCGGTCCAGGAGCATATTGGAGGCGCTGGCCCGTGCGCAGTTCGACGCCGGCCAGTATGCGGCTGCTGCCGGGAACTTCCGGCTGATCGTCGAGGCCAGCCCGAGCGATGATTATGCCCAGTTCGGCCTCGGCCTGGCGCTCGCCCGGACCGGCGATCCTGGCGCCGCTGCCGAGCACCTGGCGCTGGCAGCAGCCATGTGCCCAGGTCAACGGCACTATACCGATGCCCTTCGAAGTGTGCGCGCTACCCTCAAGGCCCGGACCGAGATGAGAAAAGGCTTTCAAGATTGACCGGGAACGCGGCGGCAGAGCGCGCCGTTGACCCGCGGGAACCCGGTCCGGTGGATAGCGCAGGGCCGGATGGCCCAGGCGGGGACGATTCGGGTGCGGCGCGTCCGGGAGCGCGCAGTTCGGGCGCGAGCAGTTCGGGCGCGAGCAGTTCGGGCGAAGAGGGCGGGGCGGGCTCGCCGGCGAGTTCGGGCCTGAAGGGCTGCTCGCAGCCGCTGAGCGAGCGCTACGACGCGGCCCTGCTCGACTTGGACGGAGTCGTGTACCTCGGCGGGCACCCGATTGCGGGAGCCGCCGATGCACTGGCGGCGGCAGCCAAGCGGGGCATGAAGCTCGCGTACGTCACCAACAACGCCTCAAGATCGCCGCACGCCATCGCGGCCCAGCTGTCGGCGATGGGTGTGCCGGCCACCGCAGCCGACGTCGTTACCTCGGCCCAGGCGGCCGCACGCGTGCTCGCTGACCGGCTGCCTGAAGGCGCGCCGGTCCTGATTGTCGGCGGGACCGGGTTGCGGCTCGCGCTGCGCGAGCGCGGGCTCCGGCCGGTCACCGTGGCGGCAGACCAGCCCCTGGCGGTGGCCCAGGGCTACTCGCCCGATATCAGTTACGGGCTGCTGGCGGAGGCCGCCTTGGCGCTTAATGCGGGCGCTCTGTACGTCGCCTCCAACGTCGATGCGACCCTGCCGACCCCGCGCGGCCTGCAGCCGGGCAACGGCTCTCTGGTCCAGGTCCTGGTACATGCCACCGGGCGGGAGCCAGTGGTGGCCGGGAAGCCGGAACTGCCGTTGCACGCTGAGTCTGTGCAGCGCGTGGGCGCCAAGCGGCCGGTGGTCGTCGGCGATCGGCTGGATACCGACATCGAGGGCGCCGTCCGTGCGGGTACGGACAGTCTGCTGGTCCTGACCGGTGTCACCGCGCCTGCTGACCTCCTGCTGGCCGGACCGCAGCGCCGTCCGTCGTACGTAGCGGAGGACGTGAGTGGCCTGAACGCTCGCCAGCCGGACGTCACGACCGAAGACGGCCGCTTCAGCTGCGGCGGCTGGACGGCAGTGGCGGCCGGGGACCAGGCTGGCGGCTGGCTGACAGTCTCCGGCTCTGGCTCCTGGATCGATGGGCTCCGTGCTCTGTGTTCTGCGGCTTGGTCGGCGGGCGCGCCCAGTGGCGGCCAGCACGAGCAGCGCGCGGCCGCCGAAACTGCCGTTGCGGCCATCAGGGCGGCCCGCTGATATCGCGCTGAAGGCTGAGCGCCGATCAGGTCCGCCCGCCTCATATCACCCTGAAGGCTGAGCAAGGATCAGCCCAGCGGCCGACGCGAACTATCGCGTCTTCTTGGCAGACTGGCGCGTGCCGGTCCGGGGCGCTGCTGCTCCGGACCTTAGTCGGCCGGAAGGGGCTGTATAGATGATCGAGGCACGGGGCCTCACCAAGCGGTACGGGGACACGCTTGCTGTCGACAACCTGTCGTTCAGTGTGGCGCCGGGCAAGATCACCGGGTTCCTAGGGCCTAACGGAGCCGGGAAGACGACAACGATGCGGCTCATTCTGGGCCTTGATCGGCCGACTTCCGGAGCGGTGACGGTCAATGGGCGGCCATTCACTCAGGTGGCCCAGCCAATGCGCCAGATAGGCGCACTGCTGGACGCGAAGGCTTTGCACGGGGGCCGGAGCGCTTACAACCACCTGCTGTGCCTGGCTCAGTCCAACAACTTCCCCAGGAGCCGCGTCGACGAGGTACTGGGCCTAGTCGGCCTGACCGACGTGGCCCGCAAGCGGACTCGGGGCTTCTCGCTCGGCATGGGCCAGCGGCTCGGGATCGCGGCTGCCCTGCTCGGCGATCCGGAGATCCTCATGTTCGACGAGCCGGTCAACGGCCTGGACCCCGAGGGCATCCTGTGGATCCGCAACCTGATGAAGGCGCTGGCCGCTGAGGGCCGGACGGTCTTCGTCTCCAGCCACCTCATGTCGGAGATGGAGAACACTGCCGACCACCTGCTGGTTATCGGCCGCGGAAAGCTCATAGCCGACTCCACCGTGGACGAGTTCATCGCGGCCAACTCTCAGCTGGCAGTCCGGGTCCGGACTCCGCAGCAGGATCAGCTGGCCAAGCTGGTGGCGGCCGCCGGCGGCACGGTGCGGGAGAACGGCGACGGGACGATTATGGTGTCCGGGCTGGACACCGGCCAGGTCGGCGATCTTGCATACGAGAACTCGGTCCGGCTGCATGAGCTCGCCCCGGTGCAAGCGTCGCTGGAGCAGGCGTTTATGGAGCTGACCGCGTCCAGCGTCCAGTTCCGGGCCGGCGGGCTGGGCGATGCCGATGGCAGCGGACCAGCGGGCGGCGGGCCCGGTGCGGGCGAGCAGGGTACTGCAGAGCGCGTCCTGACCGGAGAGGTGGCCTGACATGGCGATGACATCTACACGGCCACCAATGGCCGCCGCCGGCCAACCGGCATCGGCTCGGATCGGGACGCCCACCTTCGCTTCCGTCCTGCGCTCGGAGTTCACCAAGATCCGCTCGGTTCGCTCCACCTACTGGACGCTGCTGGTGCTGGTGGTGGTCACTGTCGGATTCGGCGCGCTGGCTAGCTATGGTGCGACTCGCGGTCCGCACGGTCCGCTCTTCGACGCGACTCAGCGCAGCCTGGGTGGCCTCTACATCAGCCAGCTCGTCATCGGCGTACTCGGCGTGCTTGTCATTTCGTCTGAGTACTCGACCGGCATGATCCGGACGACGCTGACGACGATGCCGCGGCGCGGGCTGATGATCGCCGCGAAGGCGCTCGTGTTCACGGTCGTGGCGTTCGTCACCGGGCTGATCACCTGCTTCGCCTCGTTCTTCCTTGGGCAGGCGATCATGTCGTCGTCGTCGGACCACATCAGCGTCTCCCTGAGCCAGCCGAACGTGCTGCGCGCAGTTATCGGCGGAGCGCTGTTCCTGACTGCCTGCGGCTTGCTGGCTTTCGGGCTCGGCCTGCTGATGCGGCACACGGCGGGCGCGATCACCACGGTGGTCGGGCTGTTGTTCGTCCTGACCATCCTGGTGAACCTGCTGCCCTCCTCGTGGCAGAACGACGTCGACAAGTGGATGCCCGCCGATGCGGGCACCCAGATCTGGAGCACGATTCCCAACCAGGGTCAGCCGCCGCTGTTCGCACCGTGGAACGGGTTCGCCGTGCTCTGCGGCTACGCGGCGATTGCGCTGATCGCCGGCCTGATCCTGTTCCGCAAGCGGGACGCGTAAGTCTGCTCAGGCGCAGTGGCCGCGCGTGGGGCAGTCGGCCACTGTCGGGGGAAGCTGGGGAGTCCGCCTGCGAGGGCGCGGCTCCCCAGCTTCGTATCGCGAGCTGGAATCCGGTCAAGGTGACCGACCCCACGCGGCAAGGCCAGCTATGGTCCCGTCGTGGGCGCGCGGGGCAAGGCGGCCGCACTGCTCAGGCGCTGGCAGGCTGACAGCGCGGGCACCAGACAGCTGTCCGCTCCTCGAGCGCCGGACCAAGTTCGCCTCGCATGATCGTTGTACCGCAGCGCCGGCACCGCTGGCCGGCCCGGCCGTAGACCCAGAGCCGCGCGCCGCGCGAGGTGTCGCCGGTCGTTACCGCCGGACCGCTTGATTTGTTCGCGTCGAGCAGTCGCCTGGCCAGGTCCACCAGCCCGGGCAGATCGGCGACTTCGCCAACCGGGCACCACGGGTTGATGCCACGCAGGAACAAAGTCTCGGCCCGGTAGATGGTGCCCATCCCGGCCAGGTTCCGCTGGTCAAGTAGCGCCTCGCCGATGGTGCGCTCCGGCTGCGCAATGAGCCTGCGGACCGCCTCTGCGGCGTCCCAGTCTGGCCCGAGCAGATCGGGGCCGAGGTGGCCGACTGCCTGGTCTTCCTTGCTGGTGCGGATTAGCTCCACCACGCCCAGGAGGTAACCCACGGCCTGCCACTCGGGGTTAGCCAGGATCAGCCGGATCGTGTGATCGCGCAGCGGGAAACCCCGTGCCGGGCTGACCCGCCAGGTGCCCTCCATCTTCAGATGGGTGTGCACCGTGATGTCGCCCTCGACCCTGGTGAGCAGGTGCTTGCCGCGGGACACGGTCGCGATGACAGCCCGCCCGGTCAGATCAGCGGTGGCGAACCTCGGCACCCGGAAGTCACTGCGGGTCAGTTCGCGTCCGGCCAGCGCGTGGTGCAGGTCTCGAGCTGTGCGCCAGACCACGTCACCCTCGGGCATGCTGCCAGCATCCCATCAGGGCCGACCTGGGCAGCGTCGTTATAGCAGCTTGCGCAGGTGCAGCAGGTCGAGCACGTTGCCCTGCACCCTGAGCCTGCCCGACATCCAGGCCCGCATGAAGGTGCCCGGATCGGCTGCGATTGCCACCACCGTGTCGCTGTCGGCGGTAAACCGGACCTGGGCAGGAGGCGAGTCGTTGTCGGCCACGCGGATCTCGTCCGCGCCGTGCGGGCCGAGCCTGGTCAGGAAGGTCACGCCCAGGTCGGTAACGCGGCAGCTCAGGCTCCGGTCCAGCAAGTGGGCTTCCCGGTCTTTGGCGTCCATGGCTGCGATGCGTCCGATCAGGCTCTTCAGCGCGGCTTGGCATTCCTCGGCTGTCGCCATTTATCCCTCGCTTTCAAGGTCATTCTCCCGTCAGTCGGTTGTGCTAAGCCACCGGGGGCACATGGGCATTGCCAGGTGCCACGGCCTGACGGCTGCGGGCGGTAGCGTTCAGTGAGGCGGTTGCCGCATGGCCGGGCTGACCACGTGGGCCGGGAAATGAGTGGTGGAGCGGATGGAGCACGAGGCGGAGCCGGGCCGAGACGACGCGGAGTCAGATCGGAACGACGGGGAGCCGGGCCAGACCGAGGCGGCCGGCCAGGATGCGTCGGACGACGGAGTTCCGAGTGATGCGGTCGCCGACGGCGCCCGCGCCGGCGCCGACGAGTACGCGGACGCAGCGCCTACCGAGACCGCGGCCGAGCAGACGACCGGCGAGCCGCGGGTCGACGCTGCCCTGAAGCTGCTCGACCGGCTCCCTGGGCTGCCGGTCAGCGATCATCCCGAGCTCTTCGAGCAGGTGCATGCGCGGCTCAGCGAGGTTCTTGACGAGCTAGAGTCCGGGTCCGGTGCCACCGGTCCGGCTGGCGGCTGAAGGGCTGACTTCCGTCCCGATGAGCAGGAGGCTGCGGCTTGATGCAGAACTCGTTCGGCGCGGCCTGGCCAGGTCACGCGATCAGGCGGCCGACCTGATCGCGGCCGGGCGGGTCGCGGTTGCCGGCCAGGTGGCCGCGAAGCCGGCCTCTCAGGTTGCCGTGGATGCTGCGATCACGGTTGAGCGGGTCAGCGACAGTCCCGAATACGTGTCTCGGGGTGGCCACAAGCTGGCCGGCGCGCTGGCCGCCTTCGACTGCCTGCAGGTGGCCGGGAAGCGCTGCCTGGACGCGGGCGCGTCCACTGGCGGCTTCACCGACGTGCTGCTGCGCGCGGGTGCCGCCCATGTCGTGGCGGTCGACGTCGGCTACGGACAGCTCGCCTGGCGGTTGCAGACCGACGACCGCGTGACTGTGCTGGACCGCGTCAACATTCGCAGCCTGACACCTGAGCAGGTCGCTCCGCTGCCTGAGCTAGTGGTGGCCGACCTTTCCTTCATCTCCCTGACGCTCGTGCTGCCCGCACTGGTCCGCTGCGCCGTACCGGACGCGGACTTTGCCCTCATGGTGAAACCGCAGTTCGAGGTCGGCCGGGAACGGGCGGGCGGCGGCGTGGTCCGGGACCCCGAGCTGCGAGCTGCTGCGGTCACCAGCGTGGCGGACGCCGCGGGGAGCCTCGGGCTGGGCGTGGCGGGGATCATCGCGAGCCCGCTCCCAGGCCCGTCCGGCAACGTGGAGTACTTCCTCTGGCTGCGGCGAGGCGCGCCGCCGCTCGACGACACTGCTCTGCGCGCGGCGATCGCGGCGGGCCCCCAGTGACGGGCAACACGGTGACGGGCAACACAGTGACGGGCAACACGGTGACGGGCAACACAGTGACGGGCAACACAGTGACCGCCAACACAGTGACCGCCAACAGTAAGAGCGCGACCGGCCGCGTCATGCTGCTGGTCGCGCACACGGGCCGTCCGGCCGCACGCCGAGTCGGCCGGGCCCTCATCGGGAAGCTCGAGGCGGTCGGCATCGGCGTCCGGGTGCTCCAGCCAGAAGCTGAGGAACTGGGTGCCGATCTCGAAGCGGCCGTGCCGGTCACGCCGACTGCTGCGGTGGGCACGGAAATGGTCCTGGTGGTGGGCGGCGACGGCACACTGCTGCGGGCCGCCGAGCTGGCCAGGCCGGCGCGCGTGCCACTGCTCGGGGTGAATCTCGGCCATGTCGGCTTCCTGGCCGAGGCCGAGCCGGAGGACCTGGCAGTGGCTGTGGCGAACATCGCAGCGCGCAGGTACTCAGTGGAGCGCCGGATGACAGTCGACGTAGCCGTCAGGGCCAATGGCGGGCAGATTGTGTCGACCTGGGCGCTCAACGAGGCAACCGTAGAGAAGGCAGCCAGAGAGCGCATGCTTGACCTGGTCATCGAGGTCGACGGGCGGCCACTGTCCCGCTGGGGTTGCGATGGCGTTGTCTTCGCCACCCCGACCGGCTCCACCGCCTACGCATTCTCGGCCGGTGGCCCGGTGGTCTGGCCGGAGGTTGAGGCGCTGCTGATGGTGCCGATCTCGGCGCACGCTCTTTTTGCCAGGCCGATGGTGGTGTCGCCGGTGTCGGTTCTCGCAGCCGAGGTTATCGGCACCGCCGGTGCGCAGCAGCTGGGCACTACCGCCGTTTCTGGCCAGCAGGCGTCGGCTGCCACAAGCAGTCAGAGTGTCACCGGCCATTCTGAGACGGCAGGTGCTGTTCTGTGGTGCGATGGGCGTCGTATGGTCGAGCTTCCGCCGGGATCGCGCGTCGAGGTGCGGCGGGGTAGTCTGCCCGTCTTGCTGGCGAGGCTGCCTGCCGCCGTCGGCGCTGGTGTCGCTGCCCCGGCGGGTGCTGACGAGAAGCGCACCGGCCAGGAGGTGCGGATCGGAGCGCCGTTCACCGACCGGCTGGTCGTGAAGTTCGGCCTCCCGGTAGCGGGATGGCGGGGCCAGGCAAACAGGGCAGAGGAGGAGCCAGGCGGCCATGCTTGAGGAAGTGCGGATCAGCGGTCTCGGGGTGATCGACGAGGCGGTGCTGGAGCTGTCCGCGGGGTTCAACGTGGTCACCGGCGAGACCGGTGCCGGGAAGACGATGGTCGTCTCAGGGCTCGGCCTGCTGTTCGGCGGCCGGGCGGATCCGTCCCGCGTTCGTCCCGGCGCGGACCGGGCCATCGTCGAGGGCCGGCTCCGGGTAGAGCCTGGTGGCACTGTCGCGCGCCAGGTCAATGACTCGGGCGGCGACCTGGACGACGACGGGAGCACGCTGATCCTGGTCCGTTCGGTGAGCTCGGAAGGCCGCTCCCGTGCCACGGCTGGGGGCAGGTCAGTGCCCGTTTCCCTCCTGACCTACCTGGCCGATGACCTGGTCGCCGTGCACGGCCAGGCCGACCAGCAGCAGCTCCTGCGGCCAGGAAGGCAGCGGCAGGCCCTTGACCGGTTCGCCGGCCCGGACTTCGCCGCGCAGCTCGCCGCATATCAGCGTGTGTATCACCACCACCAGCAGGTCTCGGCCGAGCTGGCGGAGCTCACCACGATGGCCAGGGACCGGGCCAGGGAGGCCGAGGACCTGCGCCGCGGGGTGGCGGAGGTCGAGCGCGCAGAGCCAGTCGAGGGCGAGGACATCGAGCTGGTGGCCGAGGAAGAGCGCCTGGCCAACGCCGATGCGCTGCATGCCGCCGCGACCAGTGCCCATGAGGCGCTGGTCGGAGATCCCTCCAGCAGTTACGAGACGGCCGACGTCACTGGCCTCCTGGCGACGGCGAGGTCGGCGCTGGAAGCGGCGGCCCACCATGACGCGCAGCTCGCTGCCCTGGCTGGGCGGGTGCGGGAGGCGGCGTACCTGCTCGCCGACGTGGCTTCTGAGCTCGCTTCCTACGTCGAGTCGGTCGAGGCGGATCCGGTGCGGCTCGCTGTGGTGCAAGAGCGCCGGGCCGAGCTGACGCGACTGATCCGGGCTTACGGCACCGGCGCGACGGACGGGCCACTCGGCGGTGACCTGGCCGCGGTGCTGGCCTGGGCCAAGTCCGCGAGCACGCGGCTGGCCGAGCTCGAGGGCGACGAGGACAAGATTGGCGCGCTGGCCGAGCAGGAAGCCGAGCTGGCGGCACAAGTTGCGGACCTGGCGGCGCAGCTCACCGCGGCCCGGACGCAGACTGCGGCTCGGTTTGCCGAGGAGGTCACGGCTGAGCTGACGGCACTGGCGATGCCGCATGCGAGGATCGTGGTCGCGGTGACGCCCACCGAGGGCTTCGGGCCGCACGGCGCCGACGAGGTGGAAATCAGGCTGTCCGCGCATCCGGGTGCTCCGGCGCTGCCGTTGCACAAGGGCGCGTCGGGCGGCGAGCTGTCGCGGATCATGCTGGCCATCGAGGTCGTCTTCGCCGGAGCCGACCCGGTCCCGACGTTCGTCTTCGATGAGGTCGACGCCGGAGTGGGCGGCAAGGCGGCGGTCGAGATCGGGCGTCGGCTCGCCCGGCTGGCGCGGCTAGCCCAGGTCATCGTGGTAACGCACCTGCCGCAGGTCGCTGCTTTCGCTGACACGCACCTGGTGGTGGAGAAGACCAGCGATGGCTCGGTTGTGCACAGCGGAATCAGCAAGCTGAACGGCGATGGCCGCGTGCGCGAGCTGTCCCGGATGCTGGCCGGCCTCGAGGACTCCGAATACGGCCGGGCGCATGCCGGTGAACTGCTGGAGGCCGCGGCCGCCGAGCGCGCCGCGCTGGCGCAGCGCCGCTAGCGGGCGTGGCGGGTGGTCCGCGTAGCCAGCGGGCCCAGCCCAGAGCTAGCCTGCCGCTAGCCTGCAGGTAACCCGGAGGTAACCCGGAGCCGGGCCGGCGCTAGCCCTCCCGCTGATCTGGCAAAATGGCTAGCCAATGAGAGTGCTGAGCCGTGGGTCTACAGCAGCGCGTCGGGCCAGGTCAAAGGACCTGGCCGGGGTGTGCGCGACGGCTCGCCTCGATCGCCGGACCAAGAACCTGACCAAGCGCCTGCGACCCGGCGAGATTGCCATCATTGATCATGCCGATCTCGACCGGGTGGCTGCGGATGCCCTCGTCCGCTGCCAGGCCGCCGCGGTCATTAACGTCGCGCCGAGCATCACCGGCCGGTACCCCAACCAGGGCCCGCAGGTGCTCGTGGACGCAGGTATCCCGCTCGTAGACGACGTCGGCGGGGATGTGTTTGACCAGGTCAAGGAAGGTCAGACGGTAAGGCTCGACCACGAGACGCTCTACCTGGGCGATGTCGTGGTGGCCAAGGGAACCAGGCAGACCGCCGAGTCCGTGACTGCTGACATTGCCGCCGCGAAGGAGGGCCTCGCCGAGCAGCTGAAGTCGTTCGCGACCAATACCTTCGAGTACATCGAACGCGATCCCGAGCTGCTGGTCGAGGGCATCCGGATGCCCCCGCTGCGGACGCGGCTGGCGGGCCGGCATGCGCTGGTCGTAGCACGCGGTTACCACTACTACGAGGACCTTCAGGCGCTCCGTGCCTACATTAGGGAATTCAAGCCGATCATCATTGGCGTGGACGGCGGCGCCAACGCGCTGATCGAGCACGGGTACTGGCCCGACCTGATCGTCGGGGACATGGACTCGGTATCGGATAAAGCTCTCAAATCGGGAGCTGAGCTCGTTGTCGTTGCCTACCGAAACGGCTACGCTCCGGGCTTGCCTCGAGTCCAGGACCTCGGCCTTGAGTCCTCGACCTGTGCCGCTCCTGGCACTAGCGAGGACGTCGCGGTCCTGATCGCCGAGGAGGCAGGGGCGAGCCTGATCGTCACCGTAGGCATGCGATTCGGGCTGGTAGAGTTCCTCGACAAAGGCCGGGCGGGTATGGCCAGCGCAGTGCTGACCCGAATAAGGGTTGGCGATAAGCTTGTTGACGCTAAAGGCGTGAGCCGTCTTTATCAGAGTCGTATCTCGAGTAAGGCTCTCGTCCTTCTTGCGGTCGCTGCATTGCTGCCGGTCATCGCGCTGGCGTTGACCCCGGTGGGGAAGGTCTCGCTGGGACTGCTCGTCACGCTGCTGCGCCCGTTGTGGTACTGGATTAGTGGAATGCTCTAGTGATTGATTTCAGGTATCACCTGGTCTCCATTATCGCGGTATTCCTCGCTCTTGCCGTCGGCCTCGTCTTGGGGGCGACAGCGCTCAGCGGACCGGCACTTAGCGGCCTGCAGAGGCTGGAGAAGACGGTAAGCCGGGAGAATGGCGCGCTGCTGAGAGATCGGCAGGCGCTCACCAACCGGGTGAACGCCGATCAGGCCTTCGCCAGCGCGGCGGCGCCGAGGCTGCTGCCAGGCCTGCTGGCGGACGAGAAGGTGGTGCTCGTCCAGACCTACAATGCGCTCCCCACGGTGACGTCCGGTCTGGTGACAGCGCTGCATCTGGCGGGCGCGACGGTGACGGGCACGGTCACGCTGAACTCGTCGTTCCTGGACACCAGCGGGGCCAACGAGGTGCAGCTGAAGGAGCTCGCTTACTCGCTGGCCAGCCGTGCGGGCGTGCCGCTGCCTGCCGAGTTGCCGAGTTCGGTCGGAGCACAGCAAGCAGCCGCCAAGGTACTTGCGGCCAGTCTGCTCAACTCAGACGGCTCCGGAGTGTCAGCAGCCGACAGCCAGTACATCCTGACCGGGCTCAGCCATGACAACTTCGTCAGCGTCTCGAGCGGGTCCATCGAGCCGGCTTCGCTGGCCATCTTGGTAACGCCGGGTGGTCCGCCGCCCCAGTCGGGCGGTCAGGTTCTGGTCGCCACGGCGGTAGCGCTGCGGAATGCGAGCAGGGGAGGAACGGTCATGGTCGGGGCGGCGCAGTCGATCGGCTCGCCCAGTGCGATCAGCGCGGAGATCAACGCCAAACAGGTGTCGACCGTGGATTTCGCCGACACCGAGGCGGGCCAGATCACGACCGTGTGGGCCCTCAGGCAGCTACTCGACGGCGGCCATCCGGCGCAATTCGGGATCGGCACGGGAGCTGTACCCACTCCGGCGCCGACGCCGTCCGTGACACCGACGGTGTCACCAACGCCTAGTGTCAGCACGCACACCGGAGGACATAAGTGAGCGCGCGAACTATCTCCGCGGCCGTTGTCGCCGCCGCCACGGCGCGGCTGTCCTACTCGGCCCTGCGCGCCAGGCCGCCCGGCGGGGCGGCGAAGTGGGAGCGCACCAACCATCGCGGCGAGCCGATCACGCTTCTCGAGGGGCCCGCGGTGGCTCTCGGCGGGGTCGCAGGCTCGCTGGTGGCAGGCGGCAGTGGCCGCGAGCGGGTCGCCTTCGCCATCGCCGGCGCGGGAGCAGCGGCCTTCGGCGGTTACGACGACCTTACCGGGAACGGCGGCAAGCGGGGTTTCCGTGGGCATCTCGGTGCGCTGAGAAAGGGCGAGCTCACGACCGGTGCGGTGAAGCTCGCGGGCATTAGCGCCACGGGTCTGGCGGCGGCCATCATCGCCGGGCGGCCGGGGTCGGACGCCGAGGCCTCCGGTTCCGTCGGCGCAGTCGCCGACGTCGTCATCAACGCCGGGCTGATTGCCGGCAGTGCCAACCTGCTTAACCTCTTTGACCTGCGCCCCGGCCGCGCTATCAAGGTCGCGCTGCTGGCTGGGGCGCTGCTGGCGCCGTCGGGAGGCGGTGCCGCTGCCGCGGCCCCGCTGGCGGCCGCGGCGGCGCTTCTGCCCGAGGACCTCGGCGAGCGATCGATGCTCGGCGACGGGGGCGCGAACGCGCTTGGTGCAATGCTCGGCGCTGCGGCCGCGACGTCGCTGCCGCGTCCGGCCAGAATCGCGGCACTGGGCGTGGTAGTCGGCCTCACCGCGGCCAGCGAGGTCGTCAGCTTCACCCAGGTCATCGACCGCACGCCCGCCTTGCACTGGGCGGACAGGCTCGGGCGTCGGCCGGCCTCAAGTGGCGCCGAAAACGCGGTGCCGGAAGCTGACGGTGCGTCAAAAGCTGATGCCGTGCCGGATGCGGGCGCGCCGCCGCAAGCAGACGCGACACCAGCGGGAGCAGTGCGTCCAGCCGAGGCTCGGTGACCGGACCGGCCGACCCGCCGCGCGTCGCCTTCGTGCTCGGCCTGGCGACCGGAGGAACGGCCAGCCACGTCGCGGCGCTTGCAGCTGGCTGCCGGGAAGCCGGGCTGGACGTAAGCCTGCTCGGGCCCGCCCCGACACTGGCTCTGGTCGGCGAGTCCATTGCCAGCTCCGCGGCCGTCAAGGCGTACCGCGTGCCCATCACGGACCGGCTGCGGCCGGGCAGCGTTGCTGTTGCTGTTACCTCGCTGCGATCCGCTTGCGCGGCGTGGCGTCCAGACGTTGTGCACGCTCACGGCGTCCGGGCCGGAGCGCTTGCCGGGCTGGCTATCGGGAGCATGGGCCGCGGCAGTCGTCCCGCGCTCGCCGTCACCGTCCATAACGCGCCGCCGGACGCTCGCGCTGCCCGTCTGGTGCACGGGGGGCTCGAGCGGATCTGCGCCCGTCGTGCGGATCTGGTGCTGTGCGCCTCGGCCGATCTGCTGGCGCGGATGCGTCGCCTCGGTGCATCCGACGCGCAGCAGTTCGACGTGGCGCCCGAGCCATTGAAGCCGCCGTCGGCGGAGGAGATCGCGACGGCCCGAGCGGACATCGGCGCAGGCGACCGGCCTGTGTTTCTGACCGTTGGCCGGCTTGCTCGCCAGAAGGGCCTCGATGTGCTGATCGCGGCGGCAGCGCGCTGGCGGGATCGTGATCCGCGGCCGCGCACGGTTATCGCGGGCGAGGGTCCGCTTGCGGCGCGGCTGAGCGCGCAGGCCAGTCAGGCGGACGCTGACGTGCTGTTCCTTGGCGCTCGCGAAGACGTGCCTGCGCTGCTGGCGGTCGCTGATGTCGTCATAGTGCCGAGCCGGTGGGAGGCGCGGGCACTGATTCTGCAAGAGGCGATGCGCTCGGGCCGGCCGATCGTCGCATCCAACGTCGGCGGG
>Ga0335075_10005316_pt1 | contig 20013 bp, 16 predicted proteins | sample Lox_Sample_24_FD_206723 | JGI IMG/M metagenome (GOLD analysis project Ga0335075, IMG submission 206723) | Soil microbial communities from Loxahatchee National Wildlife Refuge, Florida, United States - Lox_Sample_2.4 | ecosystem: Environmental > Terrestrial > Soil > Wetlands | place: USA...
AAGCCGTGAGACAGGGCGACCCGGTCTACCTCGCCTGCGATCAGGTCCGCGCCGTTCCCCAGGATCGCGCACCCCACCTCGCTGCCGGCGACGGCCTCCTCGATCAGCACCTTCGAGTCGTACTGCCCCGCGGTTTTCACCGCGCCCGGCAGTTCTTCTTCCCCGGATACCTTGCTGACGCCGAAGGATGACCCCGAGCGGGCCGGCTTCACGAAGACGGGATAGGCAAGCCGGCCGGGGTCGGGATCCTCGCCCGCCGTGACGACCCGGAAATCCGGCGTGGCGATTCCCGCGCTCCTGGCCACGATGTAGGCAAGGGACTTGTCCATGCACAGGGCAGAGCTCTGGACATCGCAGCCCGCGTAGGGGATGCCGGACAGCTCAAGCAGGCCCTGCACCGCGCCGTCCTCACCGAGCCTGCCGTGCAGCACCGGCAGCACCACGTCCAGGCTGACCATCTCGCATCGCCCCTGCACCAGGATGAGCAGCCCGGGTGCGCTCCTGTCCGGTGACAGCACGACCGGACGGCAGCTGCCGTCCTCCCAGTTTCCGTCAGGGCCGTCGCAGAGCTTCCACGCACCGCTCTTCGTGATCCCGATCCAGAACGGCTCGTACTTTCCGGTGTCGAGGTTTTTCGCGACCTCTCGCGCGGACTTGACGGAGACGGGATGCTCCTCGGAGCAGCCCCCGAATATTATTCCGACCTTCAGTCTATCCATACCCATTTCTCCTTTCGAATGCTAGACAGTTGGTAATAGAGTTGGTAACAGTGTCACTCATGGCATGGTCCGTGTAGTAGGCGGCATGCGGGCTGATAAGCGCATTCGGCAGCCGTTGTAGTTGCAAGAGCGGCTTGTTTCCGATGGGCTTGCCTCTGCAGTCGGCGTAGAATACTCCCTCCTCGCCTTCGAGGACGTCCAGCGCCGCACCGCCCAATCTGCCGCTTTCCAGCGCCGGGACAAGAGCCTCGGTATCGAGGAGTGAGCCGCGCCCGGTATTGATGAGGTACGCGCCGGGCTTCATCTGCGCGATACGCCGACGATCCAGGAGATGGCGCGTATCCGCAGTAAGCGGCGTATGGAGCGTTACGATGTCGCTCACTCGCAGCAATTCATCGAGGGTAACGTAATCGGCATCGGTCTTGGGATGCCTGTCATAGGCCAGTACCCGGCAGCCAAAACCCTGCAGTCGGTCCATGACCGCTGCGCCAATGCGCCCGGTGCCAACTACCCCGACGATCAGATCGCGAAGTTCCCGCCCGCGCACATCACTCAATCTGTAATCATGAATATCGGTACGACGGAGCATGGATTTTGCATGTCGCACCGCCATCAGCATCAGCATCAGCGTGTAGTCAGCCACGCTATCGGGTGAATAGGCGACATTCCCAACGGTAATGCCGATGCTCTCCGCATACTGCACATTGATATGATTACATCCAATGCTCCTGGTGGAGATATAGGTCACGCCGGCCTGGCGAAGTGCAAAGAGAGTGGAATTTGTGACTCGAGTTTTATGACTGACGCTGATGCACCGGTTTCCGAGCGCCAGCTCAATATTGGCTGCAGATACGGCTGCAGCTGTGATGGTTGGCAGTACGCCGAAGCGAGGCGCCGTCTCCCGGAACAAGACGGCCTCATCCAGCCCGCATCCGTAAATCGTGATTCCCGTTGCCTGGACGGCCCGGGAGGACGCGGGTGCCAGCGGCCAGGTGCGGCTGGCCGCTGCTCGCGCCGGTTCGCTGTAGGTCATGCCTCCCCAGTCAAGGCAGCGCGGTGTTGCCGGCGCGTATGCAGTTTTCGATATGCCGGCGATATGCCGCACCGCTTTGACTGGAGGCATGTCCTACAGGAACCCGGGGGAAGGAGAATCGGCCGGTGAACATGCGAGCAAGGTGCTCGGTCCGCCCGGCCCAGCCTGGCGACGCACCGCAGGTGGCCGCACTGCTCGTCGAGCTGGGGTATCCCGATAACCCGGCAGCGGAAATCCGGCAGCGCCTGGCGATGTGGGAACGCGAGACAGCCGGCCTTGCCCTGGTTGCCGAACGCCAGGGGCAGGTGGTGGGGATCATCGCGGTGGCCGCGATCCCGTATCTGGAACGCGAAGGGCGCCGGGGGCGCATCGTGGCGCTCGTCGTTTCCTCCGCGTGCCGCGGGCAGGGTATCGGCCGCCGGCTTGTCGATGCCATCGAGGAAGCAGCCAGCGAGCTTGACTGCGTCACCATGGAGGTCACCAGCTCGCGCAGCCGCACCGAATCCCATCCCTTCTACCGGAACCTCGGCTATGAAGACGGGGCTGATCGCAGCGCACGGTACATTAAGGACCTCGTCCCCGGCGCATCCGCGCCCAGTCACGGCACCTTCTCCCCGCGCCATCCCGGCCCGGCGGCGCCGGCATGATCGCCGGCAGTCCGCAGCACCCCGAGCGGCCGGGAGTAATGACACTGCGCGGATGGCGACCAGCGCGACGGTGAGCCGCTCGCTCACTTGGGTGAGCTGCTCATCCGATACATGGCCAGGTACGGGTCTTCGCTGAAGCCTGCCCTGCGGTACATCTCCAGGCCGTCTGGTGATGCGTGCAGTTCCAGCCGGGCAACACCACGCGTGCTGAGCCATTCGATGAGGCTACGGAAGATTTCGCTGCCGTGGCCGCGGCGGCGGGCGCCGGGGCGTGTGCACATGAAGCCGATGTAGCCGCGGCGGCCGTCTGGGGCGGCGGGGCCAGGCAACCGCTCGATCAGCCAGGCCGCGCCGCACGCGGCCAAGGGGCCGCCGACCGGCCCGATCACCCGGAAGGCCCAGTCCTCCGGCCTGGCGAGCCGCTCGCTAAACCGCGTGGCAGACTGTTTCCTCCACGGCGCACCAGCGCTGCCGGGGTCCTGGCCGAGACTAGACAGCATCACCGCGCGCAGGTGCACAAGCTCAGTGATGTCGGCGGCTGTGGCTTCTCGCGGCTGGTTGCCTGCGGCAACGCCATCCCTTGTCAGGTGCGCCACTGTTTACTACCGGTATCCGGCGAGAAAGCGGCCCATGCCCCGGAAATGCCGACGCTCTCCGTGTATCGCGCATCCATATGCTTTCGCTGGATCGCTGCAGGTCATGCCTTCAGTCAAGGCAGCGTGGTGTTGCCAGCACGTATGCGGTTTTCGATACGCCGACGATACGTTGCCGCCCGTAGCGTTCGGGACATGACACTGTGCATCGCCGGCCCCCGCGCCGCCCGGGCATGATCCCGCTCAGCATCGGCGAGATCGCCGCGGTCACCGGCGGGACGGTCCAGGGCGACGGCACCGTGACGGTGACCGCGCCGGCCGTGCTCGACGGGCGGCAGGCCGAGCCGGGCGGCCTGTTCGTGGCCGTCGCCGGCGAGCGCGCCGACGGCCACGACTACGCCGGCCAGGCCGGCCGGGCCGGCGCGGTGGCCGTGCTCGGCTCCCGGCCCACGCCGCTGCCCACCGTCGTCGCCGGGGACACCCAGGCCGCGCTGCAGGCGCTCGCCGCCCACGTCGTGGCCCGGCTGCGCGCCGGGCTGACCGTTGCCGGGGTGACCGGCTCCAGGGGCAAGACCAGCACCAAGGACCTGCTGGCGGCCGTCCTTTCGGCCGCCGCGCCGACGATCGCCACGGCCGGCTCGCTCAACAACGAGCTCGGCGTGCCGCTCACCATGCTGCGCGCCGACGCGGCCACCCGGTTCCTCGTCCTGGAGATGGGCGCCCGCCACATCGGCGACATCGCCGCGCTCACCGGCCTGGCCGCGCCCGACATCGCCGTCGTCACCAACGTCGGCCAGGCCCACCTCAGCCATTTCGGGTCCCGCGCGGCCATCGCCAGGGCCAAAGGCGAGCTGGTGCAGGGGCTGGCACCCGGCGGAACCGCCATCCTCAACGCCGACGACCCCCGGGTGGCCGCGATGCGCGCGCTCACCGACGGCCCGGTGCTGACCTTCGGCCACGCGCAGCACGCCGACGTGCGGGTGCTGAACCTGACGCTGGACCGGCTCGGCCGGCCGTCCTTCACGCTGCGGACCGCCGGCGTCTCGGCTCCCGTCACGCTGCCGCTCGTGGGCGCCCACCAGGCGCTCAACGCGTCGGCCGCCGCGGCGGCGGGGCTGGCGGCCGGCGTGCCCCTCGACGCGGCCGCGGCCTTTTTGGCCGCCGCCTCCCTGTCAAAGTGGCGCCTGGAACTGCGCGACCTCGCCTGCGGCGCGACGCTGCTCAACGACTCCTACAACGCCGACCCCGACACGGCCCGCGCCGCCCTCGACGCGCTGGCGGCGATGGAAGGCGGGCGCCGCATCGCCGTCCTCGGCGAGATGCTCGAGCTCGGCGACGACAGCGCGGCCGAGCACCGCGCCGTCGGGCAGTACGCCGCTTCCCGGGCCGACGTGGTGGTCGCGGTCGGCGAGGCCGCCCGCCCGATCGCCGACAGCGCGGGACAGCGGGCGGTGGCGCTGGCCGGCAACGACGCGGCCGTCGACTGGCTGCACAGCAACCTCACCGTCGGCGACGTAGTGCTCGTCAAGGCCTCCCGTGCGGCGCGCCTCGACGAAGTCGCCGCCGCCCTCGCATAACTTTAATAGCATTCTGAGCGGACTGAAATCGGCCGTGACCGAGATTCAAAATAATCTTGGTGGCGAGCGGAGCGACGCAAGTATAGGCCCATCAAATTCGGCTGGCATCTGCGTTAACCTTGTCGCCAACGTTGATTATGATGTAACGATCATTATCGGCCATGATAGGGCACAACGGTCCGTTCTGAAAAAGCCTATGCTCGCCGTCCAGACCAGGGCGGTGCTCATGAACAGGCAGCCGAGGACGGGGGCCGGCAGGGCCGGGTGCACAGTGGGCAGATGAGGATACGACACCTGGACATGGCTCCGTCAGTCCACCCCGAGGCCTACGTGGCGCCCACCGCGGTGCTCAGTGGCCAGGTCCGCGTCGGCCGCGGTAGCTGCATCATGCACGGTGCGGTGCTTGCCGCCGAGGGCGGGGCGGTTGAGGTCGGCGATAACTGCGTGATCATGGAGAACGCGGTGCTGCGCGGGACCCCGCAGTACCCGCTCATCATGGGGAATCACGTGCTGGTCGGCCCGCACTCGCACCTGACCGGCTGCGGAATCGCCGATGAGGTGTTCATCGCCACCGGCGCCAGGGTCTTCAATGGCGCGGAGATGGGCCGGGCCAGCAGCGTCGCGCTCGGCGGCACGGTTCACATCGGCTGCGTGGTGGCTCCGCTCACCCGGGTCCCGATCGGCTGGGTGGCCGTCGGCGAACCCGCCCGCATGTACCCGCCGGGCGAAGCGGAGGCGATCCGGGCTGGCATCGCCGAGGTCGGCGGCGGCTTCCTCCCATTCGTGTTCGGCATCGATGAGGCCGCCGACCGCCGCGAGCAGATGCAAGCCGCACTCCTGCGCTACACCACGGCAATTGCCCGCCGCCACCGCCAGGATCAGGTCATCCCCGCCTCAGAGGGTGACGGATGACCTATCGCCATAGCGTGCGCACATCGGCCCGCCGGCCTTCGGCCCGCGTTGGTCGCGCCAGGTAAGGGCAACGATGTGACATCGGCATTGCTATAGCCATATCTATGTCACATCGTGGCGGGGCGAGAGCGGGGCGCGGTCAACGTACTCCGGCTAAATGGAGCCCAGCGCGGGCTAACGGGCACTCGCATTCGCCGATGCGGTGGCTGGCACCACGGAACGTTCGGCCAAAAGAATTTTAATTAGACCTAACGGACCGTGGCGTGAGACCTGCGTATGGTCGGCGCTCATCCGAGGGGCGCTGCCGGGCCGGGTTAGACGCTTGCGCCGCCGTCGAGTGAGATCACGCTTCCGGTCATGAACGCGGCGGCCGGGCTGAGCAGGAAGTCGACCACCTGCGCTATCTCCGTTAGCTTTCCGGTACGGCCAGCGGGAATCCCGTGCAGGATCTCGGCTTGCGCAGCCGCGTCCGCGAGGTAGCCAGCGGTCATGCGGGTGGGAAAGTAGCCGGGGCAGAGCGCTGTCACCGCGACGCCTTGGCCGCTTTCCTCAAGCGCGATCGTCTTGGCCATGCTCACCACGGCCGCCTTGCTGGCGTTGTAGTCGAGGAACAGCCGTTCTGGCCGCAGCGCGTTGACCGACGCGTTCAGCACGATCGCCCCGGGCCTGGTGAGTGCCTTGAGCCCGGCCCTGGCGACCAGGAACGCGCCGATCACGTTGACCTCGAGGACGCGGCGGAAGTGGCCGACGTCCAGGTCGGCGGCGGGCACGGCCAGGCCGTCGATGCCGGCGTTCACGAACACCCCGTCCAGGCCGCCCAGTTCGGTCAGGGCGGCGGCGAACGCGCCTTGTACCGCGCCGGCGTCGCTGACGTCGCAGGCGCTGCCGCCGGCCAGCGGTAGCGCCTCGGTGGCCGCGGCGACACCAGGCTCGGCGGAGCCGAGTACCCAGATCCGGTCGCCGCGCGCGGCGAGGTGGGCGGCGCAGGCGTACCCGATTCCGCTGGTGCCGCCGGAGATCAGGATCCGCCGCGGAGGGGTAGTCGTGGTCACGGTCGGCTTCCTTCCTGCCTGGTCGCCGGGCCGAGGGGAGCGCACCTCCGGGACCTTCAAGGCGGGGTCACCGCGTCCAGCTGGTGGTCGTGGCCTCCGGACCCGGTCACCGGCCGCGACCAGTGACCGGATCGCGGCCGCCGTGGCCGCCGCCCGAAGCTGGGTCACTCGAGGTCTCCGGCCACCGATGCCGCAGCGCGCAGCACCGCGCCGGAGGCGACGAGCCGCTCGGCCGCCGCGAGCTCGGGCGACAGGAACCGGTCCGCGCCCATCCCAGGCACGCTGTTGCGCAGCGCGGCGATTACCGCGGCGGTGGCGGGCGCGGGCTCCAGCGGGGCGCGCAGCTCGGTCGCCCGGGCCGCGACCACGAGCTCGATGGCCAGGATCCGGCGCAGGTTGGCCAGCGCGGTGCGCAGCTTACGGGCCGCCGACCAGCCCATGGAGACGTGGTCCTCCTGCATGCCCGAGCTCGGGATCGAGTCCACGCTGGCCGGGACGGCCAGCCGCTTGTTCTCCGAGACCATCGCCGCCTGCGTGTACTGGGCGATCATGAGGCCGGAGTCGACCCCGGGGTTGGCCGCGAGGAACGGCGGCAGGCCGTGCGAGCGGGCCTGGTCGAGCAGGCGGTCGGTGCGGCGCTCGGCGATCGAGCCGAGATCGGCCACGGCGATGGCGAGGAAGTCGAGCACGTAGCCGATTGGCGCGCCGTGGAAGTTGCCGTTGGAGCTGACCTCACCGGTCGGCAGCACCACCGGGTTGTCGATGGCCGCCTCGATCTCCCGGCCGGCCACGGCGCGCGCGTGCGCGAGCGTGTCCCGCACCGCGCCGGTGACCTGGGGTGCGCAGCGGAACGAGTAGGGGTCCTGTACCCGGGTGTCGCCGGTACGGTGCGAGGCCACGATGCCCGACCCGGCCAGCATCCGGAACATGTTGGCCGCGCTGAGCGCCTGTCCCGGGTGCGGCCGCAGCGGCCCGTGCAGTTCGGGCCGGAATACCTGGTCGGTGCCGAGCAGCGCCTCCACGCTCATGGCCGCGATCACGTCCGCGACCGGGCACAGCGCGGCCAGGTCCGCGCAGGCCAAGATCAGCATGCCGAGCATGCCGTCGGTCCCGTTGATGAGGGCCAGGCCCTCCTTGGCGGCCAGCCTGACCGGGGCGATCCCGGCCCGCTCCAGCGCGACCGCGCCCGGGATGACCTGCTGCTCCGGCGTGATGGCCTCGCCCTCGCCGGTGAGCACAAGCGCGCAGTGCGCGAGCGGGGCCAGGTCACCGCTGCAGCCCAGCGATCCGTACTCGCGCACCAGCGGTGTCACCCCGGCGTTGAGCATGTCGGCCAGCGTCTGGGCCACCACGGGGCGCACCCCGGTCCGCCCGCTGGCCAGCGTCTTCAGCCGCAGGAACATCAGCGCCCTGACCACCTCGGGCTCGGCCGGCGCGCCCAGGCCCGCGGCGTGCGAGCGGATGAGGCTGGCTTGCAGGTCCTCGCGCAGCTCCGGCGGGATGTGCCGGGTGGCCAGCGCGCCGAACCCGGTGGAAATGCCGTAGGCCGGAGTGGCCGCGCCTGCCAGTTGCTCAACCGCCCGCCTGGACTGCTTGATGGCCTCAAGCGCGGCCGGCGTGAGCCGCACCGCGGCCTTCCGCCGCGCCACCGCGACCACATCCGCCAGGGTGGTCCCGGACGGCCCGAGCTTTACGGTTTCCTCAGTCACGAGCCATCCTGATACGAACTGCGGCTTCGTGGGCGGGAAAACCTTCGTGGCCGGTGAAGGCGATGATCGAGTCGCTCATCCGGGTCAGCGCGCGGCGGTCCGCGCGTGCGACCGCGGTGCGCTTGCGGAAGGCGTCGGCGGTGATCCCGCTGCTGACCCGGGCGAAGCCGCTGGTGGGCAGCGAGGCGGGGCAGCCGATGATGAAATTGGCCGCGGAGATCGTGGTGTACTGGCCGATGAGGATCTCCCCGGCATTGTGCAGCCGGGCCAGCAACTCGTCCTCGTCCCGGACCGCGATCTGCATGTGCTCGGGCGCGTAGGCGTCGGCCACCTCGGCCGCCTCGGTCAGGTCTTGCACCACGATCACGCCGCCGTTCACGCCGAGCGCGGTCGCGGCGTAGCCCTGCCGCGGCTCGGGCAGCGCGGCGAGTTGCTCCGCGACGTGCTGCTGCACCGTGCCAAGCAGCTGCTCGCTGTCGGTGACCAGCACGCTGGAGGAGTCCGGGCCGTGCTCGGCCTCGTTGAGCAGGTCGGCGGCCAGCAGAGCGGGATCGGCGCTGTCGTCGGCGATGATCAGGCTCTCACTGGGGCCCAACAGCATGTTCGTCACGGTGCCGAAACGCTGCACCTCGACCTGGGCACAGGCCACCGCCGGGCTGCCCGGCCCGACGATCTTGCGCACCCGGGGCACGGACTCGGTGCCGAAGGCCAGCGCGGCGACCCCGGCCGGCCCGTTGCTGCGGAACACCTCCCTGATGCCGAGCTCGGCCGCCACCACCAGCACCGCCGGGTCGACCTCGCCGGGCGAGCCGGGCACCGGCGGCACCACGACGGCGATCATGGGCACGCCGGCGACCACGGCCGGAGTGCCGAGCTGGACCAGCACCGAGGGGTAGGAGCCCTTGCCGCTTGGCACGAACAGCCCGGCGCTGGCGATCGGGCTCACCTTCTCGCCGACGGTGAGGCCTGGCTCGCTCTCGAAGCTCCAGTCGCCCCGCGCGGCGATCTGCTCGTTGAACCGCCGCACGTGATCGATGCCGTCGCGGATGGCGGCGAGCAGCCCGGGATCCACGGCAGCCCGGGCCTGCTCGATCTCGTCGTCGGTGACCCGCAGCCGCCCGGCGTCCACCTCGCAGCCGTCGAACTTGGCCAGCGCGTCCGTCAGCGCGGCGTCGCCGCGCTGACGGACGTCCTCGACCAGGGCGGCGATGCTGGTGCGCAGCCCTGGGTCGAAGATCTTGTCCAGGCCCCGGCTGAGGGCACGGTTACGCTCTTGCTCGCCGAGCTTGGCCCAGTGCCCGATCACCCGGACCGGGGAACCATCCGCCATCGTCATCTCCTTTTCCGCATGGCACCGTCGTTCACCGCGTGCACCAGCGTGCGCAGCACGCTGCGGAGCTGTGCCATCTGGGGGGCCCAGCCCACGCTGATCCGCACCCACCCGGGCAGGCCGAGGTCCTCCCCGGACCGTACCGCCAGCCCGCACCTGGCCAGCGCGGGAGCCACCAGGTCGGGGTCGAGCCGTGCGGTAACGAAATTGGCCTGGCTGGGGAAGTACTCGACGCCGAGCCTGGCGAGTTCGGCCTCAAGCCGCGTCCGCTCCTCCACAATCCTTGCCACCGCCATCGCCCGCCACTCCGGTGCCCCGGCGGCAGCTTCGATGGCGGCCAGGGCCATCGCGTTCACGCTGAACGGCGGCCGGACCCGGGCCAGCGCGGTCATCAGCTCGGCTGGGCCCAGCCCGTAGCCCGCCCGCAACCCGGCCAGCGCCCAGTCCTTGGACAGCGTGCGCTGGACGAGCAGGTTGGGATGAGCGGCCAGCAGCGCGGCCGCGTCGGGCCGCCAGGCCGGATCCAGGAAGGCGCGGTAGGCCTCGTCCAGCACTACCAGGCAGTCCTCGGGCACCTGGCCGAGCAGGGCGTCCAGGTGGCCGGGGCGAGCCGCCACGCCGGTGGGGTTGTGCGGCGAGGGCAGCCATACCACGGCGGCGCCGGCCGCCGCCTCGGCCATGGCTTCGATGTCGTGCCGTCCCTCGCGCAGCGGCACCCGGCGCAGCGTGGCGCCGGCCAGCAGGCTGGCCGTGGCGTCGATCTGGTAGCACGGGTCGCCGACCACCGCGACCCGGCCCGGGCCGAGGAACACCGTGGCGATCAGGTAGCACAGCTCGTCGCTGCCGTTGGTGAGCAGCACCCGGGACGGCTCTACCCCGGCCTCGGCGGCCACCACGGCCAGCGCCCTGGTCTCGTCCGGGTAGCGGGCCGCCTGCCCGGCCGCGGCGGCCAGCGCGGCCCGCACCGCCGGCGGCGGGCCGAGCGGAGCCTCGTTGGACGACAGCTTGCCCGCCACCGGACCCGGGCTCGGCTGACCAGGAGAGTAGCCGGGGATGCCAAGCAGGCGCTCCTCGGCGATCTTGGCTAGTCGCACGACGGCCGGATCACCACCTTCCCCGCGGCGGGCCCGGCGAGCAGCTCTCGCAGCCGCCGTGGCGCCTCGTCGAGCACGATGGCCTCGGTGACCAGCGGCCGGTACCGGTCGGGATCGGCGGCCAGGGCGGCGACGGCCTGGCTCAGCTCACCGGCGAAGCCGTTGCTGCCTGCCACGGTCAGCTCGCGCTCGACCAGCTCGGCGGGCAGCACCGGCTCGGGCTGGTGGCCGAGCGCGACCACCAGGACGGTACCGCCGCGGGCGCAGCCCGCGATGGCGTCCCGCAGCGAGCCCGGGTAACCGGCCGCGTCCACCACTAGCTGCGGCCGCCCGGTCTCCGTGATGGTCTCGGCCAGCCCCGCGCCGAGCGCGGCCGCGAGCTGGCGGCGCGCCGCAACCGGCTCCACTACCGTGACGACCGCCCCCGGCCAGCGGCGCGCGATCTCCAGGTGCACCAGCGCGCCGATCGGTCCGTACCCGGTGATCGTGACGCGCTCCGGCCTTCCGTCCGCCCGGCTGACCGCGTGCATAGCCACCGCCAGCGGCTCGGCCAGTACCGCGATGGCCGCCTCCAGGTCCGCCGGGCAGGGCGCCACCCGGTCGGCGGGCACAAGCACGTGACTGGCGAACCCGCCGGGGCACGCCTCGCCGAACCAGGCCAGGTTCTCGCACAGGTGCGGCCCGGCCACGCAGCCCGGGCAGGCCCCGCACGGCACCCGGGAGTCCACCACCACGCGGGTGCCCGCGGCCAGTTCCCCGCCGGGGCTGGCGGCGACCCGCCCGGTCACCTCATGGCCGAGGGTGGACGGCCAGTCGGTGACCCAGTCCCCGCTGCGCAGCACGTGCAGGTCCGAGCCGCATACCCCGGCCCAGTCCACCTCCACCAGCAGCTCACCCGGGCCCGGCTCGGCCAGCTCACGCTCGCCCACCCGCAGCGACAAGTCGCGCTCAAGCAGCAGCGCCCGTACCTTCACCGCGCCTCCCCGGCCGGCCACCGGCCGCCGAGCTCCGCGCTGGCCCGCCTGGCCGCGGCCACGATGGACCCGCAGACCTCGGTCACCTGCGCCCCCCCGTGGATCAGGTAGCTGACCCCGATCGCGCCGCAGCAGCTCCTGACGTCGAACACCGGCGCCGCCACGCAGCGGATACCGGCCGCCGTCGTGCCCTCGTCCACCGCGTATCCGCGGGCGCGCACCTCACCGAGCGCGGCGGCCTCGCCGGGCGCCCCACCCCGCCCGGCGAAGGCGAGCTGGGCCACGCCCACCGCGGTGGTCGCGGCGCGCAGCCGGGCGCCCAGCGCGCTGGCCAGCCGGATGCCGGTGCCAGGCGGGTCGTGCTTGGCCAGATAAACCACCTCGTCGCCGTCCAGGATGGCGAAGTGGGAGGTCATGCCCAGCCGTTCGGTCAGCGAGCGCAGCTCGCCGGCGACCGCCCGGGTCGGCGTCATCGTACGCAGGTAGGCGGCGCCCACCTCGAAGCTGCGCACGCCCAGGCCGTAACAGCCGGCCTGGTCCTGCCGGATAAAGTCGTGTGCGCTGAGCGCGCGCAGCAGGCCCAGGCAGCTTGTCTTGGGTATGTTCAGTTCCTTGGCGATCCTGGCCAGGCTCATCGGCGAGTCCAGCCCGGCCAGCAGTTCGAGCACCTCCAGGGCGCGCAGCACCGACCGGCTGCCCGACCGGGCGTCCTCCGCTTCGTCAGCTGACGGCATTGGAGGTTATCTGCTCATCGCTCGATTTCGGCGCGGCCGCCTGCCGGCGCGCCAGCCACGCGGCGCCTACGTACAGCGGCACGGTGACCACCGCGCCCACGATCCAGGCGATGTCCCCGCCGCCGAGCGCCTTGGCCACCGGACCCTCGTAGATCGTGGTGTTCATGAACGGCACCTCGATGCCGAAGGCCAGCAGGTAGATGATCAGCGCCCGCAGGTTCACGCGCCCGAAGCTGCCGCTGCGGAGGTAGAAATCCTCGGTGCGGTACTGGCCGTGCCGCAGCAGGTAGTAGTCGGTCAGGTTGATCACCGACCACGGGATCAGGATGTACAAGATCATCGTCATGTAGTTCTCGAGGTTGGTCATGAACGCCCCGGCGCCGGCCGTGGCCACCAGCGCCCCGAGCACGGCGACGACCACGCAGACCACGACGCGCAGCATCCGGGTGGAGCGCAGCCGACCGTCCACGTTGTTGCCGATGGACAGCGCGGTCATCATGCCGCCGTAAACGTTGGTCGAGTTCGGCGCGATCAGGCCGACCGCCAGCAAGATGGCCAGCGTCCCGCAGATCTTCTTGATCTCGAACAGCATCGAGGAAGCCGACGGGTTGAGCACGCCGATCGCGGCGCCGAGGCCCATCAGCCACACGCACGAGATCACCGTAGCCGCGTAGGTGCGCCAGAACACCTTCCTGGCCGCGTCCTGCGGCAGGTAGCGGGTGTAGTCCGACACATACGGCGCGTACGTGATCTGGTAAGAGGCGACGATCGACATGCTGAGCAGGAACGCCCCCAGGTGGAACGTGCCGCGGCTCAGCCCGCCGCTCGGCACTCCGTGCACGAACATGAACACGGTCAGCCCGAGGAACAGCGCGATGTACAGCCAGGTCTGATACTTGTTGTACCGGTTGATGAAGTCGTAGCCGTAGATCGCCAGCAGCAGCATGGGGATCGTCAGCACGATCATCCAGCCGTTCAGCGACCACGGCCACACGGCCTGGAAGCCCTGGCCGGCCAGCACGATGTCGATGGCCAGGAACGCGATGTACATGAACCAGGTGACGACCAGCGGCAGCAGAGCGCCGTAATAGCCGAACTGGGCCCGGCTCTGGATCATCTGCGGTATCCCGAGTTGCGGCCCCTGGGCGGCGTGGAAGGCCATGAACAGCGCGCCAAGCACGTTGCCCAGGACGACCGCGAGCAGCGTCCACCAGAAGCTGAGACCCAGCGTGATGCCGACAAACCCGGTGACCAGGCTGAAGATCGTCGCGCTTATGCCGAACCACATGTAGAAAACCTGCCGCGGCTGGCCGTGCCGCTCGTCAGGCGGGACGTAGTCGAAGCTGCGCACCTCGATGGAATCAAGCCGGTTGGCGAGAGCTGGCTCGGTGCTCACGGCGACGCTCCTCTTCGTTCGTATATAGGAACGGCATGCTTAAATACGAACACCATAATCGCGCAGGTCAGAGCAGGTCAAGGGCCCTGCTCAACACCGGCGGCCGACGGCCGCCACGCGGTGACCCGCCGCCTGTTGACCAACCGCGGGTGCCCGCGGATAGGGGCGCGAACGGGCGAAGATGACGGAGGCCTCATCTGTCCAAGGCCGGGTGTCGCTACCCGGCAAGTCCGCCGCTCAAGGCATGATGGCCCGGCGATGGGTACCGCGGTGAACGCACCTACTAACCTCGCCACCCAGAAGTACCATTATGAGACGGACTCGCAGGGAGCATAGCGATGGACCCATTTATGTTGGAAATTGCCACCGCTGTTGCCAGCAAAGCCGCTGATGCTGTCGTGGAGGGCGGCCAGAACGCGTGTGCCGCGCTCGTGAAGCTTGTCCGTGAGCGCTTCAGCCGCGATAAGGCGGCCGCAGCGGTCCTGGAAACAGCCAGCAGCAACCAGGAAAACGAGGCGGCGATCGCAGATCTTGCGGAGACGCTGGAACGACTGGCTCTAGCGGACGCAGATTTCGAGATGCGGCTGAGGAAACTGTGGCCGACGGTGCAAGCGGAGTTGTCCGCTAGCGACGGCGGCGTGGTCAACTCGGCAACTGGCTCGGTCGGCGGACATCTGATGCAGGCCAGGGACGTCCGAGTTGAAAGCGGCGGGCTGCATTTCGGCGACGTGCACCGGCCAGCCGAGTAGCCGTAGTGCTGGCTATCTGTGTTATCAATTCGGGGTTCCGGGCGAAGCACTGAACATGTCCAGTTGCTGGCGGACGCGCGCGGCGTCGGTGGATCGCTGCTGGGCCTTGTACAGATCGAGCGCCTGCTCCCAGGCGCGGCGGGCCTCGTCACGCTGATCCAGAGCAAGGTGGGCCCTTGCGAGACCGTCCAGATTCCCGGCTTGGTTGTACCGGTGGTCCAGCTCGTCCCAGAGGGCGAAGGCTTGCTTGTGGAAGCTGATCGCGTCGGCATACTGGCTGCTCTGCAGGGCGATGTACGCCAGGTTATCCAGCGCGTAGCCCACGCCTTCACGGTCGCCTTGCTGCTCGGCCAGCGCAAGGGATGCCTCACAGGAGGTTCGTGCCAGGCTCAGGTCGCCGAGGTGGGCCTGGCACAGGCCCACCTCGTGGAGTGCCTCGGCTTCCCATGCTGGTTTGCCAAGGACCTGGTATATGCGGAAAGCATGCGAAGCGTGATGTAGCCCTTGCTGATATTCCCCTTGAAGAACCGAGGCACGGGCAAGAGCGCGGTGACTATGGGCCTCTTCGAGGCGATCACCCGCCTGTTCCGCCGTGGTAACGGCCTGGTTCAGGTAATCGACGGCTTCGCTATACCGTCCGATCCGGCCACAAGCGTTGCCGAGCGTTCGCAGGACGAGCGACTGGACCTCTGGCCGACCCAGCTGCGCGGCGGCAGCAAGCGAAGCGTGCCAGGTCGCGATCTGGTCGCGACGGTTGCCCTGGAAGTTATGGAAGGAATTCAGTGCCCAGGCCAGTTGCCAGGTTTCCTCGCGCCAGTCTTTCGTCACGGCTAGGTCCTGGGCGGCGAGCAGGCACGGATGCTCGATACCAAACCAGGCCAGCGCCGCGGTTCTGTCCGCAAGTCGGTGCGAGACGGTGCCGACGGCTGGATGGACCAGATCGATCGGCTGGCGGTGTGGGACCAGCAGCCGGTCAGCCCAGTACGCAGTGCAGAGGTAGAAGTCGGTCACCCTTAGCAGGGCGGCATCGCGATCGTCTGGAGGCTGGTCCTGGCGAGCCTGTTCGGCGGCGTAGAGGCGAATCAGATCGTGCATCCGATAGCGGCCAGGTACATGCTCTTGTATTAGTGACGCGTTTTCCAGGTCTCGCAGGACGACCCGGGCCCGTGAGACAGGCAGCGCCGCGAGTGAGGCCGCGGCAGGCAAGCTGATATCGGGCCCCGGCGCGAGCCCAAGCAGTCCGAACATTGTCGCCGCTTGATGATTCAGAGCGTCGTACGACCACGAGAGCACCGCCTGCACGTTGGCAGTTATGTCTCCGGTGTCCAGAGCGTCTAGCCGGGCTGCAGACTCCTCCAGTTCTTCGACCAGGACACTCAGCGGGAACTCCAAATGCTCGGCAGCACGGGCGGCCGCCACGCTGAGTGCCAGCGGCAGACCCCCGCAGAACTCAAGCAGGGCCACCGCAGCGTCCGGCTCCGCAGCCAGCCGGTCGGCACCTAGATAGCGGGCCAGCAGTTCCCGCGCTTCCGGTTCGGGCAAAATGTCCACTTCTACTCGCTGTGCGCTGTGCGCGGTGACCAGCCCGGCCAGCCGACGTCGGCTGGTGACCAGCACCGTACAGTCCCCGCCACCGGGGAGCAGCGAGAGCACCTGCTGCGTGTCGCGGGCGTTGTCCAGCACTACCAGCATCCGCCTCCCTGCTACCAGGCTACGGAACAGCCCGGCCTGGGCGTTCAGGTCGGCAGGAATGGAATCAGAGGGGATACCGAGAGCACCAAGGAACCCGCGTGCCGCCACCTCGGCGGGCATCGGTTCCCCCGACGGATCGAAGCCGCGAAGATCCACCCACAGCTGCCCGTCGGGAAAACGGTCGAGGTGCTGATGTGCCCAGCGCCGGATCAATGTGGTCTTACCCACCCCTGCCGTACCGTCGATAACGGCAAGCGAAAGGGCCTTCCCTGCCCTTTCTTTTTCATGTCCGAACAGAGCGTCGAGTGCGGCTAGGTAACGTCCGCGCCCGTGAACATTCACGTCCGGTAGTGCGCTTGAGTTGCTGCTAAGTTGCCATGCGTAGCGGGTTGTGAGTGCGGTTCAGGCGTTGGCAGGAATGGGCGGTATCCAGGGGCTTCCGGCGAGGGCGTCGCGGATGGCGGTGAAGACGGCGATGCCGTGCTTGACGGCGGTGGACGCGTAGCCGCGGATGGCGTACCGGTCGCGGGTGGCTTTCTCTGAGCGGAGCCGGCCGGAGATCTTCTGCTGGGTCTTCGATGGCCGCAGGTCGCGTTCGGCCTGGTTGGAGGTGGGCGGGATGGCGGTGTCGGTGAGGAACTGCAGCACGTCGGCTTCACGGTCGCGCAGGCATTCCAGCAGCGTCCGGGCTGGCGGTTGCCTGGTCTTGGCGCCGGGGACGCGGCGGACCTGCGCTAGGCCCACGCGCACGCCGTGCCGGAACTGCTTCAGGTGCTCCGCGGTCGTCTGCCCGGGAACCGTGCTCATGCCGCGGTCGCGGGCCAGGTTGGCGGCGTGGATGAGGCCGCGCAGCGCGTCCGCGATCTGGCCGGGCCAGATCGCCTGCGGGTAGCTTTCGGCGGCGTCCTCAAGATCGCGCAGCAGGTGCTGGCAGCACAGCTGGTGGCTGATGCCGGGGAAGGCGTCGTAGTTCTGGTACCGGTCGTGCACGACGACCGCGCCGTGCAGGTCGGAGTAGATGAAGCCTTTGAGGGAGGCCAGGTCCCGGTCGCCGAGGAAGTAATAGGTGAGCAGGCTGGTGCAGGCGACCTGCAGGTACTTCTTGCGGGTCTTCAGGCCCGGGCCTGCCCGCAGCGGGGTCTCGTCGCCGCAGACCACCCGGGCGAGGAGGATCAGCGCCCGGATCGCCTTGTTCGCCGCGGCGACCGCCCGGGCGGCGCGCTCCAGCAGCTTGTGCACCCACCCGTCGCTGGGCCGGGTCCCGGACATCGACTCGATGATGTCCGCGCAGCGTTCCACCGGGACGTGGTGCATCACCATCAGGAACACGCACCAGGCCTGGAAGTTCAGCCCGTAGGTCACCGTACCCGGCGCCCCGGCCGCTTCCGGCGGCGCGTCCGCCACGTGCCCCCGCCCGCAGGCGCACCGTGCCGCGTGCCGGTCGTACTGGGTGGTCACCGCCCGCGCCTCCGGCAGGTCGGTGACCTGGTGCGAGTACCGCACCCCCAGGTCAGCGGCGCCGGCCAGGTCCTTCCCGCACGAGCACGCGCCCTCCGGGAATACGTCCACCGTCTTGTCCGGCCGGCCGCTCCACGCCAGGTACGCGCCCGGAGAGCCCGGCTGCTTACCCGGCTTGCGGCCGCCGCCGCGGCGCGGCCTGCGCTCCGGGGGCTTCTTCCCGGGCAGGTCATCGGTGCTCGGCGGCATCGACGAGTTCCCCGAGTTGCGGGAGATCAGCCGCTCCAGCCGCGCGACCCGCTCCTCCAGCGCCGCGATCTTCGCGTCCTTGTCCTCCACCAGCAGCCGCAGCTGCCCGACCCGCTCCCGCAGCCGCGCGTTCTCCGCGCGCAGCTCAGCTGCATCACCGGGCATGCCGGGAGTCTCGGGCGTACCGGGCATCCCGGTACTACATCAGAGCCGGCCCTCCGTGAGCAACGCGACACACCTGGCCGGCCTGCCGGATTTCCGGGCACGTCTCCTTGTTCCGGCCCTGGCTGTCACCCAGATCCGGCCGTCCGTGGCCTGTAGCCACCTACGATTCGGTGGTGGACATCGAAGAGCGCCTGCTCCGCTTCCCCCGGCAGGCAGCACTTCACGCGTGGCGGCTGTTCCGAGTGCGCACTGAAGGAAAGCGCCTGGTCCTCTCATCGCCCATGTATCACGACGACACGACCGGGCTCACGCCACCGTGGCCCTGCCCGGCAGCGGAGGCGACCTGCTACAAGGGACACCCGGCACCGTCGCCGGGATGCAGGTGCGGCATCTACGGCGCCGTCGCCGGGACGCTCGACTCGCTCCCCGGCTACCTGTGCGACACCGCGTACGAGCACGATCCGTGGGCCTACGCCGAGATCGCCTGCTACGGGCGGGTATTCGTTGACATGCGAGGCGTCAGAGCCGAGCACGCCAGGCTTGTACGCATCGCCCTGCCCGACAGCGGCTGGCCTGACCAAGCCGGGCACGGTGAGGCTTCACGGATGCTCCGCGATCGCTACGGCGTTCCAGTCGCCGGAATGGAATGCGTCCCGCAGTGGCTGACCGCAAACGTGCGCCTCGGCGGACCGCCACCCGACAGCCAGAGCCTCAACCTCGATCTCGCGCGCCTGGACCTGCCATGTCGGGGAGACCGAAGCCGAACCGCCTGATCATCCGGTATCAGCCCAGGCTCGGATGCCCCGCAAATCTCCCCAGATCCCCTGACCAGCGAAGCCGCCGCCTACCCGAAAACACGAGGCTCAAGTGACGGCGAGATAAGGGCAGGCTGACGTGAATGCCTACCCGCGCCCGGTAAACGTTGGGACATCAGGTGGCAGCTGACGCGGGACAAGCAATGCCGCCGATGGAGCGTGGAAGTGCACGTCCCCGTGGATATCCCGGGCCTGTACCACGTTGCCTGCGGTCCCGGAGAGCACGTTATCCGTGTTACCGTCGGCGGACGAGTTACCAGGAACCGTAGGCCCGTCCTCGCTCACGTATGCATCGTAGGTCACTCCACTTTCTAATATAAGCATTCAGCCCATTCACGCGACGTGATGGGTGGCGCGGGTTGCGCTTTCTCGTTACGGGGAGAGCGCCGGGGCAGGCGGCTGCCAGGGGCTGCCGAGCATGAGCTCGTACAGGACGTCCATGGCGTTCTTGCCGTGCTTGCGGGCGGTGTCGAGGTAGCTGCGGATGTCGAGCCGGTCCTGGGTCGCGTCGTCGCTGGTCAGGCGGCCGGAGATCTTCTGCTGGGTTTTCAGGGGGCGGACGCCGCGCTCGGACAGGTTGACACGGCCAGGCCGACCCGTAGCATCCGGCGGCGGCCGAAGGTGTCGGCCAGCCGCCCGCCGAGCAGCAACAGCCTGCCGAGCCCCGCAAGAAGGAGATGTGGCCGGCTGTCCGGGACCGGGCTAGCCGGGGATGGCCAGGTCGAGCTGGCGAAGGCGTTCGGGATCGGTGACCCCGTCGATTTCGGCGATCTTGCCGTTGACGACGGTGAAACCCACGACGGAGACCAGTCGCCGGCCGACGGTGATGACCACTCCCGCCGCCCCGTTCACGAGCGCTGGCCGGACCAGCGCGAGCGGGTTCGCGAAGGTCATCGCCTGCGCGGCCACGGCCGCTGGCCCGCGCAGGGCCGCCGAGGCGGCCGGGCGAGCGGGACCCGCGTCGACCCGGAGCACGACCTCGGGGTCGAGCACGGCGACCAACGCGTCGAGATCGCCGCTACGGGCGGCGGCGAAGAACGCGCCGACCACTTCTCGCTGCAGGGCCAGATCGGGGTCGGGAACCGGGGCCGCGTCCCGGACCCGACGCCGCGCCC
>Ga0335075_10005317_pt1 | contig 20012 bp, 18 predicted proteins | sample Lox_Sample_24_FD_206723 | JGI IMG/M metagenome (GOLD analysis project Ga0335075, IMG submission 206723) | Soil microbial communities from Loxahatchee National Wildlife Refuge, Florida, United States - Lox_Sample_2.4 | ecosystem: Environmental > Terrestrial > Soil > Wetlands | place: USA...
CCACCGCTTCGCGGTCCCCCTCCCCCGCTGCGCGGGGGAGGATCAAATGCGCCGCGTCGCGACCGAGTGGTTCCAATCTGTCAGGAGCGCGCGGAGCGCCGCAACAAATGCCAAGGGCTGGTCCAGCATGATGTGATGCTGCGCCTGCGGGATCTCCACCACCGGCGCAGAGCGGCCCAGAAGGTTGAACATGTACTCGCCGATCTCCGGCGGGAGCAGGATGGAATGTTCCCCGCGGAAAATGCCGATCCGGCATTTTGTTTCGCGCAGGCGCGCTGCGGTGTCGCCGATGGAGAAGTGCTGCCAGATCGCCGGATCGAACTTCCAGGTGAAGCCGCCTTCGACTTCCTTCAGCGAATGCCGCGCAACCCAGTCCACAAGATAGAGGTTCTCCGCCGTCTGCGGCGGCATCAGGCGGAAGCGGGCGAGCGCGGCGGCCAGCGTCGGATAGATGTGATGCGGCTTGATCACGCGCTGGGACGGGCTGCCTTCGCGTTCCGGTGGATTGACCGGCGAGTCGACGATCACCGTGCCGGCCAGCCGCTCGCCAAAGAGCGCGCCCGTCAGGATGGTGACGAAGCCGCCGAAACTGTGCGCGACGATGATCGGCGGCTCGGTCGGCACGAACATGCCGGCATCCTCGCAGACCGCGATCTCTTCCTGCGCGAACCGCTCCATGGAATAGAAATCTTTCCGCCAGTCGCTGTCGCCCATGCCCGACAGATCGATGGCGGCGACGTTGTAATCGCGCGCCAGCATCGGGGCGATGAAGTCCCACCAATGCGCATGCGCCGCGTTGCCGTGCACGAGCAGCAGCCCCGGCCGCGCGCGATCGCCCCAGCGCTGATAATGGATGCGCGCGCCTTCGACCTCGACGAAATGATGCTCGGGCTCCTGCGCGACCTGCTCCTTGAACCATTTCGGCGCGGGCGGCGGCGAACCGCTGAGTGCGGCGAGCGGCCCCTGGTTCTCGGTGATTGTGAACATCTCCGGCCGTGCGCCTTCGACAGGCGGAACAGGCGGGATGTCGTCGTCATCGGTCATGTGCGGACGCTGGCACGCCTAGGCGAGCCATTCAATCCAGGCGCCGTGGGGATGCGTGTTCGCGAGCAGGCGCTCTTCCTTCTGCCCGTCGCGGTAGCGCCAGAGCGTGAGCGGGTTCTCGTTGTTGACGAACCGGCCCTCGTTCGACAGCCGCCAGACGTCGCGCCGCAAGCCCGCGACCGTGAGAAGATCGTGAAGCGTCTGCCGCATCTCCTCGGAGAACTGATAGACCACATAGGTGTGATAGACGCACACCGTTTCGTTCGTGGGGACTTTCGCCAGCACGTCGGGCAAAAGCTCCAGCGCATTGCCATGGAGGATCTCCGGCCGCGCATCCTTGTAGATATCGAGCGCCGCTTCCAGGCGCGCAAAACGCGCGACCTGATCCGGCCACACCAGTGCACGCAGCCAGTCGCGATCGTCGGCGTTGGTGAGATCGACGGGATTGAGCTCCAGGCCGACGCGGCTGGCCACGCGCGGCGCTGGGCCGGCCGGCGGCACGCGATCGCCGCGCAACGCGACGTCCAGAGTCAATTTCGCATCGGGCAGATCGGTCAGGAATTCTTCCGTGCCGCGACGATATCGGATGCGATAGCGATCCCAGATCATGTTGAGACCGGCACTGGGACCGATCTCGATCAGATGCAGCGGCGCGCCGGCGACGCGTGCGACCTCCCGAAAGGCGGCGTTCAATGTGCCCGAACGTCCGACTTCATTGGTGTTGGTCACGCGCGAGCGGATCAGCGGCATCAGCTGCTCGCGATATTTCTCGCAGAAATCGGCGAACAGCGGGAACGGATCTTCGCCCTCGACGCGCGCGCCGTTGTTGAGGTTCGCGTAGAATCTTCGCAGCGGATGCTGCGCGCCGCGCAGGAGCAAAAAGTGAACCGCTGCAAACAATACATTCGCATGTGGCTGACCCGGGCGCACCTGTGATGCCATTTCCTGAAGCCAGGGCGTCTCCGCGATGCCTTCGCTGAAACGCAGATATAGCGGCGCATCGCCGGCCTGGCGCACTTCACGCGCGAAATACTCCCAATAGCCGAACGGCTTTTCGCTCACGACGCACCCGCCTTTACCACCTGTTCACCATGACGAACTCTCTTTTACGCTGCAACGTCCCGAACAGGGACGCCGTTTAAATCCGTCTTTACCCGTTCCCGACGAAACTGCGCCTCCAACGCCCAGAGGCCCAGATGGCGCAGACCGTTCTTATTGTCGACGACGATCCCGTACAGCGCCGCTTGCTGGAAGCCGCGATCACGCGCTCGGGAATGTCCGCCGTCACCGCGCCCGGCGGCCAGCCTGCGCTCGACCTGATCAATGGACCGCGTGGCGATCAGCTCGTGCTGATGCTGCTTGATCTCGTCATGCCCGACATGGACGGATTGCAGGTGCTCGCGAAACTGCGCGTCAGCCATCCCGATCTGCCCGTGATCGTGCTCACCGCGAAAGGCGGCATCGATTCCGCCGTCGATGCGATGCGCGCCGGCGCCAACGATTTCCTCGTCAAGCCCGCGAGCCCGGAACGCATCGCGGTTTCGATCCGCAACCAGCTCAAGATCGGCACGCTGTCGCACGAAGTGACGCGGCTGAAGAAGAAGACCGACAACCGTCTGACCTTCGAAGACCTCGTCGCAAAATCCGGCGTGATGCGCCAGGTGTTCCGCCTCGGCGAGCGCGCGGCACAATCGAACATCCCGATCCTGATCGAAGGCGAAAGCGGCGTCGGCAAGGAATTGATCGCGCGCGCGATCCAGGGTTCGTCCGATCGCTCGGGCCGTCCGTTTGTGACCGTGAACTGCGGCGCCATTCCGGAGAACCTGATCGAGTCGATCCTGTTCGGCCACGAGAAGGGCTCGTTCACCGGCGCCACCGACAAGCACCTCGGCAAATTCCAGGAAGCCGATGGCGGCACCCTGTTCCTCGACGAAATCGGCGAACTGCGCCTCGACATGCAGGTGAAGCTGCTGCGCGCATTGCAGGAAGGCGAAGTCGATCCGGTCGGATCGAAGCGTCCGGTCAAAGTCGATGTGCGCATCATCTCTGCCACCAATCGCGATCTGCAGGAGCTGACACGCGAAGGCGGCTTCCGCGAAGACCTTTATTATCGCCTCAACGTCTTCCCGATCGTCATTCCGCCGCTGCGCGACCGCCACGAGGATGTGCCGGCGCTGGCGCGTCATTTCATCGAGCGTTTCGCCGCCGAAGAGCACAAGGCTGTCGCCGGTTTGACGCCGGAAGCCGAGGACCTGCTCGCGCGCTTCGAATGGCCGGGCAACGTTCGCCAGCTCGAGAACACGATCTTCCGCGCCGTCGTGTTGTGCGACGGCTCGCAGCTCGATGTCTGCGACTTCCCGCAGATCGCGGCCGCCATGGGCGTCGAAGCGCGCACGCGGCGCTATATTCCCGAAGCCGCGCCGATGCATGCCGCGATACCCGGCCGCCCGGTCGCGCAGGCACAATCCATCGCGTCGCCATATGCGCTGACCGCTGTCGATAACGCCGGCCATATGCGTAAGCTCGAGGATGTCGAGTCCGAGATGATCCGCCTCGCGATCTCGCGCTATGACGGACACATGTCCGAAGTCGCGCGCCGTCTCGGCATCGGACGTTCGACGCTCTACCGCAAGCTCAAGGAACTGGGCCTCGAACCCACCGAGGGCGAAAGCGGTTTCGCGGACGAACAGCCGCGCAAGGCTGCAAGCTAGCTGCGCATCCCGAGCGCGCTCAGATAGAGATCGAGCATCGCTTCCTGTTCCTGCAGGTCGGCCTTGTCGAGTTTCCGCATGCGCACGACCTGGCGCATGATCTTGGTATCGAAGCCCTGCCCCTTCGCCTCGGAATAGACTTCGCGGATGTCCGCGGTCAGCGCGGAGCGTTCTTCTTCCAGGCGCTCGACGCGTTCAATGAAGGAGCGCAGATGTTCTTTGGCGAAGCCGGATTTGGCCATTGGATTTAGTCCTGACGAAGGGCGCGGACCCTACTCCGCGGCTCCCGCGCCGTGCAACGCGCGATTTGGCCGCTAGCTGTGAGTCTTTTGAGAAGAAGCGAATTTGGCCTGCTGTTCCGGGGTCGCTTCTTTCTGATATTTCTTTTTCCACTCCGCGGGCGGCATGCCGTAGACGATCTCCCGCGCCTCGTCCTTGCCGAGCGTGACGCCCTTTTCCGCGGCCGCTTCGCGATACCAGTCGCCCAGGCAATTGCGGCAGAAGCCGCCGAGGTTCATCAGATCGATATTCTGCACGTCGGTGCGTTCGCGTAAGTGCGCGACAAGGCGGCGGAAGGCGGCGGCCTCCAGTTCGGTGCGTGTGCGTTCGTCCATAGACAATGTTCCTTGCATGACAAGCGGCCGGGTGAATTGAATGGCTGGCACGCCCATATCGGCGAGCGCGGCTTCGATGATTGGTGCGAGGCGGTGTGCGAACTTCCGTGCGGCATCGGCATCCGCGATGAGGTCCTGCCGGGTTTCGATCAGAACATGCGGCAGACCGTTCATGGTGCCGTGGCGATAGAGGCAATCGTTTTCGAGCTCGCCGGAATAGGGTTCATTGTCACCGACCACGAAGCCGGCTTTGGCAAGCTGCACCATCAGCGGTTTTGCGAGACGCCCATCGCGATCCCATAGCACGCCGACCTCCCACGGCCTCGCGCGGCCTTTCCACGCCGGCGTGAAACTGTGCATCGAGATGATGACCGGAACGCCGCCAAGCGCTGCAAGCTCCGACGCAATGCGCGCGTGATAGGGCGCATGAAACTGCGCGATCCGCGAGGCGATCTCTGCTGCATCGGCGCTGCGGTTGCCGGGAATGATGCTGCCGTCCGAAAGCTTCATCACCAGCGTGTGATCGTCCTCGCCGCGATTGAGATCGATCAGCAGCCGCGACCACCGCGCCAGCACCGCCGGTGCTTTGAAATGCGCCGCCAGCACGCGCGTGACCTCCGCCGCGCCGATATCCGAGGCGATGTGTGTCTGGAACAACGCCGCATCGAGGCCAAGATCGCCGTAGCCTCGCGGCAACCCGTTCGCGGCGTGGTCACATATAAAGAGCAGGCCCGAATGGCCCTGGCCCGGAACAAATTCAAACGGCGCATCGGTCATGGAAAAGCGATAATTCGCCGTCATAGCCGTGCGCGCAAGCGTTGACTGACCGGCCCGACACAGGCCACACCGAACCGATGCGGACCCTGCTTCTCGCCCTTACCGCACTTGCTCTCGCCGCGCCCGCGCAGGCGGGGCTGAAGGTGTGCAACAAGAGCAAATATCCAGCCCGGGTCGCGGTTGGCTATTTCAACGGCAAAGCGTGGACGAGCGAAGGCTGGTGGAGCATCGCGCCCACGGCCTGCGCCGACGTCATCAAGACGCCGCTCAACGCGCGCTACTACTATCTCTACGGAACCGACACGAATTCCGGCGCGTGGGACGGCGCGACGAATTTCTGCACCGCACCGGCCGCGAAATTCTCGGTCACGGGCCGCGCCGATTGCACCGCGCGCGGCTATGATCGCAACCGATTCTTCCAGGTCGACACCGAAGACAATCTGAACAAGGTCGTACCCCTGCAATGAGACGCCGCCGCAAGACAAAGATCCTCGCCACGCTTGGACCCTCCACGTCCTCGCCCGAGAAAATCCGCGCGCTGTTCGAGGCCGGCGTCGATGTCTTCCGCATCAACATGAGCCACACCTCGCATGCCGCGCTGGCGCAGATGCGCGCCGATGTGCGTGCGCTGGAAGAAGAGATGGGCCGCCCCATCGGCGTGCTGATCGACCTTCAGGGCCCGAAGATCCGCCTCGGCACCATCCCCGGCGGCAGGCGCATGCTGAAGGAAGGCGACCGTGTGCGGCTGGTGCGCAAGGTCGAGGCCGACAACGATACCGACATCCCGATCCCGCACGCCGAAGTGTTTCAGGCGATGAAGCAGAAGCACGCGCTGCTGATCGACGACGGCAAGGTGCGCCTGCGCCTGTTCGGCGTGAAGGACGACACCGCCGAGGCGTTCGTGGAAGTCGGCGGAGAGATCAAGGACCGCAAGGGCGTGAACCTGCCCGACACACTGCTGCCGGTGCCGGCGATGACGCAGAAGGACCGCAGCGATCTCGACGCCGCGCTCAATCTCGGCGTTGATTGGATCGCGCTCTCGTTCGTTCAGCGCCCCGAAGATCGTCGCCGGGCGCGCCGGTGTGCTCGCGAAAATTGAAAAGCCGAAGGCGTTGGACTCGCTGCCCGAAATCCTCGAGCTTGCCGACGCGATCATGGTCGCGCGCGGCGATCTGGGCGTGGAGCTTCCGCTGGAAGCCGTACCCGGCAAGCAGAAATACATCACGCGTCTCGCGCGCACCGCGGGCAAGCCCGTGGTCGTCGCGACGCAGATGCTCGAATCGATGATCACGCTGTCGGTCCCGACGCGCGCCGAAGTCTCCGACGTTGCAACCGCAGTGTTCGACGGCGCTGACGCCGTGATGCTGTCGGCGGAAACGGCATCCGGTGCCTATCCCGTCGAAGCCGTTGCGATGATGGATCGCATCGCGGCATCGGTCGAAGACGACGATGTCTATCGTTCCATGGTCGATGCGCAGCGCATGCCGCACGAAGAGACGACATCGGACGCGATGATGGCCGCGGTCCATGAAGTCACGCAGACAATCCACGCGCGCGCTATCATCTGCTGGACAGGCTCCGGCACCACCGCGCTCCGCGCAGCGCGCGAACGTTCCGAAGCACCGATCATCGTGCTGACGCCGAATTTGCAGACGGCACGCCGTCTCGCCCTCGTCTGGGGCCTGCACAGCGTCCACACCGAAGACGCACATGACATGGACGATGTCGTCGATCGCGCGACCAGCATTGCGTTCCGCGAAGAATTCGCGAAGCCCGGCGACCGCGTCGTCATCACCGCCGGCGTGCCGCTGGGCACTCCCGGTGCGACGAACATGCTGCGCGTTGCGTTTGTCGGCCAGCCCTGAACGCGCTCGCCGCCTCTGTCCGGTAGGCACGAAGCTGATATAGTCTTCGCGTGCTCATGAGGAAAACGCGATGCGAATTCGGCATCTGATACTGCCCATCATGATGTCCCTGAGCGCCGCCCCCGCTTCGGCAGGCCTGCCTCTGACGTCGTGCCATGTGCCGTATGTCAAAGAGGCGGTCTTGTGCGGAACGTTTCGCGTGCCGGAGAACCGGTCGCTCAGCGGCGGCCGCCAGATACCCCTGCAGGTCGTCGTCCTTCCCGCCCGGAAAAAACCGGCAAAGGAACCGGTGTTCTTCTTCGCCGGAGGGCCGGGACAACCGGCAACCGAGACAGCACCCGGCTTTGCGGATTCGTGGATACGCGAAGAGCATGACGTGGTGCTGCTGGACCAGCGCGGTACGGGCAAGGGCAACAGGCTCGACTGTCTCGTCGGAGGTTCCGAAGCCAATCCGCAGGACTACATCGAGCCGCTGTTTTTTCACGGCACGCGCTACGACACCTGTGTGAAGGCGCTTTCGAAGAACGCCGACCTCACACAATACACCACGGCTGCGTCGATGCGCGACGCGGACGATCTTCGCCAGGCGCTTGGCTACGACAAGATCGACGTCTATGGCGGTTCGTATGGCACGCGGGCGGGCATCGTGTATCTGCGGATGTTTTCGAAGAACGTGCGGCTGGCGGTTCTGTCCGGCATCGATCCGATCAGCGATCGCGGGCCGCTCAATCACGCATCCGCCGCGCAACAGGCTTTCGACACGCTGGCAGAGCAATGCGCAGCCGACGCGTCCTGTCATCAGGCGTTCGATCCAAAGACCGATCTGGCCGCGATCCTGGCGCAACTGCGTAAGTCACCCGTGCCCGTAACCATCAAGAATCCTCAAACAAGCAAGCCTGTGACCTTGCACATGACGGCGTCGGCGTTCGGCGATGGGCTACGCGTCATGCTTTACGACGAGGGCATGGGAAGAAGCGTGCCGCTGCTGCTGCACGCCGCGCGCGCCGGCGATTTCGCGCCTTTCGCCGAGGTTGCGTTCGCGCACAGCATGGACCTGCAGCAGGACGTCGCCATGGGCTTGCTGCTCTCGGTCAGCTGCACCGAAGATGTTTCGCGCATCCGCCCCGAAGAGGTGGCGCCGGCCACGGCGGGGAAGTTCATCGGTGACTACAGGGTGCGCGGCCAGATGGCGGCATGCGCGAGCTGGCCCAAAGGCGTACTTCCGAAGGACTATGAAGCGCCCTTCACGGTGAACACGCCGGTGCTTCTGGTCTCCGGAAAGCTCGATCCGGTCACGCCCGCGAAATGGAGTGAAGACGCAGCGCGCTATCTTCCGAACAGCCTGAGCATCCTCGTGCCCGGCGCGCATGTTTCGGACAGCGCCTGTCTCGACAGCATCATGAAGCAGTTCGTTCAAAGCGGCAGCGGCAAAGGGCTCGATACATCGTGCATCGCGCAGATGAAGTTGCCGCCCTTCGTGTTGAAGAAATCGTAGTGTTAATATAGCGCGGCGCGATCGGAACCCTTGGCATTTCCGCAACGGTCGCGACGGTTGAAACGAACCGACCCGCTTTCGCATTGCAATTGCGCGTGCCACGCCTCACATACCTATTGAGACTTGGAGATCGCTGCTGCCAATGAAGCCCTTATTCGCAAGCGCGCTCTGCGTGCTTTCGCTTTCTTGCGCCGTGCCCGCCCTGGCCGGTGCGCCGAAGGATTGTCATGTTGGATCCTACCGGCTGGCGGATGGCCGCGCCGTCGATATCGCGCCCTCGGACGATGACACGCTGCGCTGGCGTTTGTGGTCTGGCGATACCGGGCAGCTGCACAAGCAGACCGATGGCACATGGACGAGCACATTGGGTTGGACCGGCAAGCCGGATGGCAAGTCCGTCGCGTTTTCAGACTGCGATACCGTCCGCTTCGACAGCCAAGCCGGCAAACGCATTGCGTTCGACGTGACGGAGACGACATTCGAGAGCGGCGGCGTGAAGCTTGCCGGCCGTCTCGTGATGCCCAAGGGGCACGGTAAGGTGCCGGTTGTCGTGCTGACCCACGGCTCCGAGCATGACTCGGCGCTTGAGCTCTATTCGTTGCAGCGCATGTTTCCGGCCGCAGGCATCGGCACATTCGTGTTCGACAAGCGCGGCACCGGCGCTTCGGGCGGCAGCTATACGCAGGATTTCGACACGCTCGCCGATGACGACGCGAACGCGATGAAAGAAGCGCGCAGGCTCGCGGGCGACCGCGCGGGCCGCGTCGGATATCAGGGCGGCAGCGAAGCCGGTTGGGTTGTGCCGCTGGCGGCAAAAAAGGCGCCGGTGGATTTCGCGATCATCGGGTTCGGGCTCGCGGTCACGGTGCTGGAGGAAGATCAGGAGAGCGTCGCGCTCGACATGCACTTCCATCATCACTCGGCGGAGGACACGCAAAAAGCGCTGGAACTGGCGCGCGCCGGCGAAACGCTCGTCGAAACGCGCAGCATGGACGGTTACGAAAAATTCGACGCACTGCGCCAGAAATACAAACACGAGCCCTGGTATAAGGACGTTCACGGCGACTTCCTGTTCTTCATCCTGCCGTTGGACAGGGCGCAGATGGAAGCCGCCGAAAAGCAGTTCGATTTCCACACGCCCTTCCGTTACGAACCGATGCCCGCGCTGCGCGCCTCGACCACGCCGCAGCTTTGGATCCTCGGCGGCGACGATCTGGAGGCGCCCAGCCAGGAAACCGCGACTCGCATCAAATCGCTGATCGCGGACGGCAAGGACTACACCCTCGCCGTCTATCCCGGCGCGGAACATGGCCTCACGCTTTACGAGCTGAGCGACAAGGGCGAACGCCTCTCAACGCGCTACGTGCCGGGCTATTTCCAGATGATGTCCGACTTCATCAACACCGGCCGGATCGACGACGCCTATGGCGACGCCGCGATCACGAAGCCGAGAAAACAATAATCCCGTTGTCTCGCACCTCTCAGAGGCACACTGGCCAACAACAGCCCGGCGCTGAAGAGCTTAAATCCCCTGGCCTTCGACGTCCTTCTCGAGGGCGCGCAGATGCTTGTTCGCGCCTTCGAGTTGCGGGTCGAGCGCGAGCGCGCGGCGATACATCTTCAAAGCGCCGGGCTTGTTGCCGTATTCCTCGAGCATGTCGCCCAGTTCGCTCATCGCCTCGAACTGACGCGGGTTGAGCGTGATGACTTTCTGCAGCGAGATCATCGCCGCTTCGTCGTCGCCGTCCTGCTGCTGAATCTGCGCGCGCTCGTGCCAGCCTTCGGCGAAGTTCGGTGCGATCTGCGTGACCGAACTGAACAGTTTCTTCGCCGTGTCGCTGTCGCCGCCATCCAGCGCCGCCGCGCCGCGCGCCATCAGGAGATCGACGCTCGGGCTGCCGGAGATTTCGAACTGAGCCATGATCTGCGCCTCGATCGGCTTGGCTTCGTCTGTGGACTGCGCCTTCGCAAGCTCAGCAAACAACGTATCGATCACGGGTGGCTTGGGCGCGGGGTGCGCGGGCGGTTTCACCGGCGCGGCAGAGGCCGCACAGGCGAGAGACAGCAGCAAAACCGGAGCAAAGCGCATGGCCGCGTTCTAGCGCGCGATTCCGGCATTTGAAAGAACCACAGGCGCAGAACCGCCCTCCGCCCAGTCGATCAGCTCCGCGATATGGGCGATGGGCGGCGCGCCGGGGCCGGAAAGGTGATGGAGGCAGCCGATATTGGCCGTGGCGATCACATCGGGTTTCACGGCTGCAATGTTGGAGAGCTTCCGCGCCCGTAGTTCGCCCGCGATCTCCGGCTGCAAAATCGAGTAACTCCCCGCCGAGCCACAGCAGAGATGACCTTCGGCGATGTCGAGGACCTCAAACCCGGCGCTTTTGAGCAGCACCTTTCCGGCATCGGCCAGCTTGAGCCCGTTCTGCAAAGAGCACGGCGCCTGCCAGGCCACGCGAACCGGCTTCGGCGGACCCTGGACCGGCGTGGCAAGATCGAGAAAGTCCCGCGCCTTCGCCGCGAACGCCGCCGCGCGCGGCGCCCAGACCGGATCGTCTGCGAACAGATGCGCGAGGTCCTTCAGATAGGCCGAGCATCCGGTCGCGGTGATGAGAATGCCGTCAAACGGACCCTCGCGCTCGAACGCTTCGATAGCGCGCTTTGCCCAATCCTTCGCCTGCTCTTCTTTGCCCAGATGATGGACCAGCGAACCGCAGCAGCCGGCGCCAACCAGCGGCGTCAAAATGTACCCGCGCCGCGCCAGCACGCGTTGCGCGGCGGCGTCGATCTCCGGCGCGAGCGCCTTCTGCACGCAACCTGGCATCAACGCGATGCGTTTTGCGTTGGTGGCGATCGATGGCGCAATCGTTGATGACGTGGCGGCATGCCGCTTCGATCCCATCCGCGCCATCGCGCCAAGTCGCCCCGGCAACCATCGCCCAAGCGGTGCGAAGAAGAGGCCCACCTGCACCAGAGCGGGACGCGGCATCACCGTGGCGAGCAGCCAGCGCAGCGCACGATCCGCAAACGGACGCCGGTAACGCGTCTCGATATGCGATCGCGCCGTATCGACGAGCCGTGCGTAGTCGACGCTCGATGGGCAGGCGGTGCGGCAAGCGAGACAGGAAAGACAGCGATCGACATGCAGCACCGTTTCCGGCGACGGTGTCGCGTTCTCCTCCAGCATCTGCTGCATCATCACGATGCGGCCGCGCGGCCCATCGCGCTCGTCGCCGAGCAGCACATAGGTCGGGCACGTTGCCGTGCAGATGCCGCAATGCACGCAGTTGCGCAGATTTTCCTCGGCTGCGGCGAGATGCGGATCGGCGAGCTGCGCGGGCGAGAAATTGGTGCGCATCAGACGCCCTCATACATCCGGCCAGGATTGAAAAGCCCCAACGGATCGAATGCCGCCTTCACCGCGCGCGTCAATACTGCGCGCGCCGGCGGTTCGGGCGGAAAAGGTGTTTTGGGCAATGTCGGCCCCGGCAACGCATCTGTCTCGCGGAAATCGCCGAGTGCGCGCAGCATCGCGGTCTTCTCGTCGAGCGCGCCTTCGAGACGCACATAGGCTTTGCCGTCGCGGTGCAGAAGTGCGGTCGCTTCGAGCGGGCTCGCCGCCACCTTGCGCAGCACGGCGCCGTCATCGCTCGCGGTCACGAAAGTCTTCTCGGCATGTTTCGGGAAAACACGGAAGGTGAGTTCGGTCAGCGGGCCCAGCGTTCCCATCGCGCCGCACATCAGCTTCGGCAAATCGAAACCGGTGACGTTCTTCACGACCTTGCCGCCGCCCTTGTACGCCTCGGCGAAGCCGTTCACCGCGCGGAAGCCGAGCAGATGATCGCGCGCGCGGCCAAAGCGAACAGACGCGGGCCCATTGGCATTCACAGATATGGCACCGCCGATGGTTCCCTTGTTTGCCGGCGCGCCGAGCAACGGCCCCCAATCCGCCGGCTCAAAACCGAGACGCTGATGGTTGGCATCCAGCAATGCGTTGATTTCCACAACCGGCGTTCCCGGCAACACCGTCAGCAGCAATTCCTCGGGCTCATACGACACGATGCCCTTGAGACCCGAGAGATCGAAGACGGTGCCCCACTCCGCCGCCGCGCGGCCGAACGCACGCTTGGTGCGCGCGCCCATGATATTCAGCGGTGATTTCCATTCGCGCGCGGAGCGCACGATTTCGACAACCTCTGCTTCCGTGTTCGCGGTCAGGTCCGTCATCAGAAGCGCGGCAGATTGGGATAGGGCACGCGGCCGTCTTTCACGTGCATGTGGCCCTGCTCGACACAGGCGGACAGCGTCGGAAACACCTTACCGGGATTGAGCAGGCCTGCGCCATCGAACGCGCATTTGAGGCGCTGCTGCTGCGCCAGGTCGGCGTCGGTGAACATCTCCGGCATCAAGTCGCGCTTCTCGACACCGACGCCATGCTCGCCGGTCAGCACGCCGCCGACTTCAACGCAGAGCCGCAGGATATCGGCACCGAACTGCTCGGCACGTGCAAGCTCACCATCTTTCATCACATCGAAGATGATCAGCGGATGCAGATTGCCGTCGCCGGCGTGGAACACATTGCAGAAGCCAAGGCCGTATTCCTTTGCCATCTCGCTCATGCGCGCGAGAACCTGCGGCAACATTTTGCGCGGAATGGTGCCGTCCATGCAGAGCATGTCGGGCGCGAGACGGCCCATCGCGGGGAACGCCGCCTTGCGGCCTGCCCATAGCCGCGCGCGTTCGTCTTCGTCGGCCGCCTCGCGCACCTCCGCGCCGCAGCCGCGCGCAATCTCCGCGATACGCGCGATAGCGTCATCGACTTCGGACTTGATGCCGTCGGCATCGACGATCAGCACGCCTTCCGCGCCGCGCGGATAACCTGGGGCGCTGTAGTCCTCGACTGCTTCGACCGCACGACGATCCATGAACTCCATCGCAGCGGGCACGATGCCGCCCGCGATGATGTTGGCGACGCATTGCCCGGCATCCGGCACAGATTTGAAAGCAGCCAACAACGTGCGCGTGACCGGCGGTTTGGGAAGAATCCGCACCGTCGCCTCGACCACGACACCGAGCAAACCTTCCGATCCCGCGACGATGCCGAGCAGATCGTAACCGCCATCGCTTCCGTTCTTGCCGCCAAGCTCGACGATGTCACCCGCGAGCGTGACAAGCTTCACGCCGAGAAGATTGTTCGTCGTGAGGCCATATTTCAGGCAATGCAGTCCGCCGGAATTCTCCGCGACATTGCCGCCGATGGTGCAGGCGATCTGGCTTGACGGGTCGGGCGCGTAGTAGAAGCCGTGGCCCTCCACCGCGCGCGTGATCGCGAGATTGGTGACGCCGGGCTCCGCCACGACGCAGCGATTTTCCAGATCGATCTCCACGATCCGGTTCATGCGCGAGAGCCCGAGCAGAATTCCATCCGCGCGCGGCAACGCACCGCCTGACAGCGACGTGCCCGCACCGCGCGGCACGATGGGCACACCGTTCTCGCCCGCGAATTTCAGGACGGCCGCCACCTGCGCCGCCGTCTTCGGCAGCACGCAGACGAGCGGCGCCTGTCGATAGGCCGTCAGCGCATCGCCATCGAATGCAGTAAGCCCCGCACGCTCCGACACCACGACATCCGGCACGAGCGCTTTCAGCCGCGCGACGATCTCCGCGCGGCGAGCGAGAATTGAGGAATCAGCTTCCGCGATATGCACAACACCAACCACCCTCCCCTTGAGGGAGGGTCGAAATCTTTTCGAACGACAGTGAGAGAAGATTTCGGGGAGGGGTCAAGCGGCAGTGTCGGGTCGCCCCTCCCCGAAATTTGCTCGCGCAAATTTCGACCCTCCCTCAAGGGGAGGGTGGAGGTATGGCAGCTTTTGGAGAATTAGCCCTGACGCGCCTTGAAGCGGGGGTTCTTCTTGTTGATGACGTAGGTGCGGCCGCGGCGGCGGATGACGCGGCAATCCTTGTCGCGCTTCTTGAGAGACTTGAGGGAGTTACGGATCTTCATGACGTGCCGGACCTGAAAAAGAGCGCGGAAACTAGTGGCGGGGTCGGGGCCTGTCAACCGCGGACTTTGTGGGATTTTTGCCGCATTTCCGCCGGTTCTGACGTGTTACAAAGGCGGAAATTGGGGATTTGTCCATGGCGTTGACGTTGACGACCCGGATCGGACTGGCGGCGCTGGCCCTGGCGGCGGCCTTGAGCCCTGCCCTGGCGGGTCAGACTCAGCCGCCCGCCGCCGACCCCGCGGCGCAGGACCAGAAATTCCAGGCCTTCATCCACGACGAGCGCGCCGTGGCCATCGCGGCAGGGATCAAGCCCTCGGTCTATGACGCCGCGACCGCCAACATCCACCGCAACCAGAAGGTCGAGGACCTGAATCTCAACCAGCCGGAATTCTCGCGGCCGGTGTGGCTGTATCTGGACAGCGCTGTCTCGAACAAACGCGTCACCGACGGACAGGCCGGGATGAACGCCAATCTTCAGGCGCTCTCGTCGATCGAGGCCAAGTACGGCGTGCCGAAGGAAGTGGTCGTCTCCATCTGGGGGAACGAGAGCGATTTCGGTCACGGCCACGAGTCGTTCAACATGTTCGAGGCACTGGCGACGCTCGCCTATGACGGACCGCGCGCGGAATACGCCAAGCCCGAATTCCTCGCCGCGCTCAAGATCATGCAGCAGCAGAAATTCGATCCGACGATCATGACCGCGTCGTGGGCCGGTGCGTTCGGACAGACGCAATTCACGCCGACGACGTTCCTGCAGCACGCGGTCGATGGCGACGGCGACGGTGTGATCGATCTCTGGCATTCGACGCCGGATGCGCTCGCCTCCGCCGCCAATGTTCTCGCCGATGCGGGATGGCAGCGCGGCAATGTGTGGGGCTATGAGGTGCGCCTGCCCGCGGGCTTTCCCTACGATCAGGCCGATGTCGACACCGTCAAACCCATCAGCGAGTGGCGCAAACTTGGTGTGACGAAGATTTCGGGCGCGAATTTGCCGTCGTCGCAGGAGAACGGCGCGGTCTTCCTGCCCGCCGGCGCGCGCGGGCCTGCGTTCATGGTGTTCGACAATTTCAAGGTCATCCTGAAATACAACAACGCCACGTCTTACGCGCTGGCGGTTAGCCTGCTGGCCGATCGGATCAAGGGAAAAGACCCGGTGCAGGCCTCATGGCCGCGCGATGAGCAGCCGCTGACGCGCGACGAACGCGTCGCATTCCAGACCTATCTCACCAAGCTCGGCTACGACATCGGCACCATCGACGGTGTGCTGGGCCGCAAAGCACGCGCCGCTTTGCGCGCCTGGCAGAAAGCGCACGCCATCCCCGCCGACGGCTTCCCCACCGAAGACCTCCTCACCCGCGTCGCCATCGACGCGCAGGCGCGGCACTAGAAACGGCATCGCTCCCAACCCGGCGCTGTGGTATAGCTCCGTCATGACCACGGACTATCACAGCATCGTCACCCAAGAGCCCGGCAAGCGCGGAGGCCGCCCGTGCATCCGCGGGATGCGCATCGCTGTGGCCGATATTCTTGGCTGGCTCGCAGCGGGCATGTCGCACGCTGAGATCTTGGCGGACTATCCGGAACTGACGGAAGACGACATTCGCGCCGCACTAGCCTATGCCGCGGATCGCGAACGCCGTATCGTGACCGCTTCGGCGTGAAGCTTCTCTTCGATCAGAACTTGAGCCATCGCCTTTGCCAATTGCTGGTCGATGCATTTCCCGACTCACAGCAAGCGAAGCGCGCTGGTCTTGAAAGAGCAAGCGACGACGAAATCTGGAACTACGCGCGCAGCGAGGGCTTTGCCATTGTTACGCTCGATGCAGATTTCGCCGACATCGCAGCACTTCGCGGAGCACCACCGAAAGTGATCTGGCTACGCTGCGGCAATCAATCTACCGCCGTCATCGGACATATTTTGCGCAGCCACGCCGATATCATCGCAAGCTTTGGCGCAGACGATGCGACGGCGTGCCTCGAAATCTACTGACGCGTACTAGGCGTTCGGGATTTCGTCCGCGGCTTCGATCTGCTTCTCGTCCGGTGCGACGAGGCCTGCGTTCTTCAGGTGCGGCGAGAACATAGCGTAGAGATAGCAGATCAGCATCAATCCGCCGCCGAAGAGGAACGGCGCGCTGGGTGAGATACGATAGAGTCCTGTCGCCAGCATCGGGCCGAAGATGAAGCCCGCGCCTGCGGTCGCGCCGGTGAGGCCGGCGATCGCGCCCTGCTCATGCGGATCGACGGAGAGCGACGCGGCGGCGGCATACCCCGGCCGCACCATGCCGAAGCCGAGGCCGTTGATCATCAGCGCGAACACCAGCGGCCCGAACTGCCGCCCGATGGCGAACAGCGCGAACGAGACGATGCAGATCGCGCCGCCCCAGCGCATCAGGGTGCGCGCCGAGAGCTTGAAGCGCTGCACGACGACAAGCTGCGCGAACATCGCTGCAACCGCGCCCGCCACCAACCCGATGCCGGTGTATTGCGGCGCTTCTTTGGGCGTGTAGTGCAGCACGTCGATGAAGAGATAGCCGATGGTCTGGATCGGCACCGCGCCTGCCGTCGAAATCCCGACGCCGAACACAATGAACGGCCAGATGCGCCGGTCATGCCATTTGAGGCGCTGCTTTTCCGCGGCGTGGATGTGCGGCTTGGTCTCTTCGCGCAGCAGGTACCAGACGGTGGCCGCGCTCGCAAACGCGACGGCCGATACGAAATAGAACGGCGCGAACAATCCGAACACCACCAGCGCCGAACCGATGCCGGGGCCGATGGTCGTTCCCAACCCGAACGCGGCGCTCAGCGTGGCGACGCCGCCGGTGCGTTCCTCGCGCGTTGTGCGGTCGGCGATATAGGCCTGCGCCGAGGGCGACGTGCCCGAGCCGAAGATGCCGTAGATCATCCGCGCCGCGATCATCAGCGGATAGCAGATCGCAATTGCGAGAATGCCGTGAATGCCCAGATCGGCGATCACCGCAAACGACCCGAACGAAATGCCGAACGCGATCAGCCCCAGAAGGATAACCGGCTTGCGGCCCCACTTGTCGCTCTTGCCGCCCCAGTACGAACTGGAGAACAGCCAGATCGTCGCCGACGCCACGAACGGCAGCGAACCCTGAAACTCGGTGAGGCCGAGACGGCGCACAAGCGTCGGCAGAATCGCGAACATCACCGACTGTCCCGCGCCCATGCAGATCAGGCTGACGAACAGGATCGCGAGCGCGCGTTGCGCTTCCGTCTCGGCAACCGCGCGCAGCATCCGCTCCGCCAGCGCACGCGCGCGGCCTCCGCCGTCTTCGGGATCGTAGGGAAAATTCGACATCGCTCTTGGTTCTGTGGCCAAGCGACCGGCCCGTCAAGTCACGAATGCCGTTTGAATCTTACTTCCGACGTGTCGCTGCGGCCCTGGGAGTCGACGACGGTGACGTGGGCGATGCCTTCGCCTGTCGGCGCATAGAGGACGGGCTGGAAGCGGTCGAAGCTGCCGATCAGCGCGCCGTTGACGAGCCACGTTAGCGGCGCGCGGCCGCCTTCGGCTTTGAGCACGATGGTCTTGTCCTTTGCGTCCGCTTCTGGAAGCGGCACGGTCGATCCGTTCGGCGGGAAGACGACCGACGGCGGCGGCACGACGGTCATGACCTGTTGTTTGGGTTCGCTCTCTTTTCGGAAGATCTGCAGCGACGGCGGCAATTGCTCCGACGACTGCACCATGATCGCGCCGGCGGGCACCGATGGCGCTGCGCGTTTGTCGGGCGGAAGCAGCTCGAACGTCTTGAGCAGGATCGGCGCTGCGTTCTCGCGGCCGACATGGCCCGGTCGCGGCGTGCCGTCGGCACGGCCGACCCACACACCGACGGTGTAGTCGTTCGAAAAACCGACCGACCATGCATCGCGGAAGCCATAGGACGTGCCGGTCTTGAAGCCGATGGTGCGGCGGCGGTCGAGCCCCTGCCCCATCGCCCAGCCCTCAGGCAGATTCACGCCATCGAGAATGTCGCGCAGATAATAGGACGCGACCGCGCCGAAAAGATGATGCTTCGGCGCATCCGGCGCATCGGCGACGAAGCGCAACGCTTGCGCCTGTCCGCCTTCCGCGATGCCGGCATAGAGCATCGTGATGTCGGTGAGCGAAATGCCCAAGCCCCCGAGCGCGACGGGCAGGCTCGGCGTCGCATCGTGCGTCGGAAAGTAAAGCTTCGCGCCGGCGTTCTGCAGCGTCTCTGTGAAGGCGAGCGGGCCGACGCGGTCGAGCACCATCACCGCCGGCACGTTCAGCGACATGCGCAGCGCATCGCGCGCCGTGATCTCGCCCTGGAAGCCGCCGTCGAAATCGCGCGGCGCGTATTCGCCGAAATTCGTCGGCGCGTCTTCCATGCGCGACAGCGGATGCAGGATCAGGTCGTCGAAGGCGAGGCCGTAGATGAACGGCTTGAGCGCGGAGCCCGGCGAGCGCGCGCGGCGCGCGAGATCGATCTGCCCGGCCTTGCCCCAGTAATCGGTGCCGCCGACGTACGCCACGACGTTGCGGGTCTTGTTCTCCACCGCGACGATGGAGAGCGTGGCGCCGTCGTCGAAGTAACCGGCTTCCTGCGCCGCCATGCGCTCGACCGCGCCCTGCAGCGACGCGTCAAGCGTGGTGACGATGCGCGGCGACGTATTGGTCGCGACCAGATGATCGGCGAGATGCGGTGCGGTCAGCGGCATCGCCTGGCGCGCGAACGGCACGCCTTCCTTCATCGCGATGGCAGCATCGGCGGCGGTGACGACGCCTTCGTCCACCATGCGGTGCAGAACCTTGTCGCGGCCCCTGAGCGCGCGGATGGCGTGACGGTCGGGCCGCTGCTTCACCGGCGATTGCGGCAACGCGACCAGCAGCGCCGCCTGCGCGAGATCGATCCCGTTCGGCTCACGACCAAAGTAAGAGAGCGACGCCGCACGCGCGCCTTCGAGATTGCCGCCGAACGGCGCGAGCGTGAGATAGAGCGAAAGGATCTCGTCCTTCGAGTAGCGCTCTTCCAGCTGCACCGCGCGCATCATCTGAAACAGCTTGGTGCCGATGCCGCGCGGCCGCGGCTCCAGCAGACGCGCAACCTGCATCGTCAGTGTCGAACCGCCCGACACGACATGGCGCGAGGAGACGAGCTGCACCGTCGCGCGCGCCATCGCCAGCGGATCGACACCCCAATGATCGTCGAAGCGGCGATCCTCATACGCTTTGAGCAGCGCGAGATAACGCGGCGACACATCGCGCACGGTCGTGTGGATACGCCAATAACCGTCCTTCGTCAGATAGGCGCGCAGCAGATGCCCGTTGCGATCCACCACCTCGGGCGACAGAGTTTTCGCCCGCGTCATATCCGGCGGATAGGCGACGTCCGCGGCGGCGACGGCGCAGACGAGACCGAAGAGTGTGAACGCGGCGGTGATCAAGCGTCGCTGTCTTAATCCTCCCCCGTTTACGGGGGAGGGGGACCGCGAAGCGGTGGAGGGGGCAC
>Ga0335075_10005318_pt1 | contig 20010 bp, 13 predicted proteins | sample Lox_Sample_24_FD_206723 | JGI IMG/M metagenome (GOLD analysis project Ga0335075, IMG submission 206723) | Soil microbial communities from Loxahatchee National Wildlife Refuge, Florida, United States - Lox_Sample_2.4 | ecosystem: Environmental > Terrestrial > Soil > Wetlands | place: USA...
GTTTGAAGCGCTGCGGCCCGACGAAAGCCGATACGGCTCGGCGCGCCGTCGCCGCCACTCGGTTCGCGAGGGCCTCTCATGTAGAGCGACCTCGCACTCGCGTTGCGACGCGCGACGCGTCGGCGACGACGCGACACCCGCCGGACGCAGGAACGTTCGGCCCCCGCCTCTCGCCCGCGCGGAAGGCTGCCTCGCGCATCGCCGAACCCACATCCATTTGCGCATCGTGATAGGCGGATTAGTGGTCGCGCCAGCACCCTGTCAAGCGGAAAAGACGCCGTGTTTGTGGTTGGCGGGCGCGAGCCCGAAGCGCTCGACCGGCGCCCGGATCGAGTAGGCTCCGCCGCTCACGTTCGTCATGTCTCACCCGATCCATCGGCGCCTGCTCGCCGAACAACTGCTCGGGCTGCGCCGCTCGACGGAGGGCCGGCGCTACGCCTCGGCCCAGCGCAGCGGGCGCATCGACGCCAATCCGCACCAGGTCGACGCCGTGATCTTCGCGCTCGGGCGGGTGCGCGAGGGCGGCTGCATCCTCGCGGACGAGGTGGGCCTCGGCAAGACGATCGAGGCGGGCCTGGTCATGGCGCAGCTGCGGGCGGAGGGGGCGCAGCGCATCCTGCTCGTGTCACCCAAGGCGTTGCTCGGGCAATGGCGCGACGAGCTGTTCACGCTCTTCGGCATCAGCGTCGTGGAGCCGGGCTCCGCCGAGGGCGATGGCGAGCTCTCGGGTCCGGGCGTGTTTTTGGTCGGTCGCGACCTGCTCGGCAGCGAACGCGGCCTCGAGCGTTTGGTTGGGTCGGGCCCCTTCGATCTGTGCGTCGTCGACGAGGCGCACGAGGTGTTCGCCGGAATCTATCGGCGCTTCGATCGTTCCGGGCACTATCTGGACGACTCGCCGCACGCGCGCCTCGCCGGCCGCCTGAAGAGCTTGCTCGGTGGGCACACGCCCGTGTTGTTGCTCACGGCGACCCCGCTGCAAAACTCGCTGGCGGAGCTCTGGGGGCTGGTTCAGTACGTCGATCGAAGCGGCACCTTGCTCGGCGACCTGCCGACGTTCCGGCAGCTGTTCTGCTCGGATGACGACCGCATGTTGGCCTCGGGTCAGGAGGACGACCTGCAACGACGGATGCAGGTGGTGATCCGTCGCACGCTGCGCCGGCAGGCGCAGGAGTTCATGAAGACGCCGTTCGTCGGACGGCGCGCGCGCCTGTTCGAGTACGACATGACCGCGGAGGAGCGTGAGCTGTACGACGACGTGACGCGCTACCTGCTCACGCCGGGGCTCGCGGCGTTCCGCGGGCGGCAGCGCCGGCTGCTCGTGATCGGTTTTCACCGACGCATGGCATCGTCGCATCGCGCGCTCCGGGCGAGTCTCGAGCGCGTCGCCGAGCGCTTGCGACGCATGCTCGCCGGCGACGACGCGGAGGCCGCGCTCGACTTCTACGACGACCTGGAGGAGTCCGACGAGGTCGGGCCGACCGACAGCGAAGAGGGCCCTGCGCCCGAGGACGAGCGCATCCGAGCCGAGCTCAGCCTGGTGGAGAGCTTCGTGGCGCGGCTCGGCGGGCTCGCCACGGACAGCAAGGCGCTGGCGCTACTCGACGCCGTGCGCGTGGTGAGCGAAGCGGCCGCGCGCGGGGAGGGCAGCGGCAAGCTCGTGATCTTCACGGAGTCGCTCGCGACGCAAGACTACGTGCGCGAGCTCCTGCTCGGATCGGGGCTCGTGGGCGATGAGCAGATCACGCTGTTTCGTGGCCAGAACACGTCGCCGCGCGCGGCGCAGGCGCTCGCGCGCTGGGATGACGAGGTGGGGCAGACGCTCGGAAAACGCGGCCGTCCCACGCGCGACGTGGCGATGCGGCTCGCCCTGGTGCACGAGTTCCGGCAGTCCTCGCGCGTCTTGATCGCGACCGAGGCGGGCGCCAAGGGCCTGAACTTGCAGTTCTGCGACACCGTCATCAACTACGACTTGCCGTGGAACCCGCAGCGCATCGAGCAGCGCATCGGCCGCTGCCACCGCTACGGCCAGGCGCGCGACGTGACCGTCATCAACTTCCTGGCGCGCGACAACGCCGCGCAGCGGCTGACGTTCGAGATCCTGAGCCGCAAGCTCGAGCTGTTTGGCGCCGTGCTCGATGCCTCGGATCAAGTGTTGCACGAGCCGGAGCGGCGCACCTCCGGCCGCGCACTGGCGGCACTCTCTGCCGATTTCGCGACCGAGCTCCGCCGCATCTACCAGAGCGCCCGCAGCGTCGAGCAGATCGAGCAGGAGCTCTCGAGGCTGAGCGATTCGCTCGATGCCTCGCGCACGCAGGTCGAGGCGATGCACGAGCGCACCGCGGGCATCATCGCTTCGCGCTTCGACGAGGCGGTCCGGCAGGCGTTCCGACAGATCGCGGAGGAGCTGCCCATCCACCTCCGCGAGCTCGACCAGGATCTCGAGCGCCTGGTCTGCGACTACCTGGAGAGCGAAGACGTCCGCTATCGGCGCGTGGTGATGGACGGGGCGACGGGTATCGATATCGCGCCCAACGAGCGCCTGCCCGAGCCTTTTCGCGCCGGCGGCTACGTGGTGGTGGGCTCCGGCGCGGGCCCGGGGGGCAGTGACCCGTTGAACGCCAACCACCCCCTCGTGCAACGTGCCGCCGAGGCGGCGCGCGAGGTGACGCGCGATCCGTTCCGCATCCGGATCGGTCGCGGCGATCGCAGCGCCGAGATCGAGACGCTGCGCGGCCGGCGCGGGCGTCTGCGTGTGATGAAGCTGCGCTACCCCGGGTTCGAGCCGGTGGATCGCCTGGTGCCCGTGGTGGTGCTCGAGGACGGCGCGGGCTCGCTCGACGCTCAGACGACGCTACGCCTGCTCGGCGGCTCGCTCGAAGCGGTGCCGGAGCTCGAGACGCGCGTCAGCGACGAAGAGCTGGAAGAGGCGGTGGAGGAGGCGCTGTTTCTCGATGAACGCGAGGTGTCGCGGCTCGAGCACGGCCTGTTCGAGCGCGCCATCGTGCAGCTCGATCGCTTCATCGAAGATCGCGTGCTCATCCTCAAGCGTAGTCGCGCCGAGCTCGTCCGTCGCATCCAGGGCAGCCGTCGCGATCGAGACGCCGCGGCCGGTTCCGAGGCGCGCGGGCGCATCGAGGCCCTGCTGGTGCACTCCGAGCGCGAGCTCGAGGGGCTGGAGGCAGAGCTCGCCCGGCTGCAGGCGAGGGACGATGAGGGCTATCGCCGCTGGCGGCAACATGCCTATGAACGCCGGTATGCCCCGCCCGAGCGGGAGCCGATTCTCAGTGCGGAGTTCGTGATTGGATGATGTGGCGAGTCTGGCCGCTCAGGCGGTGGAGGGCAGTGTGGGGCTGAAGCTCGTGCACACCGCGGACTGGCATCTGGGCATGACGTTCCCCGCGTTCGGCGTGGACGCACGCCTGCGCCTGACGCGTGCGCGCCTCGAGGTGGTCGACCGCATCCTCGGCCTCGCCGAGCGGCACGATGCCCATGCCGTGCTGTGCGCAGGCGACTTGTTCGACGACGCCGACCCGCCGCGCCAATGGTGGGAGGGTCTCGCAGAAAAGCTGCGCGCCCGGCGTTGGTCGGGGCGCCCGCTGTTCCTGCTGCCGGGCAACCATGACCCGCTCACCGCAAACGGCGTCTACTCCAAGGGGCACCCCTTCCGCGCAGCACTGCCGAGCTGGGCGCACGTGGTCGATCAGGACGACTTCCGCTTCGAGCTCGCCGAAGGGGCCATGCTCTACGCGGCGCCCTGTCGCTCGCGCTCCGAAAGCCGTGATCTGGCGCTGTCGTTCCTGCCGCGGCGCGAACCGGGAGACCAGCGCATTCGCATCGGCATGGTGCACGGGCAGACGTTCGATCTGCCCGGTTGCCAGATGAACTTTCCGATCGGGCGCGGCGTCGCCGAGGCGAAGGGGCTCGACTATCTCGCCATCGGCGACACACACGGCTTTCGCGACGTGACGCCGGACGGTCACGCGCCGACGGTGTACCCGGGCGCGCCAGAGCCGACGCATTTTGGCGAAAAGAAGCCGGGCCACGCCGTCGTCGTCTACTTCCCGAAAGACCGGCGGCGCCGCGCCCTGGTGCGCGAGGAGCCGGTGGCGCACTACAGCTGGGAGGTCGTCACGGTGCAGAGCCTGGAAGAGCTCGAGCGTCTGGCGGCGCGCGATCTGAGCCAGCACGTGCTGCGCCTGGTGCTCGATCTGAAGGCCCGGCTCGACGAGTTCGACGCCGTCGAGCGCATCCTGGTGGAGCTCGAGGGCACCGAAGCCTTGCACGGAAAGGTCGGGGTGCTGCAGCTCGACCGCTCGCGCCTGGCGCTCGAGACGAGCAAGATGGAAGACGCGCTCGAGCGCGCGCCGGACGTGCTGCGCAACGTGGCCGCGCGGCTGCTCGCGCTCGAGAGCGAGCACGGCAAAGACAGCGCCCAAGGCGACGTCGCCCGGCGTGCCCTGTACCAGCTCTACCGCTTGACGCGCGAGGCGAGCCAGTGAGGCGCGGCGAGGTGAGGGCCTGATGCGCTTTCGGCGGCTCGAGGTGCAAGCCTATCGCGCGATCGATCGGGCGGAACTGGAGTTCGGACCCGGGCTCAACGTGCTGTACGGGCCCAACGATCTCGGCAAGTCGACGCTGGCCGCGGCGATGCGCGCCGTGCTCTTGCTGCCGTCGGAGTCGACGGCGCACCAAGCCTTCGTGCCCTGGCACGACGCGGGGCCGCCACGGGTGCGGCTCACGTTCGAGCGCGACGGGGCGCTGTTCCGCGTCACCAAGGTGTTCGGCAGCGGCTCGCTCGCGTCGGCGCAGCTCGAGAGCTCGCCGGACGGCTCCTCCTATCACGAGGAGGAGAAGGGGCGCGCCGTCGACCGCCGGCTGCGCGAGCTGCTGCGCTGGGGCATCGAGGCCCCGGGGGGCAAAGGCGCGGCGCGCGGCTTGCCCGAGAGTTTCCTGAGCCACGTGCTGCTCGGCGAACAGGGTGACGTGCCGCACATCCTCGAGCGCAGCCTCGATGCCGATCGCGACGGATCGGGCAAGGAGCGCCTGTACGAGGCGCTCTCGGCGCTCGCGCAGGACCCGATCTTCAAGCGCGTGCTCGAGGCCGCTCAGCTCAAGGTCGATGCCGCGTTTACCCCGACGGGGCGGCGCAAGACGGGCCAGAGCTCCCCGCTCGCACCGATCAAGGAGCAGATCACGTTGCTCGCGCGCGAGTTCGAGCGGCTCGAGCAGCAGCGGCGCGAGAGCGAGGAGGTGCAGCAGCGCATCGCCAGCTTCGACGAGCAGCGGCTCGCGCTCGAATCGCAGATCGCGAGCCTCGAGGCGCGCGTCGCACGCGAGAGCGCGGAGCTCGAGCGCCTTGCGGCCCGGCGGCGAGCGGGCGAGCGCGTGGCCGTGGCCGAGCGCGCGCTGAAGGAGCTCGAAGCGCTGCGCACCGAGCTCGCCGCGGGTGAGGCCGAGCTGGCCGAGCTGCGCGCTTCTGGCGCGGCACAGGCCCAGGCCATCACCGCTGCGACGGCGCTCCGCGGCGAGGCCGAGGCGCTCGCTGCAGAGGCGGAGCGCGTCGCGGCAGAGCAGATGGGCGACGCGGCGCTCGCTCGCCAGGCGAGCGTCCGTGCGGAGCTCGATGCGCGCCGCCAGCAGACGCGCGCCGAACAGGCGGCGCTCGAGCGGATACGAGAGCTCGAGCGAGCCGCGTCGAGCGCCGAGCGCGCGCTCGATACCGAGCGAGCCGCGCTCGCGAGCGCCGAGGGGGCAGAGGCCACGGCGGAGGCAAAGCTCGCCGCTGTGTCGGGCGAGCTCGCCGAGCTGCAAAAGCTCGAGGGGCTGCTCGAATGGCGCGCTGCCGAGCTCGCGGCGCAGCGCTCGCGTGCTGCGCTGGCCGATGCCCGAGCGCTCACCGAACAGGCCGCGGGCTGGCGCGCACGAGCCGAGCAGGCACGAGCCGAGCGCGCTTCGAGCGAAGTCTCGAACGCGACGCTCAGCGAGCTTCGGCAGCTGCGGCACCAGCTCGAGGTCGCTGCCGCGCGGCTCGAGGTCGGGCTCGACGTGGTGCTCTCGGTGCCCGAGGGGCGGGCCGTGCGGCTGCGTGTCGACGCGGGTGCCGAACGGCAGCTCGTCGCCGCGCGAGAGCCGCTCCGCGAGCGCGCAAAGGGCCGCCTCGTGGCCAGCATCGACGGCGGCATCGAGCTCGCAGCGACCGCGGGCGATCCCGCCTTGCGCGGGGAGCTCGACGCGCTCGAGCGGCGCTGGGCGGTGGTCGCGGTGCCGCTGCTGGAGGCCTGGGGCGTGGCCAGTCTGGACGAGCTCGCTCAGCGGCTCGAGGCCGAACGCGCCCGCGAACGCGAGGCCGTCGAATGCTTGCGCGAAGCCTCCAGCGCCGAGGCTCGGGCGAGCGAGAAGCGCGAGCTCGCCGCCGATCTAGAGCAGCAGGAGCAGCGCGTGGCGCAGCGGCTACGGGCCCTCGAGGGGGCCGATCTCGCGATGCTCGAGGCCCGCCTCGGGGCGCTCGTGGCGGCGCCGCCGGTCGCGGCGAAGGCGAGCGCAGCGCGAGCAACAGCGGCGCCCGTCGCGAAGGTTGCGGCCGTGAGGGGGCCGGCAGCGCGGGCATCGATGCCACCCGCGCCCGGGCAGCGCAGGACCTCGGAGCGGCCGGCGTCCGATCCGCCCGCCTCGGCGTCTGTCAGCCTCGAAGCCGTGCTCGGCGCGCGGCGCAGCGAGCTCGAGGCCCAGCGCATACGGCAGCAAACCGAGCTCGCCGAGCGCTCCGCGGCGCGGGTGCGCGGGGCCACGCGCGCGAGCGGCTTGGACGAGACGTGCGCGGGGGCGCGAGCGCGGCTGGTCGAAGCCTGGGCCGCACATGCTGCCTCGGGCGAAGCGCTGCCTGCCGCGGCAGACCTCGAGCGCCAGCTGCTCGGCGCGGCGCGCGCGAGCGCCGAAGCCGGCGCCGAGATCGAGCGCTGGGACCGAGAGCTCGCCGCTCGCACCACGTCCGTCCAGCGCGAGCGCGAGCGGGCGACGCGAGCGCTCGCTGAAGCGCGTTCGCGTCACGACGCTGCGCAGGCGGCGAGCCTCAGCGCCCGCGAACGTGTGCTCACGCTCGAGGCCCAGCTGAGCGAGCGTCGTCAGCGCCTCGACGCCGCCGCCGAGAGCGCCGCGCGCGAGGAGCTGTCGGCGGCGCGTGCCGTCCTCGCCGGCCTCGGTGACGTCCCCGAGATCGCCCCCGAGCGCCTCGCCGAGAGCCAGCGCGAGCTCGACGCCGAGCGCGCCGAGCGCGAGCGCGTGCTCGCCGAACTGCGCCGCGCCGAGGGGGCGCTCGGCCACATCGGCGGCGACGTGGTGGCGATGCGGGAGCGCGAGACGCAGGAGGCGCTCGAGCGGGCGCGAGCGCTCGAGCTCGACCAGGAGCGCGAATACGACGCCTACCGATTGCTGGTCGAGCAGCTGCGCGAGGCCGAGAACGAGCAGGGCGCACACCTGGGCCGCGCGCTCGAGGCCCCCGTCAGCGATCGCTTCGCGCACCTGACGGCGGGTCGCTATCGGCAGGTGGGGCTCGACGGCGGGCTGGGATTGCAAGGCATCGCGATCGCCGGCCGGCAGCGCTCGTATGCCGAGCTGTCGGAGGGCACCCAGGAGCAGCTCGCCACCATCCTGCGTCTGTGCGTCGCCGAACATCTGGAGACGGCGCTGGTGCTGGACGACCACCTGGCCCAGACCCACCGCGAGCGCGCCGAGTGGTTCAAGAAGACCTTGCGCGAGGTCGCCGCTCGCATCCAGATCGTCGTGCTCACCGCTCGCCCCGAGGACTATCTGGCGCTGGACGAGCTGTGCAACGGCACGCCGTGTCGAGACATCGCGAGCGATGGCGTGCGCGTCATCGATCTCGAGCGAGTGATCCGGCGTGCGAGATACGATTCTCGCTGACGAGGAGCGCGATACACCGTCAAGGCGCCAAGAACGCCACGGCGCTTCTCCTGCCGCGAAGTCTTGGCGCGCCTGGCGTCTTGGAGGTCAGCTCCGTTCCTTCTCCGCCTTCTTCTTTGCCAGCTCGACCTGCAGCTTCAAGAACGCGAGCTGCTGCAGCTCGCGCTCGGCGAAGGCCGCTTCGCTCGCGGCGTGCTCTTTCCGCCACACCACGACCAGCAGCGAAAGCGAGACGATCAGCCCGAGCGACGCGACGAGCCCGACGCCGCTGCCGCTCTCCGGCGTGGCGCCGACCTTGGCCATCACGAGGGCGATGGCCGAGAGCGACACCGCCGCGCTCAGGATGCGGCGGAAGCGGCGCAGCGTAGCGAGATCCATTCCAGCCTCGAGCCGGAGCGTGCCCGCTTCACGGCTCGCTGAACTTGCTCATGTCGACGGGGATCGACCGGATCTTCCAGATCTCGTCGGCGTATTGGCGTACCGTCTCGTCGCTCGAGAAGCGGGCGGAGCCGGCGATGTTGACGAGTGCCTTGCGCGACCAGACGCGGCGGTCGAGAAACAGCTTGGCGGCTTCGGCTTCGGCGGCGACGTAAGCGTCGAAATCGGCGCACACCATGAACGGGTCGACGTTGCGCAGATGGTGCACGATCGAGGCATAGCGCTGGTGATCGTTGGGGCTGAAGAAGCCGAGCTCGAGCATGTTCACCACCTCGCGCAGGCGCTGGCTGCGCTCGATGTATTTGTTCGGCTCGTAACCGGCGGCGCGCAGCTCTTTGACCTCGGGCGCAGTCAGTCCGAACAGGAAGAAGTTGTCGGCGCCGACCTCCTCACGGATCTCGACGTTGGCGCCGTCCAGCGTGCCGATCGTGAGCGCGCCGTTCATCGTCAGCTTCATGTTGCCGGTGCCCGATGCTTCCTTGCCGGCGAGCGAGATCTGCACCGACAGATCGGCGCCCGGGATCAGCACCTCGGCGAGCGACACGCCGTAATTGGGCACGAACGCGACGCGGATGCGGCCGGCCACGGTCGGATCGTTGTTGATGATGTCGGCGACGTCGTTGATCAGATGGATGTGTTGCTTGGCGATCTGGTAGCCGGGCGCTGCCTTGCCCGAGAAGATGTAGCTGCGAGGCACGATCGTCAGGCTCGGGTCGCGCTTGATCTCGATATACAGCGCGATCACCTGCAAGATGGCGAGCAGCTGGCGCTTGTATTCGTGGATGCGCTTCACCTGCACCACGAACATGCTGTTCGGGTCGAGCTCGACGTTGATGCGATCCTTGACGAGGCGCGAGAGCGCGAGCTTGTTCTGGCGCTTGACGTTCCACAGCGCCTCCAGCAGCGGCTCGTCGTTCACGTAGTCGCGGAGCCGTCGGATCTGGTTGAAATCGCGCAACATCCAGTCTGGGCCGATGCGCGTCGTGATCAGCTCGCTGAGCGCCTTGTTGGCGTTGAGCAGCCAGCGGCGAGGTGTGACGCCGTTCGTCTTGTTGTTGAAGCGTTCGGGCCAGAGCTCGTAAAAATCCCTGAGCAAGTCCTGCTTGATCAGGTCGGTGTGCAGCTTGGCCACACCGTTGACGCTGAACGAGCCGACCGTCGCCAGGTGCGCCATGCGGATCTGTTTGTCCTCGGCCTCCTCGATCAGGCTCATGCGCTGCAGCCGATCGACGTCGTTGGGCCAGCGCACGTGCACGATCTTGAGGAAGCGACGGTTGATCTCGTAGATGATCTGGAGGTGCCGAGGCAAAAGCCTCTCGAACATGCGCACCGGCCACTTCTCCAGCGCCTCGGGCAGGAGCGTATGGTTCGTGTACGCCAGCGTGCGCTGCGAGAGATCCCACGCGCGATCCCACTCTAGGCCCTCGATGTCGACGAGCACGCGCATCAGCTCCGCCACGGCGATGCTCGGGTGTGTGTCGTTGAGCTGGATCGCGATGCGGTGCGGCAAGTCGTCGAAGGTGCTGTGCCGCGACTTGTAGCGGCGGATCATGTCGGCGATCGAACAAGCGACGAAGAAGTACTGTTGCTGCAGGCGCAGCAGCTTGCCGGCGTCGGTCGAGTCGTTGGGGTAGAGCACCTTGGAGATGCTCTCGCTGTCGATCTTCTGCTCGACGGCGCGCCGGAAATCGCCGGCGTTGAAGAGCTGGAGGTTGAAGTCGCGCGTCGCGCGCGCCGACCACAGGCGCAGCGTGCCGACGGTGTCCGTCTGGTGCCCGACGACGTAGATGTCATACGGCAGCCCGATCACCTGCTGGGTGTCCACCCAGTGCACGGTCTGGCGTCCATCAGCCCCCGTGTGCGTCTCCACGCGCCCGCCGAAGTTGACGATCTGTGACAGCTCGTAGCGCGGCATCTCGCGGGCGCTGCCGTCCTGCATCCAGTCGTCGCGCTGCTCGATCTGCTGGCCTTCCTTCATCAGCTGCTTGAAGATGCCGTAGTCGTAGCGGATGCCGTAGCCCATCGCCGGCAGCTCCAGCGTCGCGAGCGAATCGAGGAAGCAGGCCGCGAGCCGCCCGAGGCCGCCGTTGCCGAGCCCCGGGTCGCTCTCGCAGTCGAGCACCGTGTCCAGATCGAAGCCGAGCTCTTGCAAGATCTCGCTGACGTTCTCTTCCAGCCCGAGGTTGACGAGGCACAGCCCCAGGCTGCGCCCGATCAAGAACTCCGACGACAGGTAACAGACGAGCTTGACCTCGCCGTTCGACAGATACGTGCTGCGCGTGGCGAGCCAGCGATGGATGAGCCGATCGCGAACGGCGTGCGACAGCGCACGATAGACGTCAGAAGGTGTCGCGTCGTTGATGTCCTTGGTGCACGTGTAGAGCAGGTGATCGAAGAGCGCACGCCGCAACGCTGGGGTACTCATGCCCGTTCGCGCCCCTGGGGTGGCCAAGGGGCTGCTCGTCTCGTGGGCGTCCGACTCTTTCATTCCGTTGGCCTCCAGGTTGTCGCGAGCGCGCGCGTGCTGCGCGCGTTAGGGTTTTTACGGTGATTTTTCGGCGTACGATAGCCGCCACGCTCGTCAGCCGCGAGTCCGGTCCAGCGCTGCGAGGCTGCCGCTTGAACTCGGGGGGCACCCCATCGACAATCGCCTCATGAAGTATGACATTTCGCTCCGGACGCTCGACGGCAAAGCCAGCTCTCTGTCGGACTATCGCGGCAAAGCCGTCCTCATCGTCAACGTCGCCTCGAAGTGCGGGCTCACTCCGCAATACACCGGTCTCCAGGCGCTCCACGACCGCTACGCGGCGCGCGGCTTCTCGGTGCTCGGGTTTCCGTGCAATCAGTTTGGCGCGCAGGAGCCGGGGACGCCGGAACAAATCAGTGAATTTTGCTCCACCCACTACGGCGTCACGTTCCCGCTCTTCGAGAAGCTCGCCGTGAATGGGGCCGATCGCCACCCGCTCTACGTCGAGCTGACGCAGGTCCCCGATGCCTCGGGCAAGGCGGGCGACATCGAGTGGAACTTCGAAAAGTTCTTGGTCACGCCCCAAGGCGAGGTGAAGCGCTTCCGTCCGAAGACCAAGCCCGACGATGCGGCGCTGGTGAGCGCGATCGAAGGCGCGCTCGCCTGAGGCCGCGGACGGGGGGCGGCGTCGCTCGCTAGGCGGCGTCGTTCGCTGGCGGCCGCGAGCCGAGCTTGCCGCCGCCAGCGGAGTTTTTCGGTGTTTCGCCCAGCGGCAGCGCTCGGAGCCGCACGGGGAGCTGTGCCGGCCCGGAAGCCTTGACAGAAACGCGAAAACACGCGACGCCCGCGCCCTACCGATTCAGTGGAGCCTCCGCGTATGAAATTTCCGATCGATCTCGGCGCCTATCAACCGCTCAGCCTCGGCCTCGAGGCAGAAGCGCTGAGCCCGGAGGCAGAAAAACGGCTCAGCCAGAACATCCAGCTGGCGCGCGACGCCATCGTGTTCTTCACCGCGCTGTCGAACGCGCGGGGCTTCGGCGGGCACACCGGCGGCGCCTACGACATCACGCCAGAGGTGTTGCTGACGGACGCCTTCATGCGGGGCAACGCGCCGATCGTGCCGCACTACTACGACGAGGCGGGGCACCGCGTCGCCATCCAGTACCTGATGAGCGTGCTCAATGGCCACCTCGAGGCCGAGGCGCTCTTGCACTATCGCGAGGCCAACTGGAAGCTGCCGGGCCACCCCGAGCGCGGCTTCACGCCGGGTGTGACGTTTTCGTCGGGCCGCCTCGGCCACCTCTGGCCGTATGTGAACGGCGTCGCCGCGCGCGAGGCCGGCAAGCAGGTGGTGTTGTTCGGCTCGGACGGTTCGCAGCAGGAGGGCAACAGCGCAGAGGCGGCGCGCTTTGCGGTCGCGCGCGGCCTCGACGTCAAGCTCGTCATCGACGACAACGACGTCACCATCGCTGGTCACCCGAGCGAGTATCTGAAGGGCTACGATCTGGTGAAGACGCTGTCGGGCCACGGCCTGCGCGTCGAGAGCGTCAACGCCGAAGACGTGCGAGCGCTGCATGCGGCGATGCGACGGTTGTTGCTCGCCGAGGGCCCCTCCGCCCTGATCGCGAAGCGCCGCATGGCGCCGGGCATCGCGGGCATCGAAGGCAGCCCGCACGGTCACGACGCCATCCCGGTCAAGGCGGGCATCGAGTACCTGCGCGCGCGCGGCCACGAGAGCGCGGCGCGCTGGCTGGAGGAGGCCAAGGGCGCCGCCAAGCCCCCGCAACAGCGCGGCAGCTCCGCGGCCCGCACTGCCGTGCGCACCACGTTCGGCGAAGCGCTGCGCGACGTGCTGAAAAGCCAGGACGAGAAGGCGCGAGCGCGCACGCTCGTCATCGACAGCGATCTCGCTGGCTCCTGCGGGCTCGGGGTGGTGGGCAAGGCGTGCCCCGAGGTCTACGTCTCGGGCGGCATCATGGAGCGCGGCAACTACTCCGCGGCTGCAGGTTTTGGCTCCGAGCCGGGCTACCAGGGCGTGTTCGGCACATTCTCGGCGTTCCTCGAGATGGTCGTCAGCGAGATCTCGATGGCTCGCCTGAACGACGCCAACGTGCTCGCTCACTTCTCGCACGCGGGCGTGGGTGACCTGCTCGATAACACCTGCCATTTCGGCATCAATAACTTCTTCGCCGACGGCGGCCTCGGCCCCGACGACACCACGCGCCTCTACTTCCCCGCCGATCAACATCAGATGCGCGCGCTCGTGACGCGCGTGTTCCACGATCCGGGGCTGCGCTTCATCTTCTCGCCGCGCTCGTCGTTGCCCGACATCCTCGATGCCGCGGGCAAGCCGCTCTACGCCGACGGCTATCGCTTCGAGCCGGGCGTCGACCACGTCGTCCTCGACGGCAGCGCGGGGTGGGTGGTCAGCTACGGCGACGTGTTGCACCTCGCGCTGGATGCGGTCCTCGAGCTGCGTGCTTCAGGGCTCGACGTCGGCCTGCTCAACAAGTCGACCCTCAACATCGTCGACGAGGCGAGCCTCGCGCGTGTGGGCAAGGGTCGATTCGTGCTCGTCGCCGAGAGCCAGAACCGCAACACGGGCCTCGGCTCACGCTTCGGTACCTGGCTGCTCGAGCGCGGCTTCGGCCCCCGCTACGCGCGGCTCGGCACGCACGAGCGCGGCCTCGGCGGCGCCTTCGAGCAGATCGTCCAGCAGGGGATCGACTCGGCGGGCATCGCCAAGGCCATCGCGGCCCTCAACGCGTGACGTCAGCCTGCGACCACTGCCCGTCGATCGAGCGCCACACGCGCCCCGTCGGGTTGTGGTCGCCGAGCTCCGGCGGCAAGCGCTCGGGGCGCACGGCGTCGTAGCAATGCAGCGCCGTGAAGCGCGTGATGCTCGTCGGGATGCCGACCGCGGTGAAGCCCGGGTGGCCCGTGGAGGGGAACGGCCCTCCGTGGTTCATCGCGGGTGAAACGGCCACGCCCGTCGGCATCTTGTCGTTCAACAGGCGCCCGACGCGCTGGCGCAGGCGCGGCTCGATCATGCGGGCCAGCAGCTCGTCTTCGCCCTGCCGGTCGCTGTAGATGCAGCCCGTCAGGCTACCGTGCAGCGCGCTCGCGATCGCCGTCATCTGATCGGCACCCGAGGCGAGCACCACCAGGTGCACGGGGCCGAATGCCTCGGCCTGGAGCGCGCGCGAGTGCTCGAGGAAGCGGCTGCCGGACACCTGCACCAGCGTGTTCTCGAAGGCGAAGCCCGGACCCTTCGCATGACCCCCGAGCAGCACGCTCGCGCCGTGCGAGACCCAGCTCGCCAGGCTCTCGCTGATGTTTGCCGCGCTGCCGGGACCGAACAGCGCCCCGCTCGGCGCGGCCTGCAGCGCGCCGCGCAGCTCGGCGAGGAAAGCATCGGCGTCGGCGCCCTCGGGCAGGACGCTGATGCCCGGCTTGGTGCAGAACTGGCCTGCTCCCATGGTGCACGACGTCGCCAGCTCCTTGGCGATGCTCGCTCCGCGCTCGCGCAGCGCACCCGGCAAGACGAACAGCGGGTTGATCGCCGAGAGCTCGAGATAGATGGGCTTGCCGGCGCGATCGGCGGCGGCCTTCAGGGCCAGGCCCGCGCGGCGACTGCCCGTGAAGGCGCTCGCGGCGATGCGCGGGTGCGCGACCAGATCGAGGCCGACCTCGGTGGGCAGCGCGTAGATCAACTGGACGCTCGCCGAAGGCATGCCGCTGTGGCTGACGGCTTCTGCTGCCGCCTCGGCGAGCAAGCGAGTGGTCGACAGCTGGCCCGGGTGCGCCTTCGCGATCACCGGGTTGCCCGCCGCGATCGCGGCCGCAAAGTCGCCGCCCATCACCGCGTTGAACGCGAACGGGAAGTTGTTGGGCCCGAACACCGCCACCGGACCGCCGAGCGGACCGCGCATCGAGCGGATATCGTTTTTGGTGTCGATGCGCGGCTCACAGAACGAGCGCTCGCGCGTCGCCACGGCCGCCTGTCGAAGCTGGCCCACGGTGCGCGGCAACTCGACGTTCTTCAGGCGCGGCTCGACGGGCAGCCCCGTCTCGAGGTGCGCGCTCTGCACGAGCGCGTCGGCGCGGCCCTCGAGGTTATCGGCGCAACGCTCCAAGAACACCGCGATCCGCTCGGGATCCGTCGCGCGCAGCTTCTCGGCGGCTTCGGCGCCTGCCGCGAGAGCGGCTTGCACCGTCGCTTCGCCCGAGATCGGGAAGCGCGGCGCCAGCGTCTCGCCGGTGCGCGGATTGTACGATTGAATGTCGCCTTCGGGGGATGGCTCGGGTTGCCAGCGTCCCGCGATCCAGACGGGTTGTAAGGTCATGACTTCTCTGCTCGAGGCTCGGGTTTTTCGTCGCGAGCGACTTCGTTTTCGAGGATGGCGTCGAACACCTCGATCCTCACCACATCTTCCGGTTGCAGGCTGAATCCGTCGGGCGGCACGATGCCGGTGCCCGTCATCAAAAACGCGCCCTGCGGAAAGCTGAGCTCGCGACCGAGGTATTCGGCCAGCTCCGTGAGCGAGCGCTTCATCTCCGAGCTGCGCGTCTCGCCCTCGAACACGCTCTTGCCCGCGCGTTCGATGCGCAGCCGAATCGGGACGTTGCGCAGGGCATTCTCGGTGCTCAAGAAGATGGCGGGCCCGATCGCGCAGCTGCCGTCGTAGACCTTGGCCTGCGGCAGATACAGCGGGTTTTCGCCCTCGATGTCGCGCGACGACATGTCGTTGCCCGCGCAGTAGCCGATCACTTCCATCGAGCGATTGAGCACCAGAGTCAACTCCGGCTCGGGCACGTTCCAGCGGCTGTCCTTGCGGATGCGGATGCGCATGCCCGAGCCGACCACTCGCTGGCCCACGGACTTGAAGAACAGCTCGGGCCGCGCCGCCTCGTAGACCCGCTCGTACACGTCCTTGACGGTCGACTCGTGGGCGCGCGCCTCGCGGCTGCGCTTGTACGTGACGCCGCTCGCCCACACCTCTTGCTCGTTCTCGATCGGGGCGAGCAGAGGGCCCGACGCCGGCTCGCTGGTGGCGATGCTGTCGAGGAAGGGGAACATGAACGGGGGCGAGAGCTCGAGCAGCAGGCCGAGGCGGAAGCCCTCCGCGAGAAAGAGTCCGTCACGCGCCCAGCGGGGCCCGCCGGAGGTGGAGTGTCGCGTCAGTTGCATGGCATTCCCTTATGATGCTGACTTGTGATGCCGCGCTTCGAACCGTCGAGCTCGGACGCTCGGTTCAGCAGCGCGCCGTCAAACTATAGGACCTTGATCAGGCTGGCCATGTCTTCTTCGGAGAAGCCGGCTTCTGCCGCGCGCACCAGCTGCTGGCGCACTGCCTTGCCGAGCGGAAGCGACCCCTCGCGCGCGAGCTCCGAGGCGAGCCGTACGTCCTTCAGCATGTGCTTCACCGAGAACTGAGGCGCAAACTCGCCCGCGCGAAGCTTGGGCTCTTTCAAGCTATGAAACGGCGACCACAGCGCGGTGGCCGAGAGCACCTGGAAGAAGTCGTCGTCCTTCAGCCCCGCCTGGCGCGCGAAGTTCAGGCCCTCGCAGATGCCTTGCATCGTGATGGCCACGTGCACGTTGAACGACAGCTTCAGCGCCGCCGCCTGGGCCTCGCTGCCCACCGCGCGGCGCGAGCTCGACAGGTGCGAGAGCACCCCGTCGGCGCGGGCCACGGCCGCTGCGTCGCCGCCTTCGAGGAACACCGTCTTGCGCTGCTCCGCCGCGGGGCGGCTGCCCATGAAGGGCGCCTCGACGTAGCTCGCGCCCGTGGTCTTCACGCGCGCGGCGAAGCGTTCGGCGCTCTTCGGGTCGATCGTCGTCGATTGGATGACGAGGTGACGGCGCCCGAGCTCTGGCTCGATCGATGCGAGCACCTGCTCCACCGCAGCGGGATCCGATACCACGACGTGGACGACGCTCGATGCGCGCGCCACGGCCGCCGCGTCGTCGACGCCCTGGGGAACCTCCGGCTTTCGCGAGCGATTCCAGCTCGCCGAGAGCAACCCGTCCGTCGCATAGTTGGCGGCCCAGACGCTGCCGATGATACCCAAACCAATGACGCCGACGCGCTCCTCGCCCGACGTCGCCCCCGCGCTTCCCCCGGTCGCATGCTCTGCCATCGAACCCTCTTAGCGCGCCTTCGCCCGAGCTGATAGCGCATCGCGCCTCGATCGAGCCTCGGGTGTTGCGTTTATGCTGAATTATTCCGGAACGGGGAAACGGTTCCGACACGCCCGAGCCATGCGATCGCTGCGCAGATGGGCGGCAATTCCCGTTTTCGCGCGCAGCACTGCGATCCGTCGGCGTCAATCACTCGCATTTTCAACTTTCCCATTGATCGAGCGCGCTCAGGTTCTACAAGACGTGGGCTGATTGGCGTCGGGTTGCCCGTGCGGCAGGTGCCGTATGCCCGCCCTTTCTTTTCCCCCCTGGAGATATCTTGATGCGCTCTTGGAATGACGTCCGAGTTTTGTTCTGCGCCGCGTGTATCGTCGGTGCAACTGCCTGTTCCGACAACGACGACCCGTCGACGGACATGAACCCCCTCCAGCCCTCGGGCGGCGCGGCAGGCGCTGGCGGCTCGTCGAGCACGGCGGGCTCGGGCGGCAGCAGCGCAGCGGGCGCAGGCGGCGGCGCCACCGCAGGCAGCGGCGGCAGTGCCACGGCGGGCAGCGGCGGCTCGGCGAGCGGCGGCTCGGCAGGTGCAGCCGGAGCTGCTGGCGCCGCGGGTGCAGCGGGCGCGGCTGGGGCAGCGGGCGCGGCCGGAGCGGCAGGCGCCGGTGGTGACGTCGATCAGCCCGACGCGGGCGGCGGCGAAGACCCGGGCGAGGATCCCGGTGAGGACCCGGGCGAGGATCCCGGTCAGCAGGTGACGTACGCCGACGATGTTCAGCCGGTGCTGCAGGCGTCGTGCACGCCCTGCCACGGGCCGGGCAGCGCGGGCGGACACAGCGCCGCGATCGACTACGACGATGCCGTCCGCGTGGCGGCCGACATGGTGTCGGAGATCGAGCAAGGCGACATGCCGCCGGGCTGCGGCGGTGGCGATCCCGGGGATCCGGGCTGCGTCAGCGAGGAAGACCTCGCGCTGATCGAGCAGTGGATCGAAGACGGCACGCCGGAGTGAAGCGGGGGCCGACGGTCGCCCCGAGGCCGTGAACATCATCGACTGAAGGGCTCGCGCCAGCGAGGGATCGTCTCGACCGTTCCTCGTTGGCGCGCTGCGTCCGGGTGCCGGTGAGAGCTGGTCCCGTGGATGTCGCCGACGTGGCGAGGAGAGTGCAAACCCCGAACGCGGTAGCCAGCCCGGCGACGTGCCCGCCATCGACGACGCTCGAGCTCGAATCTGCCGGCGCCAAATGATGTGTGCACCGCGCTGCACGGGCGAGTAAGTTGAGCGGGCTCACACCCGAGGTCGAACTGCATGCGCCGCTTCATTCTCATCGCCGCTTCAACGCTTCTCGCAGGCTTCGTCGCTTGTTCTGACGACGACGGCTCGAACGTCGTCCCCAATGGTCCGCCGGGCGCAGCGGGCACGGGAGGCGGTGGCGCGGGGGGCTCTCCGGATGGTGGCCCCGCGGGCGGAACGGGCGGCAGCGCGGGGCGAGGCGGCACGGGCGGCGGGGGCCGTGGCGGTTCGGGCGGTTCGGCAGGTTGCACGCCGGTTTCCGCGCCCGACGCGGGCTCGGACGATGCGGGCGTGCTCGACGCCGGCAGCACCGACGGCGGCCTCGACGCGAGCGCCGAGGGCCCACCGAACGGCGTCGTCAGCTTCGAGCGCGACGTCCATCCCATCTTCGCCGAACATTGCGGCAGCTGTCACGTCAGCGACGGCTCGGGCGGTCACAACGTGGGTGGCGCCGACATCGACGAAGCGTACGAGGACGCGGTCGGCATCGGCCAGCGCCTGGTGACCCGCGTCAACGGCGGCGGCATGCCGCCCGACTACGCCGATCCCCCGAATGATTGTGGCGCCCAGGGGCGTACCGACGAACCCGGTGACCCAGGATGCCTCACCGTCGCCCAGGTCGCGTTGATCCAAACCTGGATCGATCAGTGTTACCCGAGGTGAGTTAGCGACGTACTCTTCCTGGCGGGGCGCCGTGATGGCGCCCGATCGCACCCCAGACGAAGGAGTCAGATGTCGAGTTTCGGAAGCCCCCTGGCGGTGGCACTCGTTGCCGCCACCCTCGTGTTTGGTTGTTCCTCGGATGATTCGGACGACGGTGGCGGAGGTCAAATGACGGCCCAGGTCACGTTCACGGCCGACATCCATCCGCTCTTGCAGATGAAATGCGGCGCGAGTGGCTGTCACGACGGAGGGCAAGCGCCTTTCCTGCCCGGACATGGCGCCGCCGATCTGATGGAGGCCTACCAGGCGACGCAGGAGACGAGCTTCACGGGGGAGAAGGTCTACGACCGCATCCTCGCGCGCATCAACGACGAGAGCGCGATGATGCCGCCCGACTTTGCGATGCCACCGTGCGAGGGCGAGATCGGGACGACCGGGTGCCTCTCGCAGGCAGAGGTCGACCTGATCCAGGCTTGGGTCGACGCGGGCGCGCCGCTTTGAGTTCGCGCGGGTGATCTCGCCGAGGTGACGTCGGGTTGCCGGGGTCGCAGGGTGCGGCGGCCCCTCGACGCACCGGCGTCTCAGTGAACGGCGGTGGGCGGCGCGCTGGGCTCGGTACGGTCGGTCACCGAGAAATAGAGCGCCGACGCGACGAGCGTGATGAGGGCCGCCCATGTGAGTGGGCGGCGCCAGGGGCGAGGCTTCTCGCGCGGCGCATGCGGGCGTGGGAGGAGGCTCGTGCGCGAGTGGCGGCCGCGACGGTGGAGGAGGTGTCGGAACATGAGATGACCGGCTCGGGTCGAGCGCGCCCGGGCGGCACGACGCGATGTCGGAGCGTATCCTGCTGGCTGTTCGCCGCCTAGAAGCCCGCGCAGAGCGACGTTTTGTGGCGCATTGCCCCGTGTTTCACGCGGAGGCAGGGAGGAAAGGGCGGCTGGGTCGCGTACGGATGGTCCATGAAACACTGGGGTCCGGCGCTGCTGTTGGCTCTCGCCAGCCTCATGCCGGGGGTGAGCAGCGCTCGGGAGCCGGCGCTGCCGTGCCGTTCCGAAACGGCCACGATGCTGGAGGAAGACGCGAACGGAGACG
>Ga0335075_10005320_pt1 | contig 20008 bp, 12 predicted proteins | sample Lox_Sample_24_FD_206723 | JGI IMG/M metagenome (GOLD analysis project Ga0335075, IMG submission 206723) | Soil microbial communities from Loxahatchee National Wildlife Refuge, Florida, United States - Lox_Sample_2.4 | ecosystem: Environmental > Terrestrial > Soil > Wetlands | place: USA...
ATGGACTCGGCGATATTGAAGATGATCAACGGCTTGTAGACGTTCATCTCCAGATAGCCGCCCGCGCCTCCGAATCCGACAGCGACATCATTGGCCATCACCTGCACCGCAATCATCGTGAGCGCCTCCGCCTGCGTCGGATTCACCTTGCCAGGCATGATGGATGAGCCAGGCTCGTTCTCCGGTATGTGCAATTCTGCGAAGCCCGCGCGTGGGCCGCACGACATGAGGCGAATGTCGTTGGCGATCTTGTAGAGCGAAGTCGCGAGGGTGCGCAGCGTACCGGAGAGATGTACCAGCGCATCGTGCGCGCCCTGCACGGTGTACTTGTTGGGCGCGCTGACGAACGGCAGTCCGGTCAATCTCGCGATTTGCGACGCCGCGGCCTCGGCAAACCCCGGGGCTGCGTTGATCCCGGTGCCAACCGCGGTACCGCCCAGCGCCAAGCCGTACACGCCCTTCCGAGCGTCCTCGATGCGCTCGAGATCATCCGTTAGCATACCCGCGTAGCCCGACCATTCCTGGCCGAGTGTGATCGGCGTAGCGTCCTGCATGTGCGTACGACCGATCTTCACGATGCCGTCCCATTCGCGGGACTTGCCGGCGATCGCGTCGCGCAGGGCCGTGACGGCCGGTATCAGGCGCCCGGTAGTGTTGAGCGCGCACGCGATGTACATCGCCGAGGGGAAGGAATCGTTGGACGATTGCGACATGTTGACGTGATCGTTCGGATGAACCGGTGTCTTGCTGCCCAGCGCCGTGCCGGCGATCTGGCAACAGCGATTCGAGATCACCTCGTTGACATTCATGTTGAACTGCGTGCCGCTTCCCGTCATCCACACGTGAAGCGGAAACATGTCAAGGTGCCGACCGGCCAGTATCTCGTCACACACTTGCACGATGAGATCGTGCACCCTCTGCTCAAGACGCTTTTCCGCGTGGTTGGCAATGGCCGCGGCCTTCTTCAATATCGCGTAAGCGGTGATCATCTCCCGCGGAATGAGATCCTTGCCGATGCTGAAGTGCTCCAGGGATCGCTGGGTCTGTGCGCCCCACAACTTGTCGGCGGGAACCTCGACCGTACCCAGGCTATCGGTTTCGACACGCATGCTCGCCATGATGCGAATTCCCCGGGAGAAGGGATGGAGGCACCGCGTTCGATCGCGTTTGAGAAGGGAAGTCGGCGCGGTAGAATGCGGTGTGAGCGTAATACGCCTATCGCTTCCGGGTTGTCAACAACAAATACCGAGGCGCTCCGCCAGGCCTCAAACTGCTTGGCGAAGCGTGAGGGGCATTCAATGAGCCCAGAACTCGAGACGGACCGAGTGGTTCCGGCAGGGGTTGCCGCCAAGGCACCTCAGGCCTCGGGCAAGGTTGCGCTGAGCCTCTTGGTTCAGGCGACCGAGCTGCTCTTCGTGAACGGCCAGACGACCCGACGAATGGCAACGGCCATCCGCGAGCTCGGTGTCGCATTGCACTTTCGCATCGATGTCTTTCCGCGCTGGGGCGAACTCACCGTGCGCCTCTGGGATCAAGGTACCCCGTACGACGCCATCGCCGCAGTCGCGCCGACCAATGTTGACATGGGGAAGGTATCGGCGACCATGAGAATGATCGATGGTCTTGCGGCGCGCAGTGCGGACGCCGACACGGTGCAAGGGATGCTGCAGGGAATTCGACACTCACCGTCTGCGCCGACTTTGCGCTTCGTCATCATGGCGGCTGCCGGTGCCGCCGCGCTCGGGGTGATCTTCGGGGTATCGCAGCCGCTCAGCATCGCCCTGATCGCCCTGAGCGCGAGTCTCGGCGCGGGGCTGCGCCGCTGGCTCATGCGGATCAGCAGCAACCCGTTGCTCCCGCCGTTCGCAGCAGCACTGGTTGCGGGAATCCTGGGTGCGGCCGTGGTTGATCTTCATCTGAACGCAGCAGAGCAACTTGTGGCGGTGTGTCCATGCATGGTGCTGGTACCTGGCCCGCATCTTCTGAATGGCGCGCTCGATCTGGCGCGCACCGAGATTTCCCTCGGCGTGGCGCGAATCGCTTACGCGAGCGTGATCATTCTCATGATCTGTGCGGGACTGCTCCTTGGCCTTGCGATCGGCGGTGTCGCTTTACCGGCGTCAGGGGCGACCAGCGCAGTACCGCTCTTTTACGACGTCATTGCAGCCGGTGTAGCCGTGGCAGCCTATGGAACGTTCTTCTCCATGCCGTGGCGTATGCTGCCAATCCCGATGCTGATCGGAATGCTCGCCCATGCTGCGCGCTGGTTCGTTGTCGCGGCTGCCAGCTCCAGGATAGCTCTGGGCGCATTCGTCGCGTGCTTCATCGTAAGCCTCATGGTCACGCCAATCGCCGAGCGACTGCGCCTGCCCTTCGCCGGCATCGCTTTCGCCTCGGTCGTCTCTCTCATTCCGGGCGTCTTCCTCTTCCGGATGGGCGGCGGACTCCTGGCACTGATCGCGCGTGGTGCCAGAGCGCCGGCCGGCTTGTTGCCGGATGTGATCGTCGACGGCGCGACGGCGTTCGTCGTCGTGCTGGCCATGGCACTCGGATTGATCATCCCTAAGTTGTGCATTGATCGCTTTCGTCACCCCCGCGCGGCGTAGATCTTGCCCTCAACATGTTGAGCGCAGCGATCATCAGCATTCGGCGGAAATGGCAGCACCGGTGGAGATTATTTACGGATAAGCCTTAAATCGTCTGCGGCCTCTCCAGGGCAAGCGCGACGAAATCGCGTTCGCCGAGCCCGCGTTCGGCCGCCTCACGGAACCGGGCGAGCACGCTGTCGAGCAGCGGAACGGGTGCATCTACGGACAGCGCGGCGCGGCTCGCCAGTTGCAGATCCTTGAGCAATGCGTCCAGAGAAAAGCGCGCTCGCTCATCGTTGTCCAGCAGCTGCTGCTTCTTCGAGCGACTGGCACGCTCAAAGGCGGCGGTGATCGATTCGACGGCGAAGCGCCGTTCGAGCCCGGCCCGCGCGCACAGTTCCAGCAACTCCCCCTCGGCTTCGGCGAAGATGCCGAGCACGACGTTGTTGGCGAGCTTCATGAAGCCGCTGGCGCGAGGTGAGCCAGTCGTCAGCACGGTTCCCAGGCATGCGAGCAGCGGCCGCACTAGCTCGATCGTCGCGGCATCGCCACCGGCCAGAACGGTCAGCTGCCCGAGGCGAGCTTGATCGACGCTTCCCAACACCGGCGAGGCCACGAAGCGCAGGCCGCGCTCCTTCGAGGCCGCTTCGAGCGTCGAGTACATCTGCGGGGAGAGGGTCGACATCTCTACCAGGATGGTGGTCGTCTTTGCCGCTGGAATGAGCTTCGCCAGCGTGATCGCCTGTGCCACCTCGTCATCCCAGAGCATGGTGACGACACAGTTCACTGCAGAGACCATGGACTCCAGCTCCGAATAAGGAGTCGCGCCCGCCTCGGCGAGTGCCGTCATCGCAGCAGGCGAGCGGTTCCATACCGCGACCGGATAACCGTGGGCGAGCCAATTGCGGGCAAATGCACTCCCCATCTTACCGAGGCCGACCACCCCGACGCGTTCATCGGCGTTCATCGTGCTCCCCCTGCGGCGGGTACCGCCGCTTTGATCATCAATACGACCTTAGTGGCCTCCGAAGAGGCGGTATCCTTGACCACGGATCAGGCTCCAGACCATCAGGGCTCAATACATGACGGCGGCAAACATTGCAAGGCCGCGCCCGTGTACCCGATGGTTCTTGCCCCCCGACTCCGGCATTCAATGACGCGAACGTAGCGGTGAACGAGCCATTGAGTTGCGAACAATGAGAACGAACAAGATCAGGGCCACTCCCAGAATGCCTGCCTCGTTGAACCGCATAACCATCGCGGCTCCGGTCGCTGCGCCCAGAAAAAAACTGAGCCATACGCCAGACAGAAGGCGAACGGTCTGACGTCGCGAATCCATCGAGCCCCCGTCCGCTTTCGGAACGAACTGTTCCGCCTGCTTCAACATCAGGCTTGTGATCATTCCGGTGATGTAGGTCGTATGTACGGTTATATGGCCCGCACGGTGAAATGCTCCGTTCTGTAAGCCCAAGGCGAGAGCCAGGCAGATCACGAAGATTTCGGTTCCTGCCATTGCATGTGACATCAGCGCCAAATAGCTGCCTACGATCAGAATCAGCTCCGCAGCGAGCACCGTGGAAAGATATGGCCGTAATGGGCGTGCTACCAACAGCCGCGCCAGCAGCACACTAAGCAAAATCCCGGCCAAAAAAGACAGCACGGCCGAAAAGCGCGACAACATGACAGGTGAATCGTGACCAACCACGGATATCGCCGCCAGCACTAAATTCCCTGTGACATGTCCAGTGAACGTCTTTGCGAGCATAAAAGCCACGGCATCGCCATAACCGCCAACGAACGCAAGTCCGAAGGAGAGCTCCGCTTCGGTCCGGGTAGGGTGCGAGCTCATCGGGCCTCCTTCGCGCAGCTTTGCGATGTGAGCGATAGAATATCGCACCAAAGAGTCCCCGAGCCCAATGATGGGCTCGAGCGCTATTTAGCGACAACTCGCTGACGTGGTAGTACCCATGATTCCGCCGAGCCGAGTTTGCACTTACGGCGGTGTCGCACGGATGCCGGAATTGGGAGTCGCGTACCCCGCAGAGAGTCCCTTTCTCTGCTGCATGGACCGTGCGCGCTGGCGGCGGTGGAGCCGGACAACCCTTCAGCCTTCTTGATCTTTTCTCTGAAAGAGGTGATAAGGGGGTGCCAACTAAGTGATCGACGTTCTCCGCACCAACCTTTTGGCGCTAGCCCCGTAAAGCCGTCAGGAGGGTACCGCCGTGGACGCTCAGGGTCCCCCTTCTTCCATTCCGACCGAGCCGCCACAGGAACCCGCTGGCAGGCCAGTATTCGCACCGTATGACGCACCCGCCGGCGGCTGGGGGGCGCTGCACGCCACTGCAAAAGCGCTGCGCGAGCAGAGCGTCGAGCTCAAAGGCTCCAGGGCACTGCTGTCGGTGAACCAGCCGGAAGGGTTTGACTGTCCCGGCTGCGCGTGGCCCGACCCGCGCCATACGAGCTCCTTCGAGTTTTGCGAAAATGGCGCGAAGGCCGTCACCTGGGAACTGACCAAACGCCGCGTGACGCGCGAGTTCTTCGCGACGCACACCGTCCGTGAACTGGAGCGGGAAAGCGATCATTGGCTGGAAGAGCAGGGGCGCTTGACCGAGCCGATGCGCTACGATCCGGCGACTGATCACTATGTGCCCGTCGGCTGGGACGAGGCGTTCCAACGGGTGGGCCGCGAACTGAACGCACTCGAGAACCCGAACGAGGCAGAGTTCTACACCTCGGGACGCACCTCGAACGAGGCGGCGTTCATGTACCAGCTGTTCGCGCGCCGCTTCGGCACGAACAATTTCCCCGATTGCTCGAACATGTGTCACGAGCCGACCAGCGTCGGCCTTCCCGAAAGCATCGGCATCGGGAAGGGAACCGTGGTCCTCGACGACTTCGCTCATGCCGAGGCGATCTTCATCCTCGGCCAGAACCCGGGCACCAACAGCCCGCGGATGATGACCGAATTGCACCGGGCATCGCGCCGTAATGTGCCGATCGTCGTGTTCAATCCACTGCGTGAGCGCGCCCTTGAGCGCTTTGCGGCGCCCCAGGATCCAATCGAGATGGCAACGTTTGGCGAGACCAAGATCGCCAGCGAGTATTGCCAGGTCCGCAATGGCGGTGATGTCGCGGCCCTCAAGGGCGTCATGAAGCGGGTGCTGGAGGCGCAGGAGGAGGCACTTCGCACCGGCGCTGAACCGGTACTCGATGTCAATTTCATCGCCGAGCACACGCACGGCTTCGAGGCGTTCGCGGAGGATCTGCGCCGGACAAAATGGGAAGACATACTGCGCGCCTGCGGCCTGCCACGGGACCAGCTGGAGCGTGTGGCGGCAATCTACATGCGCGCGCGGGCCGTGATCCTCATCTACGGCATGGGGATCACCCAGCATCGGGTGGGTACCGCCAACGTGCAGCAGATGGCGAACCTGTTGTTGCTAAGGGGCAACATCGGCGCACCGGGAGCGGGGATCTGCCCGGTCCGCGGCCATTCCAACGTGCAAGGCGATCGCACTGTGGGCATCGACGAGAACCCAAAGCCGGCATTGTTGGACCAGATTCGGAAGGTTTTCAGCTTCGAGCCGCCGCGTGATCGCGGCCACAATGTGGTCAAGACGGTGCAGGCCATGATGGATGGGCGCGCGAAGGTGTTCATCGGGCTCGGCGGCAATTTCGTCAGAGCCGTACCGGATTGGACCGTGACCGAGGCCGCGATGCGCCGCTTGCGGCTGACCGTCGCGGTCAGCACCAAGCTCAACCGCGGCCATCTCGTGCATGGCAAGGAGGCGCTCATCCTGCCGTGTTTGGCGCGCAGCGATATCGACATTCAGGCTGGCGGCCGGCAGTCGGTGACCGTTGAGGACAGCATGTCGATGGTGCATGCGTCATCCGGTCTCATCGAGCCGCCGAGCCCGTCCCTGAAGTCGGAGGTTGCCATCGTCTGTGGTATGGCAAAAGCCACTTTGCCGGACTGCGGCCTCGACTGGGAGTGGTTTGTCGCGGACTACGACCGGATCCGCGACAAGATCGAAGCGGTCTTCCCCGATCTGTTTGCCGATTTCAATAAACGCATCCGTCAGCCGGGCGGCTTTCACCTCACGAACCCGCCACGTCAGCGGATCTGGAACACCACGACGGGTCGGGCCAATTTTCTGGTGTTTCCAGGCGTCGACGAAGACCCACCGGTTTCCGACCCGGCAATGCTGCGGCTTGTGACGCTGCGAAGCCACGATCAATACAACACGACGATCTACGGTCTCGACGACCGGTATCGCGGCGTGTTCGGGGGCCGCATGGTGGTGTTCATGAATGAAGCCGACATGCGCACCCGGGGCATCGTGCAGGGTGACGTGGTCGAGATCGAATCGCTCGCCGGGGATGGCAGACGGCGTGTCGTGGGCGGGTTCTGGGCGAAGGCTCACAGTATCCCAATAGGTTCGATCGGCGCCTATTATCCCGAGACCAACGCGCTGTTGCCCCTCTCTCATCATGATGTGAAGAGCGGGACCCCGGCCGCGAAATCGATCCCGGTCCTGGTTCGCTGCCAGGCGTCGGACCTCGCATCCGGTAAATAGCACCGATGGACCTTACAGCGCTTCTGCTATCGCGGTTGCAGTTCGCGTTCACCGTCACGTTCCACATCATCTTTCCGTCCTTCACGATTGGCCTGGCGGCGTGGCTTACCGTCCTCGAGGCTCTGCATCTGCGGACCGGCCGTCAGGTGTACCGGCTGGTATTCGAGTTTTGGCTCAAGATCTTCGGGGTCGCGTTCGGGCTCGGCGTTGTCTCCGGGATCGTCATGGCATTCCAGTTCGGCACGAATTGGAGCGTGCTGGCCCGAATGTCCGGACCAATACAGGGGCCACTTCTCTCATACGAAACCTTTACCGCCTTTTTCCTTGAGGCGAGCTTCTTCGGCATCCTGTTGTACGGCCGCCCTCGCGTTCCGCCGTGGTTCTATCTCTTTTCGACTGCCATGGTGGCCCTCGGTACCACCCTTTCAGCCTTCTGGATCATGGCCAATAACAGCTGGATGCAGGTGCCGGTCGGCTATGTGATGGTGAAGGGCGCGTTTGTGGCGGATGACTGGGCCAAGATCCTCTTCAATTCGGTCCTCTGGGTGCGCTTCCCTCATATGCTGCTCGCTTCGTATATCACCGGCGCGTTTTGCGTCGCGGCAACCGGCGCATGGTATGTACTGCGGCAGGAATTTGCCGCCGAGGCTCGCCTCATGCTGCGCATGGGGTTGTCTCTCGCTTCCGTGCTGCTGCCGGTTCAGCTCCTCTTCGGACACCTCAACGGCGAATATGTCGTTCATGACCAGCCCTCGAAGATGGCGGCGATCGAGGCCCGCTGGCACGACCAGAAGCCAGCGTCCGAAGTGCTGCTCGCCTGGCCCGACGTTGGCAACCGGCGCAATTTATTCGCGATCACGTTGCCGCCGCCCTTCGGCAGTCTGATCGACTCCGACAGCCTCTCGGCAGGAGAGGTAGGGCTCGACAGCATCCCGCGGCAGAATTGGCCACCGGTGCTGATCCCATTCTTCAGCTTTCGCATCATGGTCGGCTGCGGGGTGGTCATGCTGCTGGTCGCCTGGGCGGGAGCGTATTTGATCTTCAGGAAGCACATCGAGCAGCATCGGCGCCTGCTTTGGGCGACGTTTTTGAGCTTTCCGCTACCTTTCATTGCGACATTGACCGGCTGGTTTACGGCGGAGACTGGTCGTCAGCCGTGGACAGTCTACGGCGTGCTGCGAACCACCGAGGCGCTGACGCCCTTCCTGACGGTCCGTACGGCAATGATCTCGCTGATCGTCTATTGCCTCGTCTATACGTTCATCTTCGCGTTCGGAACCTACTATATCTACCGATTGCTGCGCGCGGGACCGGCAGGAGCGCTGGTTGTACCGTCCGTCGCCGCGGTTCCGAATCGCCCAATGTCGGTCGCCGATGAGCACCGCCTCAGCTCGGGCGCCGCCCACCCCGCCGCAGGAGAATAGCCGTGCTCATGTTCTGGGTGGCCATACTGGCGATCAGCATCCTCCTGTACGTGCTGCTCGACGGGTTCGATCTCGGGGTCGGCATGCTCTTCATGCTGACGCGCGACCAGACGAGACGGCACGCGATGTTGAGCGCGGTAGCGCCGATCTGGGATGGCAATGAGACCTGGCTGGTGGTGTGCGGTGTGATCCTTTGGGGGGCCTTTCCGCTCGTCTATGCGACGCTCTTCTCCTCGTTCTATCTGCCCCTGCTACTGATGCTGGCCGGGCTGATCCTGCGCGGCGTGGCGTTCGAGTATCGTAACAAGACTGAGCGCATGCGGTGGATATGGGACGCCGGTTTTGCCGGAGGATCTCTCGTTGCTGCCTTCATGCAAGGCTTGACGGTCGGCGCCCTCGTCAAGGGTCTCCCGATCGCCAACGGGCAATATGTCGGCGGCGAATTCGGCTGGCTCAGTGCCTTTGCCGTATTGTGCGGCATCGGCCTGTGTTTCGGTTATGCCCTGCTCGGCGCCTGCTGGCTCGTCAGGAAATGTGATGGCGATGCGCGTGAGATGGCCTATCGTCTCATCCCCTATCTCGCGATCGGGCTACTCGCATTCCTGGTCGTCGTCTTTGGTTACGCCCTCGCCGAACATCTTCGCGTGATGCGCAGATGGCTCGAGCGGCCGTACTTGTTCATCTTCCCGGCGATGGGGGTCGTCGCCGCGCTCCTGGCGGCCCGGAGCGTACGCCGGCGCCGCGATGGAGTGCCATTCCACATGGTCTGGCTCATTTTCGTGGCGGCGTTCGGTACCTTCGCGATCTCATTCTGGCCCTACATGATCCCCTTCTCGATTACCATCGAAGAGGCGGCCGCACCCCATTCCAGTCTTGCCTTCATGTTCTGGGGCGAGGGCATCATCGTGTTTCCGCTGATGCTGATCTACACGGTCATCAGCTACACCGTCTTCAGAGGCAAGGTCAAACCAACGGCAGGTCACTGAGCGTCCACTTCGGGGCGGCTACTCGTAGGCGCCGATCGACGCGAGCGACTACCAATCGTCCCGGGAGATTTGGGCGCATCGCGGTATCACACACCCATCAACGCGCTTGTCCTCATAGCCCTGAAGCGGCCTTACACCTTCGTGGTTCTGGCGATCCTGATTCTGATATTTGGAGGGCGTGCCGCACTGCGCACGAAGGAAGTCGACATGCACTAGGAAGACGACAGCCTGACGCCCTCCCCTGCCAAGCTCGACTGGACCTCCTTCTTTGCGCTTGAGGCCGACGTCCCCGAAGATTTTCTCGCCGAGCGCGACGACGGGCAGTGCTGGACACGAAAGTGGAGAGATGTCAGACGTGCAAGCCAGGGCACTGTAGAAGTGTCGCCCGGTCACAGGATCTTGCAGGTCTCCTCGAACTCTAGCCGTGGACTGCGTGGAAAGAGTTTGGTGGAATCGCCATAGCCCAGATTGCACAGGAAGTTCGATCGAAGGTGTCGCTTGCGACAGAAACTCTTCATCGCATCCTTCGCACTTTCCGGTCGCGAAAAACTCCTCATCGACCTTGGCGTTATCGAAGCCAGACATCGGACCGCAATCCAGTCCCACGGAGCGCGCGGCGAGGATGAAATACGCACCTTGCAGGGAGTTGCGTCTCGCCGTCACCTCGACCAGCTCCGGGGCTCCGGCGAAAGCTTCTCGCATCTTGGGGTTATGCGGGAACAAACGGGGGAGCCGCTCGTAGAACCGCAGGTCGTACGCAATAATCGCGGTCACGGGAGCGGCACGGGTCTTCTCCACGTTTCCCGGAGACAGGGCCGGCAGCAGTCTCGCCTTCGCCTGCGCACCGCAAAGAAACAATATCCGTGCAGGGCATGAATTGGCACTGGTCGGGCCCATTCCGGCAGATTCATCTTGCGCAGGAACGCCTTGAAGCGAGCGCCACCCTCGAAGTTGCTGAATTAAAGGGTATCTTTAGTTCTTCGCTCACTGGGGGCTACCCCGGCGAACTGTTCTCTGTCAGTATGGCGCCACTCTTAACGAGCACCCCGGCTTGTCGCCAGCGCCGACGCACCATCGCTTCCGCTATATCGTGTTCCTGCTGATCCTCGTCATCACGATGATCAACTACATCGATCGGGGGGCTATCTCTTACGCGGCTGGAAGCATTACGCATGAATACGGAATGGGCCTCGTAGCCTGGGGACAGGTGCTGGGATTCTTCGGCTACGGATACATGTTTGGCGCGCTCGCGGGTGGTGCGCTGGCCGACCTGTGGGGCACGCGGTGGTTGTGGGCACTCGCCGGTTTCGCCTGGGCGTTCTTCGAGGCAGCCTCCGCATTCGCGGGAGACCTCGGCCTCGCCCTCTTCGGCGGCTCGGCGCTCGCGGGCTTTGCCGTGGTGCGCATCCTGTTCGGATTCTCGGAAGGGCCCGTCTATTCGGTCATCAACAAGACCATGTCCGCGTGGGCGCCGGCGAAGGAGCGCGCAACCTCTGTCTCAGTGGGGCTTCTCAGCACGCCGCTCGGCGCCTTGGTCACAGCTCCCGTTTCCGTGGGGCTATTGCTGCTGACGGGCAACTGGCGGGTCACGTTCCTGATCCTGGCAATCCTCAGCGCGCTGGTGCTGGCGGCATTCCTGTACCTGTTCACGAGTCTTCCCGGGGACAATCCGCGCGTCAGCGCGCGCGAATTGCAGGAGATCCATGGCGGTGACTCCTCCGATGCGAGGCGATCGGAAGAGCCTATCAGTTACCTCTCACTGATCCGGCGCCCGACGCTGATTCTCAACACTATCGGGTACTTTTCATTGATCTACGTGACCTTCATGCTGGTAAGCTGGACACCGAAGTACCTGCAGGATCAGTTTCACTTCAGCCTCGCATCACTCTGGTACCTCGGCATGATCCCCTGGGCGGGGGCGTGCATCACGATACTGCTCGGCGGCCGTATTTCCGACTGGTTGCTGCGCAGGACCGGAAAGCTCGTCGTCGCACGCAGCATGTTCGCGGCCTCATCCCTTCTGATGACCACGCTGTGCCTGGTGCTCGTCTCCCGGGCGCATAGCGCCCCGGCGGTCATTGCGCTGATGACTCTCGCCAACGCATTCAATTCGCTGCCGAACGTCGTGTACTGGACGGTGGTGATCGACTCGGTGCCTGCCTCGCGCGTCGGCGCCTCCAGCGGCCTGATGCATTTCGTGGCAAGCATATCCTCGGTGCTGGCACCCACCCTGACGGGGTATCTCGCGGTCGCGTTCGGCTACTCATCCATGTTCGTTGCCGCCGCGGCTGTGACCGGCATCGCCATGATTGCGATGCTGATGGTAAAGCCCGGACTCCCAACACCCAATCAGAGACCCATCGCAAGATTCGCTTAATAAAGGCTTGGGTAATAGCCGCGACTCCGGAGATCCCAATTCGGGAACCTTAACGTCGGGTTGTGTCACGATAGGAGCGTCGGCTCCATGTATGTCGCGATGCGCGCAAATACAGACTCGCGCAAAGTCGTCAGAGACTTAATTGGCTGCCGGCTCCGCTGTGAAAATCGGACCGCGAGTGACCGCTGCTGCTCGATTACTTCCCGAACTTCGAGCTCGTTCCAATCTCGCGGGAACTTCTGTTGGAAGGCGCATCGTTGCGCGCTCGCCAAGGCCTGCCGACACCGGATGCGATTCAGATTGCGACAGGCTTAAGAGCTGGCGCCACTTTGGCGATCACCAACGACAAAGCCTGGTGCTTGGTGCCATTGATTGAAGCGCTGCTGCTTTCCGATCTGTCAGAATGAAGTGCAATGGCCTTGCTCAGCACCCGACGTCGCAGGCACCTCCCGGTGATCACCGTGTGAGGTGGCGCGCAAAAAATTGGGCGACGACGCGATAGGCCTGCGTTGATTCGGGCATGTCGGGATCGACAAAAAACGCGTGCCACATGCCGTTCCATACGTGTAACTCGGCATCGACGCCGGCCTGAGTCAACAGGTTCGCACTCCGGATTTCCGAGCTCATCAGGAAATCTCGGGTTCCCGTGATCAGCAGCGTGGGTGGAAATCTCGCCAGCACCTTGCGCGAGACGCCAGGCAATACCTCGGGGTCGAGCATGCGAGCGCCCTTGAAGTATGGGAGAACCGACAGGCTCAGCGGATGCGCGGGGACAGCGCCGCCATTGAGCATCGGGGCGAGATATGCCGAATCGCCGGCGCCCACCATGACCGAACCGCAGAAGGTTCCGATGGCCCCCGGCAGCGGCAGCCCGTGGTCCTCGAACCAGGCGATGGCTTCGGCGGTGAGGATGCCTCCGGCCGAGGTGCCGTATATGCCAATCTCCCGCGGTTTGTAATGCTCGAGTAGTACCCGGTAGACCGCTGCCACATCCTCGCTGCCGGCCGGGAACACGTGCTCCGGTCCTTGACGGTAGTTAATGGTGATCACCTTGATCCGGCCAACGGCCGCGATGGGGATCGCCTCTACCAGCGCCCCGCTGTCGGCGCCCCATAGGAACGCACCACCGTGCAGGTTGAGCAGGACGCGATGCTCGTTAGCCGGCACCACACCGCCGCGTGGAGCTACCGTGTAGGCAACTACCCCGGCGATGCGGCTTTTGCGCACGGTCACCGCGAACAGCTGGCGCATCCGCCGCACGCGAGCACGGTTGATCTTGCCGTAGTAAGCGCGGCTGGCGGCGATCGGTCCGTTCATTGGCGGCGCCGCGCGCCCCGCCTCGACGCCAGCCAGGAACAGCTTCAACGACTGCGGCGAAGCGTAACTCGAGTAAGGTATGGCGAAGCCTGGCGTCGTGATAGTGCCGTTTGCGGCCACACTCGGTGCGGCGGGCGTTGGCGCGCCGAGCGCGGCATTGGCTAGCGCCAAGCCACCCATGAGGAGGCCGATTCCGATCGCCTGCACGCGCCTTGGCATACCCACCTCCACCGCCATCAGCTTGGCCCTTATTCGTCACCGAATTTTCGCGAGACTCTGATCCCGAATTGCCGCGGATTACCCAGGAATTCGGTGTCGGGATTGCCGCCGGGCGCTGTCTGACCCGTCACGTAAAGCTTGTCGGCCAGATTGAGGCCGTAGGCCTGTATGCTCCACCAACCCACGTCGTACGTCACACTTGCGTTCCACAGCCCGAAGGAATGCAGGTAGTCGGTGACCGGACTGTCGAACAGCGTCGTCCACTGCGACCCGACGTAGGAGTAGTTGATCCGCGGCGTGAGGCTTGCGGAACCGCTGACCGGGATCGAATACTGCACGCCTGCGTTGAACGTCCATTCCGGGGCGTACGGATTCGGTTCTGTGGCGAGGTCGGTCAGATACGGGCTGTAGTTGAAGCAGCCGGCGCTCTCGCCCACCGCACATTGTGGCAGGCCCTCGGAGGTGACGCCTGGCGGCAATAGCTCCGTGTTAACCAGCTGGAGCGCGCCCAGCCGCGAGTTGACATACCCTGCCCCCGCATCCAGGTCGAGGCCGCCGAAGCGGCCATGTAGCTCGGCCTCAGCGCCCTTGATGACCGAGGTGCCTGTTGTGTTGACCAACGAGCTATTGCCGGTCAAGGGGTTCAGAACGGCCAGCTGCATGTCCTTGTAATCGTCCAGAAATCCATCGAGGCTCGTGTTCAGATGGTCATCGAAGTACTGGCCCTTCCAGCCGAGCTCGTAATCCCACACCACCTCGGGTGCGAAGGTCGTCTCTGGATTCCCGGCGTTGAAGCCACCGCCCTTGAAACCCTTGGAGACCAAGCCGTAGAGGAAGTTTTGCCTGTTGATCGTCCAATTGAGGGCCACCTTGCCGGTGGTTGCCGAGTCGGTTTCGATCCCGGCTTGGCTCAAATACACTTCCGGTATCCCGGGAATGCCTAGAATAGTGACGTGGCTGGTGGGGGTCCCTTCGTTCCAATCATGCGAGTAGCGCAGCCCCACCTGAAGCTGCACGCTGGGCACAATCTGGTAGCTCACCTGCCCGAAGGCTGCGGCCGTCTGCAGCATCTGCTCCGCAGCAATCTCGATTAGCGGTGGGATCGACTGGCTCGTCTCGTTGATGGAAAGCTCGCGGCCGTCGTGCAGGTAGAAAGTACCCAGGACCCACTGGAGCCGCCCGGTACTCGGTGAGATGAGATCGAACTCCTGGGTGATGGTGCGCTCGGCGATCGCCTGGTACTCCGCGAGCGCGGGGAGGCCATCGGTCGACAGCGTCGCGTCGGTGGCATCCGTGTCATATATGTTGTGCACCCGCAGGTACTGATCGCCGGTGATCGAGCGCAGGTCGATGCCACTGCCGTCGATGTTCCAGTCGATGCGCAGGCTCGGCCTGAGGCCGAACTCGTCATTCTGCGTCGCCGTGTCGTAGTCTAGCGTGAAGGGGTTTGGGCTCGCATAGGGCGCATACTCCGTGCCCGGCACCGGCCGGTAGGCGTATCCGCCGGTACTCTTGTTATTGTCCTCTACCTTCAGGAGTATCGTCAGATCATCGCTCGGCTTGCCGAGCAAACCGACGCGGAAATTCCTCTCGTCGAGCGAGCCTGGATGGCCCAAGAGCTGTGGGCCCGGCGTCGCCTTCGACGCCGAACCGATGTCTCTGTAGAAGCTGTCACGGTTCTCCGTTTCCGTGGCTACGCGCACCGCCCAAGCGTCGTTGATGGGCAGATTGACCGCGCCCTCCAGCCTGGTGTCCGAATAGTTGCCCTCCTGCAGCTCAAGATAGCCGTGCACGCCGTTGAAATCCGGGTTTCGGCTGTCGATGAATATGGCTCCGCCTGTGGAGTTGTCACCCACGAATGTGCCCTGCGGGCCGCGCAGAACCTGCGCGCTCGCGATATCATATAACGTATCCGTGTCGACGATCTGCGACTGCCAAAGGCCATCTCGGTACACGGCCACTCCAGGCACCACGGAGGGCGAGCCGCTGTTCAAGCCGACGCCGCGGATGTTGAAGTTGGTCGTGAGGCCCAAAGACGTGATCGATAGCGAGGGCGAGGCGTTTTGCAGGTCCTCGAGCGTTACCACGCCTTTCTGAACAAGGTCGCGGCTGTTCAGTACCATCGCCGAGATCGCCGTCGTCTGCAAGTTCTCCTGGCGACGCTCCGCGGTTACCACGATTTCCTGCAACCGTCCGACGTTCGCGTTCCCCGGTATGCCCGACGTCGTGCTTGCCGACGTGCTGGTCGCCGTCTGTTGCTCGATAGCGCCGGCCGGCGTGCCGGTCAGAGCGGCCGCTGCCATGACGGTGGCGGCGAGAATCACCGCGACTGCCCGATCGTCGCGCGTTTGCGCGGGCCACCCGCTGAGAGATTGCCGCAAGGAAAATTGACGCTGCTTCATGTGAAATCACTCCCCCAGAAGACTCGGATGACCCGCCGGATTGGCGATGCGAGCGTGATATTGACGAGCACCCTTCCGACCACCGGCTCTGTGCCGGCGCGCCCCGGTGTCAGGATGGATTGACACAGACGAAGTTGTCTTCGCTCTTCGGGTTGCCGCCCTTGTAGCGCGCGTACTTCGGGTATGGACACAGCGGGCGCGTGACCCCCGGGAACGTCGCGCCATGTGCGATGATGCGCGCTGGCGCCTGGTCGTCTTCAGTCCAGCGGACGATCGAGGTCAACGCGTCAAATTGGTCAGTCGCCGGCCCGCCGCCGCAGTGGTTCATGCCGGGAATCAAGAACAGGCGTGCCCATTTTTGGGGTCGCTGGTACTGCTGCATCAGCTGGCGGTACCAACCAATGATGGCGTTCGGCGAGAACACGGGATCACTCATGCCTTGATAGATGATCAGCTTGCCGCCCCGGGCTATGAAGCTGGAGAGAAACGTTCCGGTCGCGTCGTTGATGGCGGCAGTCTGTGCCGTCAGCTCGAGGGCGCTGTTGAAATCGAACGTCGGCGGAGTCATCGCCGGATCCGGCGGGGTCATGAAGTAGTACCGCATGGCAGCGAGCCCCAGCGTGGCGTCCGCCGCATTCGGGATGGCGGTGCGCGAAGTACCGAGCTTCCAACCCCGCCAGCCCGGAGCATCGACCCCCGCGTCGAACGGCCAGCTGGCGTATAGGGGTCGTCCCGCGGAGTCGCGCGGACCACCGAAGATCGCCTCGAGCGCCCGGACCTTAGGCCCGCTCAGGCATTGTCGGGTGGAACCCGCTTTGCAAAGCAGCACTTTCGGGTCGAATGCCTGCTGGCAAGCGGCGATGTTGTTGATCATCCCATCGCGCAAGCCATCCAGGCGGTCACAGACCTTCAGCACCTCTTCGGAGACCAGGTGAAGATCGCCTTGTGTGAGCGCCTCACTCAAGATTGGCGCGCCGTGTGCATCCCTGGGTGCGATCGCCTCCAGATGCTGGACGCTCCACATTTCCGCGACTCCCGCCCGCGCGAGGTTGAATCCCGGATCTCCAGCAATGACGCCGTTGAAGAGATCGGGGAAGCGCTCGGCCACCATCATGGCTTCTCGGCCGCCATTCGAGCATCCGGCGAAGTAGGAATCCCGGGCCGGTCTGCCGTAAAATCGTTGGACCAGCGCCTGACCTAGTTTGGCGATGGGCCCGAGTCCCGCGTAGGCATAGTCGAGCCGTGCCTGCTGATCGGCGGCAAAAGCGGCACTCGGCCCCTCATGCCCGCCGTCGCTCGAGATGACGGCAAACCGCTGCGCCAGTGCCACGGTGCTTCCAGACGGAAGAACGCCGATTGCCGGGAAAATGAACCCGTCGAGACCGGCTCCTCCCTGGAACAGGAATCGTCCGTTCCATTGCGCCGGCATGCGCAGCTCAAAGCCGAGGCCATACTTGACACCGCCGACGCCGATCCGCGGGTCCAATACGCCACGAACCAGGCAATGTGCGGGCAGGCGGACTCGCGCAAGCATCGGCATCATGCGCGTGGCATCCGCGGGTAATGGGCCGCCCTTCAGCCACCGCACCGTTGATATCGTCAGGTGGATGCGACCCGTCGCTGACAGGCGCTGGCACGCGGCCGGCGTCCCTGCCATCAAGCCCGGCGCGGCTGCCTGCGCGCAGGCAGCGTGTCCGCCGATCGCGCCGACTACCAGGGCGATGAGAAAGAGACGAGCGCCCCGCCGCCAGATCCTCACCTCACGCATCGGGCCATCGCGAAGTCTGGGGTTACCGCCGTGCCCGCCGATGAACACTGCGGCCATGACAGGCCGACGACGGGCCCAGAGCGGGAATCGATTCATACGTTTTCCCCCAAAAAACGCTGCGACGACGCGAATACAACTGGAGAGCAGCCCCCGCGCGTCCTCTTAGTTCGGTCCGCTTCGTAAAAACAAGCGGTACTCTGCCATACTGTACCGTATTGTCAAGCGCCTGGCAGCTTACGGTCGGGGCGCGGTTGAAATAAGCAGCGGTGCTTCCACCCTATGCTATTAGCCACGTGCAACGAACAGTGTCCCGGACCGAGCCTTGACAATGCCCGGATGCACTTCTGCATTTCATCCAATACGGTATAGTATTGCTCGGCCGTCAGGCTTGCGACCGTCAGGGCGACCCGGACGGAAAATTAGGTTATTTTTTTGATCGTTCGACATGAGACTCATCGATTCCGTATTCATAGTGACCGGGGGCAGCTCGGGACTCGGGGCTGCCACCGTGCAGCGCTTCCATGCATGCGGCGCGCGCGTGCTCATCTGCGATCTCGATGAGCTCAAGGGACACGCGCTCGCGGATGCGCTCGGCGAGAGAGCGCTGTTTCTGCGCACGGACGTGACGAGCGAGCAGGAAGCCATCAGGGCGGTGCAAACCGCCCAAGATCAGTTCGGGGAATTGCAGGGATTAATCAATTGCGCCGGTATCGGACCCGCGGCGCGCGTTCTTGGCAAGGGCGGGCCGCACTCATTGCAGGCGTTTACCCGTTGTCTCAGCGTGAATCTCGTGGGCACATTCAATATGATCCGGCTTGCGGCTGCAGCCATGGCAACCACATCGCCCCGGGAGAGCGGCGAGCGCGGCGTAATCATCAACACGGCATCGATCGCCGCTTACGAGGGGCAGATCGGCCAGGCGGCATACTCGGCCTCTAAAGCTGGCATCGTGGGCATGACCCTACCGATCGCGCGGGAGCTGGCGCGAAATGCGATTCGCGTCGTCACCATTGCGCCAGGATTGTTCGCCACGCCAATGATGCAATCGTTGCCGATTGAGGCGCAGGAGGCCTTGGGAAAGGCGACGCCCTTTCCGTCGCGACTCGGGCAACCGGAGGAGTATGCTGCACTCGCACAACACATCGTCGAGAACGAAATGTTGAACGGTGAAACGATTCGCCTCGATGGCGCCGTGCGACTGGCAGCGCGTTAGCCTCGTTCCGGTGAGCTCGAGCCACAACCGGCACCAATGGCATGAGCCGCGAGCTGAATGAGCTATTCGCGATTCCGACTACGGAAATGGAGCGTCGGCGTGATGGTGCCCTGATCTTGCGGTCGCGCTCCGAGCTTGGCGCGTACGTTGCAAACATGGGCATGTACCTCGAGCAGTGGGCGGGAGCGGCCCCCGATCGCCCGTTTCTTCTCGAAAGGGACAAGCACAATGCATGGCAGATCTTGACCTACGCGCAGGCGCGGCGGCGAGCCCGGCGCGTCGCGACAGCGCTGCTCGGCAAGGGACTCTCGGCCGACCGCCCGGTCATGATTTTGTCCGATAACAGCATTGAGCACGCCGTCCTCATGCTGGCGGCCATGCATGTAGGGATTCCGAGCGTATCGGTCTCGCCCGCTTATTCCCTGCTCTCCCGGGACTTCGCCAAGCTTCGCAGCATCGTCTCCCTGGTCGACCCCGGGTTGATCTACGCCGATAGCCCTGGGCGTTACCGCCTGGCCCTCGAGGCGGTGCGGGAGCTGCATTCAGCCCCTCTCGTATGCGGGCAAGGTCAGAGCGAGGCTGCTGGAGCGATCGGATTCGAGGAATTGGAGGCCGAAGAGGATGAGCGCGCGGTCGAGGAAGCGCTCGCGCGCGTGGGGCCGGACACGGTGGCGAAGCTACTATTCACTTCCGGCTCGACGGGTGAGCCCAAGGGCGTCATCAATACGCAGCGGATGCTGGTGAGCAACCAGCAGGCGAAGGCGCAATGCTGGCCCTTTCTCGAGCGAGAGGCGCCGACCTTGATCGACTGGCTACCGTGGTCACATACCTTCGGGGCCAACCACAATTTCAATCTCGTCTTGCGATTCGGCGGCACGATGTACATCGATGCTGGGCGGCCGGCACCCGGCCCATTCTCCATCTCCCTCGCCAACCTGAAGGAGATCGCGCCGACGATCTACCTCAACGTGCCCCGGGGCTACGAGATGCTGGTGTCGGCACTCAGGGCGGACGCCGAGCTCAGGAAAACCTTCTTCCGCCGCCTGAAGGTGATTTTCTACGCCGCGGCGGCGTTGCCGCAGCATCTATGGGAGGCACTGATGGAGCTGTCGGTTCGCACCACAGGGGAACAGGTGC
>Ga0335075_10005322_pt1 | contig 20004 bp, 20 predicted proteins | sample Lox_Sample_24_FD_206723 | JGI IMG/M metagenome (GOLD analysis project Ga0335075, IMG submission 206723) | Soil microbial communities from Loxahatchee National Wildlife Refuge, Florida, United States - Lox_Sample_2.4 | ecosystem: Environmental > Terrestrial > Soil > Wetlands | place: USA...
CCACTGAGGTAGACATACATGCTGTGAGTATTATTAGCATCTAAGGAGACAAATCAGAGAGCCTTCGGTACTCACAATATAATCATCTCCACCGCGTTTCCAAATGTGATGTTCATTAGTGCACCGATGGTATCGCCCATCCTCTTCGCCACACTTTCAGTAGCATGGCTAAGTAGACCAGCCAGGGGTATTATAGCAATAGCGTTCATCACAAAAATAACTGTGGGGTTGAGCTTCACAAAATTGACGATGATTCCAACTGGCACGAATACTAAAAGAATGTTAATCCAGCTGGAGAAGACTATATCCCTGCCGGTTTCGTAAAAGCGAATAGCAATATTCCTCTTGAGTGCGTGGCCATCTATGACAAGCCCCTGCCCCTCATCTTGCGGAGGAGGAGCTGGTGGCGGGCTGTCAGCGGATGTATTATCGACGACAGAGTTTGCTGTGGGATTTGACGACTGGGGGTTGAGGTTATCGCTGGCTGTGGAAGAAAATGGAGGAAGATGAGCTGTGCCATTATTGATACTCTCAGAGGTGATACTCTTCTGTAGGGTTGAGCAGGTTGAGTTGCTTAAGGGGAGAGTCGAAGGTCGTCTCGAGCCTGCGGAGAGTGGAGAGGGGCCATGCGCTTTGGTTCGAGCCCAAGAGCGAACGCGATCTAAGAATGATTGAGAGTCAGGTGAAGCTTTCTTCATCGATATTGAAGGACGGCAATAAGGTGTTGTCCTATTGAACCCTGAACAGAGTAAAGGTGAGAAAGGCTTTGAGACTGAGGGCCTACGAAAGGGCGAAAGGGGTAATGAAGGTGACGGAATTAAAAGAGAAGCCCCAGCAGTATTTGGCAGGTTTGGGGAGATACTTGTAGTCGCCTGTTATCAGATGGGATCCTTTTAGATTGCATCCCTTGCTGGCCGTAGCGACCCAATCGGGGATAAGCAGCTGCGTGGGCGTTGAGAGTGCACGTTGCCGCGATTGGGTGACATAAGCAGGGCAAACCCGAACATGGGGCACAACAAATCGTGCGCGTGCAGGAGTGACGCAAACATCTCATGTGCCAGTGTGTAAATATTCCAAAAGGGGAAAGGGGAAAGAGTACGCAACACATATCACGCGCAGATCAGATAAGTTTGGTAGGAGTAGGAGTAGGTGATGTGTAGGTCAATCTAGGACGCGTGAAAGTGGACCATCAGACCATTCATGGTGGAGTGCCATAATTTCCACCACGAAAGCAAGGAAAGAGACATCCTGGCTGTCCATGTACAGTACCATTACAGCTGCCAAGACTGTTAGTTGGTGGCTAGACTCGTCAGTGACGCGTTCCTTCCAATGACATGCCCGTTTGCGCCTCCTGCCAAGAGCGGGCCTATTATCTTGATCAAAAGCTGTGGCGTATTAAGCTACAGCATGTTCTGATTGCTGCGAGGATGCCTGATAAGGGATTTATATATCGGGACAATATCCTTCAGTCTCATAATTCCATATCCTGCACGACTTCTCAGGAGAGGTGCTGCAGAAAAGAGCGTATAGTCTTTAGCACCGGATGTCGACAAGTAGTGTGAGGCAAGCTCCGCAATGGCGCGCACCTGTGATGATTTATCATAACCACAGCACAATCACTCCATAGGCAACTGTGTTTTTGTCCTCTGCTAGACTATCTATACCAGCTGAGCAAGCATGCTCATCCGCTGTCAGTCCCGTATCTAAGCCAATGCATTCTTTGCACTCAAACCAACTAATCACCTACACTACTGTATGCACACATGATATTCCAGGAAGGAAACGTCCGTGGAGGACACAAATATTGTATTACAATGAGATAGTGTGTGTGCCCTGCTACGCTGGCTCAACTTCGCTGAAACTCCGTCCGCGCCATTGATGGAAGCATGCACACTTGGATATACGCCATGGTACAGGAGTGGAAAACCCAAAAACGCTCGGGAGCAAGTCTCGTCCCCCCTTTGCAACGTCCCAACGCGGCTATGTGATTGATTCTGGGCCCGTCTCAGCGGTCATCGCTCTCTCTCGCTTTCGCCCTCCGCCGGAAAAAGTCCATAACTTTTCGCGCAGCCCCACTGCTACCAGAATTCTGAATACCTCCACCATATCCCTGATTAGGCTCTTCGTAGGCATCCGCAAATTTACGATTGTTCTTCTGCAATACCCCTCTTCCACCTCTGCTGCCTGGCTGCCTTATGTCTGCAGGATCAAGGTCGTTGAAACCCTGAGGATAGCGGTTGGTCGTTTGAGAGGACTGGATTTGATTGTGATAGTTTAGTGAGGCATCGGATTCGTAAGGCATAGCCGTCTGTTGCAGGTTGGTATTTCGGGGTGGGTATTGTGATTTTTGGCTACCGATCTGCCCATCATAAGACTGTCCTTGCGATGCGTAGCGCTGGTGTTGGGGAGGAGTGCCTGATGGTGCTCGACGATCTTGTTGCACAGGGCTGTCGTGGCTACGTTGGTACGGGGCGGTACCGGAAGGCACATTCTCCAGTGGACCGGTAGTGTCGGATCTGCTTTGCCCGCCACGAGTCTGCGGCTCCATATAACCCCCATTATTATCTTCAGGCTCATCATAGTATTGATCATCTGGAGGTGCACCAGGAGTACCATACTCCTTCCCAATCCCGATTGCCTTCAACGAAAATGAAGCTGGCAGAAGGGAGAACCGTCTCGGTTTTTCCACCGAGGGAGCTCCACCAGAACCAGCGATACTCCCACTTCTCTTCCGACCAAAACCGAATGATATAGAGCGACGGGAGGAATCGATAGACTGTCTTGAACTATCGGCGCCTACGCCTGTGTTCATGCTAACAGGAGGGTATGACTTCTTTGGTTTCTCTTGTGATCTGCTTCCAAAGAAGGAACCGCTACGTCCAAAAAGCTTCTCGCCAATGCCGCTAACAGTATTTGACCTCTTGTGGCCTTTTGGCTCCAGGGTCTCAGAACCATCCGGGAAACCTGCAACTCTCGCAAACTTAGGAGGAACCTGGCTAATACTTGGGCGTCCGTAATCCATGTCCGGTTGATCTTGAAGTAAGGGACCTGATATGACATACTTCTTTCCATTCTTTGGCTGAGACATATGGCCATGTGCATTGGTCCCAGCCACAGTAGGTGCAACAGGTTGTCCACGAGTAGTGAGTCCCATGGACCCCATTCCGCTCGCGGTTGAAGTCATAGAACCACCGGTATTTGGTCTTGCAATCGAGGTTCCAGCGGCCGGTGCCATATATGCGTTATCAGACACGGAGCGCGGAGGTTCCCTTCCAGGTCTTGTAGGCGGGGCCATCCCTTGCTGCGCTTGTGAGCTTGCGGCCTTTCTGCCCTGATATTGTGCTGCTGTAGGCGGATCTTGTGGCAGAGGCTTCTCAGTCGAGATGGCCCTCCTGTTGCCCTGCTGGACGACCTCAACTGGTCCTTGACTCCCTGCCCTTGCCCGGGTTCGCGATCCAGAAGGTGCAGTAGATGGTGCGTCCTCTCCGCGGACAGTCTGCGAACGTGGTGCCACGTATTCCACTTGCACTGTACGACGCTTATTATCCTTCTGGGGCTTCGGGTGAAGTTCTTCCGCATCTTGATCGATAGTGCCATGTTTCCGACCAAGGTCACCAATAGCTGTTGGTTGCATCTTTTGTGTCTTGCTTGGCTCCCGTACCGAGGCGCTGCGTGCAAGCAGGGGAACTTCTGCATTATCCTCATCTGTGACTGTGGTATTGGCTATATCTCCTGTGGTCGTGGTACTACTAGTTATAAATCCAACAACATCCGCGTACTCACTCAGCCAGCTGTGTCTGGCGACCTCAAACAAATCAGCCCGTTTCCGCGGATCGGGCACTAGTATTCTCCGGAGAAGGTCGCGAGCGTGGGGAGTTACATATTCAGGGAATGTCAGAGGCGTAGACACTATGTACTTGTAGAGAAGGTTAATATTATCGCCTTCAGGGTTCGCAGGGTCGTCGTCAAAGGGCAGATACCCCGCAAGCATGGCGTACTAAAGTTCAGTTATTAGCCATTTGTAAAACTCCAAGTCAACTTCATGCGACGAACCAAAATGACACCGCAACTCCAGACATCCACTTTACGACCAGTGTATAAGGAGTCGCTAACAACGAGTTCCGGAGCCGCATAGCAAGGACTTCCGCAGCTAGTTTGCATCAGATCGCCCCTTCGAAACCCATCTGGTAGAATCTTGTCAAGCTCCATCCGTTTCACAAAATCGCGGCTTGACAATCCGTACTCGATCTCTTCACCCAACTCGTCGTTTGGATTAAACGTATTGGCGAATCCAAAATCGGTTATGATAATGTTTCTGTTGCGGTCCAAAAGCAAATTCTCAAGCTTGAGGTCTCGGTGAACGATGCCCTTTTTATGTAAATAGCCTACGCCTGATATTAATTGAGCAAACAGTTTTCTTGCAGCGTTATCCTTCAAATATCGGTGATTGAGAATATAGTCAAATAGTTCTCCGCCCGATGCGTACTCAAGAATTATGCCAATGTGCTTTTCAGTCTCGACCATTTCGTGCAGGCGAACGATATTCGGATGCGAGATCTCTCGAAGGATAGCAATCTCACGGTAGATTTTGGCAAGGCGTGTTGGATTTGTACCCACACTATCTCGGCGAATGAGTTTGATAGCCACCTTCTCTATTATCAGCAGCGGTTTCAGAGGCCATACACTCATACATGCTTACCTGCACGCCTCCTTCTTGCTTCCAACCCATCTTAACTTTCCCAAATTCACCCTCTCCCAACGTATTGCCTAAGTAGTACTCTCCAAATCTTGTGCTCTTCTCCCTCTTAGAAGAAGTTGTATTCTCATGTCTGCTACGGCTGCCTCCTCGACCTGCGTCATCAACGCCCTCACTACCTACCACATTCAGGCCAGAGCTCGGTTTATCATCTGACGTGGCCGAAGGAACCTGTGCTTCTGCCATCCGTTCGCGCTCGCGCTCTCGCTCCAGATCCACCTCAGGTTTACTAACAACAAGTCGGTTGAGGATTTCGCTACCCTCTCTCGAAAGACCATTTGGTGTGACAGTTGGTGCACTAGTCTTAGCTTGTGATCTGCCCTGAGTAGTTTCTGCGGATCTTGGTTCCCGGCTGCTGTTCGCTCTTTGGGGTTGAGCTGCATGTGGGGACTGTTGCTCTCTCCGCCTCGACCGTGAGGCCTCTCTTGCAGCTGCGGCGGCGGCATCATCATTAAGTATCTCCCTTTCATTGCCATTGACTTGACGCCTCCTTCCAGAGTCTACACGATCTTGTGGGCCATCGCCAGTGGTTGCGTTACGTGCTTGCTCATTTCGCCTTGAGCGGTCGGCCGCTGATGCTGCGGCAACCGCTGCGCCGGAACGTTGATTTGAAGATGTTCGCGGTGGAGCGACTGGCGGCACGCCACGCTGATACTCTATAGATGCTGTCGCCGGATTAATGGAGGGCGAGCTATTCACTGCCGCCGTTTGTGAGGCCTGCGCTGATGAATTTGGATGTCTGGATGACTTGGGAACAGATGGTGGCGCGCTGCCTGTTGGGGAGTAATATTGAGGTTGCTGCTGAGAATTTGGGGATGCGCCATTGCCGCCGCTCGGTCTACGAGACGGTCTCCGGGTTGTTGATGATGGTGACGCGTTTGATGGTTGCTGATTGTAATAAGGATCTTTTGGTTGGGAGGGCTGAGATGCGTATTGTCGATTTGCAGGAGATGTTGTTGGTGATAGGGCCGGAACGGTTGCTTGATGCGGTGTTGCTTGGATAGCGGCGGAAGACATCTTCCTCGACGCGTGAGGAGAGGTGGACTGCCTCCTGCTTGATCTTGATGCCCCGTAGGAAAAAGATCAAGATAGGTTGACAATTGCTTGTGATAGCGAAATGTCGCCTCTGTCACCAATGAGGTTTGCTAGCTATCATGTTGCAGCGAGTAGATCGAGAACTATCGCCAGAAGCTAGGGATGAGCTCTGGATGAAGCTGCGATGGTTGGTGATCCCTGGCAGCATCGATTGACAACGCAGCAACGGCGAGGTCGAGTCAGAAACGGTGTGAAGTTGAGCTTCTCGAAGGCTTGTGCTTGAGCCAGTAGGAGCGTTGGTCGAAGTAATTTCCCTTTTCGCGATCTAAGCGACTGTTTTAGAATTAAAGGGGTGAGCGAGTTTCCTGGCACTGCACCTTCGCAACGAGCTGAATCAAGAATCAAAAGGCAACAGGGTCTTTAGAAGTGGATGATTTGTGGGCAGTCTATTTGAGATGGGATTCGTTAAAGGCGATCGTTTGGTGAATATCTCAATTGCATTTTAGGGCGCGTTACAGGTCATCCTCTCGTGTCACGCGAATTCCTGGAAATTATCGAGACTCAGCCGACGAGGATTGAACCATGCTATATATTGATAAGGGCGTCATGTCTGGCTACCTAGGCTACGGAGCTGTTTCATTTCGTGGCATTGAAACAGGAAACAAATCAAAAGCTTACTGCACTGTACCATAATATCAGACGTATTTGCGCAAATCATTGCCTAAACATTGTTTACACGGCATTGACGTGGCAGCCGCCAGGCCTCGTCTATGTCAACTGTGGTATGGATGCTTGCGCATTGTTGATCGCCCATGATCCTTGAATGTGAGTGGTTCTCGATTTTCAAGCGCCCGTTGCGACAAGCAGATGGAGCGCGAACAACCACGTGCAGCCACTGTCGTTTTTTGTGTGTGCTTGTAGATCGTTGGAAGTAAAGAAGTGAAAAAAAAAAAAAGAAGAACTAGGCCCAGTCACTTGCATTGATTTCGGAGATGAGGCGCTCTCTCTCATGCAAGTGTTCAAGATCCAATCCCATCACACCCCGTTACAACATCGAACATCCCTGAAACAGGTTCCCTCCAAAGCCCTGCAAGGCTGATTATCCGCTGCAATAACGAAGATGGTGATGCGCTATTTTAAGAACCCATCAATTTGTGATGTACAGTACGTAAAGGAACAGTTCAGCCACACATTGCGGGAACGTCTCGCGGCAATGATTTCTCACTTAAGGGTTGTACTCAATCAACTGTTGATGGCAGCTCTCCGGGAGGCTAACATCTGTACTGTAGATCCATTGACTAGTTAACATAGAATACCTTAAGCCTTTCCCAAGACAACAGGATCTCAGCTCAAAGTCCAGGTGCTTTTTGAGATATTTTCGCTCTAGTTCCCGTCTGAGCCAAGGGCTATTCATCCCATGTTGTCGTAAAGATTTTGTCTCTTTCACATGGCACCGATTCGCCATGAAAAGGATTTCACTTTAAGGCTCTAATCGTTTGCCTCCTACAGTACGTGAATGTCCAGCATTAGCCTGAGAAGGCTCCGTGATGAATCCATCGTCTGTCTTCAAGTCCGAGCACGTTGATTCAACCATTACACGGACATAAAGACTTCATCGTAGAGACAGAATCAGGAAGAAGGGATCAAGAGCGATCATTTTATCATCTCAATAAGTAGCGTGTTGGCTGAAATTTAAAGCACAGCAAATATCCACAAGGCCTACTCTATCTTGGATGAGCAGCTCGCCATTTCCAAGCTGAAATGTTTTCTGCTCCTGTATCCCCGGCAAGCCTAGACCACAGATCTGAATCGTAATAAGAAACAAAGCGTATTACGTATTGAGATGCTATAAACACATCACCTTTTGATTCATTCTCAATCACTATGACTAAGTGCCTGGTGAGGTGCTAGTCATCCACACGGCCTACAAGATACAAAATATTCTCCTTTATGGCAGGAGTCACTACTCCTTGTCCAGTATATGTGTACGAGACGACATCGCGTCATGCCCAAGGATTGGGGCATTGGCAGATCAATAGAATCACCCTTCCTAACATAGGTGATGTAACGCGCACTCTACATCTGAGCTCGAATCAGTCCACAGGCAACATATTACAGAATCAAATACCGAGCAGGAGAGAAAAATTCATGGATTGCATCACCATTATTCGCCGGCCGGCAGTCTTGGAGTATTTTGCAGCCGGGATATGATCATGTAAAGAGCTAGGTGGCTTTGATTTCGTAGGCATCTTGAAAGGTCTTACAGACGAATCACTTTTGGGTCGTTCTGGAGGATTCTGTGTTCCGAGATCCTCAGCTTTTCCACCCACGATTTGACAGAAAACGTGGCCCTGGCTTTGCTCCAGCCTTAGATAATGGCACACTAGCTCTCATCTCGTCAAGATTGAAACGTCTTTGGATCAAGAATGGTCTTCTTTCCTTTGCTCTGGGGCAGGACTCTTGCCCGAACTATAATTTCCTTACTTACCACGCGTTCAGCTGGGTTATCGGACTTCTCAAAGGGCCATCCCTGCTCAGACGGTTCAAATTTTCAAGAGCCTTCAGCTTGGTCTGGTTTTCGAAGCTGCTCAGCCTTGGCATAAACATCAGTCACGGCAGCAATTCCCAGATACGCCGGGCCTCATGCTTGTAGTGGGTCATGGGAGGAATCGGACGAGATTTTCGCCGAAATAGCTGACATGATGCGTTGATGAGGAGGCGATGGCCTCCTTAATACAACACCGCCGAGTTTGGCCAGCTCACTGCGATTAACTCCATCTAATAATATGTCCCGGGATACCTCTGCGATAGACCGGCGCTCCTGTACATGCTCGGCTTCTGGGCGATTTGTAGGTGGTGAGATAGTAATTCTTTCCATTCGGGTTGCGGCCACCTAAAGAGAGTATAGAGTGTCCTCTTGGGAGGTTCTGCGAGAAATGGACCATGTGCTCCGTTGGTGATTCAGTTTGGAATGTTGTTCGAAGGCCATGGTCCCGATAGTATTTGCGGACAGCAGCCAGTGATGGACTGGTAGGACTTGTAGCCGAAACCGACGGCACGGGTGATGCAGAAGCTCCGTGTCCTTTAAAGGAGCCTGCTTATGCGACAACCTGCACTCACATGAGTTGTTGCCAATGGTCGAAGATCCGTGTGGTGAGGCCATTTGTAATCTTGAGCTTTCTTAAGGTCCGTTGTCATTTTTAGGCAATGTTGACAGGAGACTGAGCTGGATTAGCAGCAATATCATAAAAAAGCCGCAGGTACTGGAGTTCGGGAAAATATTAACAATTAACAAGCGTCCAACAGAGACCACAAGAACAGGATAATTTTTGAAATGTTTGACCAAAGGGACAGATGAAGAAATGTGACGATGAGAATGATATTCCCGTCAGCTGTTAAACGTGGACCAGGAGAAGATCCGGTGACGAGAAGAATTTATCAATATAATCTAGAATAAGTTGGATGGGGATAAATGTGGAATCACGAACCCCGTGTAAGGCCAGATACTACTTCTCCAATAATGAATAAGATTTTTGAGATTCAGGCACATATAATGTGCTTTGGCTGTGTTAGACAAAGAAATGAAGAACTCCAGAATGTTCGCACCCAGAACCCATTAACGCCTCTAAGGATAAAGGAAAGCGTCTTAGCATTGGCACAGAACGAGATTATTTCGATAGAGACCTTAAGAAAATTCAGCACGAGCAAAAGTAGGACAATCTTTGGTCAGTAAGAGCTTGACTCCCTGGCGGCTGACCAGCAGCAGATCGGCTTGGTCTATTATCTTCTATTTGAATTTAGAAAAATGATTTGAATTAAATGAATTGTAGTACATAAATTATGATAAGTGGAGATGGTTTTGGTCAGAAAGTAGGTTGTTGCCGCGCCTCAAACATAAGTTAAGGGTCTTTACAGCAGGCAAGCAATGTAAGGTAGAAGCACTGGGAGTAAACGAATGACTTATGTTTGGGACATAGTCCGAATGAATGTACCATTGATTTGGAGGTCGGCTCAGGTGATTCAAAAGGAGAGGCCAAGATTTGGTGGTTCAATCGCTATGACCTCTGATTCGCTTGCAAAAATGTGTACTTGTGCCTGAGTTGCGCCTGCGGCTGCAATTTCCACCTGCAAACCTTTGACAGCTTTTTGAAGATGTATGACCCTTCGAGTTTTGCAGAAGGAGTTCCATGGTTTCCATGACTTCTAAACGCCCCCGTTTCTTTCTTCTAAGTTAGCAAGCCCCCAAAATGGCAGAATCGTATAAAAGTCTCAAGGAGGACTTTGTGTCCAATTTGACAGGTGGTAAGATCTCGGAGATCAATTATGTTACAGCTGTGGCTCCTGTAAGTCTGTTAACCTTTCCCATAGACTCTGCTGATATCTTTCTGTAGTCAGCACTCATCCTCTGGTCTGTTCTACAGTCAAGGCAGTCATTCTTTACACGGCAAACCGCATTGGTACTTACTGTCGATTTTTTACTCAATGTCGGAGCTATACTCCTCGCAATAACGCTCTACTCGTCGAATCCCATACTACTGAATATCCTGTTGCTGGTGCCGGCAATAGTAGTTTATGCCCTGCCCCCTCTAAAATCAAGGACAAAGAAGACGAAGCCACCAATTCCGAATGCGGCTGCAAAGTCTGTGGACAAGCTGGACGACTTGCCAATGAAGCCGTTCCTCACCATGTACAGAGGGAGCATGATGGTCATTACGTGTATCGCCATACTCGCTGTGGATTTCAAGATCTTTCCTCGACGCTTTGCAAAAGTTGAGAATTGGGGAACATCTATAATGGATGTCGGCGTTGGGTCTTTTGTGTTTTCTGCTGGCCTTGTTGCCGCGAGACCAGTCCTGAAGGAGCAGTCTGCTGGAAAAGGGAAGAAATTGAGTACCCGTATATACACCTCACTACGGCATTCCTTACCACTTTTCATATTGGGATTCATAAGGCTGTATAGCGTTAAAGGTCTCGATTACGCAGAACATGTTACTGAGTATGGAGTTCACTGGAATTTCTTCTTCACCCTTGCATTACTACCACCCTATGTCGCGTTATTTCAGTCTGCGTTACAATTCGTACCATCCTTTGCGGCTTTGGCAATCTTACTCGGTACATTTTATCAAATTGCACTTGAGGCCACCAGCTTGAAGGCTTATATCCTGACAGCACCGCGGACTGATCTTCTGTCAAAAAATCGAGAAGGGATATTCAGCTTCTTTGGATATCTTGCAATATTTCTTGCTGGTCAAGCCACGGGTATGTTTGTAATCCCAGGGCAATCGACGTCAAATGGTCGGTTAGGGGGCCTTGCTCAAAGAAAATATCTATTGGTGACACTGGTGACCTGGTCCGTTGTATGGTCCCTTCTCTATCTATTGGCAACAGATTATACCATTGGATTTGGTCTTGCCGTTTCACGACGCCTTGCAAATTTACCTTATTTTCTATGGATTGCGGCGTTCAACTGCTTTCAGATCACGGCCTTTTGTTCTATTGAGACTGTCTTCTTTCCTGAATTCTATCGGGCTACAGACGAGAAGGAGCGGAAAAATAGCTACAAATCAGCGACAAGCAAGGTTCTGGCAGCATTTAACCGGAATGGCCTAGCCATCTTCCTGATTGCAAACCTCTTCACGGGACTCGTCAACCTGACTGTCCCAACACTTCATATTGGCAATGCTCAAGCAATGGGCATTCTTGTGATCTATGGAGCGATACTGGCGGGGATTGCACTAGCATTGGATATGTATGACATAAGCATAAAGCTGTGAAAATGCACCTGACATGCTGCCAGAGGCACTCATGCTCGTGGCACGTGAGTGCGGCTCTGCAATCGGTCACACTCGATCCACTGCCACGTGTCTGCGGAAATATATGGGCGGTTACACAACATACTGTATGCGATCCGACCATATCTTACGTACATATAAAGTGCCGGAACTGTAAGCCGGTGAACCACGGAGCTCCCTTCTGCAATATGGCAAATTTCTGGCAGAAATGGTGTTAGGATTGTTTTGTTCTAAAAATGCAACCTCAATAAGATAACGAGCTCCTTTCATAGCTTGCATTTCTGTGCCGGATGAGCAGTTGCCGGAGTTGAGCGGATAAGCAGCTCCTTCGATCAGCCTAGGGCACAGGAGAGAAGCATGTCGGCCCAAGGCTTAGAAATTAGCTATGTCCCGCAGAAAGACGGTGTAATGTCTCCAGGCAACGCAAAGCGTTTCGTACATGGAAAAAGCAATTTCATTTCGGCTGGATGGGACGGATTTTCTCTCACCGCAAGTCCCTCGTTTTCAAGTTTGCAAGGAGTTTGAAGCAATAAAATTCTAACTGCCTGGAAAAAATATATGTTACATGGAGGAGAAACAGTTTAGCCGCCACACAACCTGGTATAGAGACCCCGGGCAGTGCGTCTCCGGATCACTTTCCGGCCTTCCTGAAGCAGGGTTTTGCATGTTTAACAAGGCAATGCATTGCATTGCAGAACAAGGCAGAGGAGATTTATGTATCTAGGGCTCGGTCACTTAACGGCCAGATCTGCCAAGCTACGTAAAATTGTACATATTTGTCTATTTCAATATGCAGTAAACGGAAAAGGCGCTTTGTGTGTGTGTGTCAAATTAGTCTGCACAACGTCCATGATCGATCGGCGATGTAGAATAGTTCAACGGAACGGAACGGAACATCCCCCCTGAATTGGGGCTGGCTCCAGCGCCCACTGGACCGTAAGCCTTAGGCGGATACTTCCGTGCTCTTTGCGCAACTTTCTCTCCCCACACCCCCATGGTGTATATACACAAACTCTCATGCTATTTGGCTGTACCTCCCGTACCTCCCGTACCTCTCGTACCGTACCTCGTGAATCTTGACTTACGTCTGTCTATCAGTACATCCAAGCAAGTTATGATACAACAAAATACCTCATAGTGCAGTATTACATCCTGGAAGCTGCCGCCGCTATCGGATCGAGCCTCTCAACTTGGGCCATAAATATGGAAAGTGGTGTCATCAACATACCGCCATCCTTGCCGGCCTAAATGCACCCAAAGGATGTACTGTACATGGTTGCCATACCTACATTACATACATACATACATTCCTATACGACTAGGCAGTAGTATACCATGCAAGATAACGCACCGTCACCAATTCTATGCGCCCCAGACTTGTGCCCAATCTGGCATGTCACACTGCCCTTCTAGCGGCACAGTTTGGCGACCGCCGGCCTCCAGACATACACCGATACCCCCATCTGCCATCCCGCACGTCGCAGCGCAAAGGCCACATCGCTCTTCTGCAGGGACTACTGGTGGGATCGGGATTCACAGCAAGCAAAAAATGACCACAATAGTACTCGGCTATAATCCCGGATCTGTAAGTGTTTGCAGCTTAGACGACAACATGTCTACTGCACAGTACCATAACAATTTTCTAATTCGACAAAGAGAACAACAAAAAATGGCCAGATAATAGCAAGCAAGCCCAAAGCCCGCAGAATCAACGACATGCAGAAGCACCAAATTCTAGATGTCTGTCCTTGTCGATCCCGGCCGCTATCCACCTCTACATACAAAAGTATTTACAAATTGCTGCAGTAGGGCAATAGGGCAACTAGATCGCACAATGTCGTTAATGATTCTGAGATTGCCAAGGCGACCGCGCTAAAGCGTCCTCTTCTAGAGGTAGGAGCGGGATTTTTGTGCTATGCGCTGTAGGTATGTAGTGGTGTGCTTTGTCTTGAAACAGGTCGCACATGTTAAAACGCCCCTTGCGAGCGATGCATGCACGCCATGTGAGACCGCTGCCAGCCACCATCTGCAGGTTGTTCGTCAAGGCTAGGACGTGCATATTCTTGTCGTGCATATGCCCGCAAGGACCTGAACTTTGGGGAGATTGCCACGGGGGGGGTGGGGCGTAAAAGTGGTGTGACTTTATTACCCTTTTTGTGCAGCTGAAAAAATTTCAAAAGCTTGACCGACTGATGCTAACGATGCTGTTGACTCTGTCCATTGGAAGACCACTTTTCAGGTATTCTAGGGACAGACCGTCTTTTCAAAGATCAATCAATCGGGAGGATTTTTTGCATTGCCCTTTCTATTACGATTTCTCTATGTACATGAGGCGATTGGGGGCATTCTCTTCGGAGCAACGTCCGAAAGAAGCTTTTGAGAGAAACCAATGGCCTTGTAGAAAACCTCTATCCCCTGAACGGCCTGAGAAAATCTTTTCATGAGCCGCCGGAAATTAAGGATTAAGAAAGGAAATTTTAAAAGAGGGAAAAGGTAAGACAAAGAACTTTTTCGTCCGACAACCGCGGCACGCTAAGCCAGAAATGCAAAACCCAACCAGGATGAAGAGACGCCGAGGAGCCAAGATGCCCCGATGAATGATGCCGCCGTGCAGAATCAAGACACAGAAGCCGAAGGGTTCTGTGCAACCTCCGTGACCAATGAGGAACGCCTTCCATGCATGTGCTCTAAGCAAAGCTTTCAAATCATTTTCTCAGAGCCCGAATCGACAATCTCCCATTCAATTTCTTCCTTTTTCATCATCATACGCTTTTCGTCCCTATACCGCACCAGACCTTCCGTATGCGCCGCTGGATTGATCATGACTTCAGCGGGGAGTACTATTGGCGTCATACGTTCGCTGTCGTTGATATCTCCGTCAGGACGGCTACCCCAAGATGTCTAGAAGATAACTCAGTTAGAAGGGTCAGAAGTGCTGGCAGATGAGATGCAACTTACCACATTCCAAGTAAACAGTGCAATTACTTTTATGATGCCGTGTGCGAAGCCGAAAAAGACAGACACCGGTAGAAACACGATGTCCCAGGGGTTTCGGCGGAATAAACCAATCCGTTTGACGACCTTAGTGAACAGATACCAGACGGTGATGATGATCCAGCCTAAGCTGCGGGAGTCCGGATTCCATGGCTTGGATGCAAAGTGGTATGCAATAAAGAAGAATGGATCCGTTACAAGCCCAAGAGAGAGGAATGTAGCTGTGTAAATGGCGTATACCGACCACGGCTGTTGACTAAAATATTATGTAAGATAATAGCGTAATAGATAGGGGGACAAAAAGGTAAGCTTACAACCAGACATGTCCTTCTGAAACAAGACTCGTGTAATTGCTTCTCCAATTGCTTCTAGCCCATCTCAAACATTGTCGAAGAAACTTTGGATTATTCTCGAGAGTTGTTGTCAGCATACACTCATCATTGTACTGGATCCATGTTGACCAGCCGCGCTTAACCAGCCATCTTGTCACAAAATTATCGTCGTCTGCATTGAGATGATAGCTGCCCCAGAGTTCATTGCAAAAGCCATGCAGGAAGTCCGCCTGGTTCAAGATATTGGTTCGGAAGGCACACGTGCGTCCGGACATACAAGAAGTGCCGCCATCTATAAAGTGTGTAGCAGAAATTTCGAAATTGCGACGCTCGAGGTAGTCCGCACCTAACCAATTCCAGCAACGAGCTGAGATTGAACCGCTGGTGAGCCGTTTAACCTGTTGACATACTCCAACAGCACCTATATGAGGTTTCTCGAAGGCAGCCAGTAACCAAGGAAGAATGGTTTTCGGCCACGTGACATCGTCGTCTGCGAGGATTGTGATCGCGGATCTCACCCGTGGGATGGCTTCGCAGAGTTGAAGTCGCTTGTTTGCAATGCGTGAATGGTAGACCTTGATTCTCAGGTCTTTCAAAGATTCAGCAAACTTTGAAAGTCTTTCATACTTATCAACAGTGGTAACTAGGATGAGTTCGATAGGATCACATGCCAATAGGCTGCGTAGTGGATCATGGAGTTCTTCAACGTTGCTCTCGATTGTGGGAATAATGACAGTAACATCATAGTTTGTCAGGCTGGGATGTTTGGGCTTGGGAATTGACTTGTATAGCCAGTGGGCCAAAGTGTTGACTATCAGCCGGAGGTAACGATGGAGACTACAGAAAGTGGTCAGGATAGACTGGTTTGGAAAGAAAATTGTTTCTAGCAAATGATTTCAGAGCTGCAGTTGCAGATCTTAGTATGGATTAGTGATCTTGTATGGACTTACCAGAAGATGTAAAACACCCACTCCCACGCAGTGAGACTCCCTAGAACTTCCATTTTGCGTCGATGAGAGAGACGAGAATTGTCTGTGTTACAGGAGATGACGTGGATAGTATCCTATCTGAAAGAACAAAGGAACGCCGGACACAACGGGGATGCCTCAGCGAGAATTGCTACCGCGATTCAAGGTGAAGCCAGGATCGGTGGAGAGTCCCAGATTTCGTCAAAAAATCTGAGAATTTGTGGGGTTTGACGCTGCGAGGCTAGTGATATTTGACGTGACGAATATCGGACTTTGAGGAATTGAGAGGTACGTATATTTGCAAGGAAAATTCAATTCGAAGTTTGAGGAGGCGTATGCAAACAAAATGCTTTCCTTGGGCATTAATATTGCTTCAGTTTTATGGTATGATCGATAATGGGATGACTCTTCGTGAGAGCAGGGTGTAACGCTGATCATGAATCTCAAGGGAGGGCGTAGCTTTCGAGAAGAATAACGGAACACGATTTCGAGGCTGTGGAAGACTTCAAGCCGGATAAGTGACAAGGAAGTTCAGCAAGATCCGGCAATGCTTCTTGTACTTTGCAGACTCTGTGTGACAGTACAAAACCAGGGCTCGTGAAAGCCAGCAACGAACGCCGTGCCGAAGAATTGTCGAGTGCGATCAAGTGTATTAGAACTTGCAAGGATGACGATGATTTTAGCACTTATAACGAAAGGTTAAAGAGATCGTAGCTCATCAAAAGACCGTTACTTCTTGTCCTCGAGATCCCACATATAAATATACAGTACCAGATACTCAAGCACATGTAAGGAGAGGGATAGCAGCAAGCCTACAGTCGTTGATCCACGAGGGAAACTCGAGGACTATATAGCCCAGAAATAAATCAAAGGAAGAAAGTATGCGAGTTGTCATTTTCAGGTAAGTAGTATCCATAGCCAGACTTAGTAGATAAGTCAGGGATCGAGATGGAAACCGAATGGAGATGTCCTAGAAGAGATTGAGGTAGAATTACGCTTATGACGCCACGGATCTGGCCAATCCACAGAGAATGCCCGAGACTCAGTTGCTCATGAAAGAGGAAAGAGTATGGGCGTCTGCAAGATGACAGATTTGGCCGGTTTTATAGCGCCGAGTAGGGCATGGTAGGGGATGTGGAGGGTTCAATGGGGTGCGTAACAGGCAAATCGCAGGCCGCTCGCTCTGGATTCCCTAGGTATACCGCTTCGATTTTCCTGCAGAGGGCGCTCCTGGCTGCCAAATCAGACGCACAAAGGCCGAAAACAAGGATTGGGCCATCGGAGCTTCAGATAGCTACGGAGTACATATCGAACACAAGCAGGGGGGCCCTTTCTGTCAGTTTTAATCGGAGGTGCATGCTGTGCTCTCTTATACAGTAGTGCAACGGCGGCTGCAAAAGCGAACAGAACGAGCTTTGAGGGTGTGGGCATAGAAGGGAAGGGACCAAGACATGACGGGGGTCTAGGCCAAACAGGGGGTGGCACTCGAGGGTTCGTTCAAGCGACAGGGATGGCATCGTCTTAAGTTGAGCTCCCTAAAACTCTGAATTCTACCTCCCCATGGCCTTCCCATAATCCATGCCTGCCACGCCCTTGAGCTTATCCTATGCCCACCTATCCCATGACCCCGCTGCCGGGTATTCCACCACGTCGAATGGTGAAGACCGCAGGCCCGAGGCACTATTCTTGTCAACGTTGTTTGCGTCGTGTTCCATTCACCAATCGAGATTTAGGATTATCCGGCACCGACCTTCTGAGCCGCTGGTCATATGAAATTACATCCTATTAACATTCCATTTTGTGTCTCCGGCTCGTGATGTATGGATGTACCTCTGTCTGGTTGGAGATTCGCACTACCGCGCAACTGTGGAGAAGGGAAAGGATCATCCCGACCTCTAATCTAGAATAGCTTAGAGCAACCGCCCATAGACTACGATTGCGCCTTTCGCGGGTTCTACCTCTGGGGTGTAATCGTTCGTATCAGGAGCCATGGCAGAACGCACACCTTGGGAGGAAGCGGCTGTCGAAGAAGCAATATTTAGTTATGTAGCTACGGAGTATGTATGCTCGATCACTAACCACCGACGCAATTTCAACTCCCGTGTCCCGTGCGGTCTACCGCTGAAGTATCGAGAAACGGACGGACTCGAACGTCATACGAAGAACATCATCCGATTCGGCCTGCTGGATTGAAATAAAAATTGGGAAGTAGCTTACGTATGAACCGTGGTACCTTACCTTCTAGTATGAATTTGAATAATTTATTGGGAGAACCCGGTGGGCCAGCCATGGATAAGGAAGTTTGTAATTTTCTTAGTAACCAAAAGATGAATATGCATGATCCTTTGAATGCGGCAAGTCGAGAACGTAATTCTCGCACCGGCTATTCTCTCAGCACCATTTATGTATGACATCCGGGCGAAGCGGCCTTTGGACGTTGGCAACCGGCGCATCGAGCGCAGCGAGCGATGAGACAAAAAAGTCCGGAACAATTCTCTAATTTCGTCGAGTGACGAGATTATTGTACGGAGCTATCTCCTTATAGATTAGAGGACTAACGTACGATTTAATGCTTGACTGTCCCTAGTTCGGGAATAGTGGGTAGTGATCAACGGCTGCGCGATGGCCGATCGACACTTGTCTGCAGCTGCAAGCCTTCAGATGGAACGTGCGTCATGAGAGTTGGAATTACCCTCGTAGGGTAACTGATAATTTCTGATAGCAAGAGTGTGTGTACAGTACAATAGTGAGCTCTCATTTCCCCGATGCCCGCCGAATGGCACACATGGAGAACGATCTTTGCTTGGCAGCATTAGCACCATTGACAGACGCCCCAAATTTGGAGATTCGCTCGACTAAGACCGCTTGGGTGACCGTGGGTGCTTGAATTAGCATGGGAGAAGCTCGTACCAGCTTTTAAAAAGGTAGCGTGCCATTGTACATCTTGAAAAATCAATTACCATTGCACTCTTCCTACAAGTAATCCGTTAGTGTCGTGAGTGATTTTACGAATCGGCTGCGTCACACCTGCTGTCTTAAACGCTTCTCGTAACGATGTCGGCCTTTCATTCGCCCGCGCGCCCGCGCTGCTCGTCGACTCCCACGAAGCGCCAAGCCCAGATCATCCCCCGCCTATTCCGTGAACATCTTGAGGCTGAGTGCAATCCATCAACCCGCCACATTCCTACGCGGCCAAGACAAGTCATCGACGTCGTCGTCGCCGCCGTCTTTGAACAGATATCACTATTCTGTTATTCATCCTGCAGTGCAGTGATGCCATCCACACGGTAAATCGGTGTCGACTGATAAGGGGCGGAGGTGCGGATCTACTGCCTACAAAATGGCGAGCTACTCCGGTCCATCATCATCGTCGAAGCCGAAGTCGTCAAAGCTTAAGCCTGTTCTGAGGAAGTTCACTCAGAGTGAGAAGAACTCCCTCGACCTCAATCGACCGGCTATAGAGCAAGGTCTTGGTATATACGCATCGGATTATGGGACTGGTTCCCGCTCGGTACACGATGTCACTTTCCAGTCACCCAGGCGAGGTTACCATAATCGCTCCACAAGTGGAACCTCTCAGTTCTCCACGGCTACAGCTGGTAGTGGTCATAGAGCAGGCTCATTCGTGCATCCGTTCCAACAAACGCCTCGACCTTACACACCTCCGCTAGCCCCTTCTTACACCGGTTCGTTAATGGGTAGTGAGTACTCGAGAGACAGCCCAGCCTTCGCTGAAGACGAGGATCAAACTCGATATTACCCACCAATGCGCAATGCCTCCAGTCTTTCCAACAACTCAACATCTTTGAACGCAAGTACTACTCAGCCAAGCCTTCGTATTCAGACCAAGCCAACTTCATCTTCTCGACTTGTACATGGCACTTCGCAGACAAATGTCCATTCTTCACTGACCGACCTGTCATCTGATCTCATAAGTCCAGTTGACACAATGTCACCAGCTTCGGCTATTCGGTCTTCAATGGACAAGGGCTATCGCATGCGTAGCAATAGTCAGGCTGATACTCGATCGCGTGCAGAGTCAATTCGTGAGGCAAGGCGCAAGTTCGAGGAGAAGGAGCTAGCTAAGGAGCAAAAGGCTCACTTGGCAGAGGTCAAGGCGATCGAGA
>Ga0335075_10005323_pt1 | contig 20001 bp, 20 predicted proteins | sample Lox_Sample_24_FD_206723 | JGI IMG/M metagenome (GOLD analysis project Ga0335075, IMG submission 206723) | Soil microbial communities from Loxahatchee National Wildlife Refuge, Florida, United States - Lox_Sample_2.4 | ecosystem: Environmental > Terrestrial > Soil > Wetlands | place: USA...
CCTCCGGCCCCGGCACCCACGGACGCATAGCGGACGACGGAAGCCCGAAAACACATCTCAAAGCGCATATGCGCTGGTCAGCGGGAGGTGGCTCGGGCGAAGCGAGCGTGCTGTAAAACCGTCGGCTCAGCCTACGTTGGTTCGAACCCAACACCTGCCACCACCTGCAAAAACGCCCCGCTAGCTGCGAATTCTCGTGCTGGCGGGGCGTTTTTCTGTGGGCCAGTTGTGGGCCAGCTTGTGTCGCTGTGGACCGTCATGTTGCGCTGTCCACGGACGCATAGCGGACGGGAATCGGGGCCAGGGAGCGGTGTGGGTAGCCGCTTGACGAGGGTTCCGGTGCCCGTTCCGGGGGCTGCCTGGCCTTGACGTTTACCGTCGAGTCGGGCGTCCATCACGGTGTGCCGACCCCGGCCCGCGTGGTTTCCCGGGAAGGAGGGCAGCGGGGAAGGCGGGTGCGCTGATGGCTGGGCGGGCGGTCCGGGAGACGGTGACGCTTGCGGGGCGGGCGGAGCGGGCGCGGGCCGCGCGCTCGTTCGTCGGTGAGGTACTGGGGTCGGGGCACCCGTGCAGAGACGCGGCTATCTTGCTGGTCAGCGAGGTCTTCAGCAACAGTGTCCGGTACTCCGGCTCGGGCGCTGAGGGGGAGACGGTGACGGTCGCGGTCAGGGCCGGGGAAGGTATCGTCCGGGTCGAGGTCACCGACCGCGCCGGGCCGGGGACGCCGGAGCTGCATCCTGCTGACCGCGACGCGGAAGGCGGCCGGGGGCTTCAGCTTGTCGCGGCCCTCGCGGCGCGGTGGGGGTCGCGGCGGCGCGGCGGGCAACTTGTGACATGGTTCGAGCTGTCCTACCCCTGCTGATGTCTCCGCCTGACGACTGGCCGTACATATACCTGGCATAGACCTCAGACGGGCGAGGGGACCGGCGCACGTCCGCTGAGGCGCAGGTCGCCGACATCGGCTGCCGGGCCAGGTATATCGCAGGTACACCGCCGGTACGTGTGAGGACCACACTATCGGTATGGTGATGGGCCGCCCGGCCCCGGCCGTCTCGCCCGGCTAACCAGCACCCTGGAGGTACCCGTGCCCGACCGCCCTGGACAGGTCCGCACCCCGGATGGCGTGCTCGTCAGGCCGATGCGGGCCGCCGACGCCGGCCAGGTGCTGGCGATCTACCAGGCCGGGCTGGACACCGGGCAGGCCAGCTTCGAGACGACGGCCCCGGACTGGGCGGCGTTCGACGCCGCGAAGCTCCCCGCGCACCGCCACGTCGCGGCCGACGCGGCCACCGGGCGGGTGCTCGGCTGGGTCGCCGCCTCGGCGGTATCGGGCCGGTGCGTGTACGCGGGAGTCATCGAGCACAGCGTCTACGTCGACCCGGCCCGCCACCGCGCCGGGATCGGCGCGGTGCTGCTGGCCGCGCTGATCGGGTCGGCGGAGGCGGCCGGGGTCTGGACGATCCAGAGCGGCGTGTTCCCGGAGAACGCCGCCAGCTTGCGGCTGCACGAGCGGGCCGGGTTCCGCGTGGTCGGCACCCGCGAGCGGATCGGCTGCCACTACGGCCGGTGGCGCGACACGGTGCTCATCGAGCGGCGCAGCAAGGTCGCCGGGGTCAGCTGATCCCCAGTTCCTCGAGCAGCGCGTGGACCCGGGCGGCGATGTCGTCGCGGATCGGGCGGACCTGCTCGACGCTCAGCCCGGCCGGGTCGGGCAGGTCCCAGGTCAGGTAGCGCTTGCCGGGGAACACCGGGCAGGCGTCCCCGCAGCCCATCGAGATCACGATGTCCGCGGCCTCGGCCTGCCCGGCCGCCAGCGGCTTGGGTACCTCCCGCGAGATGTCCACCCCGATCTCGGCCATCGCCGCCGCAACCGCCGGGTTCACCTGGCTGGCCGGCTCCGACCCGGCCGAGGTGACCCGCACCGCGTCGCCGCCCTCACGGGCCAGCAGCGCCGCCGCCATCTGCGACCGGCCCGCGTTGTGGGTGCACATGAACAGCACCTCGGGAACGTCCCCCATCCCTACCGCCTCCTGGTCAGTTCCCGGCGGGCGGGACCGCCCCGGCCGCCGCTGTCTCCCTGGCGTCCGCCGCGGGCTCGGCGCGCTCCGCTGGCCGGGCCGCCGGGTAGAAGGCCAGCACGAGCACCAGGCCCAGCGCCCCGCCGGCTGCCTGCGCCGCGATGAACCCCGGCACCGAGCCAGGTGCGATGCCGGCGAAGGTGCCGCTGAACGCCCGGCCGATGGTGACCGCCGGGTTAGCGAACGAGGTGGACGACGTGGCCCAGTACGCCGCGCCGATCCACCCCGCCACCGCGACCGGGGCGAGCGCGCCCCGGGCCGAGCGGGCCAGCGCGAAGACCACCAGGACCAGGCCCGCCGTCGCGACCAGCTCGCCGATCCACAGGTGCGGGGCCGAGCGGGCCGTCCGCGACACCGAGACGGCGGGAAGGGCGAACATCAGGTTCGCCAGCACCGCCCCGCCGATCGCCCCGGTAATCTGCGCCACCACATAAGCGATGGCCTCCCGGCCGGGCAGCCCAGTTCCCGACCGGCGGCCGAGCGCCCAGTCCGCGGCCGAGACCACCGGGTTGAGGTGGGCGCCCGACACCGGGGCGAGCACCGCGATGATCACCGCCAGGCCCGCGACCGTGGCCAGGGTGTTCTCCAGCAATTCCAGCCCCGGCTGGCCCGGCGACAGGCGCGCGGCCATGATCCCAGAGCCGACCACGACCGCCACCAGCAGCCCGGTGCCGGTGAACTCGGCCAGCAGCCGCCGCGCCAAGCCGGGCATTGTCACCGGGCCGCCAGGGCGGCGGGCTGCTGGACCAGCACGGCCGACATCCGGGTCATCACCTGCGGGTTGACCCGGTAGTAGACCCAGGTGCCGCGCCGCTCGGAGCTGATCAGCCCGGCCTCGCGCAGGATCTTCAGGTGGTAGCTGACCGACGGCGGGGTCATGTCGAACGCGTCGAGCAGGTCGCACACGCACGACTCGCCGCCCTCGTGGCAGGCGATCAGCGACAGCAGCCGCAGCCGCACCGGGTCCGCGACCGCCTTGAACAGCAGCGCCAGCTCCTGCGCCCCGGCCTCGGGCAGCGGCTCGCACGCCAGCGGCGCGCAGCACTCCGCCCCGTCAGCGGCCTCGGGCGGGCAGTCCCCGCCTCCGGGCGAGCATTGATTAGACACATCTTTAATTTGACACATCTTCCGGCAGGAGCGCAAACTGCTGGCGGAAGCTGATTAAAAAAGTCTCTAAGCAAGGCCGGTCAGCCGGCCGCACCGACTGTGGAGGAACCTGCCATGTCCCGCGTCCAGCTCGCGCTCCGCGTCGCCGACCTCGAAGGCTCGATCGCCTTCTACAGCAAGCTGTTCGGCGCCGAGCCCGCCAAGCGCCGCCCCGGCTACGCCAACTTCGCCATCGCCGAGCCGCCGCTCAAGCTCGTCCTCATCGAGGGCACCGCGGGCGAGCCGACCCGCATGGACCACCTCGGCGTCGAAGTCGAGACGGCCGACGAGGTCACCGCCGCGACCAGCCGCCTCGTCGCGGCCGGGCTGGCCACCGCCACCGAGGAAGACACCGCCTGCTGCTACGCCGTCCAGGACAAGGTCTGGGTCACCGGCCCCGGCGCCGAGCCCTGGGAGGTCTACGTCGTCAAGGGCGACGCCGGCACCCTCGACAAGGCCCCCACCTCCGTCTGCTGCGCCCCCGCCGACGGCCAGACGCTCCTCGCCGACGTCCAGCAGCCTTCCTGCTGCTAATCCCGGCTAACTGCTTGTGCCCGCCTGGGACACAGGCGCGGCCTGGTGTCCCGGACTGGCCCTGATTGTCATCTTTCCCCGGGCGGGGGGCGGCGTCATGCTGGCAGCGGCCATGTCAGGTGACGGAAGGACACGATGGAGCCCGGTTTCGCCGCTGCGGAGATCGACACGAGCAAGCCGCACCCGGCTCGGATGTATAACGCTTACCTTGGCGGGAACGACAATTACCCCGCTGACCGCGCGGCGGTCCGGCAGATCGTGCGCGACTTCCCGGAGGTGCCCGCGATTGCGAAGGCCAACCGGGCCTTTCTCCAGCGGGCGGTGCAGTTCCTGGCCGCCGAGGCGGGGATACGGCAGTTCATCGACATCGGCACCGGCATCCCGTCCGCGGGGAACGTGCACGAGGTCGCCGGACGGGCCGCGCCTGACACCCGGGTCGTCTACGTAGACAACGACCCGATCGTCCACGTCCACGCGAACGCGCTGCTGACCGGCAGCGGTACCACGGGCATCGTGCTGGCCGACCTGCGCGACCCCGCCGCGATCCTGGCCCACCCCGCGCTGCGTGAGCTGATCGACTTCACCCGGCCGGTCGCGCTGCTGCTCGTGGCAATCCTCCATTTCATCAAGGACGAGGAGGACCCGGCCAGGATCGTGGCCACGCTGCGGGACTCGCTCCCGGTCGGCAGCTACCTGGTCTTGTCGCACGGGACGCTGGACTTCCACCCGCCCCGCGACGCGGACCAGGCTGCTGCCGGGTACAAGAACGCGACCGCCCCGCTGGTGCTGCGCGGCCATGAGCAGGTGTCCTCGTTCTTCGACGGGTTCGAACTGCTGGAACCGGGGCTGGTCCAGGCCCCGCTGTGGCGCCCGGAGGGCAAGCGGCCTCGCCCCAGGGACCTGGAGAAGATCGGCATCTACGGTGGCGTCGGGCGTAAGGTCCCTGCCAGCTTCTGACTGCGCCCTCCTAGCCCGGCACGCTTTGCGTCCTGATCACGGCTGCTGGTACTGCCAGGCTGCTAGCTGCTACCCGGGGCGGCCACCTGAGCCGGCTAGCGGCTTTTGCTGCCGGGGCTGGCGCTCGTCATGCTTCCCGGGCTTTTTCGAGGAGGGGCCGGTTCCAGCGCGCGGAGTGGTCGCCAGCCTGGAGGGTGGCGATCCGCATGGCGAGTTCCCGGCGGGCGAACGGCTGGGTGGGGGCGTTGCGGAGGTAGGTGCCCAGCCCGCTGACCTCCCGGACCGCTATCAGGGTCGCCAGGCCGGGCCAGTCGCGGGGGTCCCACCCGTAGGCGGCTCCGAATCTCTCGAGGTCTTCTCGCGGGGGGTAGCCGAGCCGCTGGCTGGCGTAGAAGACCTGGGCGAGGTCCCACTCGCGCGGCCCGACGGCGACATGGTCCCAATCGCCGAGCACGACCGTTCCGTCCTGCGCCCGGATGAGGTTGCCGGGGTGGGCGTCTCCGTGGATCAGGCCGGGCGGGTGCGGGAAGCTCAGCTCATCCCACCTGCTGCGCAGGGTCTGCACCTGGTCTGCCAGCCAGTCGCGTTGCTCGCGGGCCATGGCATCCGCGGGCGCTGACTCCAAGGCGGCCGTGACGCCGGCGAGCGGGTCCGTGAACGCCTCCGGCGGGGAGGGCGGGAGCGGGCGGGAGTGCAGGTCCCGCAGCAGGCGGCCCAGGTCGGCGGCAGACGCGGGTGCGTCGGCTGCCTCGGGGATGTACTGCCAGACCGAGGCGACCTTGCCGCCGATCGCGAAGGGCTGCCCCCGGACGGTCGCGGGCATCGTGCACGGGAACCCGCCCTCAGCCAGCCATGCGGTGACCTTCAGCGACTCGGTGATGCGGGCGAGTGCCGCCTGGCTGCCCGAGATCCGTATGACCAGGCCCGCTGCGGGGAGCCCGTAGACCGCGTTGCCGTGCAGGTGCAGGAGCTGCGCCCCGGATGCCGGGATGCCGATCCGGCGGCAGACGTCGGCCAGCACGGCGTCGAACTCACGGCGGAACCGATTGTCTTCCATGATCAGGATTGCCCGGAAGGTGTCATGCCGTACGGGTACCCGGGGAGGCCAGGCTGATGCCCCTGGGGGCGGGACTGGTCGTCAGGACAGGGAGTGCAGCCCCGTGGTGATCGCCGCCCGGCCGAAGTCCTCGATCTGGTCGCCGAGGTCGCGGGCCTGCTGCGAGTCCCGGAAAACTGGCGCGGCAAGCTCCCGGCGGACGAGCCCGAGGCGGGCGGTCAGCGTGGCCAGCCGCTGGCCGGCCGGGAGGGCCAGGACCGGTGCCAGTGCCGCCGCTCCGGCGTCCAGCGCCCCGGACCGCAGCCGGATCATCGCCAGGTCGGTGCGGGCCAGCGCCTGCCCGGCGACCCCGTGGTGCTCGCCGGGGCGCGGCCCTTCGTCGTAGAGGAGGATGGCGCGTTCCAGTTCCCCGGCTGCCTCGCGCCCGTGGCTGGCCTCGGCGAGCGCGCTGCCGGCCATGGAGTAGGTGGCGGCCTGCGACAGGGCGAACTCCTCGCCGCCGATCTCGGCCAGGTCGTCGCGGTTGCGGTCCTCCCAGGCGGCGTGCGCGAGCCCGACCGCTTCGCGGGCTGCGTCGGGTTCGCCGAGCCTGGCCAGGGCGCGGGCCTGCTCAAGGTGCAGGTTGGCGCCGACCAGGCCCTGAGAGGCGTACCGCAGGCCGTCGGCTGCCAGGTCGCGGCTGTCGGCGTACCGGCCGCGCCAGTACATGACGTAGGAGAGCCTCGCGCGCACCATGCCGCGCAGCGCGTTGTGGTCGATCACGTTGGCGTAGGCCCAGCCGGTCCGGAGCAGTTCCTCGGCGGCGTCGGGGTAGCCGAGGCGGTTGGCGGTCAGGCCCATCAGCTCGTGCAGGCAGCCGAGCAGAAAGTACAGCTCGGCCTCGTCCCGGGGCCGCGCCCGCCGGTCCAGCAGCCGGTAGATGCGGTCGCGGACCCGGCGCATGTCCAGGAACGCGGGCAGCGGCGCGCCGGTATCGCACAGGCCCGACAGCCGGGCCAGGTCAGCCCGGAGCTGCTCCAGCGTGGCCTCGCCGACGCCATGGTGCTCGTGCTCCGCCGCGTGGTCGCTTCCCTCGTGCGCCGCCATCATGACCTCATGCTCAACCGCGAAATCCCGCAAAACGGGCTCTTGCCTTCCACGGTAGGCGACGCCCGCCGGCACCGGCAGGGACGGGCCGGCGGTCGCGGCGATGACGGCCGGGTGCTGGACCGGAACCGGGACGGCAGTGCCGGCCTCGGCGGACAGGATCGGCTCCGCGGCCTCAGCTGGTTCCTTGGTGCTGAGGCCGAACTGGCTGGGATGGATGCCGAAGGCGCGGCAGTAGTGCAGCTTGTGACGCTCGGAGATGCCGCCCTCGCGCTCCCAGCGGTGGATGTTATGCAGTATGCCGCTCAGCTCGGGGATGGCAGTGTCACCGGCCTCGCGCCCTGCCTGGACGAGGCGGCGGGCCATCTCGGCCTTCGGCCAGCCCCGGTCCTCGCGCTGCTGGCGCAGCCACCCGGCCGTTTCGCTGTCCATCACGCCTCTATTCTCTCCCGGTCTCAGGGGTCGCGCCGGGTTTACGCCCCGGACATTCCCGGACACGCTCGTGTCCGGGAATGTCCGGGTTCTTCATGTCAGGCGAGGAGGTCGTCGGCCAGGCCGGCCTTGGCCCCGGTGACGAAGGCGCGGATCTCGCCAGGCTCCAGGACCAGCGCGGGGCCGTCGGCGTCGGTGGACTGGCGCAGGGCGACCCGTCCGCCGGGGAGCTTCTTCGCTTCGAGGCAGTCACCGCCGTTCGGGCTGCTCCAGGGCTTGACCCAGCCGTCGGTGCCGAGATCGCGGGCGGGCATGCCGTTACGGGTTTCCATATCTCATATCTCCTTGCGGATCTTTCGGAGGATTCCCGCCGTTTCCTTGGCGGGGGCGGCCTGGGCGCTGATGCGGTCCAGGGCCTGGGCGTAAAGCGCGGTCTCGTCGGGCTTGTCGATGTAGAAGGCGCTGGTCAGAGACTCGCCGTAGACGATGTCGGGCTGCTCGTGGCCGTCGAAGTCGAACCGGAAGACCCGGAACGGCCCGTACACTGCCGGGTGCAGCCCGGCGGCCAGCGGCAGCACCTGGAGGGTGACGTTTGGCCGGGCGGCGGCCTCGATCAGCTTGTCGACCTGTTCCCGCATGACCTCGGGTCCGGTGGTCGCGACGGGGCGGGTGAGCACGGTCTCGTCGATGACCAGCCACAGCCGGGGCGGGTCGGGCCTGGTGAGGATCTGCTGGCGGGCCAGCCGCAGGTCCACGCGCCGCGCGACCTCGTCCTCGCCCGCGTCGGGGAAGCCGGTCTGCACGTTGGCGCGGGCGTAGCCGGGCGCCTGCAGGAGCCCGGGCACCGAGTGCGGGTCAAAGCCGCGGATCAGCGAGGCGGCCTCTTCCAGGCCGATCAGGGTGCGGAACCACGATGGCAGGACGTCGTCGTAGCTGTGCCACCAGCCGGGCTTGGAGGCGTCCCGGGCCAGGGCCAGGAACGCGTCGACCTCGCGGACGTCGGTGATGCCGTAGGCCATCAGCAGCGACTTGACGTTCAGCGGCTTGAGGGCGCCCTCGGCGCGCTCCATCCGCCGCACCGTGGCCGAGGAGGTGTAGATCACCGCCGCCGCGTCGTCAAAGCTCATCCCGGCCTTCTCGCGCAGCGCCTGGAGCTGGCGGCCCAGGATCATCCGCAGCACGGTCGGGCCGCCGGGCCGGGTCTCGTTCATGCTCGTCCTGCCTCCCGCTGTGACGTCCGCGCACAGCGTGCCACGGACCCGACTTTACCGCAATACCGTCCAGGTCACTCTGTCACTGACTGGCCTGTTTCAGCCCTGCTCCGTCACTGTCATTTTGCAAATGACACGGAGCATTGTTATGGAACCCGGCCGGTGAGCGGCCCGCAACCAAGCGTCATGCTCTCGGCGGGCCGCACACCAGGCCGGGCGGCGTCCCTGGTTCCGTGAGCCGGCACTCCCCGGGCGGCTCACGGAACCAGGGACGCCTCTCGCGCCTGACGAGCAAGGACATGAGAGCTACGCGGAAGGGAGTCCTCACGGTGAGCCAGGCCATCCGAGGGGCCACGGCGCAGACGCCGGCTGCGGTCAGGCGCAAGGGGTTCAAGGCCGAGATGGACGGGCTGCGGGAGCGGATGCGCGCGCTGGGGTTCGGCTTTGACGAGGCCGCCGCCGAGGTGTCGCGCCGCTATCAGGTGCGCCCGCGTCAGGCGTACCGGCTGGCCCGGGGGTGGACGCAGGACCAGGCGGCGGCGCGGTTCAACGAGCTTGCGGCGGGCGCGGGGACCGACCCCGGCGGCCGGGCGAGCATGACCGGCCCGCACTTGTGCGAGGTCGAGCAGTGGCCCAACAGCGAGCGCAGGCCGTCGGTGTACGTGCTGTGCCTGCTGGCCCGGGTGTATGAGACCGACGTGCTGTGCCTGCTGGACCTGGCTGACCACGAGAGCCTGCCGCAGCAGGACCGGCTGGTGCTGATGCGCCGCCTGCCCGCGCCGTCCCGGCTGGGTGACGTGCTGGAGGCGGGCGGGGAACTGGCCGCGCTCGCGGATGCGGCTGCCCCGGGCGGCGGCCCTGAGCCGGGCGGGGCTGCCCCGGTCGCCGGAGGCATGTCGCTGACGCTGCCCTACGTCCCGGCCCGCCTGGTGATCGAGGTGTCCGGCCCGGCCGGGGCGGCCGGCCTGGCGGAGGGCGGCGCCGCCGCTGGGGCAGCACCTGGCCGGCTCGCGCTGGTCCGGGGCGGCACGCGGCAGGCGGGCGGAAGTGAAGCCGGATGAGCGGGGCCGGGATGGCGAGCCGGGTCTGCGAGTCCTGCCGCAAGACTCCCCTGTCGGGCTACAACCCGGACGATTTCTGCACCCCGTGCCGGCGGGCGCTGTTCGACCGGGAGCACCTCGCCGACCCGGGCGCGGGCGATGACCTGGCCACGTGGGTGTGGGAGACCGGGCCGATGCGCGAGGCGCTGGCCCGGCTGGACTTCCAGGCCGTGCTGGTCATCTACCGGGCGGCGGCCGGGGTGACGCGGCGGGAGCTGGGGGACCGGGCGGGGCTGTCGGAAAGCGTGATCTGGTACTGGGAGGCCGGGCGGCGGCAGGGCATCTACGACATCCGCCAGCTCCTGCAACTGACCGACGCGCTGAAGGCGCCGCGCCTGGCCCTGCTCCCGGTGATCCTCGGCCAGCCCCGCGCCCTCATCGACCTGCTGCCCGCCCCCGCGGCGCTCCCGGCAGGAGGAGCCGCCCATGGCTGACCAGCGGGCGGCGGTGCTTCCCGGCGCGGCGACGGGCGCGGCGGCGCGGGTGCTGGCCGCCCGGCTGGAAGCGCACGGCTACCAGGTGAGCTTCCCGCCGGGCCGTGACCCGGCCGTGTTCAAGGTGACCGGGCTGCCCGGCCGCCCTGACGTGGAGGTCAGCGCCGAGAACGACGGCTCGGCCGCCTGCCACTACACCGGCTGCACCCTGGCGCAGGCCGCCAGGGTCATCGCCCGCCTGCCGGCCCCCGGCCGCTCCCAGGTCGCGGTCGTCGGCGAGACGGCGATCGCGGCCTGGGGCGGTATCGAAGTCGAGTGGCACTACCAGCCCCCGGAGGAGCAGCCCGGCGACCCTGACCAGATGACGGCGGCGCTGCTCGCCCACCTGGCCGTCCTCGGCGGCAATCACGACAGGAAGGACGACCCGACGTGAACACCACCTGCCTTGCCGGGCGCACCGTCCCGGGCGAGCTGCTGCGCCTGGTTGCCGACGGCCTGGCCGGAGCCGGCCTCGACGTCCGCCCGCCCGCCGACGCGGACGGCTGCCGCCTGGACATCGCCTGGCCGGGGGCGCGGTGCACGCTCGCGGTCGGCGAGGGCGGCAGCGCCGAGTGGGCGTACTGGCCCTGGTCCGTCGGCGACGCCGACCCCGGCCTGACCGCGGACCTGGCCACCGTCCTGCTGACCGGCCGCAGCGGACCGCAGCCGCGCCTGGGCTCGGGGCGCCAGCGGGAGAACGTCACGTTCAAGGGGATCGTCGGCCTGGAGCTGAAGGCCCGGGGCCTGGACGTGGAGCTGGCGGTCTACTGCGACGAGACCGCCTTCGACGTCTTCGCCGAGATCATCGCGACGGTTCCCGGGTCAGGCGGTCTCGGCGGGCAGGTCTGCGTGGCCGATGACGGCGGCCTGACCTGGACGCGCGACTACCTGGCCGAGGCCGCCGACCCGGCCGGCATCGCCGGCCTGGTGGTGGAGGCGGTCACGCGGGCGATGGCGCTCCTGCGCCCGGCCGGGGCGGGACGGACAGGCGATGGCTGAGCCGCTGACGGGAGCGCCCCGAGGCAGGGCGCCCCACCACGGGCCGGTCAGCCGGGACTGCCCGGTGGAGTGCCTGCTGACGGTGCTGTCGGGCAACAGCTTCAACCCGCTGACCCGCGCTGACGGCGCGCCGTTCGCCGAGCCCCGCACCGTCGGCGACGTAGTGGACCTCTATACGCGGAGCCAGCTCCGCAAGATCCGCGGCCTCGGACCCCGCCGGGTCTCGGAGATCGAGGCTGCCCTGGTCCTGGCCGGGCTTAACCTCGCCGACCACCAGAAGCGGCCCCGGGCCGGGCGGACCGCCGCGCGGCCCGGGGCGCCATCGGCAGCGCACCCCCGGGAGGACCCGTGCCCGCAACAACCGCAACCGTGACCGGCCCCCCGCGCCCCTGCCACGGGCCGCCCGGCCAGGCGCCGGCCCGGCGATCCTGCCAGGGTCCTGCCGCCCAGGTGCCGTCCCAGCCGCCTCGCGCCGTCCTGGACCTGGGCGCGGTCCTGACCGCGCCGCGCTGCGCCCGCGCCTGGACCCGCGAGATCCTGTGGGAGTGGGGCGCGGCCGAGCTGGCCGAGGCCGCCGAGCTCCTCGTCAGCGAGCTGGTGACCAATTCGGTGAACGCCTGCGCCGGCCTGGACCTTGCCGCTATCAGGCTGGTCCTCACCCTCGACAAGGGCGAGCTGGCCATTCTCGTCCGTGACAGCCACCCCGGCGTCCCGCTGGCCGTGCAGCCAGTCGCAGACGACGAAAGCGGGCGCGGCCTGCTGATCGTCGAGCACCTCAGCGACCGGTGCGGCTGGTACCCGCTCAATGACCCGGAGCACGCCAAGGTCACCTGGGCGGTCCTCACGGCAGCCGGCCAGGCCGCGAGTCGGCTGCCCGCGCCGGCGCTCCCGGCCAGGCGCCGCCCGGCGCCCGCCCCGGCCCGAGCGGCGAGAGCGCCCAGGCCCGTCGACCCGGTCATCCTGGCCAGGGTCAAGTCGGCGCTGGAACGCCTCTAGCTGCGGCGCTCGCCGGCAATACGCAACCGGACACCAGAATGCGCGCCTTGCGCAAGGGAGACCCGCGATGTTCGACAGCCTCGGCGATGAGAAGCTGCGTGTGCGTTTTCCCGAGAAAATTATTCACTTTTAGTATGAATCCCAGCCAAGCACGTCGCTGCGTCCTGTATGCCCGTCTCAGCGTTACCAAGGAAGAGTCTGTCTCGATCTCACGGCAGCTCCAGTCCTGCCGGAGGTACGCCGAGGCGCGTGGATGGAAGATCGTCGGCGAGTTCATCGATGACGGCGTCTCTGCAACCGCCAGCCGCCCGGAGGACCGCAAGGGCTGGGCTTCGCTGCTTGCCGCTCGCGACTTCGATGCCGTCGTGATCTGGAAAGTGGACCGGCTCGCCCGGCGTGTCCTGGACTTTCTCCACGCCGACGAGACCCTGCAGAAGCGCGGCGCGGGACTTGTCGCCGTTGAGGACCCGATTGACATGACCAGTCCTCAGGGCCGTGCGTTCGCGGTCATGCTCGCGGTGTTCGGCGAGATGGAGGCCGAGGCCACCCGGGCGCGCGTTCGGGCGGCACGAGCGCAGTTGCTCAAGGACGGCCGCTGGCCAGGCGGAGGCATCCCGTATGGCTACCATTCGATCGCGAACCCGGATGGCCCTGGCCGGGTGCTGGTCCAGGACCCCGAGCGCGCCCCGTGGCTTTCCGAGGCAGTCAGGATGGCGCTGCGCGGGGACACTGTCAATGCAATTGCGAGATGGCTCACCGACAGCGGGGCGCCTCTTCCCCGTCGTCAGGCCGCACGACAGACAGCGAGCGGCGCTTGGAACAGGCAGACGGTCGACGGCCTGCTGCGGAACCCCGTCCTGGCAGGGATGACGCCTCGCAATCCGGGCCGTGCGAAGAGCGCCAAGCGTGCAGATCCTTTCGCGGTGCTCCTCGGCGAGCATGGCCGTCCGGTCGTCAACGAGTCACTCGCCGTGATCACTGCCGAGGAGTTCACGGCGCTTCAGGGCATGCTCAACACGCGCACCAGCCCGCAATCCCGCAAGCGATGCGACCGGCAATCAACGAGCCCTTTCCTGTCGCGTGTCGCACTCTGCGATGAGTGCGATGTCTACATGTGCCGCGGGACGAACCAGAAGCGCCCCGTCCTCTACTGCCCGGCGTGCAGGCAGACGATGGGGCGCACGGCGCTGGACCCGTACCTGGCGCAGCGCCTTCTCACCGAGCGGGGAAAGGAACTGCTCGGCGATGCGACCGACGTGACTGTGGAGGAAAGTTGGGCTGCTGCCGGCCGTGATGAAATGGCCCAGCGGGCAGTTCTCCTGACGCAACTGGAAAACCTCCGCATCCGCCGCGGCGTCGTCGGGCGCTACTTCGACGACGAGCGGGTCTTGCTGCGGTGGCGCGCATGAGCCTGAAGAAGGAGCGTCAGGCGAGTTCCGCCGCGGCATTTCCCGGTCTTAAACGTCAGTGGCGCGGGACTCCAACGTCGGTGATCTGCGGCAGACTTGGCCGTGTGACGGACAGAACTGCAGCGGCGCCCTCGGAGATAACCGGGTATGTGCTGAGCCACGAGGCAGATGGCACCTCGTTCACCGTTCGCGAGAACCTCGTGGACATTCTGGAGCGGGAGCTGCTGGGGCCGATCAACGGGCCGGAGGAAGTGCTGCCGTTCAGCCCGCGCCAGCGGTATCTGGTTGGCCTCATCGCCCCGGTCAAGTTGACGAGCACGTCTGCATCGGAACTCGATCAGGATGACGCTGACGTTCTGACCGAGGTGCGGCTCGACGATGACGGGGTGACCGCGGGGCGAGGGGTCTCGACGGTTGCGGCCGACGAGGGCGACGCGGACGCGGAGGACGATGACGCGGAGGATCGGACGCCGAAGCAGGGACTGATGATCCCGGCCTCGATGGGGCTGCGGTTCCAGGTGCCGGTCGACCTAGTGTCGTTCACGGTGACGGCGTCGTGGGGAACTTACGAGACGATCGAGACCGGTGAGGTTTCGAAGGCGGGGCGCCCAATCCGGAAGTACCAGCGCACGCCCGTCGAGGAGGCGCGCACAATCGCTCTGGCCGACCTGATACCAGGCCATACAGCGACGGTCGTGCTCCGTGATGCGATCTGCCTGCGGATCGACAGGTACGACGACCCCGAATACGGGCGCGTGCTTGTGGAGATCGCGTTGTGCAATGATCGGGAGACGCCGCTGCCGATCCCGTCGAGCATGTGGATGTTCCAGACCAAGCTCCTGGTCGATGCGGGTGGCGCCGAGGTGTTCCTGCCCGTGCGGGATGTGTTGGAGCAGGCGTGGCCGGAGCACGACGGCGAGGTGCGCCGCCTCGACCTTCAGTACAAGGACCGCCTGGAGTTCGCGATTGGGCGGACCTGCTCGGCGGACTGGCTGGCCCGCGAGGGCGCGCGGCGTGCCGCCTCCGTTTCGACGGCCTGGCTGCCGACGGCGGCGACGCCGCAAACGAGGGCCAGCGAGGTCGAAGGTGCGACTCTGTCGATGAATTCGCTCTCGGCGATCACCCCCGACGAGCTGCGGTCGGGGCTGGCCCCTTTGGTCTCCGGGTACGGTGCCTGGCTTGATCGGCAGGAGGCGGCGGCCAGCGAGTTGCCCGCCCACCTGCACGAGACCGCTGAGTTCGCGCTCTGGGAGGCTCGGCAAGCGCATCAGCGTCTCGTTGCCGGGCTGGAGTTTATCGCCTCGGACCCGACGGCTTTGCAGTGCTTCCGGTTCATGAATCGAGTTATGCGCGACCAGCGCATCGCCTCGCAGGTGGCCGAGGCGCGCAAGTCCGAGTCGGCGCTGTCGATTGCGCTGGCACGGCAGGATCTCGAAGCGGCCGAGGTGAATGGTAAGCAGGTGGCGTCGTGGCGCCCATTCCAGCTCGCGTTCATCCTCATGCAGCTTGGAGCGCTTACCGATCCTGCGGCACCGTTCCGCAGCGCTGAGCAGCAGGCTCGGGTCGAGCTGTTGTTCTTCCCGACCGGTGGCGGCAAGACCGAGGCGTACCTGGGCCTCGCGGCCTATACCTTCGCGATCCGGCGACGGCAGGCGGTGGTGGAGTCTGCCGACGGCCCGTTGAATGGTAGTGACGGCGTCTCCGTGCTGATGCGATATACCCTACGGCTGCTCACCGCCCAACAGTTCCAGCGTGCAACGGCGCTGGTGTGCGCGGCGGAGCTGGCGCGCCGCGAGGATGAGGCGACGTGGGGCGCGGAGCCGTTCCGCATCGGGTTGTGGGTCGGTACGGATGTCAGCCCCAAGCGATTCGAAGAGGCCGACGAACAGCTCAAGAAGGTTCACGACGGTGCCTCTCATCGCCTGACCGTGCTCCAGATACAGCGTTGCCCGTGGTGCGGCACCGAGATCACCCCAGGAAACGTGAAAGGCGACCCGACCGCGCGGCGGGTGTTCGTGCACTGCGGCGACGAACTGGGCCGCTGCCCGTTCTCGAAGGGGGGCGGAGTTCCCGAGGGCCTTCCTGTGCTGACCGTTGACGAGGAGATCTACCGGCTCACCCCGGCCTTCGTGATCGCTACTGTCGACAAGTTCGCCCGGCTGGCCCGCGAGGGCGAGGCGGCATCGTTGTTCGGTTTCGTCAGCAGGCGGTGCGGACGGCACGGGTATGTGCATCCCGACTACTCCGCCTGTACGGTCAGCTCCCACCCGGCGAACGGCCGCCATCCTGCGGCGACCGTGGTATCCGTTGGCCGGATGCGTCCGCCGGATCTGATCATCCAGGACGAGCTGCACCTGATCACAGGTGCGCTCGGCACCGCGGTCGGGCTTTTCGAGGTCGCAGTCGAGACACTGTGCTCGTGGGAGACGCCTGGCGGCAAGCCTGTCAAGCCGCTGATCGTCGCCTCCACTGCCACCGTGCGGAATGCCGGCGAGCAGGTGCGCGCACTGTACGGGCGGAAGGTGGAGATCTTCCCGCCTCAGGTGCTCGACGTCGCTGACACGTTCTTCTCCCGCGAGGTGCCCGTCTCGGACAAGAACCCCGGGCGTCGGTACATCGGGGTGAGCGCGCAGGGTGTGCGGCTGTCGAGCGCTGAGATTCGTCTCGCTGAGGTGCTGCTCCTCGCTGGTCAGCTGCTCTTCGACCGGACGGGCATCGAGGCAGACCCGTACATGACGCTGGTCGGCTACTTCAACGCCACGCGTGAGCTGGCGGGCATGCGCCGGTACGTGGACGATGACGTAAGCACCCGCGTCGGCAACCCGCGCCAGGATTCCGGATTCCCGCGCAGATACGGCACAGCATTCGGCAACTTGAACGTCGCCGAGCTGACCTCACGCATCTCCGGCGCCGACATCGGAAAGACCCTGGACCGGCTCGGGCTCGAGTTCGACCCGTCTTACGACACGACCGATGCATTTCGCGCGCGAATCGCACTCCGAAAGGAGGACAAGACCGCACCGAAGCGGGGCGGCGAGGCACCGTTCGACATCGTCCTGGCAACGTCGATGCTCCAGGTAGGCGTGGACGTGCAGCGGCTCGGCCTGATGCTTGTTGTCGGGCAGCCGAAGAACACCGCGGAGTACATCCAGGCATCCTCGCGCGTCGGCCGCGACGCCGCCCGCCCCGGGCTCGTCGTGACGCTGGGCAACTGGGCCCGCCCTCGCGACCTAGCGCATTTCGAGCAGTTCCGGCACTACCACGACACCTTCTACAGGCAGGTCGAGGCACTGTCGGTCACCCCGTTCTCGCCGACATCCCTGGAGCGCGGAATCGACGGGTTGATCGTCAGCGCAGCCCGTGTCGCCCAGGCCGTGACCGCTGATGGACTGTCACCGGAGCGACAGGCAGGCCGGATCGGGACGCAGTACAACGCCGTTGCCACGATCATCGACAGGCTCAAGGCCCGCATCCTCGCCGCATCGCAGGACGAGAACCTAGCAAAGAGGGCGAGCGATCTGCTCACCAACCGCATCGACCGCTGGGCGAGCCGGGCCGGGTACGCAACCGAGATCCACAAGACGCTTGTCTACGAGCGGACCGGCGAGGGAGACAAGTTCTTGCCGCTCATTATCAGCCCCGAGAACCACCGCGCTATTGTCGGCAGCTCCGCCGAGGCACCTTTTGTGATCGCGAACTCGATGCGCGAGGTGCAGCCCGAGATCAACATCCTGGTGTCACCCGTACCCGAGCGTCTGTTTGCCAGGATCCCCGCAGGTGTCGATGACTGGGCCATGCCCGCCGGAGAGGACGACTGATGGCCGACACCACCACGCAGGTGCTTCCCGACAACAACGACGCCCTCGACCCGATCGGCGACGTCGAGCAGGGCCAGGCCAAGAATCGTGCCAAGGTCGGGTCGGCCCGCCCGTCGTCGCTGCTGTACACCTACGGGCCGGGCGCGATCATGGACCTGCCTAGCTTCTCGGTGATGCCCGCCGGACTCGACGACTGGGAGCCGATCTGGAAGCGCCGCGAGGTCGTTCCGACAATCCTCGAACCGCGCCTGCTCAATGTGGTTCGCCTCCATCTTGGCCCGCAGGTCGACACACTGCGCCCGTTCCCGTGGCAGCCGAAGAAGGGCACCATGTCGACCGAGGGTTCGGACCTCGGCCTGCCCGCGCGGGTATTCCCGCAGTGGTTCCGCTGCACCGGATGCGACTATCTCGGCCCGCTCACTCGGTTCACCTACACGAACACCCACCCCTTCCGGCCCGACCTGGCACAGTTCACGCACAAGCCGTGCCCCGGCCGCGGTGGGCGGGGGAGGCGCGATGGCAGCCCGGCTGTCCCGGCGCAGCACCTGCTCACCTGCACCAACGGTCACCTTGACGAGTTCCCGTACACGCTGTGGGTTCATCGCGGCACCAAGTGCCCGAATGCCGAATCACCGGATCTGAAGATGCGCGACGCCAACGTCGGCAAAAGCGTCGGCTCGACCATCATCTGCCAGGCCTGCGGCGCGACCCGCGGGATGGCAGAGGCACAAGGGTCGAAGGGACGGGAGAAGCTCCCACAGACGTGCCGTGGCCGTCACCCGCACCTGGGAGCGTTCTTTCCTGGATGCGAGAGCCGCCCTACGCTGATAATGATGGGTGCCTCGAACCTCTGGTTCCCCTCGACCCAGAGCATCATCGTCATGCCCCGTACTGACGCCGAGAAAAAGGAGGCGCTGGCTGACCACCTGCGGGTCGAACTTGGCATCGACCAGATCACGCAGTTCGGCGACCAGATACCCGTCATCCGCGCTCTCGCTGCTGCCCGCAATATCGACGTGGCCGGCCTCACCGATGCTGACATCGCAGCTGCGGTCGCTGAAGTGCTCGCCCCGCCGGAGTCCGACGAGGCGCGTGAGGAGCGTCGGGCGAACTGGGACCCCATCGAGCTTCTTATCCCCGAGTGGCGTTACCTGCAGAAGCCCGCATTGTTCCCCGAGCAGAAGAACAACACCGGGCTGATGGTCACCGAGATGCAGCGGGGCAACGAGCTGGACCCGCGCATCGTCCGTGTTGTCGGCGTCAATCGGATGAAGCGGGTGAACGCCGTCCTCGGCTTCACCCGCCTCGACGAGATGGACCGCGTCAACGACGTCGCCTCGCGCCTAGTCGACTTGACCCGTAATGGCGAGCCAACCTGGGTGCCCGCCACCGAGGATCGCGGCGAGGGCATCTTTCTCCAGTTCGATCTCGACGCCGTCGCCAAGTGGGAACGCAAGATCGAGACGACGCCACTGTGGGACGCTCACCGCGGGACGCACCGGCGGAACTTCGCCCGCCGGTTCTCCGAGACCGCCAAGATCGTCGACCCCGACACGCGACTTCCTGGGCCACGCTATTGGCTGGTTCACACCCTGTCGCACATACTCATCCGCGAGATGGCGATGTACTCCGGTTACGGTGCCGCCAGCCTCACCGAACGGATCTACGCCTGGGGCGAAGCACCACAGCGCGACGCCGCTGCCGGGCTGCTCATCTGCACCACCGCGTCCGACAGCGAGGGCACTCTCGGGGGCCTGGTTGCGCTGTCCGGGCCAGAGCGGCTCCAGAAGATCGTGCTATCGGCGCTACGCCGGGCCGCGCGCTGCTCCTCGGACCCGGTCTGTGCCATGCGCACTCCCTCGGACCCGGAAGACTTCCTGCACGGCGCCGCCTGCCACACCTGCTCCTTCGTTTCTGAGACCTCCTGCGAGAAGGCGAACCGGTTCCTCGACCGCAGGTTCCTGCTCGACCTCCCCTTCTCGAACGGCCCGACCGTGCCCGGGTTCTTCGGCAGCCTCCATGGCATCTGACCCGCTCGCCGACCTGGGCAGCTTCCTCACCGCCACCGAGGCAGGACGACTCGCTGTCCAGATCGAGACCGGGCAGCACACCATCGCCGCCCTCAGCGAGATCGCGGTGGCCCGCCGGGAGGTGGTCAAGCGGCTTCTCTCGACGGCCGGGCTCGGGCACACTGATCCTGCGCGCACCGTGAGCGTGCTGCGTGCAATCGCTGGCGCGAAGTCCGTGCTGCGCGAACTCACCCCGGTCTGGACGATGCCAGGGAACGAGGCGAACACCGGGCGCCTTACTGGCGAGTTCCATCGCATCGTGCGCGCGGCTCGCCAGTCGGTCATGGCCGCGACGTATAACTTTCACGACTCATCGCAGATGTGGAATGCACTGAAAGAGGCTTCCGAGCAACCGGGCATGGTCGTCATCGTCTACGTGGATGCGGACAAGGCCGACGCTGACAACGTGAAAGGGCGGCTCCCACGCGCGACCGTCTACCGTTCCGCCGAGCTGCCGACCGGCAAGCGGGTCGTGAGCCACGCGAAGTTCATCGTGGTGGACCACGAGCTGCTCCTGATCACGAGCGCCAACTTCAGCTACTCCGCCGAGAACCGCAATGTCGAGTTCGGCCTCCTTGTCCGCGACAGTGCCCTCGCCGAGTCCGTCGAGGCCACGATGACAAGCAAGCACGGGTC
>Ga0335075_10005324_pt1 | contig 19999 bp, 15 predicted proteins | sample Lox_Sample_24_FD_206723 | JGI IMG/M metagenome (GOLD analysis project Ga0335075, IMG submission 206723) | Soil microbial communities from Loxahatchee National Wildlife Refuge, Florida, United States - Lox_Sample_2.4 | ecosystem: Environmental > Terrestrial > Soil > Wetlands | place: USA...
CTTGGCCGGCTTCGCCGCGCGGTGTCGGCCGGCGAGCACCTGCCGGAGTCGACCTGGCGGGCGGTCCACGAGGCGACCGGCCTGCGCATCATCGACGGCATCGGGTCGACCGAGATGCTGCACGTGTTCGTCTCAGCCGCCGATGACGACATCAAGCCCGGCGCGACCGGGAAGGCCGTGCCTGGATACCAGGCCGCGGTGCTGGACGACGACGGCGGGCCGGTGCCGCCGGGCACTCCCGGTCGGCTGGCGGTCAGGGGCCCGACCGGCTGCCGGTACCTCGCCGACGATCGCCAGGCCAGCTATGTCCAGCGCGGCTGGAACATGACCGGCGACACGTTCCTGCAGGACGAGCACGGGTACTTCCACTACCTGGCCCGCACCGACGACATGATCATTTCCTCCGGCTATAACATCGCAGGCCCCGAGGTGGAAGAGGCACTGCTCGGGCACGACGCTGTGGCGGAGTGCTGTGTTGTCGGAGCACCCGATCCCGATCGTGGCGAACTGGTCACCGCCTTCGTGGTCGTCCGCGACAGCGCGGTCGCCGATGACGGGCTCGCCGCGGAACTCCAGGACTTCGTCAAGCAGAAGATCGCGCCGTACAAGTACCCGCGCGCCATCGAGTTCGTACCGAGCCTGCCTCGCAGCGCAACCGGCAAGCTCCAGCACTTCGTGCTGCGCGAGCGCGCGGCGAAAAGCGCAGCGGACCGGACGGTGGAGAGCGCCTGATGCGCATCGCCGTTGTCGGCGGCGGGCCGGGCGGCCTGCACTTCGCTGGACTCGCCAAGCAGCTAGGTCCGGCAGACGAGATCACCGTGTGGGAGCGGAACGCCGCCGACGACACGTTCGGCTTCGGCGTGGTTTTCTCAGACGAGACGCTCGGCGGGATCGAGCACGCCGATGACCGGATCTACGCCCAGATGGAGCGCGAGTTCGCCCGCTGGGACGACATCGACGTGCACTATCAGGGCCAGGTGCTGACCAGCGGCGGGCACGGCTTCGCGGCGATGAGCCGCCAGCGGCTGCTGCAGATCCTGCAGCAGCGGTGCGCCGGCCTCGGTATCACCGTGCACTTCCAGACGGATGCCCCGGACATCGGCGAGCTGTCGGCCGACTACGACCTGGTCGTCGCCGCCGACGGGCTGAACTCGGGCGTGCGCGCCCGCTACTCCGGCACCTTCCGCCCCGAGATGGACGTGCGGCGCTGCCGGTACATGTGGCTCGGCACCGACAAGGTCTTCGACGCGTTCAAGTTCTACATCGCGGCGACGCCGTTCGGCATCATGCAGGTCCACGGCTACCCGTATGACCGCCACGCCAGCACATTCATCGTTGAGATGACGGAAAAGGTATGGGAAACGGCTGGGTTCGGCGCCTATGCCGATCGTCAGTTCGCGGCCGGGGAGTCGGACGACAAGTCCGTGGCCCTGGTGCGCGACCTGTTCGCTGACGTTCTGGGTGACGCCGACCTGCTGGTGAACAACTCCCGCTGGATCAAGTTCACGACAGTCAGGAACGAGTGCTGGCGAGCCGGCAACACGGTGCTGCTCGGCGACGCGGCGCACACGGCGCACTTCTCGATCGGCTCGGGCACCAAGCTCGCGATGGAGGACGCCCTCGCCCTGGCCGCCTGCCTGCACGAGCAGCCGAGTGTCGAGCTGGCACTGGCGGCCTACGAGCAGGAACGCCTGCCCGTCGTGGCCTCCACCCAGCGCGCGGCGCAAGCCAGCCTGGAGTGGTTCGAGAACCTGGGGCAGTACACCCGCCAGGAGCCTTTGCGGTTCGCCTTCAACATCATGACGCGCAGCCGCCGGATCACCAGGGACAATCTGCAGGTGCGCGACCCGGACTTTGCCGCACGGGTCGACCAGTGGTTCGCCGCCGACCAGGCGCGTCGCGGGAATGGTGACGGTGAGGTCCGGCCGCCGATGTTCTACCCGTTCCGGCTGCGCAGCCTGGAACTTGCCAACCGTGTTGTCGTCTCGGCGATGGACATGTACCGGGCCACCGACGGAACGCCGGGCGACTTCCACCTCGTGCACCTCGGCGGCAAGGCGCTAGGCGGGGCTGGCCTGGTAATGACCGAGATGGTGTGCGTGTCCGACACAGGCCGGATCACTCCTGGCTGCACCGGCCTGTATACCGACGAGCACACCCGCCAGTGGCGACGGATCACGGACTTCGTGCACGGCGAGTCTGCCGCGAAGATCGGCATCCAGCTCGGTCACTCGGGCCGCAAAGGCTCCACCAAGCTGATGTGGGAGGGCATGGACGAGCCCTTGCCGGAGGGGAACTGGCCGCTCGTCGCGCCGTCGCCGCTGCCGTACTTGGCTGGAGTCAGCCAGCCGCCCCGCGAGCTGACCTGGGCCGACCTGCGCGAGATCCGGCGGCAGTTCGCTGCCGCTACTCAGCGTGCAGAGGAGGCCGGATTCGACCTGCTCGAACTGCACTGCGCGCATGGTTACCTCCTGTCGTCGTTTATCTCGCCGTTGACGAACGTGCGCACGGATCGCTGCGGCGGCTCGCTAGCGGCACGGCTGCGCTTCCCGCTCGAAGTGTTCGCCGAGATGCGCGACATCTGGCCGGCCGACAAGCCGATGAGCGTGCGGATCTCGGCGGCCGACTGGTACGACGGCGGCATCACTGGCGACGACGCGGTCGAGATTGCCCGCGCCTTCGCTGAGGCTGGTGCCGACCTCATCGACGTCTCAACCGGTCAGGTGCACGCCGACGAGAGCCCGGCGTTCGGCCGTTCGTACCAGACGCCGTTCTCCGACAAGATCCGCAACCAGGTCGGTATCGCCACCATGGCGGTCGGCGTCATCTCCTCGTACGACGACGTCAACTCGATCCTGCTGGCCGGCCGGGCCGACCTGTGCGCCCTCGGCCGGGCGCACCTCTATGACCCGAACTGGACGTTGCACGCGGCCGCTGATCAGGGCTACTCCGGCCCTGGCGTGCAGTGGCCGAAGCCGTGGCAGGCAGGTTCCCGCCCGCCACAGAGCGGGCGCCGGGACGAGCCGAAGCCGAGGCTGGAGCTGGTCAGGTCCGGCCAGCCGCGAACCGGACACCGCCGGTGGCAGCCTTCCGGCTGAAGCTCTGCACCCATCACGGACCCGTGGTGCGGGAGTGGAGCGCTCCAGAGAAGTCCCCTTGCCGGTGTGTCTTCGGTCGTAGCTGCGGTCGCACCCGTCAGCACTGACGACGAGCAACCCGAGCCTCGGCACGGGTTCCTAGCGCCGCTGGATTGCGCTCTACGTGCCACAGGCTCGTTACCCGCGAGGACGCAGAAGCGTGCCGAGGCAGGCGGCATTTCCGCGGGAGGCACGGTCGCGTCCCAGGTCATCGGGTGCTGTAACGCGGGCGCGCCTCTGCGCCACCATCCTGGCCAAGCCATTCGCGCGGTCGGCGGGACACGGTCGCGTGCACTTCTCAGGCTTGTCCGACCTTGTCCGGGTGATTCATGTGTAAACCGTCGCCACGGGTGATTCGTCGTAAGAAGGAGTCCGTTACCGGCGAGGCGGGCAGGAAGGGACTACTGGACGCGATGTACCGCCCATATCAAGCCGTCCAGCTTTCTTTTCGCGCTAATTTGGAGGGCCAATGAATCACCAGGCGACGCCTGAGGCCTCAGGGAACGAGGTTCCTCAGGCCGCCTTAACAGTCCAGCCCGCCGAGACTCCCGCCAGCCTTGGTCAGGACGCCAAGTACTGCCCTCTTTGCCCTGGGTGGTACCGCCTGAGGGACGTCAAGGCGAAGGCGCCAGACGGCAGCATCACCGAAGCTACAAAGGTGATACTTCCCGTGTTCTCTGGCGATCGCACGCGCCGTCTCTTCCGCACTGCACGAGCGGATGGCCAGCTGACCCGGTCTCAACGCGCGGACATTGCGGCTCAGAATTACCATCTAGAATGTCCGCGCCGTCATAGCCTGGTCAACAGTCAGGAACCAACGGCTGTCGTGGGAGTTATCGGTAACGTCAATTCGTCTAAGAGTCACTTTATCGCGGGACTAGTGTACGAGTTGATCCATGAGCAGCGTCTAGCTGCGTACGGGGCTGACGTGGGGTATATCGGCGACACCGGCGCGGTCATGGATCAACGTATTGACACTGTATACCGGAAAGGTGAGATTCTTCCCAATACCGAGCGCAATCAGATTGACGGGCCATTTACCTACAGGCTGACTCGTGACGCCAGTACCGTCGCAGAGTCAAAGACTGTCCTAACGTTCTTTGACGTAGCAGGCGAAGACTGTGTAGGCCTTGCTAGGTCAGCAGAGTTCGTTCGTTATCTCTTCGGTGCGACAGGGATTATACTGCTGATCGACCCGGACGGACTGCCCTTCCCAGGGCGGCCGCTTGAGCCTCGTGGCGATGTTCCCCTGGCCACCCGGGCGATCATTGACAATCTGGCTGATGCGATGGCTGCAGTTACAGGTACGCCGTCGCGAGAGCAGCCGCAGATAATCAGCATCACGATAGCTAAAGCGGATATTGCTGACCTTCCAGCCGATGTCTGGCCGCCCAAGCTGCTGGAATCCAGCCCCGAGCATCCTCCTTCTACATCTGAAGCCCGTGCGGCGCTCAAGTCTTACTCTGATGCATGCAGAACGGCGTTCAGAGCCATTGGAGGTCAGGCGATAATAAGTGCCGCGGAGACGAGATTCGATCCAAGGAACGTCTTCTACTCTGCCATATCGGCCACCAATCAGATTCCTCTGGAAGGCCGTTGGTGCGGGGCTCGGCCCAGCGGGTGCAGCATACCGCTTGCAGAGATTCTCTGGTTCGGCGAATCCCTCTGAAGCATATTACAAGGTAACTTATGGATGATGCCACGTGGTAACTCGTGAACCGCAGATATCTCAGGCGATCTATACCTGGGCGCTAAAGCTTATCTCAGGCCAGCAAGGGTTCGGATTCGCTGCTGTCTCGCCCGCTCTAAGCTCTCGGCTGGACTGGCTTGAAGCTAGCACCAAGGCTCTCACTGGCTTCGTCGGCAATCTTGACACGGCGGCCGATGTACGCAGGTCTTATGCTCCCACGGGTCGACATGTGGCAGGAGATCAAACGCTCGCCTACCGCAAGCAAGATGCGGGTCGAGACGGTCACGGCAGAAGCGGCAATTACGTTGTCCAGTTCCTGGTCGCGCCCGCTTCGCTGTTCGGCTTGACCGATGTCCTGCGGATTCCAAACGCGGCCTGGATCGAGCCGGCGCAAGTCCAACCCAAAGGGCAGCCGCCCTACTTAAAAGACCTACTGCTGGCCGATTTCCGGGCCAGCTTGACAGACTGCAAGCTCGACGCGGTGGATGTTCGGTCTATGCGCCTGCTACTCGAAGAGCTGGCTGAGGCCGGTTCGGCGAACATCTCCGGCTGGACCGACCAGGAGCTGTTGACCTTGCTCTCCGTTATGCCTGCTTGGTTCGACTACTCCGTAACCCTCGTGCCGAGATGGACTCAGGCTGGTGCGGAGCGGCATCTGCAGGTCATGCCTGGTGTCCAATGGGCCGGGCTTGTCGAGGATCACCGACTAGAACCTCCTACCAGCGAACTGCAAGACACTCGCCGCATGCTCCTTAGCACGATCGATATCCGCGAGATTCTGGCGCAGCTAAGCGTTTCAGCGTCCGACCCTTCGAGGGCATCCACGCCTCATGTACCTGCTCGACACATCTCCCACCGACGTACGGATTCGCATAGCCCCACGGCGACGGCTTCGGGTGCCGAGGAACGCGAACCCGATGCCGTAGCGGATTCCGTGCGCAAGTGGGTGACAGGAGCATCGAGAGAACTCACATCTGCGGAACGCCAGGTCCTGCAGCGCGATCCGCACGAGACTCTCCGAGCCCTGCATAGGACGAAGCTCCAGATACCGCCGACACGAAAGCCAGACCCTCTCGCCTTGTCTCTCCTCGAGCGCTGCGACGACGTCGATGCCGAGTTTCTCACGCAGATCTTGCCGGTCGATGATGAAGCCGTAGCCTCCTATGTGGCCTTCTGTAACCACACTGCTCTTCTCGAAGCCGCAGTGCTGTTGAACTCCGATCGAAGCCGCGCTATCGACATCAGCTTTCAAACGAGCGTAGGCGCCGAGACGCTGCATGGCCTCGTCCAGCTCGCCAAGGCGGATAGCCGGTTGTTTGACGGTCTCGTGCGCAGTCTTCGAATCAGTAGCCAACGATCGGGCTCGTTCGCGAGACGGCTGCTCCTCGCGAAGGGTGTCGATTATGGTTACCTATATACGACACTAATCCCAGCGGCATCGGAAGGCAGAGATGAAGCTCTTCTATGTCTGGCATTCATAAATCCAGAGGAATTCGTCCACTGGCTAGACGTTCCGGCCACCTATGAAGGCGCACTCATAAACGCGCTACGCCAGGAGACCAGAGATAAGGCGTGGGAACGCATTTCCAGATTCGCCTCTCGATGGCGACGGCGCTAAGTCGATATCTATTCTGAAAAGGACGGGTGGGTCTTTATGGTTACTGCGTTTCACGTAATTGTTGATATCGTTATACCGGCAGTTATGGTGGCGATGTTCGCATGCGGCTTGTACATTGTACGCAGAGCGCCCGAAAGGCTGGCTGCGGCAGCTGGCCTGGCGGCTGGTCTCATTGCCTTTACCATCTATGCGCTTAGTTCCTTTAAGGAGTTCCGCGCCGCACCATTCAGCGCGTCGAATCTGCCGAGTTTTCAATGGCTTCCCACCTTAGCCGGCGTAGTAGTAGGCTTCACGATCTTGTGGCTGCTGCAAAGGCTGCAGCTCTCGACAGGCCTCGTCGGGCTGCTTGTTCTGCTGTTTGTTGCAAGCAGCACGATAGCAGGATTTAGCTACTTCTTTGCGTCACCGCTAAGGCGCTATGCCATCTATTTCGCGCTAAGTTTGATATTTGGTGTGCTAATCTATGTGGCTCTATTTTCGAACAAGCTTCGGGAAAATCCCGAGCTTAATAGCGTCCTTGGCCGGCGACGGCGCTGAGACGCTCCGGCAGGTGTGAGCCGAGGTGGACTTTTCAGAGTTGCCGCAAGAGGTAATTGACTTCTTCTTTAACTTCAACCAAGGGAGTCATGTCGATGCCCGCTGCGCAAAATGTAAGACGTTGACGGATCAGGTCGTCGTAAGTTATGCGCAGCTGCCATGGTTTAACCATAACGATGTCGACCGTGTACTAGGTCGCGTTTTGGATGTCGTTCCAGCCGTGCGTCTATTCCTTGGAAAGCCGACGCTTTGCCGGTGCGGGACGCTTAACCGTTGCTAATTTGTCTATTGCACCTCATGGCGCTGAGCAGAGTTAGCCGTGGGCGGGTCTGCGTGATGGGGCGTCGGGCGTTGAAGCACACCTGATCCGGCACGCTGGTGTTGCTGGTCAGGCGATGCGGCCGGCGTAGCGGCGGCGGAAGCCGTCGCTGGTGCTGGCCGTAATCACCACGTCGTAGTAACCAAACGGATCCGTCGGCCAGCTGATGGTCCTGGGTGCCCCCCGCGTGACGGCGACGGTCTGGGTGAAGCCCTCGTAGTCATTCGGGGTCAGCGTGTAGAGGATCTCCTGCTGGCCTTCGTTGGCCAGCGTGAGGTCGAGCGTCTTGCCGCCGGCGAATGCGAGGTTTGCTGTGACGACTGGTACCTGACCGGAGTTCTGGCCGGCCGGCACGACCTGGCCGGCGAAGCTCGTCAGGAACCCGTCAGGACCATAGACCGAGAAGGCGTAGTTCCCGGCTGTCAGCGTGGCGTCCCAGACGTACGAGCCGGGGGAGCCCTGCAGCACCGTGATCGGCGTGGGGGTAGCGGTCAGGTAGTTATCGGGGTAGACGGCGAAGCCGACGCCGACCTTGCCGGCGTTGGTGAGGGCCGCGGTGACCTGGCTGGTTCTGCGGTCCGCTGTTACGTCGGCGAAGGGCTGGTGAACTGTCGGGCGGTGCGGGCGGAATCCGGGCTCCTGGGCCGGCATCTGCTGGTCACCCTCGGCCGGAGGTGTCGTCGATCCGCCGGTCAGCTGAGTAAGCGCCCAGGTCTGGTCGAGGGTCGGGATGTTGGCCGGGATCGAGAAGTCCGGGTGCTCGAAGTCGAACGCGGAGGTCATGTCACCGGTCACCGACGCTCGCCACGAGGTGATGTTGACCGGCCGAACTCCGGTCCACTCCGCCAGGAACTGAAGCATCGAGGTGTGGCAGTAGACGTTGGAGTCCACGTAGCCGCCGCGAGTCCACGGCGAGCAGATGAGCATCGGGACCCGGGTCCCCGGCCCGATCGGCCATCCGTCGATGTACTCGTCGGTGACGCTGGCCGGAGGAGTCGGCGGCAGCTGGTGGTCGAAGAACCCGTCGTGCTCGTCGTAGGTGATGAACAGTGCCGTGCTGTTCCACACCTCAGGGTTCGAGAACAGCGTCTGGAGCACTGTGTTCACATAGTGGGCGCCAAAGTCGGGGGTGTAGGAGGGGTGCTCGCAGTAGCCGGCCGGGGCAACGATCCACGACACCTGGGGGAGGGTGTTGCTGCTGACCGCATTGATGAACGAGGACAGCACGTACGACGCGTGGTTCTGGTCGATGTCGAGCCCGGTCGCCGTGACTGGCTGCCAGGGCGTGACCGCACCGCGGATGGCGAGCTCGCTGGCCCCGCCGTTACGGCTGTTGGTGCTGTTGTACTGCTGGTAGAACCACAACGGGTTGTCGCCGTAGTCCCCGTCGAAGTAATAGGGGTAGCTGCCGCTGTCACCCACAGTGTCATTTGTGTAAACCTGCCAGGAGATCCCGGCGGCCTGTAGCAGCTCGGGGTAGGTCGTGACCTCGGGCGTCCCGGCGTCGGACCCGAAGTCGACTTCGTAGTCGTTGGGGTTGTAGGTATAGCCCGACGACGTCCCGGTCCAGAAGTACATCCGGTTGGGGCTGGTCGGAGCCATGATCGCCTGGTGGTAGCCATCGCAGATGGTGAAGGCGTCGGCGAGGGCGTACTGGAACGGGATCTCGTCCCGGGTGAAGTAGCCCATCGTCTCTTCGGACTTGGCCGGAACCCAGTTGTTCCACAGCCCGCCGTTCCAGGCGTCGTGGTCGCCGTCCCAGCTGTGATCGAGGTCACCGTCGACCTGGTCAGTCAGGTTGTAGGGGAGCAGGTAGCCGAGGTCGGTGCGGGCGGCGTCGGGCTGCTGGAAGATGTTGTTCCCGTTCTGCCACGTGAGGGCCTGCTTGTCGCCGAAGCCCCGCACTCCGCGGAGCTTCCCGAAGTAGTGGTCGAAGGAGCGGTTCTCCTGCATGAGGATCACCACGTGCTTCAGGTCGGAGATCGTGCCGGTCCAGCCCTTCGGCAGACCTCTGGCGGCCGCCGAGGCGCCGCGGACACTGGCAGCCGCCGTTCCGCCGCCGATGCCGGCGGCTGCGGCGGCCGCACTGCCGAGCGCTGTGTACTGCAGGAAGCGGCGTCTGGTGACCCCTGGCACGATGGGCTGGCCGGGCCGCCACGGCGACGCGCTTAAGACGTGCGGATGCTGACCTGGATTGTCCGAGCTGCTCATGCTCATCCGTCCTTCTTGGTGTGGAACGTGCTGCTGCGGGTCGCACCGCTGCCGGGCGCTGGTATCAGGCGACTTCAAGCGACACTCGATGCGACAAGTCATCACGACTAGGCCCAGCGTGCGCGCCACAGGTCGACTGACGGTGAACGCGCCATGTCAATCTCCGGACTGTATTGCGGCGCGCTGAGCGCAAACGGACGTTCTGCGAGCTCGATACGCCACGCGCAGGTGCTGGCTTGCGGGCTGTCAGGTCTGCGTGCCGGAACCGTCCTGCTGACCGGTGGCCTTCCACTCCGGCCTGCGGAATCGGTCCATCAGCAGCGGCGGGACAATTCCGACAGCCAGGATGCCGGCCAGGATCAAGACGGTGTACACGAGCGGGTTCGAGTGGCCGAACTGCGACGGAGGGACGAACCCGATCACGAACGCGAACGCGGATGACACAACGCCGAGCACGGCCAGCAGGCCGAGCGCCGGGGCGCGATAACCGCGCGCCTGGTCCGGTTGCGAACGACGCAGCCTCATCGCAGCGATGAACATCAGCACGTACATGATCAGGTACACCTGCGTGGCCATGGCAGCGAAGATCCAGTATGCCCGCGAGACGTCCGGTATGAAGGCGTAGAGGATTGCGATGACCGTGATCACGGTGCCCTGCGCGGAGATGATCCGCACCTCGATGCCTTTACCGTTGCGCTTCTGAAAATAAGGCGGCAGGAAACCCTGCTGCCGCCCGATCCTGAGAAGCCCCTCAGACGGGCCATCCAGCCAGGTCCACATCCCGGCAAGCGCCCCGACCGCCAGTGCGATCGCGATAACCGGCACACCGAAGGCGACGTGGAAGTGCCTCAGGAGGCCGTTGAAGGCCTGCATCACTCCCACGGTGAGACTTATCTGATGTGAAGGAACCACCCAGGAGATCGCCAGTGTCGAGGGGATGAAGACAGCGAGGACCAGCGCCACGGCGAGGTACATGGACTTCCGGTAGTCGCGTCCCGGGTTCCGGAGTTCGTCGACATGCACGGCGTTGACTTCAGCGCCGGCGTAGAGGAAGAAGCTGCTGACGACCAGCACGATGCTGGCGAGTCCATGCCACGCCGGCAGTACATGGTCGGCTGTCATCGGCGCGGCGGAGTGATGCCCCTGGACCAGGTAGGCAACGCCGAGAGCGACGATGATCATCGCGGGGATAAATGTCCCGATCAGGGTCCCGCTCGAGGAGAAGTCGGCTACCAGCGCTATCCCTCGCGAGGACACCAGGACGCCGACCCAGAACAGCACGACGATGACGACGGCGTTGTAGACGCCGTTGCCGGCGAGGCGCGGGTCGAAAACGTAGGCGAGGTAACCAGCGACCTGGGCGAGCAGCGCTGGGTAAAAGAAGATCGTCTGGGCAAACTGGCACCACACCGCGAGCAGCCCCATCGGAGCCGAGATGCCCTCCTGCACCCAGTGGTAGACGCCGCCCGGCCACCCGGAAGACAGCTCTGCGGCTACCAGCGACACGGGCAGCAAAAACACGAGCGCGGGCAGGACGTACAGAAAGACAGAGGCAAGACCGAACACCGCCAGCGCAGGCGCTGAGCCAAGGGAGCCGATCGACGCCACCGTGAGCAACGCGAGCTGCTGCCACCTGATGAACGTGTGAGCCGGCGGGCGCGCTGGCCGGGACACTCCGAGAGTTACCGGCGCCGGGTGGCGCCTTCTCACCCACATGGACTACGGCCGCCGAGCTGAGACGCGGATCGGCGGTCGGCTTCCGGTCACATGACGCGATTCGAACTCCATAAAGCTGCCCACCCTCGTGCTGGCCCCTCCCCGACCCGCCGTTCCGCGGCGATGCCTGCGATCGGCGCGTCACGCGTCAGCCCAGCCGACATTATGGCAAACGGGCCCCGGCGCTGCCGCGGTGCGATGATCGGGACCATGGGGTCCACTGTCGGAGCGGACGCAGGCGGCAGCTACTGGCTGTCCGCCGATGGATCGAGGCCAAGCAGCCTTATCAGTCCGAGCCCGTCGTCTGATAGCACGGTTGCGTAGATGACGTACCGGCGGCCATTGCAGTTCGCCTCGGCCCAGCTGATGGCAGCGAGGACATCATCCGCATCTGACAGCTGCCACTCGTCGCTGGCCCACATGGAGTTTCCCCCGGGCCTTTGCCGGTGCCAGAAGTACACCCTATAAAAAGGATGATCGATCTCCCAGCTATTGTCCCTTGGGTCAATACGCCGGGCGTCAATATTCAGATCGCCCCCGCCCGAAACTCACGTTCCGCCATACCACACATTGCTGAAGGAGGTTACAGTCTTTCCCTTGGTGCCGTCATGCTTCGAGTACCACACAGCACACGCGATCCACCAGCCGTACCCTTGCGCGCCAGTGCCCTTGCCCGGCGGGACATACTTTACGTAGGGCTTGTTGGCCTTAGTGATCTTGAAGTTGGTCATGTACTGTCCTTGAATGGAGCAGTTTGGGTCAATCGCGAGGTAGTACTCACTCTTCTCCGGCTTGCCGTCGATACAGAGCCAGAGGTTAAGTCCGCCGCTGAAGTGGATGTCGGTGGGGACCACGGCACACTTCCAGGTGCCTTTCGAGATAACGCCACCAGCGCCATCAGAGTAGTGCGGGTTCTGAATATTCAGGCTGCAATCTCCCGCGCTTTTGGCGGTTGCCGCAGAGGCTGATACCGGACTGGCAGCAATCGGGGCGCATAATCCTACGATGAGAGCCGCTAAGACGGCGATCCTTAGTCGCGTCATGGCATGCCTTTCCCTTGATTCTTGCCGGGCTTCCCGAGCCCCAGCATCGCCTCAGCTTCATCTTTGCGTCAAGAGGCTTCGCACGGTCGGTGACGACGGGACCTGAACTGGTGGTAGCGAGCGGGACTGGCACCGAGCGACCCCGTTTCGGTCCGGTTACTGGTTTGACCTCGGCCGCACGTCAGCCGGTAGGTTCGTTGAGCGGACGTGATCGGAGGGCACGGGGTGACGCAGTCAGCAGTTGAATCAGCGATCTATGCCGAGGACCTGAGGAAGTCGTTCGGCGAGGTGCAGGCGCTGCGGGGCATCAATCTGGCGGTTCCGCGCGGGACCATCCTCGGCATGCTCGGGCCGAACGGAGCTGGCAAGACGACCGCCGTCAGGATTCTGACCACGCTGCTGCAGCCTTCTGGTGGCCGGGCACTGGTCGAAGGCCGCGACGTGGTGCGCGATGCGCCCGCGGTGCGGCGGCTGATCGGGCTCTCGGGGCAGTCGGCGGCCATCCAGGAGGAGCTCACTGGCAAGGAGAACCTCGAAGTCGTTGGACGGCTCTACCACCTGAGCCGTCAGCGGGCCCGGGACCGTGCCGAGGAACTGCTGCAGCGGTTCGACCTCGTCGACGCGGCCGACCGCACCGCCAAGACCTACTCTGGCGGCATGCAGCGCCGCCTCGACCTCGCGGCAAGCCTGGTCGGCGACCCGAAGGTGCTGTTCCTCGACGAGCCGACGACCGGACTCGACCCGCGATCACGGCTTGGCATGTGGGACATCATCAGGTCGCTGGTGTCTGGCGGCACGACCCTGCTGCTCACGACTCAGTACCTGGACGAGGCTGACGAGCTGGCAGACGAGATCGTGGTGATCGACCACGGGCTGGTCATCGCGCAGGGGACCGCTGAAGAGCTGAAGAGCCGAGTCGGCGGGGACGTGCTCGAGTTCACCGTGCCGGACCGGTCGCAGATCGCCGACGCGGTGGCGGCCGTTGCCCCGGTCGGCGAGAGCGAGCCGAAAGCAGACAAGGAGACCGGTGTGGTCAGCGTCGGGGTGGGCGGCCGAGGCTCCGATGCGCTGATCGACGCGGTGCGCGGCCTGGACTCGGTCGGGGTGCGCACGCAGGGCCTGGCGCTGCGGCGGCCGTCGCTGGACGACGTGTTCCTGGCGCTGACCGGGCACGCGGCCGAGGAGGATGAGGACGGGCCGCCGGAGGGCAGTCGCAGCGGTCGCAGCGGTCGCGGCGGTCGGGCGGGCCGCGGTCGCGGGCGGGGCCGGAGCGAGAGCAGTTCGAGGAGCGCATCATGACCGCCGCCACTGCCACCACACTGCCCCCGATCGGGGATCCCAGCCTGCTCGTGCGTTCCCGCTGGGCGGTCAGCGACACCCTGACCCTGGCGCGGCGGAACCTGCTGGTCTGGTTCCGGGTGCCCGCCTACCTGGTATTCACCGTGATCCAGCCGGTGATGTTCGTGCTGATGTTCCGGTATGTGTTCGGCGGCGCGATCCACGTGAGCAGCGTGCCCGGCGGCTACGTCAACTTCCTGATGCCGGGGATCATCGCCCAGACGGCGGCGTTCGCCTGCTTCGCGACGGCGATCGCGCTAGCGGAGGAACTGAAGAAGGGCGTGATCGACCGGCTCCGGTCGATGCCGATGGCCCGGTCCGCGGTGCTGGCCGGGCGGCTGACGGCCGACACCATGCGAATGACGATCACGATCCTGATCGTCGTCGGCGTCGGCTACGCCGTGGGCTTCAGGTTCGAGAACGGCGTCGTGCCCGCGATCCTGATGGTGGTGCTGGCCGTAATCTTCGGGCTGGCATGCTGCGTGATCTCGGCCTTTACCGGGCTCGCCATCAAGGACGAGGAGTCGGTGCAGGCGTTCGGGCTGATCTGGCTGTTCCCGCTGACGTTCCTCAGCTCGGCGTTCGTGCCGATCCAGTCAATGCCGGGCTGGCTGCAGGCGTTCGCGAACAACCAGCCGGTGACCTTCGTCATCAACACGATGCGCGCGCTTGCGCTCGGCGGTCCGATCGAGGCGAACCTGTGGAAGAGCATCGCCTGGCTGGCAGGCATCTTCGTCGTCTTCGTGCCGCTGGCGATACGGGCCTACAAGCGCGTGAGCTAACGGTTTCCGCTGAAACGGAGCGTCGGGCTGCGACTCAGCCCGGACCGGCCACCTCCGTCAGTGCCTTGAGCACCGGCAGCTTGGCCAGGTAGAACGCGCCGAAGGGGATACAGCCGAGTACGTACCAGACTCGTTCCGCGCTGGTCATCGTGCCGAGTCCGGCTTCCTGCATGGCCTTCTTGCACGGCACTTTCGCTAGATACATACCGCCCATCGCGATACAGCCGAGCACGTACCAGAACATCGCCGCTGCAGTCATCTCCGGCGCAAAGCTGCGGCGCGGAGCCACGGCGGGTACGGGCGGCCAGGAATCCCGCATCGCGCTCGGCCGGTCGTCGGAGGCGCGTCGCGGGGCGGCAGACGCTTCGGGTCCCCTGGCGTCACGAGCCGCAGGCGGGTAAGCGTCGTGTGAGCGCCGGTGCGCTGCTGGCCTTCCGGGCGCCCTGGTGTCCCTGACTGCGGGCGGGTAGTCGTCGCCGGGACGGTGCGGCGCCGCTGGCGCTCCGTATGCCCTGTTGTCCCACGGTGCGGGCTTGTCCCACGGCGCGGGCTTGTCCCGCGGCGCGGGCTTGTCCCGCGGCGCGGATTCGTTCTCGGTGAACCCGTCCGGGCGCTTCGGCTCATCCCATGGAGGCCGGCTGTGGCGCGGCCGCGGTGCATCGTAGGACATTCATCTCCCTAGGCGTTTGGTGCTGTGACGCACGGGGCGCGTGTCCGGTTTACCTGGCAGTTACCCGTCGTCACCGGCGGCGCGGTTCCGGCGGAACTGCACCTCTAAGGCCACGATCATCAGCAACTTCGGCACGCCGCAGCAGTCAGCGGGAGACGGCGTCCGCCATTAGCTCAGGCTGAAAGGACTCGGTCCCTGGCTGCGTCGAGCAGCAGCGCGGCCTGGCGCAGGCACATCTTCGCGTCGCTGACTGAGATGCCACGCGACTCATAGGCCGCCTGGACCTTGCGGTCCAGCGCGCGCTTCAACGCCGCGGACAGTCTCTTATCCACGCGGCTGAGCAGCTCGACGGCGGCCAGCGGGTCGCCGTCGGCCGGTCGTTCGCGCAGCGCCACGCAGCACACCGAGTCAGCCGCGGCAATCGCCGCATCGATGGCGTGCGCGGCGATGACGGCAGGCTCGTTCACCGGCTGTGCGGCGTCGAGAGATTGCTCGGCGTCACGCAGCCGCGCCCGGGCGTCCGCAATCGTGCCGGGCCGATGACGTGCGCGGCCGATCGCAGGCTGGCTCATCGCAGCGCCAGCTTCCAGCGGAAGATCCGGGCCGTATACGTGCCCGGATCTTCCGCCGAAACAAGGTCGGCCAAGCCAGGCGTCATGCGGACCTCCGGAGCAGGCTCTTGCTGCCGGGCGTAAGTGCGATGCCTTCCTCTTGCACCGCTGCCACCAGGCGGTTGCGGTCCCGGAGCAGGAGCGCGAACGATCCGCGCGAATGCTCGACCAGCTGAACGTGGTTGCCAGTCCAGCTCAGCACCTGATCCGCCAGCCTCGCCGTCGCCTCGGCCCAGGCCACAGTTTCGGTGCTGCTCTCGGCGACGAGCAGGATGTCGACGTCAGAGTCCCGGCCGCCCGCACCAGTTGCGACCGATCCGAACAGCCAGGCTCCCGCCAGCTCCTTCCAGCCGCCCAGCTCGCGAGTGAGCCGCTCGATCAGCCGCGCCCTGGTACGGCTGAGTGCGACGAGCGGCTGCGCCAGCAGGTGCGAGCGGTTGAGCGTGACGAGCTGTGCCTGGCCGGCCCGCTGGGAGAAGACAAGTCCCGCAGCGACGAGATCATTCACCACCGTGAGTGCCGTCTGCGGTGCGACATCGGCGTGACGAGCTAGCGCGCGGATCGTCACCGGCGTCTCCAGCTGGACGAGCGTGGCCAGCAGCCGTCCGCGCGGGCCGGGAATCACGTCCGCCAAGGGCCAGGTCAGGTTCACCGTTCCAGGCTAGCAAGAACCGTCTAATTTTCCGGATATCCGTCCAGCAAGCGAGACACGCATCCAGTAATTCAGACGCCCGTCCGGCCACCTGACACGTCGGCAGAATTGGCATAGGCAAAGGACCTCCGGGTATGGCCTCCAGCGAGGACAGCGGGAGAAAATCCCTGTTAGACCACGCTGTTAGACCAGGCTCTTAGACCGGGCCGCAACGCCGCGGCCCGGCCCCCGAGGAGTGGCGCGATCATGGCTAGGCCCACGAGGACGTGGAGGAACGCGGCCCGCCGGCTCGGCACCAGCATGCCCCGGCGGCTCGGCGCCGTTGCGCCCTATCGCCTGAGCGGACCCCTCACCCGCCGCTTCGGCGTGGACCGCAATCCGCTGCGGCGGCCGATTGACCGCGTCGAGGCCTGGCTGGCGCCGATCGGCATCGTGGTGTTCCTCATCCTGTGCCCCGTGCTTTTCCTCGTGCTCGGCATGCTGGTGCGCGCCGACAACGCGGCGGTCGCCCGGGCGGAGCGGTCCTGGCAGCCGGTTACGGCCCGCTTGCTGCAGTCGACGCCAGGACCGCAGTTCTCCGACCACGGCTCTAATACCTGGACCGAGTGGACCCGCGCGTCCTGGACCTTCGACGGACGGCACTACACCGGCCAGGTACCCGCGCCCGCTAGCTCGAGCGCCGGGAGCAGCGAGACCATCTGGCTCAACCACGGCGGGCACGTTCAGCTGCCGCCCATGTCAACGGCCCAGGTGAACGACTGGGTAACTGGTGAGACACTGCTCGCCGTCGGCGCGCTCGCGCTGGCGATGTTCGTGGCCGTCTGGCTGACCCGCAGGCTGCTTGAGCGGCGGCGGATCGCCAGCTGGGAGCTGGACTGGCTCATGGTCGAGCCGCGGTGGAGCCGGCAGGGCTAAGGCGCCGGCTTCCCGGCGGACCGGCCCCGAACGGCCGCGTACGCCCGCCTGCAGAAACGCCGAGCGTCGTCACGAATTACCCGCACTGCGACCGAGGCGCCGCTCGTACGCCATTGCCGGTTCACCTGGCTTACCTACTGTGCGGTTATGGACGACTCGGGCATGTTCGGTATCGGACCCTCGGCTGACGGTGCCGAAGGCCGCGTCTCCCGGCGCACTTTCCTCAGCGGCGTCGTGGTCGTTGGCGCCGCAGCGGGCTTAGTGGCCACTGAGGCGGCAACTGCCGCTCCGCAGGCTCTCGCCGCTCCGGCGACGCCGCCTCCGCCGACCGGGCCACCGACGACGACCCTGCCGCTGCCGACCACCACGGCGCCGGAGCAGCTGTGGCTGACCTGGGGCAAGGACCCGGCCACCGAGGTCACCGTGACCTGGATGTCGCCGGGCACCGTGCCGCAGCCTGCGCCCACCCTTGCTTACTCGCGCTTCCCGATCACGGCCGAGAATCCGGGCCGCCTGGTGTACCTGCCCGAGCCGCAGCCCCTCGACGTGACCCAGCACTACCCGAGCGCGTCCAGCGTCAGCTTTACCGACGGGCTGAACGCCCAGACCACGTACTACTACCACGTGCAGCTTCGCGGCCTGGACCCCGGAACCACGTACTACTACCAGGTCAGCGACGGCGCGACGCCGACGGCCTCGACGGCAGGCAGCAGCTTCGACACGGCCCCGTTCGGCCGGGCGAGCTTCCGCTTCTCCAGCTACGGCGACCTGGCCACCCCGTCCTACGACCTCAACACCTCGGGCAACCAGTGGCACGAGTCGTGCGACAACTCGTACTACGCGGTCAGCGCGATCGAGGACCCGGGAGACGGCAACGGCCCGCCGCTGTTCCACCTGCTGAACGGCGACCTGTGCTACGCCAACCTGGACATCTTCAACGCACCCGGCGTCTGGCGCGACTTCGGCAACAACTGCGCCCGCTCTGCCGCGAACCGGCCGTGGATGCCCGCCCTCGGCAACCACGAGACTGAGTTCGGCGTCGATAGCCACGCGGGCGTGACCGGCTCCGCACCGGGCGGGACCGCGGCCCAGGGCGCGGCCGGGAACTACTGGAACGGCCCCTACGGCTACGGGCACTACCTGAGCCGCTTCCTGCTCCCGGACAACGAGATCGTCAACTGGGACGGTAACCGGCTGCGCGGCAACTTCTACAGCTTCCAGGTCGGCACGGTTAAGTTCATCTCGCTCGACGCTGACGACGTGATCTACCAGGACGGCGCCTCCGCCTACCTCAACGACACGGCGAACGCCGGGCCGGAGACGACGACCTCGGGCGCGGCGATCCCGAACGGGACGGTCACCTACAACCACGCCTACACCGGTGACCTGACGATCGACGAGCAGAACTTCTCGCTCGTTCCGGACTTCAGCAACGGCATGCCGAACCTCCAGTGCCTCTGGCTGGAGCAGGAGCTGGCGACGGCACGCCGCGACCCGAGCGTCGACATGATCGTCGTGTTCATGCATCAGTGCGCGATGTCGACCTCGGTGCCGGGTAACGGCTCGGACCTCGGCATCCGTCAGGCGTGGCTGCCGCTGTTCGACAGGTATGAGGTCGATCTGGTGCTGTCCGGGCACGAGCATGACTACCAGCGCAGTTACCCGGTTCGCGGCTACGACGCGGACTACCAGGGCACCGTCGTCTCGCCGAACCCGAACCAGACCGCAGGCGAGGCCGTCCTCACCCGGCGCCCGTCGGTGGTGACGACCGAGCCGCTCAGCTACAACGGCACGCCGGCCTGGGACACCGAACAGGGCACGGTGTTCCTGGTGCTCGGCGGCGGCGGTACGGACGGCCCGACCAACACCTACGGCACCGACACCACGACCGGCCTGCCGAAGGCAAAGGTCATCACCGAGCGCAACGCGATCAGCGGGTCCGAGGCGACCGGATTCACCCGGAACTCGGCCGACTCGGTCGAGGACGCCCCCTGGTCGGCGCAGACCAACCCGGCCGACGCCTACGGCTACGCGATCTTCGACGTGGACCCCGGCAGCTGGCCGGGCGAGACCACGATCACCTTCAAGTACTTCGCGATCCCGGCCGTCTCGGACGAGACCGGCACACTGCACACCGGCACCACGACGCTGCCGGCCACGCCGTTCGAGGAGTTCGTCTTCGGCCGCGGCCTGGCCGGGCGCCAGGCACGCCACCTGAGCCGGGCCGGCGCGCGCGACCGGGTTTCGTAACGGCCACGTTCCCGTTCTGCTGATCTTTATGACGGGAACGGGTCCGCTAGCGCCAGTGCCGCTCGCCTAGCCGCAGTATTGGGCCCAAACCCCTGCGTATCGGGATGAGGCGCACGGGACCAATGGCATGCGATGTGATTCGAGGGGTACCTGTAACTAGGTGGGATTGGCCTACGAGCGACACGGGGCCGGAGAACCACTCGTGGCCCTGCACGGCATCGGGCACCGACGTCAGGCTTGGTACCCGGTACTGGACAGGCTGGCCCGCCAGCGTGACGTTATCCTGGTGGACCTGCCGGGGCACGGGGAATCGCCGCCGCTGCAGCCCCGCGGCCGGTCCGTCCCGCAGACGCTGGTCGACGAGACTCTCCTCTTCATTGACAGTCTCGGCCTGGAACGGCCGCACTTCGTCGGGAACTCTGTCGGTGGCCGCCTCGCGCTGGAGGCCGGAGTGCGCCGCCGGGCGGCCAGCGTGACCGCTATCTCCCCGGCCGGATTCTGGACCAGCCA
>Ga0335075_10005325_pt1 | contig 19997 bp, 19 predicted proteins | sample Lox_Sample_24_FD_206723 | JGI IMG/M metagenome (GOLD analysis project Ga0335075, IMG submission 206723) | Soil microbial communities from Loxahatchee National Wildlife Refuge, Florida, United States - Lox_Sample_2.4 | ecosystem: Environmental > Terrestrial > Soil > Wetlands | place: USA...
GGCATCCAGTCCACCAGCACGCCGGCGGGGAGCTGGCTCGCCAGTGCCACGATCGTGCCGAGCGAGAGCACGCCGCCGATCGCGAGCCCCGTCCAATGGTGCAGCGTCAGATAGACGGCGATGAAGGCCCCGAACCCGGTCTGCACCTCAGCGGTGAAGAAATTGAGCCAATCGAGTCCGGCGAGGCTGCGCCTGGCGCTCATCGCCCGCCTACGGCGCGCCAGTCTTGCCGCGCACGGCCGGCGTCGCGACCGGCACCGACTTCGCTGCAGGCTTGTAGAGAGGCATCGCCTTCAGCGCCGCGGGCTCGAGGGCGACGTGGATCAGGATCTTCTCCTTCTGAACGCTGAAGCGGAGCGCCTTCCAGTCCACCGCGACATCGCGGTTGCCGAGCCCGAGGAAGCCCGCGAACTCGATCACCGCGGCCTGCGGCTTCCCTTCGGTGTCGATCAGCACATCGACGATATGGCCGATCGTCTCGCCCTTAGCATCCAGCACGGGCTGGCCGAGAAGCCCTTCGGCGCGGCTCCGTCCGACCGTCTTCACCTTCGCCGGCAGCGGCTTCTCCACCGCCGTCGGCGGCGCCGCCGCGCCGATTAATGCGGCGAGCGCGATCGCCGTTCCTGCACCAAGGAGTCTCGTTTTCCAGCCCTCCCGCTTCCCTCCCGGGACGACGACAGGGCTCCCGGCATGCCCCGAGAAACCGCATCGCGCCGCGCCGGGTCAATTAAAGAACGCACAAAGATTCTCTCGCCTCGCGCCGGCGCCCCCGCCGACAAGTCGGCGGGGCGCCCCGATTCCGGTCGGGCGAGATCCGCTCAAGCGCCGCACCTCCGTCACCACCTTTCCCCGCTTCTCACCACCGGCTGCTCGCATCCCACCACCGTCCGCCGATAGGCCTCCCTCTCGAGGCTCCCCAGTACCACGCCGAGCGCGCCGTCCGACCGCCTGGAGAAGGCCGGTTCCCACGCCCGCCACTGATAGACGGTCCCCTTCGACCGCCCCGCCGGGATTCGGAATGAGGTCGGACGTCGGCATCGTCGGGCGCCCGTGCGCCCGGCCCGTTCGGTGCGTGCTCATCCACTTGCCTCCTCTGCGATCAACCCGGGGATCAACCCGGGCGGCGCTCAGCACCTCGCCCGGGGATCTTCCCCAATCGGGTCTCGCCACAGCATTTGTACCGGGTGCCATTGGGTCAATCTCGAAGAGAGCGGCGCCGTCGCGCCCCACCTCTTCCTCCTTCCCCTGTGGCTTACGGCCGCCGTTGCGCCTCCGCCACGGCCCTCGCCCCCGGCTCACCGCCCGCCACCTCCGGAAACGCGATCTGCCAGCCCCCGCCGAGCGCGTTGTAGATTGCCACGAGATCCGTCGAGACGTTGGCCGTGCTGGTGGCCAGCTGTTGCTCGGCCAAAAGCAGGTTCTGCTGCGCCGTCAACACCTCGAGGAAGTCGGTGAGCCCGTCGGCGTATTGGCTCTGCGCCAGCCCGAGCGCCCGCCGGTCCTGCGCCACCGCCTCCTCGAGGCTCACCCGCCGCCGCTGCTCGCCGTCATAGGCGGCAAGCGCGTTCTCGACGTCGTGGAACGCGGTCAGCACCGTCCGCGCATACTCGACCGCCGCTTCCTTCTGCTGCGCCTTGCGCAGCGTGAGCTGTCCCTCCAGCTCGCCGCCCTGGAAGATCGGCAGGCTGATCGTCGGCCCGAACGCGTAGGTGCGTGAGGCGATATCCGCGAACTGGCTGAGACTGATCGATTCGAGGTCGATGTTCCCGGTCAGGCTGAAGCTTGGCAGGAAGCTCGCGACCGCCACGCCCACCTCCGCCGTCGCCTGATGGAGCTGGTCCTCGGCGGCCATGATATCGGGCCGGCGCGTCAAGAGCTGCGAGGGCAGCCCGACCGGCACCGTGGGCGGCACCGGCGGCACCGGCTTGGCCGGGCGAAGCTCGGACGCGAGCGCCGCCGGCGGCAGCCCGAGGAGCAGGCTGATCGCGTTGATGTTGGTCGTGATCCGCGTCTCAAACGGCGGGATCTGGGCCGCGATGCTCGCCGCCTGCGCGCGCGCGTTGGCAACGTCGAGGTCCGAGACCAGCCCCGCCGACGCCTGCTGCTCGGTCAGCGTCAGGCTGCGATCGGCCGTCGCGAGGTTCTGGCGAACGATCGAGAGCAGGTCCTGCGCCGCCCGAAGGTCGATATAGTCCCGCCCCATCTCGGCGAGCGCGGCCAGCAGCACGCCGCGGCGCTGGGCCGCCGCCGCCGCGTAGTTCGCCTTCGCCGCCTCCACCGCCCGCCGCGTCTGGCCCCAGATATCGACCGACCACGCCGCGTCGAACCCTGCCTCGAAGAGGTTGAAGGGCACCGCGGGGATCGAGAACGGCAGGAGCGGCGGGCTCGTAAACGGCCCGTGCTGGCTGTAGAGCTCATGCGAATAGGCGCCGGTCGCCGAGAGCTGCGGCAGCGCCGCCGCCCCGGCGATCTGGATCTGCGCCCGTGCTTCCAGGAGCCGGTCGGTCGCCACCTGCACGTCGAGGTTCTGCCCCGCCACCCGATCCTCGAGCGAGGTCAGCACCGGGTCATCGAAGGACTGCCACCATTGCACCGCGACGGTGTCCGGCACGGTCCGGCTCGCATCGCCTCTCTCGCTCGCCGGCCAGGCGCCGGGCGAGGCCGCCCGCGGCGGGACGAAGTTCGGCCCCACCGTGCAGCCGCCAAGCCAGCCCGCGAACCCTGCCACGAGAGCGACGCGGCATATCATCAGCCTGCTTATCATCGGCCCTCCCTGCCCCGCCACGGCCGGCGCGTGAAATGAAATCCAAGCCAGGGAGCCATGCGGCGGCCGGGGGCCACGCCCCGCCCTTGCCCGCTTCCCTCCTTTCGTGCCCTGCTTCGTCGCGCAGCAAGGAGCGAACGATGAGCGCTGGCGCATCCCAAACGGAAGCTGTCCTCGCCGAGATCGACGGCGGCATCGAGGCCACGCGCGAGCGTCTCTTCGCCCTCCTCTCCATCCCGAGTGTCGCGACCGATCCCGCCCATCACGGCGATTGCCGCCGCGCCGCCGAATGGCTTGCCGCCGACCTCGCCGCATCCGGCTTCGCCGCCGCCGTGCGCGAGACGAAGGGCCGCCCGCTCGTCCTCGCCCACCATCCCGGCCCTCCAGGCAGTGCCGGCAGCGTCCCGCACGTCCTCTATTATGGCCATTACGACGTCCAGCCGCCCGACCCGCTCGCCCTCTGGACGAGCCCGCCCTTCTCGCCCGCCCTCGTCGAGGGGCCGCACGGCCCGCGCATCGTCGCCCGCGGCGCGGTCGACGATAAAGGCCAGGTGACGACCTTCCTCGCCGCCTTCCGCGCCTGGCACAAGGTCACCGGCTCCCTCCCCATCCGCGCCACCGTCCTGATCGAGGGCGAGGAGGAGGTCGGCAGCCCGAACCTCGAAGCCTTCCTCACCGAAGCGCACGACGAACTCGCCGCCGACGTCGCCGTCATCACCGACACCGGCATGTGGAACATCGACACGCCCGGCCTCACCACAAGGCTCCGCGGCATGGCCTACACCGAGATCACGCTCAAGGGCCCGAGCCGCGACCTCCATTCCGGCATGTATGGCGGCTCGGCGCTCAACCCGATCAACGCGCTCACCCGCATCCTCGGCGATCTGCACGACGACGACGGAAGGGTGCAGGTCCCCGGCTTCTACGACGACATCCACCCGCTCGATCCCGCGACCGCCGCCCAATGGGCGAGCCTCGGCTTCGACGAGAAGGCCTATCTCGCCGCGATCGGCCTCTCCCATCCCGCCGGCGAGCGCAACTTCAGCGGCATCGAGCGGATCTGGGCGCGCCCGACCGCCGACCTCAACGGCATCTGGGGCGGCTATTCCGGCCCCGGGAGCAAGACCGTCATCCCCTCCGAGGCATCCGCAAAACTCTCCTTCCGCCTCGTCCCCGGCCAGGACCCCGAAAAGGTCGTGGCGGGCCTCAAGCGCTTCATCGCCGCCCGCGCGCCCGAGGACGCGACGATCGAGGTGAAGGTCTTCTCGGCCTCGCGCGCGATCGAGGTCGGGCTCGATTCGGCCTACGTCCGCGCCGCCCGCTCGGCGCTTGCCGACGAGTACGGCCGCGAGCCCGTCATGATGGGCTGCGGCGGCTCGGTCCCGGTGGTCGAATCGCTCTCCCGGGCGCTCGGCATCGACTCGCTGCTCATGGGCTTCAGCCTGGAGGACGACAAGGTCCACAGCCCGAACGAGAAGTTCGAGCTCAAGTGCCTCCACAAGGGCGCGCGTTCCCAGGCCCGCCTGCTCGCCGCCCTCGCCCGTTCGGGAAACTAGCCCCAGACGAACTCCGGCACCGTCGCCACCGGCGCGAGCCCGGCAAGCCGGGCCGCCGCCTCGGCCGCCTGGCGGTCGCCCTTGAGCCGCTCGCCGTGGATCCCGCCCAGCACCCAGCACGAGGCGAGGCCGGCCGCCGCCGCGCCGGCGATGTCCGTCTCCAGCGCATCGCCCACCGCGAGCACGAGCTCGCGCACCACACCCAGCATCGCCAGCACCGGCTCGTACACCGCCGGGTCGGGCTTTCCCACGCGCCGCACCTCCCCGCCCAGCTCGCGATAGCGGTCCGCGAGCGCGCCGGCGCAGAGCACCCGCACGCCGCCGCGGATCACCTCGCGGTCGGGGTTGGCGCAGGCCATCGGCAGTGCCCGCGCCGCGCATTCCTCGAGCACCGGCTCGAACTCGGCGAGCCGCGTCGGGTTGCGATGATCGTCCGGCCCGGTGTTGAGCACCCATTCCGCCTCCCGTGGCTCCTCGACCCGCACATAGTCGAGCCCCTCGATCACGTTGCGGTCGCGCTCCGGCCCGAGATGGAACACGCGCCGGCCGAGCCGGGCGAACCATGGGTCGGTCCGCTCGCGCAGCATCATGTGCGTCGCCTCCCCGCTGGTCAGGATCCCGTCATAGAGCGCCGCGCCGAGCCCCATCCTCCCCATCGCCTCGGAAGCGACCGCAGACCGCCGCGGCGCGTTCGAGAGCAGCACCACGCGGCCGCCGCCGGCGCGGATGCGCGCCAGGCAGTCCGCCGCGCCCGGCAGCGGGGCGACGCCGTCATGGACGACGCCCCAAAGATCGACGACGAAACCCCTGTACTCGCCCGCCAGCCGCGCCATGCCCGAATCATGCCTCATCTCTTCCCCACCGCTTCGCTCACCGATGCGAACCCTTCAGCCCGCAGCGCCGCCGCGAGCTCGGCCTTGATGCGCGGGACGATCGCCGGCCCCTCGTAGGCGAAGGCGGTGTAGAGCTGCACAAGGCTCGCCCCCGCCCGGATCTTCTCCAGAGCCTCCGCGCCCGTCGAGACGCCGCCGCAGCCGATCAACGTGAGGCGGCCTTGGGCGAGGCGAGAGGCGCCGGCGAGAACCTCCGTCGAGAGCGCGAAGAGCGGCGCGCCGGAGAGCCCGCCCGCCTCGGCCTTGTCCCGCGCCCGCAAGCTCGCCGGCCGCGCCGTCGTCGTGTTGCCGATGATGAGGCCGGCGGCCCCGCCAGCGATCGAAGCCTCCACCACGGAAGCGAGCGCTTCCTCCGAAAGATCGGGCGCGATCTTCACGAGCAAGGGCGGCGGCTTCGCCACGAGCGCCGCAATCCCGCCCAAGATCGAAGTCAGCGCCGCCTCGCCCTGGAGGTCCCGAAGCCCCGGCGTGTTGGGCGAGGAGACGTTGATCGCGACGTAATCGACATCAGGCGCCACCGCAGCGACGAGTGCGGGATAGTCGCGGATGGGGTCCGCGCCCTCCTTGTTGATCGCGACGTTGGCGCCGAGGACGGCGGGGCGTGAGCCGAGCGCCCTGAGCCGGGACACGAAGGAGGCGAGGCCGCGCCCGTTCATGCCCATCCGGTTGATCGCCGCGCGGTCCTCGGCGAGCCGGAAGAGCCGGGGCCGCTTATTGCCGGGTTGGGGGAGCGGGGTCACGCCGCCCGCCTCGACGAAGCCGAAGCCGAGCCGCATTAGGGGCAGGACGGCGAGGGCGTTCTTGTCGAAGCCGGCGGCGAGCCCGATCGGGTTGGCGAAGCGGAGGCCGAAAGCCTCGGTCGCCAGGATCGGGTCGTCCGGGGTGGTCGCACGGCCGGCGAGCCCGAGCCGGAGTGCGGCAAGCGCCAGCCCGTGCGCCCGCTCGGGATCGAGCCGCACGAGGAGGGCCATTGCGAGCCTGGATCCGGACATGGCGGGAAGCTGGCGCAAGCGGGCGGGACTGGCTAGACCGGCCGGCGCGATGTGGAACGAGCCTTATTTAGAGACGTGCTGCCGGGCGACGCTGCATCGGCTCGTGCTCGCCGGCGCGATCGGGCGGCCGGACGGACTCAAGGACGGCCCCTGCCTGCATCGGCTCGAGGCGATGGGGCTCGTCCGCCGCCGCGCCGATTCCCGCTTCGAGATCACCGCGCTCGGGCAGGACCGCCACGACAGGGAGATCCTCAAGCGCACCGCGCCTTGAGCCGAGCCCTTTCCTTCCGCGCCGCCTGCCGTCATGATCGTCGACTCCCATCGCGCGCTTCTCCGCGCGTTCCAGGCGCACCGCCCATGCAACACGACGACATATGGCGCGCGCTCGACACGCTCGCCGCCGAGCACGGCCTCACCGTCTCGGCGCTTGCCCGGCGCGCCGGGCTCGACCCCACGACCTTCACGCCGGCCAAGCGCCAGCTGCCGGACGGGCGCGCCCGCTGGCCGAGCACCGAGAGCCTGGCGAAGGTCTTGATCGCGACGCGGACGCCGCTCGAGTCCTTTACCGCGCTGGTGAGCGGTGCGCGGGCGCTGCCGCGAGTGCTGCCCCGGCCGGGGTTGCGCCGCCTGCCGCTTTTGCCGCTGCCATGCCCCGAGACCGACGGCTTCTTCGACGGCGAGGGCAGGCCCACCGGCAATGCGCCCGAGGAGTTCGACCACCCCGAGATCGGCGATCCCGCCGCCTATGCGCTGGCGATCGGGGATGCCGAGATGGCCCCGGTGTTCCGCCAGGGCGACATCGTCATCGTCTCGCCGGCCGCGCCGGTCCGGCAGGGCGACCGCGTCGTCGTGCGGCTGCGCAAGGGCGCGCTCTTCGGCCGCGAGCTCTTCGAACGGGCGGCGCGGCGGCTGGTGCTCCGACGCTTCGCGCCGCCGCAGCCGGTGCAGCGGCTCGACCCCAACGAGGTCTCCTTCATGCACCGGATCGTCTGGTCGAGCCATTAGGGTACCCACGATCTGGCCCATCTAAGGGGGTGTAGGGGGCAGGGTCTTGACAGGGTTTCGATATATCTTATGTTCCGATATATCGAAACCTAGTCAAGAGGACCTACCATGTATCATCGTGACTCTCATGAAGACGCCCATGGCTGCCGCGGCGGGCGGCGCTTCATGTTCCGCGGCCGCCATGGCGGCGGCGGGCGGATGTTCGAGCAGGGCGCGCTCCGGCTCGTCATGCTCCGGCTGATCGAGGAGGCGCCGCGCCACGGCTACGAGCTGATCAAGGAGATCGAGGACCGGCTGGGCGGCGCCTACAGCCCGAGCCCGGGCGTCATCTACCCGACGCTCACGCTGCTCGAGGAGCAGGAGCTGATCCGCCAGGAGGCGGAGGCCGAGGGCAAGAAGCGCTACGCGATCACGGAGGCGGGGCGGCAGTTCCTCGCCGAGAACGCGGCCGAGGTGGATGCGCTGTTCGCGCGGATGGCGGAGGCGGGCGCGGGCGGCGCCGGACGCATCCAGCTCTATCGGGCGATGCACAATCTGCGCACGGCGCTCAGGCTGCGGCTGACGCGCGGGCGGCCCTCCGAGGAGGAGCTGCGCGCCATCATCACGACGCTCGACGCCACGACGCGCGAGATCGAGCGGAGCTGAGGGCGCGGCGCGCGCCCTCCTTCTCTTCGGTGTCCGGATAGGCCGGAAAGGCGCTATTGTCCGCTCCAACCGGAGGTTATCCGGGGAATGTCGGCTGAAAGGAGGGACAAAATGTCGAACCATTTTACCGGGCTGAGCCTTGGCCCGCCGCTCGGGGACCAAAGGCTCGACCTATGCGATCTCTACGCATTCCAGTCGCCCGCCGACGCATCGAGAACCGTGATCATCCTCAATGCGAACCCGAATGCCGACGCGCTCCATCCCGACGCCATCTATCGGCTCAACATCGACAACGACGGCGACCTGCTGACGGATGTCGCGCTGAGCTACGTGTTCTCGAAGCCGGAAAACGGCAAGCAGACTTTCAGCGTGTTTCTCGCCAAAGGCGCGGAGTCGCGCTCGGTCGAGGCGGTTGGGAAGAAGATCGTCGCCGATGCGGAGGTTTCATTCGGCCCGAAGCCCAACCTCGTCAAGGCCGGCGACTACACGTTCTTCGCAGGCAGCCGCAGCGACGCTTTCTTCTTCGATTTCGACGGCATCAAGAATCTGTTCGACATCAGGGGCAAGCGGAATTTCACCGAGCCTCACCTCGGCGGCAAGTCGCCGTGGACGGGCGTGGATTCGAATACGGAAGCCAACGTCTTCTCGACGGTGGTGGAACTGCCGACGAGCGAGCTGGCCGCGAGGTCGGAGATACATATCTGGGGACGATGCAGCGTGCGGGAGGACGGCAAGCTCCTGCATGTCGATCGCGCGGGCCATCCGAGCGTCAGCAGCTTTTTCAACACCGACGACACCAAGTTGGAATATAACGCGAGCGAGCCGGTGAACGACCGCAGCCGTTGGCTCGAGCAGTTCGTGCATCTATTGGGCCACACGGGCAATTACTCGCGCGAGGAAGCCATCGCCGCCATCGACGAGGAGCGCACGCTGCCCGACGTGCTGAGCTTCGATCCGTCGAAGCCGGCGAAGTATCCCAACGGCCGCGTCTTCACCGACGACGTGATCAATTACCGCCTTGCGTTCCTCACCAAGGGCGAATGCCCTCCCACCGGGTTGAAACCGCACACCGACATTCTCAAGGAGTTCCCCTACATCGGCACGCCGCACCCGAAGAAGGGCTAGAGCGGATCTTCGCCTGAGATCGGGGCCGACCCGCGTCACAATAATGCCGGCCGCCGAAAAAATTCGCTCCAGGGCAAGATTCTGGGCTTAAGCCGGCGATAGGCCTCCGACGCCGGGAACGGGGCGGGGCGGCCGGCTCTCCGGCCATATCGAGCAAGCGCCGGAGCGGTTTCTGTCGGCGCACGCGCGCGCGGCGGACGCGCCTCGTCGCCTTCGACCGGGCCGAGCCGCCGGCCGGGCGCCGAAACAGGCCATTCCGGGCGTGTTCGCAATCCGATCGTTGCAATATGCGCCCGATCGCGCGTAGTCTGCGGTTGGATCGGGCACAGGCAACGGACATCGGGGAGATCCCGGATCGATATCGTTTCGCTGGGCGCACGCCTCGCGAAGGGTGTCATTTGGCCTTGAGTTACGCCGAGTGCAAAGGTTCCGCCCGCAAGCCGAACTGACCCTCAGGGTTCAAGGAGGCGATCAAGATGGCAAATGTTTGGGGAAGCAACACGATCGGCCCGGGGGAAATCGTGCCCTGGTATTTTGTGAGGGTGATCCCGCAGCCGTCGTTGATTCCGCCCGAGCCGAACCCCTTTCAATTCGCCCTTCCCGTCATCCGTGTCATCCCCTTGGGAAACCCGACGAACATTGCCGCGGAGTGGACCGTGCCCGACTTCGGAGGCGGAGGCTTCTACACTTACGCGCCGATCGGGTACCCTCAGGTCAACGTTCTGAGCGCCAGCAATCTGTGGGTCCAGATGACCAGCGATTCCGAAGGCAACAAGTACTACACGTTCTACATGTTCGTCATGAACTTCAGCCAAGAGACGATCGAATACGCCTTTGCCGAAGCCGATCTCTAGCGGGAGACGGAACTTGAAGCTGAGCGTTTTGCACGATCAGGATGGCAAGGTGCTCGCTCTTTCGAGGAGCGGGCCGCCGGCCGCGACGGGAAGCGGGTATGCGAAGGTGGGCATCCTGCCGCGGCAGGGGCAGATGGTGACCGAGGTCGAGCTTGGCAAAGACCTCGAAGCGGTCCCTCTGCTCGAGCTGCACAAGAAATATCGGGTCGATGCGGCGAAGGCCCGGCTTGTCCCCCAGGCGCCGCCGAAACGTAAGCGAGGCACCCGCGCTCGCGCGCGTTGACGCGCGCGGCGATTCGGCGGCGGGGCCCGGCGCGGGCGTCACGCCGCCTCGATCATGAAATCGACGTGCACGGCCTCGTAGGGAAAGGCGATCTCACCGGCGGCGGTCTTCTCGAGCACGCCATACTTGAGGAGCGCCTGAACGTCGGCGTGGATATTCTTCACGTCGCGCTTGACCAGCCTTGCGGCGGCCCGCAGCGACATTGGCCCTTTGCCGGCCATCGCCCGCACCAGGTCCCAGCGGCGCGGGGTCATGATCTTCCACAGCAGCTCGACGCTCGCGAACGTGATCCACTCGCCCTGCGGTTCTCCGCGGAATGCAGCTTTCATTCGCCGTTGCATGTCTTCGGTGCGCGAGACGCCGATCGTCACGGTGCTCATTGCTTGGCCCTCCATCCGGCGACGTCTTCCCAAAAATCCTTTTGGAGCCTCTCGAGATCGATGAAGTCGTACGGCTGCTCGACTTCGCGGATGTGCTTGTGATCGCCCTTCCCTGCTTCATTGTCGTAGCGAAGAACGTACTGCCCGCCCGAGACGGGAGCCACCCGATATTTGAACGGATGACGGCACCCGGGGAGCCGGCGAGGCAAGCGCCAGATCACGGCTTCGACCATCAGGTTCTCATCGAACCAACGCCGTTCCCGGAAGACCAGCTCCGCCTCGGCCATGATGGTGTTTATACCAACACGCCGGGGCGTTGGCAAGGGCACCAACGCCAGGATGCAGGGGGGGCCTACCGGCCTGGCGCGAGGACGATGTGCTGCTCGCGGGGCGAGCGCGTCTCGTGGCCTTCGACGAGGCCGAAGCGGCGCTTGACGTAGAAGAGCACCGCCTCCCGCACCGCGAGCCGGAGCCGTTGGCGCGCGTCCATCCCGTAGTCGCGCGCGATGACGCGCCGCTGGTGGGCGTCCAGTTTCGGATGCGGGACGATCACCAGCGTGACGGTGCGGTTCCACGCTTCGTCCTGCTCCGGGCCGCGGCGCCAGGCGCCGGCGTCCTTCAGCCGCGAGAGGCGGGCGATGAGGAAGTCCTTGAAGCGGTCGTCCCCGGCGTCGTGGGCGCGGACGTGCCAGCGGAATCCGTCGAAGACGAGGGCATGGGGCGAGAGCACGCGGAGCGTCTCTCCGGGCCGCTGGAACGAGACGTAGCGCGCGGCGACGGCGTGGCGGTCGCGGATCGCGCCGAGCAGCCCGCGCAGGACCGGGGCATTGGCGGCGCGTTCCGGGAACTCGGCGATGACGAGCGGAGGCGGCGCGGCGAGCACGGACTCGTCCGCACCGAGATGGCCTTCGGCGATGAGCCGGAGCTCGCGGAGGAGCGAGGCGGGATCGGCCCCCGCGGGCAGGAATCCCGCCTCAGCGCGATAGCGCTTGCCGACGGTGTCGTAGCGGAAGCCGTCCGGGTACGTCTCCTTGAGGCGGGCGAGGTCGGCGGTCGCCTGGTTCGCCGAGACGCCGAAGCGGCGCATCAGGTCCTCGCGGTTGATGGTGCCGTCCCAATAGAGACGCCCCGCCGCGAAGGCGACGCGCTGCTCGACGCTCCAGCGCAGCCCCGGTCCTGCCGACTCGCTCGATTCGCTCATGACGCGATCTGCCTGGCACAACGCGCCCAGTTTTTCTATCCATAGTTTCTATGCGCATAGTACGTGGCCCGGCGCCGGACGCTTGCCGTCACCGTGGCATGCCGCGCCGTCCCCGCTCAAAGTTCGACTGAACCTGGTGCTATTCACAAATTCATGAAACAGTCCTTAATCGAACTTGACATGTATCGTTGCCACAGGTTTGATCCCCACAGTAACCAAACGTGTAGGGGAAGCTGCGGCCGTGGCGGAAGCAAGAGAAGTCGATACGGCCACGGCCGGCCCCACGCGCTGCCCGGAGCTGATCGGGTGATTCCCGGATTCGAGAACGCAGGGACACGGGCAATCGATTCCTTCGGGGAGCAGTTCGCAACCTTGGTTGGCCCCAAGCCCTTTCGGTGGCAGCAGAGGCTCTTCGAGGATTTTCTGAAGGGGCTGGTTCCGGCGTCGGTTGATCTGCCCACCGGCCTCGGCAAGACCTCGGTCATGGCGGTCTGGCTCATTGCGCGGGCGCGCGGGGCGAACCTCCCCCGCCGCCTCGTTTACGTCGTGGATCGGCGAGTCGTGGTCGATCAGGCCACGGATGAGGCGGAGAAGCTACGCGACGCGCTCGAAGGAAGAGCCAAGCATTTCGAGGCGCTGGACGGTACCGCGCGGACGCAGGCCGTTCGGACGGCCGCCGAATTGAAGACTTCGCTGGGTTTCGCCGAGGGCCGCGGGCTTCCAATCTCCACGCTTCGTGGTGCGCACGTCGACAACCGAGAATGGCTGGACGACCCGGCTGCGCCTGCAATCGTCGTCGGCACTGTCGATATGATCGGCTCGCGGCTTCTGTTCGAGGGCTATGGCGTTTCGCGCAAGATGCGGCCGTATCAGGCGGGCCTGCTCGGGGTGGATGCTCTGGTCGTGCTCGACGAGGCCCATCTCGTCCCGCCTTTCGCGCATTTGCTGCGCGCGATCGAACAGGATGCTTCGCTTCACCCGAGCGAGGAGGCCGACCGCTCACTCCTGCCGCGCTTTGTGCTCCTGCCGCTTTCGGCGACGCAGCGCGACCCGGGCGCGGGCGGGCACGGGCGGGTGCCGTTCCGCCTTGCGGATGAGGATTGGGCGACCGACGATGTCGCCCGGGGGCGGCTCGAGGCCAAGAAACGCCTGCGCCTTGAACCGCTCGCGGAGAAGAACCCCGACAGGCAGATCGCCGAGGCCGCTTGGGCGCTGGCGGAGAAGGACGGCAAGTTCTTCCGGGTCGTTGTGTTCTGCGACCGTCGCGAGAAAAAGGAGGATGGCGGCGGCCCGAGCGCGGAAGGCGTCTTTAAGGCGATCAAAGATCTGGCGGTGGGCGACAGGAAAGCCGGGCGTGCGGGGCGTGATCTGCATCCGGTCGAGCTGCTGGTCGGTGCTCGGCGCGTGCGCGAGCGGGAAAAGGTGGCGATGACCCTGCGCGCGCTGGGCTTCGTCGGCGAGAAGGAGCCGCTCGGGAAGCCCGCCTTCCTCGTCGCCACCTCCGCCGGCGAGGTGGGCGCCGATATCGATGCGGACCACATGGTCTCGGACCTTGTTACCTGGGAGCGCATGGTGCAGCGGCTCGGGCGCGTGAACCGGCGCGGCGAGGGTGATGCCGAGGTCAGGGTGTTCTGGAGAGAGCCTCCGATCAAGAACGCCGATGCGCCGACCCAGCGGGAAAAGCGTGCGTTGATCGCGTTCGCGGCCAGGGTCGTCGTCGAAAACCTTCCTGAGATCGATGGCGCCCACGATGCCAGTCCCGGCGCACTGCTTCGCCTCGCCGAGAGCGCTCGGAAGGATGCGGCGCTCGGTCGACGCATCAGCGCGGCGACGGCGCCGGAGCCGCTGCGTCCCGCGCTTAATCGCGCGCTCGTGGACGCCTGGTCGATGACGTCGCTGGAAACCCATACCGGCCGCCCGGACGTGGCGCCCTGGCTGCGCGGCTGGGTGGAGGAGGCGCCGCAGACAACGGTCGTTTGGCGAAGGCACTTGCCGATACGCCTTGACGCCGATGGGCAATCGGCCTTTCCGAGCAAGGCGGAGATCGAAGATTTCTTCGAGGCAGCCCGGCTACGCGAGAGCGAGAAGCTGGATACGGAGACCTACCGTGTCGCAGCCTGGCTGCAGGGACGTGCCGGCGCGCTACTCGGCGGCAAGCGACCGTCTCCGGGAGAGGCAATCGGAGATGGGGACACCGGGGCCGAAGCGTCCGCGGCTGAAGACGCCGACGCTGAAGAACCGGCCGGGGGCACGTCGGTCCGGCGTCCGGACCTGCGGCGCGAGGACATCGCCGCGCTGGTCCTGTCATCAAGCGGCGCCTTTGCGGGTGGCCACACGCTTCGCGATCTGGCACGGGAGCGCAAAGGCAAGGCAAACGGTGAGTTTCACGCTGAACTCGCCGGCAAGATCCTCGTTTTCGACGCGCGCTTCGGCGGCCTGAAGGACGGTTTGCTGGACGGGGCCGGGGAAGACCTACCCGAAACGGTCGACGGCACCGAAAGCTGGAGCAAGGAGGCCGGCGTCCGCGTACTGCGGGTCAACCGGGCTCTGGCCGCCGAGCCGCTCGCCGCGCGGCGGGAGGACGGGTGGCGGTTCGAGGACGACTTCGACCTCCGTCGCAGCGATGAGGGCACGCCGCTCGAGCAGCTCGTCGTCGAGCATTTGCGGGACTCGGCCCAAGGCGAGGACGCGCGCTCGATTTCCGAGCCGCAGGAGCTGGGCGCGCACCAGTGCTGGGCGCGGGCCGAGATGATGCGTATCGCGAAGGCCGTCGGCCTTTCCGGCGACGCGGCCGGATCCCTCGCGATAGGGGCTGGTCTCCATGATGAGGGCAAGAAGGCGCCGCGCTGGCAGCGCGCCTTCAAGGCGCCGCGCGACGCCCAAAAATTCGGCCTCTCTTGCCCGTTGGCCAAGACGCGAGGCCCGATCTGCCAGGCGATCCTTGGTCGTTACCGGCACGAGTTCGGGTCCCTGCCGTGCGTGGAAGAGGACCCCGAATTCAAAGCTTTGCCGGACGACTGGCAAGAGCTCGTCCTGCATCTTGTGGCCGCGCACCACGGACAAGCCCGGCCCGTCATCGAAACGCGCGGCTGCGAGGACGGCCTGCCCTCCTCGCTCGAGGAGCGCGCATGCGCGGTTGCCCTGCGCTTCGCGCGGCTTCAGCGGCGCTGGGGGCCGTGGGGACTGGCGTGGTGGGAGGCGCTCATGCGCGCGGCGGACCGGCAGGCCTCACGGCGCCTGGAGGGCCAGGGCTGATGGCGTGCGCCGGGATCCCTGTTGATCTGCTCAACCCAGGCCAGGTGTTCGCCTGCCTGGGCTTCCTCGAGGCCGCCGAGATGCTGCTCGGCCAGGCCGAAGGCGGATTCGAATGGGAGGACGAGGGGGCCGCAACGTTCGCGATGAGCGCCAGGGGCGACCGAAACCCGTTCGAGGTGGTGCTGGAGTTTTTGGCGGAGGCGGAGCTGGAAGGCTGGGGGCCGATCGGCTACGCCGATCCCCCGCCGAAGAAACGGAAGGGCGACGGCGGCGATGAGTCGGACGATGGCGACGACGCGGACGGTTCCGTCGCGCCGGGGCAGCGCCGTGCGTTGGATTTGGCACCAACCTTCCCTGCCAAAGAGGGCGACCGAATGGCCCTCCCGATCCGGATCGGAGGCGGGAACAGGCCCATGGTCGAGCTGGGGCACTGGGCGGACGGATCCAGCCGCGAGAGCTTCAAGTTGTACGCAGGGAATCGCTCGGCGGCGGGGATCGCCCGTGCCATGCTGAAAGGCGTCCGCGAGAAGCCGACGCGAAAGCAGGCGGCCACCGGGCGGCTTGGCGGCCTAAGGACAAAGGGCGTGATGCAACTGTGGGAGGAAGATCGGGCGGCGCTCGTAGCCGCGCCGCTCGACGTGCTCGCGCCGATGGGTGGCAGCTTCAACTTCGATGCGCGTGGGGCATGGACGGCCATCGACGCCGGCTATTCGCCGAATGAGCACAGGCATGCGATTCAAGCTTCACCAGTCGTCGAGTTCCTCGCGGCCTGGGGTTTGGAGCACGCGCGGCCGGTCGAATTCGGTGTTCGGCAGGCCCGGTACGCCGCCTGGGGCACGAGCCTTCCGCCGATGCTGGCCCGCGCCGCGTTGACGGGCGACCTTGCGGCGGTCTCGTTGAGGCACTTTCGCTTCGAACTCGATCTTTCCGGCAAGAACAAGGTCGTGACCTTTGCTCAGGAGGGGCCACACGCATGACCACGCTCACCGCCGAAACCATCAATTCCTGGGCCGACGACACGAACGGCCCCGTCGCGCTGTATTTGAAGCAGAGGCTTCTGCCCGTGGAGGGCGAAGGCGCGGTGATCTTTCCGCCGACCTACGCCGACATCGGCTACAATATCGATTCCCTTTCGGACGGCACAAAAGTCTGCACCATCGACAGTGTCGGCAGCCAGGCCAACCGCATGGAACCGATCTTCAAGGACGCCCCAAATTCCCAGCTTGTGCCGCAGATCGAGATCGAGCTTCACAGCACCAACGGACACGTGGAAAAGCGTTCATTGCTGGATCTTGCCCATAGGGCTGCGGACGCTGTCGTCCATTCGTCGCCTAGCCTTGCGCCTCAGATTGCCAAGGCGTTCAAGGCACTGCATCAGCGCCATAATGCAATGCCGCTCTGTTGTGTCGCGCCCACCTCCCTTGTGTTCGGCGCTTGGGATTCGCGGGGGGGCTCGGGCGAGAAGCTTCCGCGCCTAATTCGGTCGGTCATTCGTGCCTGGGATGTCGACGTCTTGTCGGGAGCGGCGCAGTTCAATTCGGTATGGAAGTTCCTGATGGATGAGCAGAAGGCGGAGCTAGAGAAGGAGGCGAAAGCAAAACAGACAAAACTTTCTGAAAAGGGATTCGCGGATGCCCCGGCCACGTTCCGGAAGGTGAGCTCGTCGGCAGCAAAAAATATGCCGGAGTTCAAGGATGGGTCTCCGAACCCGGCGCGCCGCGTGCTGGGAGGAGTGTCCGCCCGGGGCCGCATTGAGCGCGAGGTGACGATAAACCTGATAGCGCTACGGAACCTAAAAGGCGCGACCGACACGGAGACGTGCCACATCCATCGCTACCTGCTTGCCCTCACGCTGATCGCTGCTGTCTCCGAGGCCAGCCTCTTCCTCCGGTCCGGCTGCCAGCTCCAGATCGCCGATCCGGAGGACAATTGGAGCCTAGTACCGCGGCGGGGCGCCCCTAAGTGCATCATATTCCCGCCGGACGCTCTTGGCGGCATCCTGCTTACCTATGCGCTGGAGGCGGCGAAGCCGTTTAACGAACTCTGGCCTAAAGAGTTGAGTCACAAGTTTGACCTCAGGGAAGCTAAGAGGCTGCTAGCGAAAAAGGAGGACGATGCGTCGGAAGAGGACTGATTCATGCTCCGGCTTCTCCTCTCCGTACGGCTCCATGATGGGCGTTACCATGGCCGGCCGGATTGGCCTCCGTCGCCTGCGCGTCTGTTCCAGGCACTTGTTGCCGGCGCGGCGCAGGGCGATAGGGTGCCGCACGAGGACGGGTACGCCTTTGAATGGCTGGAGTCGCTCAAACCGCCTCTCATTGCCGGGCCGCCGGCGCGGGCCGGACAGCGTCTCAGGAATTTCGTACCGAACAACGATCTTGACGTGGTCAGCGGAGACCCGCGACGGGTCGGCAAAATCCGCGCGCAGAAGTTGGTTCGCCCGATTGTGTTCGGTACGGAAACGCCGCTGCTTTACGTTTGGGCGTTCGACGAGGCGCCCGGAGCGCGGACCACCGCCCAACGGATTTGTGCCATCGCCGAACTACTCTACCAACTCGGCCGCGGCGTCGACATGGCCTGGGCGTGGGGCGAGGTCCTCGACGATCGCGAGGCGGAAGCGCGCCTCGCGGCGCATAGTGGCGCCCTTTATCGACCCGGCGACGGCGCGGGCGGGACAACACTCGCCGTCCCGCTCGCGGGGTCGCTTGGAAGCCTCATCGAGCGGCACAAGCGAATGCGTGTGCGATTCCAGAGGCGCAGCGAATTGGAGCCGAGCGGAAAAGAGCCAGACCGCGCGGCCGCGGTCGGCACAATTTTCGTCCAACCTCCCAGGCCACGCTTCCGGCAGGTCGCCTACGAATGCCCACCCACGCGCCTGCTCTTCGATCTTACCGGCGAGAGCACGCCGTGGCGGCTCGACCGCATCGTCGGGCTGACGGAGCGCGTGCGCGATACGGCGGCGCAAAGGCTGAGGGGCGATCGGTCCGGCGAGGCGGCAAAGATTCGCAACGCGATTGTCGGCCATCGTGATGGGGACGAGGCCGACAAGGCCGCGCGCGCGCGCATCACGCCTTTGCCTTCGATCGGTCATCCGCATGCCGACCGAGCCATCCGCCGCGTCATGGTTGAGATCCCGCCGAACTGTCCTCTGCGTGCGGACGATGTGGAATGGGCGTTTTCCGGCCCGCTGCTTGTTTCGGACCGGGGCGAAATTCCTTGCGAGCTCGTCGCGGCGACCGATCGCGGCATGCTCGCGCACTATGGCGTTGGAGGCGCAGCGTCCGCGTGCCTGTGGCGCACGATCACGCCCGCCGCACTGCCTCAGCAGGCGGCCCGCCGCCGCGTCGATCCTTCGCGGATGCGCGAGGAAGCGAAGGGCGGGGCCGAGCGGGCCGAGGAAGAGGGCAAAGCCGTCTCGGCGGTCGTACAGGCGCTTCGGCATGCGGAGGTCTCCACGCGCCCGCTCACGGTGCACGTGCAGCGCGAGCCGTTCGAGGCCGGCGGCGCGCGCGCCGAGGTGTTCGCGGCGGGCACGCGCTTCGCCAAGGAGCGCCTTTGGCATGTCGAAATCGAGTTCGCCGAGGAGGCTCGTGGACCGCTCATTTTGGGCGATGGGCGCTATCTTGGCCTTGGCCTGATGGCGCCGGTCAGGGGCGCCTCGCGTGACGTGGTGGTCTTCTCCCTGCCGGCGGATGCGCGTGTCGCGGTGACCGATCGCGAGGACCTGCTGCGAGCCGTCCGGCGCGCATTGATGGCGCTGTCGCGGGATGACCAGGGCAATGTTCCGCCGCTTTTTTCCGGACACGAGGCCGACGGCGCGCCGGCGAGCTCGGGCCGGCACAAGCACGTCTTCCTCGCTTGCGCCGACCTTGACCGCGATGGCTGGGTCGAGAAGTTGGTCCTAGCCACGCCCTGGGCCTGCGACCGCTCGGCGCAGGCGGGTCGGGGCGAGCATACCGAGTTCGACCGTGTGGCGACCTCACTCGAGGTGGTGCGGGCGGGCCCGCTCGGCGTCATCCCTCTCCGGATCTCGTCCCCGGACCAGAGGCTGATTGGGCCAGCCCTGACGTGGGAGAGCCACACCGACTATCGCCCGACCCGCCATGCGGGGCGGGGCAAGGACCCTGGCGCAGCTTTACTGGCCGATGTGGCGGCCGAGTGTGAACGTCGCAACCTCCCGAGACCCGAGATCCAAATGCTGGGCCTTTCGCTTGGCCCGAGGGAGGGTGCCGCCGCCCGACTTCGCCTCAAGTTCGCGCTCGCGGTCGCCGGTCCGATCCTGCTCGGACGCGACAGCCACAGAGGGGGCGGCCTGTTCGAGGCGATAACGCGATGAGTGATGGCCAACTCGCCCTCCATCTCCCCGCGCCGGCGGTCGCCGGCGAGACGCCGCTCGTGCCGGCGCGCATGGTCAACGAGTTCGTCTATTGCCCGCGCCTCGCCTATCTCATGTGGACACAGGCGGAATGGTCCGAGTCCGCAGACACCGTGGACGGGAAACGTGTGCATGCACGCGCCGACCGGCCCGGCCCGGCCCTGCCGCCGCCCGAGACGATCGCGGCCGTGGAGCCCGCGATCACCACGCGCTCGGTTACGCTTTCATCCGCCACGCTCGGCGTCATCGCCAAGATCGACATCGCCGAGGCCGAGGACGGCCTCGTCACGCCTATCGACTACAAGCGCGGCAAGCGCCCGCACGTCGCACTCGGCGCCTACGAGCCGGAGCGCATCCAGGTCTGCCTCCAGGCGCTCCTCCTCGAAGAGCGCGGCTACCGCGTCGGCGAGGGTGCGATCTGGTACGTGGAAAGCCGCGAGCGCGTCCGCATCGAGCTCGACGAGGCGCTCCGCGCCGCCGCGCGCGACGCCGTTCACGATCTCCGTCTGCTTGTCTCGCAGGGCCGCATCCCACCGCCGCTTGCGGACAGCCCCAAATGCCCCCGGTGCGCCCTGGTCGCGATCTGCATGCCCGATGAGGTGAGCGCCCTCAACGGCTCCCCGCTCGCCCCGCGCCCGATTGCCGTCCCGTCCGACGAGGCCCTGCCCC
>Ga0335075_10005326_pt1 | contig 19995 bp, 11 predicted proteins | sample Lox_Sample_24_FD_206723 | JGI IMG/M metagenome (GOLD analysis project Ga0335075, IMG submission 206723) | Soil microbial communities from Loxahatchee National Wildlife Refuge, Florida, United States - Lox_Sample_2.4 | ecosystem: Environmental > Terrestrial > Soil > Wetlands | place: USA...
GAGGTACCCGACGACGACGTAATGTTCGTGCTGATGCACGACAACAGCTCGAATTTCACCTGGGCCGACAAATGGAAGCCGCACGTGCCGAAAAACACCGCCTCGACCGCCCCGGAATTGCTCGCGGCGTGAGGCACGGGGGCGCAGGGCGGCACGGAAGCGGGGGCAAGCGGATCGAGCGGGCGGAAGGGGCGGCGAACCGGCAAGGCGCCCGGTTCCAATGCGGCTCATCGCCCAGGCGACTGCACGATGCACCAGAAGACTGTACGATGCATCGGAAGAAGGAAATACCGATCAGCCGCAGCTGCACACGCGAACGCCGATGGGTCAGCCGGCATGGCGGTGCCGGCCAACGGGCGGGCCGCGTGCTTCTGGTGAACCGCGGTGCATCGACGGTCCGCGTACCATCTGCGTTCATCTGCGTTCATCTGCGGTTCCCTTTTCTTTTCCAACCGAGGCGACCTGCCACAGCACGATTCAGAACGGCGGGACCCGCCATAGCTCCGCCGCCCGTCTCACCGCTGCGCTAGAATCTCGCGGAAAACGAATCGAGACGCCGATGAGACAACCATCCCACCGCCCGTTGTTCGCGGTCGGACCCAACCCCGCCATCAACGCACGATCGGGCGGTTGTGCGGCGGGGCCTGGCCGCTCGTATCGCAGCGGTTACCCCTTGTTAGACACCGCGCGCTTCCTAAATAACAGGAATCAACAGCCGCCAGTTGGCGTCTGCCTGTATCGTGGATCGTTAGCGTGCCCATCTTAGTTAATGATACTATCAAAATTGAACCAGGAAGATTGCCATGAACGACGCATGCATCCCGTCTGACCATGCCTTCCCGCCCGATCCTTGGCAGGATCGCGTTGGCAAGGCCACAGCCTCCGAGCAAATCGCATCCCGCGAGTCCTGGGGGTCCTCGGGGTCCTGGGGTCCTGGGGTCCTGGGGTCCTGGGGGTCCTGATCGCCGGGCCGGGTAAACGATGCTTTTTACCCACTCGCCGGTTACCGGCTCGCCAGCCGGCCGCACGCGCTGCCTCGTCCGCAATCCGCCCGCCGTGACCGGAACCAATACCCAAGAGCCGGAAGGATCGAGCAGCAGCAAGGATCGAGCAGCAGCCTGGAAGGATCAAGCAGCAGCCCGGAAGGATCAAAGCAACAGCCCGGAAAAGTCAGGTTCGCTCCGATACGGCCAGGCATCTGTTGCAAACCTGCCACAGCACGAACCGATCGTCGCACCGAGACACCGCGAAAACAACCAAGCCGCACCGTGGAACGCCGCAGAACCGGGCCTTTTGACTTCGGTTTCGCCGCCGGCATTGGTCCGACTGGTATCATAACAATCCGGTAATCCTGGTGCTACCCGGCGGCCATGTCGCGGCAGAGGATGCCACCGTTCCGCTGAAGAACCGGCGGAAGGGTGGTGTTGGCGGTGCGGTCCTCACGGCCGCGCCAAGGCTCGAATCTGGCCGTGACGCACATGTTGAAGTCGCAGGCTGTCAACTCCGGACCGATTTTAGGGTCCGCCTTGCTCGCCCGCTTTCCGGGGGCGGTAAGCGATGCTGACAAGCGACGGCTTGGCGCTGCCGCGGCACGTCCGGCCCCGCGCGCGGCGCCTCCCCGCCGCCACGCAACCGGCGCCCCAACCCGCGCCCCAACCCGCGCCCCAACCGGCGCCGAACGCGCCGCACGCCGCCGCCACGCCGGCTCGCCGCAGCGCTCGCCCCGCCATGGGCGCGGCCCCGCGGGATTCGTAGCCACCAGGACCGTGAGCCCCGCAGGGCAAGCACGAGGGACACCGACATGAAGCAGATCATAGCGCTGACGCTGCTCGGCATCGCGCTGACGCTGGGCGCCGTCTCCGCCTCGGCGCAGCCCCAGCCGGCGGGTTTCGCCCTGCCGCCCGTGGATGCCGGCTCGCAGCCCTGCCTGACATGTCACGGCAGTGACCCGAAGGTCACCGCCATTCTGCAAAGCCCGATGGGGGTCGTAGGCGACCGGCGCACGCCCTTCGCGCAGGGCGGCTGCACCAGCTGCCACGGCCCCAGCACCAACCACATCGCAATGAAGTCGCCGTACCCGGACATCGTGTTCGACGGGCCGCACAGGTCCCCCACCAAGGACCGCAACCAGGTCTGTCTGAGCTGCCACCAGGGCGACCCCATGGTGCTGAACTGGGAAGGCAGCTCGATGCAGCGCGCCGGCCTGGCCTGCACCGATTGCCATGTTGCGCATAGCGCGAAAGACCCGGTGCTCGCGAAGGCGACGCAGCCGCAGATCTGCTTCACCTGCCACCAGAACATCCGGGCCGACACGTATAAGTACTCACACCACCCGATCCGCGAGGGCCTCGTCACCTGCAGCGACTGCCACAACCCGATGGGCGGTCCCGGCGACACCAAGGACCTGAAGGAATTCACGGTCAACCAGACCTGTTACAACTGCCACGCCGACAAGCGCGGCCCAATGCTGTGGGAGCATCAGCCGGTCCGTGAGAACTGCCTGATCTGCCACAACCCGCATGGCTCTAATCAGCAGCGGCTGATGATCGAGCCGATGAACTTCCTCTGCGCCTCCTGCCACAGCGCCGAGAGCAATAACAGCGGCGGCGCCTTCGGCGGTGCGCACTCCATTCCGATGGGCCCAGGCGGCAGCACCTTCTTCAACTCGGCGCTCGCCAACCAAAGGACATGCGTGAACTGCCACTCGGAGGTTCACGGCTCGAACAGTCCGGCAGGCGCCTTCTTCATCCGCTGATGCGACGGCACGAGCAAGGGAGCTCGACATGATCACTCGCAATGCGCTTCGGGCCATCGCACTGGCAACATCGTGCCTCGCGCCGTTGGCCGCCCTCGCCCAGACTGCGGCACCTGCCTCACCCTTGGCACCGGACATCTCCATCGGCGGCTCGCCGATCAGTGGCGAGGTCGGCTTCGGCCTGCTGGGACAATTGGGCCGCAATCCCGATGAATTCGGGCGCTATAACGGGTTCAACACCAACGGCCTCGATGTGCTGGGGAATTTCGACCTTGGCGGCGGTTCACCTTGGTACTCGGGTGACACGCGCTACTATGAGTTCTGGGGCGACAACCTGAACTTCCAGACCGGAAACCGTTTGGGTGCCGGCCTGACCAGTGACACCTTCAACTCCAGCGTCAGCAACAACCTGATCAACGAAGGTTCCATCGGGTTCAAGGTCGGCGACCAGGGCACCTGGGGCGTCACCGGCTACTACAATGCCATCACCTACACCGGGAACGTCATTGACTCGCCCTATACGGTCAACGGCAGCACGGCATTCCTGAACCCCGGCCTGTACGCTTATGGCGGCGCGTTGTCGCAGACCACCGCCACGCCAGGCGCGCATACGAGCTATACCAACGCGGGGTTCGCCGCGACCGGAGCCGACCTGCCGGTGCAAACCGGGACGCGGCGCGACATCCTGGGTGGCAACTTCAAGTACATTTGGAACGACTGGACCATCACCGGCGCCTTCCGCCACGAGCACAAGGAAGGTTCGATGGAAGAATCGTATTTCATCGAAGGCTCGGTCGGCGGAGCGCCATTCGCCCTGCCGATCAACTACGATACAGATCGCTACGACATTTCCGCCGCTTACAACAGCCGGCTCTACCAGGCGGTGCTGCAATACACATTCTCGCACTTCAGCGACAACAACCTGTTCGTCACCCTGCCATATCCTACGGCCGGCACGGCCAAACCGTTCCAGCAGGCGGCAGCCTATTCCACACCGCCGAGCAATAGCGCCCAGTACGTTACCGTCATGCTGGCGACCAACGCGATCCCCGACACCCGCGTGAACTTGAATGCGCGGGTCGGCGTAGAGAAGCAGGACGACGATTTCCCGCCCAACTCGGCGGACCCGGGTATCGGCGCGTTTCGCGGCACGACGGGGTTCCTGAACCTGAATCCGATGCTGCAAGGCACCAGCGAGGATTCGCCTGACATCACGGCAACCGTCTATCAGGTCCGGGTCAGCGCCAACAACCAATCGATTCCGCGTACCGACATCGATGCGTTCTATAGCGTCGATGGCCGGAATGTGAGCATCAACCAGTTCGCGGTGTATGGCAGCGGTATCGGCAGCGACTCGGCTCCCGGCTCCGCCACGCCCTATGCCTTCGTCGTCCCGCAGGACTGGCTGAAGCAGGCTGCCGGCGCCAACCTGACCTACAAGCTTTTCCCGGCCTTCAACACGCGACTGCAACTCGGTTATCGCCTGGATTACACCGACCGCAGCAACGCCCAGGTCGGGCACAGCGACACCAACACCGGCACGGTCGCCATTCTGTCGAATTTCGGACCGCAGCTTGATGGCAAACTCTCCTTCGACTACTCCAGCCGCTCCGGCACCCTCAGTTACCTGACGCCCTGGCTGAACCTCGATGGCCCAAATGCCGGCCCGACCTATTCTGGCGCCTACTACCAGGCGCCGATGACGTCCGAAGCCGTGACCATGCGGGCCGATTACCAGCCTGCAGATAATATAGGTGCCGACTTCCTCCTGCAGTTCAAGAATGAGAACTACACCTACCCCGCTGCCACCGCCTACACCGCTCCGAACGGCACCGTGACCGTAGCGCCGCTCACGGGTGTCGGCACCGGCGTGAAGCAGGACTATGCGCTGACCCTCGGCCCGGACTTCACCTATCGGCCCATCAAGACGATCAACCTCCACGCCTTCTATAACTACGAGCTGCTGTTCTTTAACAACCTGGGCAACGGCGCCTGCGCCGCCTCCAACACCGGCGCCTGCCTCGGCAGCGCCGGCTACTATCAGAACAAGGACACCACCACCACGCAAACGGTCGGCCTCAGCGGCGAGTGGAAGATCACCGAAAAGCTGAAGGTCAAGGCGGACTATACCCTCTCCTATGGCTCGGTGGCGTTCGCCGAGTTCAACGGCGTATTCGTGGCGCTGCCGACGGCGTCCTATCAGAACGTGACGAACTACCCCGACATCAACTCGCTGATGAACAGTCTGCGGGTGACGGGAAGCTACGAGATCTCCCCGAATATGGAACTGGTGCTGTCGGCGGCATACTCCAGTTACCACGACACCAATTGGTACGACGACGCGAGTGCGATCCAGAGTGCCGGCACCACGGCCATCGCGCAACTCACCCCAGGCTATGGCCAGCCGAACTGGAGCATCGTGCAGTTGATGGCGGGGATGAAGATCAAGTTTGGTGTGCCGCCGGTACTACTGCCGATGGTTGCCGCCGCCGCGCCGGCGCCGATGGCGCAGGCCGTCAGGTCCTACCTGGTCTTCTTCGATTGGGACAAGGCGACCCTGACCGACCGCGCCCGCCAGATCATCAGGCAGGCAGCCGATAATTCCACCCGTGTGCAGTACACGCGGATCGAGGTGAACGGCTACACGGACACCTCAGGGAAGCCGCAGTACAACATGGGCCTGTCGGTCCGCCGCGCCGATGCCGTGAAGGCCGAGCTGATCAAGGACGGAGTGCCCGCCAACGAAATTACCACGAAAGGCTTCGGCGAAACGAATCCGTTGGTGCCCACCGGCCCCGGCGTCCGCGAACCGCAGAACCGCCGGGTGGAGATCGTCATCACGTGACCCACGGCAGCATGGTTGAAACAGGAACGGGGCGCCCCGAGGCGCCCCGTTTTTTAATTCGGCTCGTCCTGTGGCACCGGCAGGCCCCGCTTCACCTCCCTTGCCTCCACGCTCTCATGCACCTCGGTATTGATGAGTTCGTCCTGGCATGCCGTGATCGTGGCGTCCTGCTCCCAACTTCTGGCTTCGTTCTGGTCGTAGTCCGACACGTCCCACTGGCTGCCATCGTCCAGTTGCACCGTCGCGCCATCGTTGGAGACGCTGTTCAGCCGCCGGTACTGGCAATCGGCATGTGCCGCCAGCGGCAGCAGCCCCAGCACCAGCAATGCCGCGCACCCAAGACGGACCATGGCAGCCCTCCACCAGACGTCACCGTCCCGAAGGTAGGCGACCGGCGCGATGGCCGGGCTACAAGCCTCGGTGAACCGCGCAGGGCCGCTCTGTGCGATCTACCCTCGCCTTTGGCCGCCGGATTCACTATGTGTGCGCCGCAGCAATCCCCCAATCAGGCCCCCATGCAGATTCGCAACGTCGCGATCATCGCCCATGTTGACCATGGCAAGACCACCCTGGTGGACCAGCTCTTGCGCCAGTCTGGCGCCTTCCGAGAGCACCAACAGGTGGCCGAGCGCGCGCTCGACCGCAACGACCTGGAGCGGGAGCGCGGCATCACCATATTGGCCAAGTGCACCTCGGTCATGTGGCGGGACGTCCGCATCAATATTGTGGATACCCCCGGCCACGCAGATTTCGGCGGCGAGGTGGAACGCATCCTGAACATGGTGGACGGTGCCATCGTCCTGGTGGATGCCGCCGAGGGCGTCCTGCCGCAGACCAAGTTCGTGGTCGGCAAGGCGCTGGCCCGCGGCCTGCACCCGATCGTGGTGGTGAACAAGGTGGACCGCTCGGATGCCCGCCCCGACGAGGTCCACACCGAGGTCTTCGACCTGTTCGCCGCGCTGGGGGCGACAGACGCACAGCTCGATTTCCCGATGTTGTATGCGTCGGGCCGCCAAGGCTGGGCCGATGCTTCGCTTGACGGACCGCGTGCGGATCTTTCCGCCTTGTTTGATCTGGTGGTGCGCCACGTGCCGCCGCCATCGGTCAATCCGAACGCGCCGTTCGCCATGGTGGCCTCGATCCTGGAATACGATTCCTATCTGGGCCGCGTGCTCACCGGCCGCGTGGAGCAAGGCCGGGCACGGGTAAACATGCCGGTGAAGGTGGTGCAACCGGACGGCACCGCCGTTGAGACCGGTCGCCTGACCAAGCTGCTGTCCTTCCGAGGCCTGGACCGTGTGCCGGTCGAGGAGGCGGAGGCCGGCGACATCATCGCCATTGCCGGCCTGGAAGGCGGTACCGTGCCCGACACGATCGGCGCACCGGAACTGGCAGCGCCACTGCCCGCGACCCCGGTGGACCCGCCGACGCTGGCCATGACCTTCCGCATCAACGACGGCCCGCTGGCCGGCCGCGAGGGCAAGAAGGTCACCTCCCGCCAGATCCGCGAACGATTGTTCCGGGAAGCGGAGGGCAACGTCGCGATCCGCGTCGCGGATTCGAACGAGACCGAGGCGTTCGAGGTGTCCGGCCGCGGCGAGCTGCAGCTCGGCGTGCTGATCGAGACCATGCGCCGCGAGGGCTTCGAGCTGACCATCGGCCGCCCTCGCGTGCTGACCCGCACGAACCCGGAGAGCGGGTCGCGAGAAGAGCCAGTGGAAGAAGTGCTGGTGGACGTGGACGAACCCTACGCGGGCGTGGTGGTGGAGAAGCTGTCGCGCCGGAAGGGCGAGATGCGGGACATGCGCCCGTCCGGCGGGGGGAAGCTGCGGCTGACCTTCTCCATCCCGAGCCGGGGCCTGATCGGCTACCATGGGGAGTTCCTGACCGATACGCGGGGCACCGGGGTGATGAACCGGATGTTCCAGGGTTATGGGCTGTGGAAGGGTCCCATCGAGGGTCGCCACAACGGCACGCTGATCTCCACCGAGAACGGTGAGGCAGTGCACTACGCCCTGTTCTACATCCAGGAACGCGGGACGCTGTTCGTTTCGCCCGGCGAGAAGGTGTATGTCGGGATGATCCTGGGCGAGAACGCACGGGGATCGGACCTGGAGGTGAACCCGATCAAGGAGAAGAAGCTGACGAATATCCGTGCGGCCGGGAAGGACGATGCGATGCTGCTGGTTCCGCCGCGGAAGATGAGCCTCGAACAAGCGATTGCGTATATCGAGGATGATGAGCTGGTGGAGGTCACGCCAGGGGCGGTGCGGCTGCGCAAGCGTTACCTGGACCCGCATGAGCGGAAGCGGAACGAACGGCGTGGGCAGGAGGTGGCGGCGTAGCGGGCGTACCGACGGGCAGTTGAGAGAAACGCGAGAGACAATCTGGCTCTGCCCCCCAGCGTTCGCAGTGCCTCGGATCAGAGCATGGTCGCATTCGACTGCAAGAGCACAGGATGCGATCACTCCCCGGAACTTCCGCAGCGTTCCGGCCGCCACCAACTCTCCAGGCGTGGTCTCTACACCACACGAACTCGCGATACGCCTTTTCAATGACTTCGCCATCGCCCGCTGCGGCGCATCGCGCTAAACTGCCCAACGCACATGATCCATTTGTCAATTCCTGCCAGGCAGGCCCTAGCGAAGTTCACTCTTCCGGTGCTGATCGCCGCTTCCTTCTGCCTCATGTTGCTGGGCAAGGCTGATGCCCTGCTGGCCGACCGGGCGCGGGTCGCTTTCGCCGACGCTTTGGCCCCGATTTACGCCGCCTTGGCTGCCCCATTGGGCGCGTTACGCGCCGGCATCACGGAGACGACCAATCTGTGGGATCTGCGCGCCGACAATGCCGCTCTGCGAGCGCAGAACCAGGAGCTTCGCCGCTGGCAGGCCGTCGCGCTGGCTCTGGACGCCGAGAACCGTCGCCTGAAAGTGGAACTGCACTGGATCCCAGACCCTGCGCCCTCCTACGTGACCGCACGCGTTGTGGCCGATGCCGGTGGCGTATATGCCAGGGCAGTGCTGGTCTCCGTCGGACCAGACCATGGCATCAAGCGGGGCGAGATTGCGCTGGACAGTGATGGTCTGGTGGGCCGCGTCACCGAGGTTGGGTCCCGCAGCGCGCGCATCCTGCTGATCACCGATTTGAACAGCCGGATTCCCGTGGTGTTGCAGGGATCAGGCGCGCACGCGATCATGGTCGGCACCAACGGCCCCTACCCGCGCCTGATGTACTGGCCCGAGGGCTCACCCCCGCGCGAAGGCGACCACGTCGTTACGGGCGCCGAGACTGATGCCTTTCCCGCCAACCTCCCCATCGGTGTCGTGCACTACACCAGCGCCCGCGTGCCAGAGGTGGTTCCCGCTGCCCAGCTCGATCGCCTGGAGATCGTCCGCATCTTCAATTACGGCCTGACTGGCCTCGTGGACCCGGAAGCGGGCCGGCCGGTCGCTGACCGCCGGCACTGATGGCCAGTGCGGAGGAGCAAAGGCCTGGCGTCCGGCCTCGCGCCACGCTGGGACGCCGGCTGGACCTCGCCGCCCGCCACGCCTTTCCCGCAAGCCTCACCATCTTGCTCATGCTGCTGACGCAAGCGCCGTTCGGCATCGTGGACCAGACCACGCTGCTACCGGCCGTGGCATTGATCTCCGTCTGGTTCTGGTCGCTCTATCGCCCGGGTGCGATGTCCCCGCCCGTGGTGTTCGGCATCGGATTGCTGCTGGACCTGCTGGATTGGCTACCCTTCGGCACGGGCGTCGTGACCATGCTACTGGTGCATGCCCTGGCGCTGCGGTGGCGCCGGCTTCTGGGACGGCAAGGTTTCATCCTGGTCTGGCTGGCGTTCGCCGCAATCGCCGCTGGTGCCGCAGCGTTGGAATGGCTGGCGACCGCGGTGCTGACCTGGCGCCTGGTCCCGCTTGGCCCGGCGATATTCCAGGCCGCACTGTCAGTCGCGCTGTATCCCGCATTGGCCATCATCTTCGCCCGCGCCCACCGATCCATTGCCAACCCGGAGCGGGCCTGATGCGCCGGGACACCAAACGCGCGGGCGTATTCACTCGCCGGGCATTGCTGCTGATGGGAGGACAGGTCGCACTGTTGGGCGGGCTGGCCGCGCGGCTTTATCAGGTGCAGGTGGTCGAAGCGCCGCGCTATAGAATGTTATCCAAGCAGAATAGCATCAGCGCCCGGCTGATCGCGCCGCCGCGAGGGAGGATCCTGGATCGCTTCGGCACCGTCGTTGGCGGCAACAAAGTGAACTGGAGCGCGGTGCTGATCGCCGAGCAAACCAACAACATCGAAGCCACGCTGGACGCATTTTCCCAACTCGTGCCGTTGGACGATCACGACAAGGCTCGCATCCGCCGCGAGGTCCATCAACACCGCAGCTTCATCCCGGTGCTGGTCAAGGACTTCCTTAACTGGGACGAGATGGCCAGGATTGAGGTGAATGCGCCCGATCTGCCAGGCATCGCCGTGGATGCCGGCACCACACGGATCTACCCGTTCGGAGAGCAATTGGCACACGTCGTCGGGTACGTCGCCCCGCCGACCGAGGCCGATGTCGCCACGGACCCGCAGCTTGCTCTGCCCGGCATGCGCGTCGGACGCACAGGCGTCGAGAAGTACCACGACATGGCGCTGCGCGGCCGTGCCGGTGTGGTGGAACTCGAGGTGAATGCGGTCGGCCGGGTGATCCGCGAGCTGGATCGCCAGGAAGGCACGCCGGGCGAGACCGTGGGCCTGACCATCGATGCCGATTTGCAGCACGCCGTCGTCGATCATCTGGGGAATGAGAGCGCGAGTGCCGTAGTGCTGGATTGCACCAACGGCGAGGTGCTCGCGATGGCGACCAACCCTTCCTTCGACCCCAGTCTGTTCGATTCCGGCGTGCCAGAGGCCCAATGGCAGGAATGGATCTCCAACGAACGGCGGCCGCTCCTGAACAAGGCGACGGAAGGCCTCTATGCCCCAGGCTCGACGTTCAAAATGGCGGTTGCGATGTCGGCGCTGGAATCGCGCACTCTCACCCCCACGGACCGCATCTTCTGCAGAGGCTACATCGATGTCGGCGACCACCGTTTCCATTGCTGGAAGCGGGGTGGCCACGGGTCTCTCGACCTGTATGGCGGCATCAAGAACAGTTGCGACGTGTTTTTCTATGAGACGGCGCGGCGAACTGGGATCGACCGCATCTCGGCCATGGCACACCGTTTCGGGTTAGGTTTCAAATTGGAAATCGACCTTCCAGCCCAGCGCGTTGGACTGATTCCGACGCGAGAGTGGCGCGAGGCCCAGGGCCACCCGTGGGAAATCGGCGACACCATCGTCAGCGGCATCGGCCAGGGCTACATCCAGGTGACACCGTTGCAGCTCGCCACCTATGTCGCCCGTGTCGCCACCGGCCGGGCCATCCAGCCGCATGTCACCCGCACGGTAGCGGGCGACGTGCAGCCGGGAGCGGACATGCTGGACTGGCCGCTGATGGAAGTCAGCAACAAATGGCTCAACCTGGTGCGCTCCGGCATGTGGGCGGTGGTGAACTCCCCCGGAGGCACGGCACCGCAAGCGCGCTTGCCGGATCCGCGCTGGCAATTGGCGGGCAAGACCGGGTCGGCACAGGTAATGCGGGTTTCACGCGCCGAACGCGAGGACGGCCACTTCAACTCTGCCAACCTGCCCTGGAAGTTGCGACCGAACGCATTGTTCGTCGCCTTCGCCCCGTACGACGCGCCGCGCTATGCCGTGTCCGTCGTCGTAGAGCATGGCAATGCGGGTGCCGAAGCGGCCGGCCCCATCGCGCGCGACATCATGATGGACGCGCTGACCCGCGATCCCGCAAGCCGCACCCCTGCCAGCCCACAACAGGTCGCGGAAAAATCCTGATGATGGATCGTCGACTTTTGCGGGAAACGTCCGTCGGCATCAGCGCCAAGCTCTGGCAGGTAAGCTGGCTTTACGTGCTGATGCTCTGTGCTCTGGCCGGGGTCGGTTACGTCGCGCTGTACAGCGCCGGGGGCGGATCTCCGGAACCGTATGCCGATCGCCATGTGATGCGCTTCGCAATCGCGCTGTTGATGATGCTCGGCGTCGCAATGGTGGATATCCGCGTCATCCAGAAATTGGCCTGGCCTGCTTACGCGGTCTCCCTTGGTCTGCTGGTGGCCGTCGCGCGCTTCGGTCATGTCGGCATGGGCGCGCAACGCTGGATCGAGTTCGGTGGCTTGCAGGTGCAGCCTTCCGAGATGATGAAGATCGCCTTGGTCCTGGTGCTGGCGTCCTGGTTTCACCGCGCGTCCTGGGAACGCATCGGCAATCCTCTGTTCTTGATTCCGCCAGTGATCGCCATACTGGTGCCAGTTGGGCTGATCCTGAAGGAGCCGAACCTCGGCACTGCGGTGATCACTGCCATGCTGGGCGGCACGATTTTCTTCGCCGCCGGTGTGCGATGGTGGAAGTTCCTGCTGGTGGCGCTGCCCGTGCCGCTGATCGCACGGATCGCCTACACCCACCTGCATGGGTACCAAAAGGCGCGCATCGAGACCTTCCTGCATCCCGAAAGCGATCCGCTGGGCGCCGGCTACAATATTATTCAATCAAAGATCGCACTGGGCTCCGGCGGGATGTGGGGCAAGGGGTTCCTGCACGGCACACAAGGCCAGTTGGACTTCCTGCCGGAAAAGCAGACCGACTTCGTTTTCGCCTTGATCGGCGAGCAATTCGGCCTGGTGGGTGGCCTGGCTCTGATCGGACTGCTGACGCTGATCATCCTGGGCGGCATGCTGATCGCGCTGCGCTGCCGCCATCAGTTCGGCCGGCTGGTGGCGCTGGGTATTTCGGCCAATTTGTTTCTCTACGTGTTTGTTAACATTGCCATGGCGATCGGCGCGATTCCCGTGGGGGGTGTGCCGCTGCCGCTGGTGTCGCATGGCGGGTCGGCAATGATGACCGTGATGGTGGGTTTTGGCGTGCTCATGTCGGTGCATGTGCACCGTGACGTCGAGTTCAGTGCGGTAGAGGATCGCTTCTGATCTCCTCGTATCTCACCATGTCGGCCGACGTGATCCCACCTGGGTTGTTACGCGCCTTCCGTGCAACCCGCTACGAAGCGGACGGCATTGATGTGCGGATCGGCCGCCGGTCCATAGAAATGGACGCATGGCTTAGCGGTATGGGCGCACGCACCGGCGGGTTTATCACGGCTTGGAACCCGCTCTCACGGCGCATGCCGGAAGGTTGGAACCAGCGGATGCAGCACCGCCTCGCGGAGCGATTGCGTCGCCATGCCGCCGTGCCAGCACGTGGGGTTCTGCACCGCTGGCACGAGGCACACCTGCTGACCACCGCCCATCCAGCGCGATTGCTACGCCTGGCGCGATCGTTCCGTCAGCGCGGGGTGGTTGTGATCAGGCGCGACCAGCCGGCGCGGCTCATGCTGTTGGACTGGCGTTCGTAATCGGCGTCAACGAAGCAGCGCTGCTGCGCCCGCTATTCCGCAGCCGCTTGTTGGGGAATCCAGCTCTTTTTCTCGCCACGGTAGCACGCGCCGGGATTGCCGCTGACCGTCGTCCGCCACATCAGCCGCTGAATATTGTCGGAATCGAACCATGTGGCGGCATGGATCAGGCAGCGATTGTCCCATACCAGGACGTCGCCCCGTGTCCATTCGTGGGCGTACACGAACTGCGGCTGCGTGACGTGCGCCATCAGCGTTTCCAGCAGCCTTGCTCCTTCGCCGTGCGGCCCCGGTTCCAGGCCGGCAATCGGCCCTTCAACCCAATCCATCTGACCGTATTCGCACATATACAGCGCGCGCCTGCCGGTCACTGGATGCTCGCGCACCAGCGGCTGCCGCTGCGGTTGTTCATGCCGACCGAGCGGGCGGGGCGCCTTGCCTTCCAGCACGTCGGTGCGGCTGCGGCCGGCACTGAGGCTGACGTGGATGCCATCCAGGGTATCGACCCGCACCTTCAACGTCGGCGGCAGGGCTTCGTAGGCTGCGGTGCCGTCTGCAAACAGGGTCTGCGCCTGGCCTCGCGGTGCGGGAATGACAGCAAGGAACAGGGAGATATCGGGCGGCGGACGGCGGTAGCTTTGGTCGGTGTGCCAGCCACGGCGATGCGGGAACTGCACCGGAAGCTTGCCCTCCGGAGTCAGCGGCGGGTCGGGCTGGCGCGGCGGCGGGCGGTTCGCCGGCGGCATGTTCGAGACCACGAAGATTTCCGGCACGCTCGCATGCACCATGTGAGCGGGTGTCAGGGTATGGCGATAGTCCTCGACCTCGGTACCGAACAGATGGCTCAGGCGGACGAGAAGTTCGGGCGCTTCGATCATTGCGTCCATGTCGGGAATCAGCAGCAGTCCGCTGCTGTCGGCGAGCGCGCGTGTCAGAGCAACCGGGTTCGCTTCTGCTGCGGCGATCAGGGCGTTGGCGCCGCTGTCGCGGCCTTCCAAGGTAAGACGGCCTCCGAATCCGGCGCCCAGCAGCGGCTGCACGAGAGCGAGTGTATCCGGCATCTCTTCCGATTCCTCTCGAAGCACCACCGACTTTATGCGCCCGAAGTTGTTGCAGGCAACTCCGAGTGGGAATCTCCTTTCCAAGCCGGATTGCCGCCTTACTGCATACCGGCCAAATTTGCTGCCACGGCACGCGTGGTCGGGTGGTCGTCGCCCAACGCGCGAATGTAGATTCCCAGAGCATATTCCAGTGCCATGCGGGCCCCGGCGACATCGCCAAGGTCGCGCAGTACCCCCGCGAGGTTGTTTGCATCCCGGCCGACGTTCGGATGATCCGTGCCCAATGCGGCCTCATCGAGCGCCAGAGCGCGTTCGAACACGGCGTGGGCCACCTCGACGTCGCCTGCATCGTGCAGCACCAGGCCGAGATGGTTCAGGTCGGTCGCGACTTCCCAATGATTGTCACCGAGATCAGCACTGTGCAGAACGCGGGCACGCTCCAGCAAAGCGGCAGCGTCGTTGAAATCGCCCAGGTCGTGAGCGAGGCGCCCGAGTGCGCGCAGGTCATCGGCAAGGGCCGGATCGTCCGGGCCGAGCTCGCGCTGGCGTTCTTCCAGCTGGCGTTCCAGCGCCTCGCGCGATGCGCGCAGTTCGTCCGTGCGGGTCATCGCGGCAGGATAGGATCGGGGCGGGGGCCTGTGTAGTGCGCGCCAACGCCTGGCCAGGTAAACCCCTTGCGCCCCTTGCGCCCCCCTGCCACACCCGCCGGCATGACCCAGGGACAATGGCAATTCTGGATCGACCGCGGCGGCACTTTTACCGATATCGTCGCGCGCGATCCTTCGGGCGCGCTGATCACCCACAAGCTGCTGTCGGAAAATCCCGGCCGTTACCGCGATGCCGCCATCGCCGGCATCAAGACGCTGCTGGATATTCCGCTCGATCAGCCGATCCCCGCCGGCCGCATCGCCGCCGTTAAAATGGGCACCACCGTCGCGACCAACGCTCTGCTTGAACGCAAGGGCGAGCGCACGCTGTTGGTGGTGAACCGCGGCTTCGCCGATGCGCTTCGTATCGGCAATCAGGCGCGGCCGCGCTTGTTCGATCTGGCCATCACTCTGCCGACGATGCTCTACGAAGCTGTCATCGAAATCGATGGCCGTGTCGGCGTCGATGGCGAGGAGGTGCAGCCGCTCGATCTCACCGTGGCGCGCCACGAACTGGCCGCGGCGCATGCCAAGGGCATCAGAGCCTGCGCCATCGTGCTGATGCACGCGTGGAAATACCCGGAGCAAGAGCAACGCCTGGCGGAGATCGCGAGCGAGGTCGGCTTTACCCAGATCTCCGCCAGCCATCAGGTGAGCCCGTTGCTGCGGCTTGTGCCGCGCGGCGATACCACGGTGGTGGACGCGTATCTCTCGCCGATCCTGCGCCGCTACGTCGCGCAGGTGGAAAGCGAGCTTGCCGGCACCCGACTGTTCTTCATGCAGTCGAATGGCGGCCTGGCCGAGGCCCATGGCTTCCAAGGCAAGGACGCGATTCTGTCCGGCCCCGCCGGCGGCATTGTCGGCGCCGCACGTACCGCGGGGATGGCAGGGCTGGACCGCATCATCGGTTTCGACATGGGTGGGACATCCACCGACGTCGCGCTGTACGATGGCGGGTTCGAACGCGCATTCGAAACTGCTGTCGCGGGGGTGCGGCTGCGCGCGCCAATGATGGCGATCAACACCGTGGCGGCGGGTGGCGGTTCGATCCTGCATTTTGACGGCGCCCGCTTCCGTGTCGGCCCGGATTCCGCCGGTGCCGATCCCGGTCCTGCCTGCTATCGCCGCGGTGGCCCACTGACGGTGACCGACGCGAATGTCTGCGTGGGCAAGATCCGGTCAGCGCATTTTCCGGCAATCTTCGGACCGAACGGCGACCAACCGCTGGATGCCGATATCGTCCGCGACAAATTCGCAGCACTTGCCGAGGAGATTGCGCAGGCTACCGGCACGACGAGGTCTCCGGAGCAAGTGGCGGAAGGGTTCCTGCAGGTCGCGATTGCCAACATGGCGAACGCAATCAAACAGGTCTCGGTGCAGAAGGGACACGATCCCGCCCGCTTCGCGCTGCAATGCTTCGGCGGTGCCGGCGGACAGCACGCCTGTGCTGTCGCCGACGCACTTGGCATGGAGACGGTATTCATCCACCCCTTCGCTGGTGTGCTGTCCGCCTACGGCATGGGCCTCGCCGACCAGACGGTGATGCGGGAACAAGCGGTCGAGTTGCCGCTGGAATCCGAGACCATGCAGGATTTGAACGACGTCGCCGACAAGCTTGCCCTGGACGCGGAAGTCGCGCTGGCGCAGCAAAGCACCGAGGCCGACAGCATCAGCACGTCGCGATCGTTGCATATCCGCTACGCCGGCACCGAGGCTGCGCTGATCGTGCCGCTGCGCAGCCATGGCCAGGTAGTGGACGATTTCACCGCTGCACACAGGGCCCGTTTCGGCTTTGCCACGCCGGAACGCGCGTTGGTGGTGGAAGCCGTTGCGGTGGAGGCGATCGCCCCCGGCGAGGCGGTGCAGGAAACCCAAATCGGTGTGCGCAGCGACGGAACACCGCAGCCGATCGATACGGTGCGCATGGTCTCCGGTGGCGCAGAGCATGCCACACCGGTGTTCGACCGCACCGACCTGCGCGCCGGCGATAGCATCGCAGGCCCGGCATTGGTGCGCGAGGTCAATGCCACTACCGCGGTCGAACCCGGGTGGAGTGCGGAGATCACGCCGCTGGACCACATGCTGCTGCGGCGCACGTCGCCGCTTGCCACGCGCGTCGCTGCCGGCAGCGACAAGCCCGACCCCGTCTTGCTCGAACTCTTCAACAATCTGTTCATGAACGTTGCGGAACAAACGGGTGCGGTGCTGCAGAACACTTCGATGAGTGTGAACATCAAGGAGCGACTGGACTTCTCCTGCGCCATTTTTGACTCCGAAGGCTATCTCGTGGCGAACGCACCGCACGTGCCGGTGCATCTTGGCGCGATGGGAGAGAGTGTGCGTACCGTGCTGCGGCATCGTGCCACCACGCTGAAACCAGGCGACGTGGTCGCGCTGAACAATCCGTTCAACGGCGGCACGCACTTGCCGGACGTGACGGTTATTACGCCGGTGTTTGACGAAGCCGGCGCGAAAATCCTGTTCTTTGTTGGCTCGCGCGGCCATCACGCCGATATCGGGGGCGCAACGCCCGGTTCGACGCCGCCCGACTCGCGCACGCTGGAAGAGGAAGGCGTCGTTATCGACGATTTCCTGCTGGTGGATGGCGGACATTTCCGCGAGACCGAGTTTCGTGCGCTGCTCCGTGGCGCGAAGTATCCGGCACGCAGCCCGGACGTGAACGTCGCCGATATCAAGGCACAGGTCGCGGCCAACGAGAAAGGCGTGCAGGAACTGCGTCGCGTGGTGACGCAATACGGCTGGCCCGTAGTCAGCGCCTATATGCGCCACGTGATGGACAATGCCGAGGAATCGGTGCGGCGCGTGATCGACCGCATCGGTAACGGCAGCTTCCGCTACATGATGGATAATGGACTGCCGCTTTGTGTCGCCGTCAGCGTCGATCGCGCAACGCGCAGCGCCACGGTGGATTTTACCGGCACCGGCCAACAGCACGACGGCAATTTCAATTCTCCCCCGGCGGTGACGCGCGCGGCGGTACTGTACGTGTTCCGCTGCCTGGTGGGTGACGACATACCATTGAACGATGGCTGCCTGAAGCCGTTGAAGCTGGTGATCCCGCCCGGAACGTTCCTATCGCCGCGTCCAGGTGCGGCGGTTGTGGCGGGCAACACCGAAGTGTCGCAGGCTACCTGCAACGCCTTGTTCGGTGCGCTGGGCGCGATCGCTTGCTCGCAGGCGACGATGAACAATTTTATCTTTGGTGATGCGCAGCGCCAGTATTACGAGACGATCTGCGGCGGCACTGGTGCGGGGCCTGGCTTCGATGGCACCTCGGCGATTCATTCGCACATGACCAACACGCGGATGACCGATCCGGAAGTGCTGGAACTACGCTACCCCGTGCGTTTGGAACGGTTCGAAATCCGCCGCGGCTCGGGTGGCGCCGGACGCTGGCGCGGCGGTGATGGCGCGATCCGCCGCATACGATTCCTCGAGCAAATGACGGCAGTCATTGTCGCGTCGCGGCGCAACGTGGCGCCATTTGGGCTGGAGGGCGGCGAGGATGGCGCCGTGGGCCGGCAATGGGTAGAACGCGCTGACGGGCGGCACGAGGTTCTGACCGGCACGGATAGTGCCGAATTGGAAGCGGGAGATGCGTTCGTGATCGAGACGCCCGGCGGTGGGGGCTACGGGAAGTAGGCGCTTTTTCATGCTGCGAGGCCGAGTGAAGCATTCGTAGCCGGGTCCGTATTTGCCGCAACGTCGTCGATAATCCGGTCGCTCGATCTTTGAGTTGCCGCCAGCTCGCTACCGGATTCGGCAGTATTGATGCGTGCACCTCATTGATGCGCGATTCTATTTGCCCCGTCTTTCGCAGGCGAGGCATCATTCCCGAGCACGCGCGGCCGTGCCGACCGCGTCCCTGAAACCAGGATACACTGCGACCGTGCCGGCGATCGCCGGTAAATCGATCTCGGCTATTTGCCCAATTATCCGTCCAATCCGGCGTACACGCACAGATTGGATATTATCGACTATTGTTCTTGATCAGAATTGAAACTCATTGCGTGCCGTTGGCTCCACCGTGACCCGCAATGTCGGGGTCTCGGGCAGGCGGCGAAGTATCCGGCAGCCAAAGCTGCACGGGTCGCAATCCCTTTGCTCGCAACCGAGAGCGGCGATCTTGCACGGCACGGGTGTTGGCGCGCGAGGCATCGATGACACGTAATCGCCAGTCAGGCGCGCCGTAATCCGCGCTACTGCATCCGATTCTCGACGAGTTCGGTCACCACCGCGGGATCGGCCAGCGTGGAGGTGTCGCCCAGGCTGTCGGTCTCATTGGCAGCGATCTTGCGCAGGATACGGCGCATGATCTTGCCGCTGCGCGTCTTCGGCAGCGCCGGAGCCCACTGAATCGCATCCGGTGAGGCGATCGGTCCGATTTCCTTCCGCACCCAGGCCACCAGTTCCTTTCGCAGTGCCTCGGTCGGCTCCTCGCCCAGCTTCAGCGTGACATAGGCGTAGATTCCCTGGCCCTTGATATCGTGCGGGAAGCCGACGACTGCCGCCTCCGCGACCTTCGGATGCGCCACCAGCGCGCTTTCCACCTCTGCGGTGCCCATGCGGTGGCCGGAGACGTTGATCACGTCATCGACGCGGCCGGTGATCCAGTAATATCCGTCTTCGTCGCGCCGTGCTCCATCGCCGGTGAAGTACAGTCCTTTGAAGGTGGAGAAGTAGGTCTGCACAAACCGGTCGTGGTCGCCGAACACGGTGCGCATCTGCCCCGGCCAGGAATCCGCCAGGCACAGATTGCCCTCGCATGGACCATGAAGCTCGTGGCCGTCGCCATCGACGATCAGCGGCCTCACGGCAGGTAACGGCAGCGTTGCGGAGCCCGGCTTCAGTGCCGTGGCGCCCGGCAGCGGTGAAATCAGAATTCCGCCGGTTTCCGTTTGCCACCACGTATCGACGATCGGGCAGCGATGCTCGCCCACGACGCGATGATACCACAGCCAGGCTTCCGGATTGATGGGCTCGCCGACGCTGCCCAGGATGCGGAGCGACTTGCGTGACGTCTTGCGCACCGGGCCCTCGCCATCGCGCATCAGCGCACGGATGGCCGTCGGCGCGGTGTAGAAGATGTTGACTTTGTGCTTGTCCACCACCTGCCAGAAGCGGCTGCTGTCCGGGTAATTGGGAATGCCTTCGAACATGATCGTGGTGGCGCCGTTCGCGAGCGGCCCATAGACGATATACGTGTGCCC
>Ga0335075_10005327_pt1 | contig 19993 bp, 19 predicted proteins | sample Lox_Sample_24_FD_206723 | JGI IMG/M metagenome (GOLD analysis project Ga0335075, IMG submission 206723) | Soil microbial communities from Loxahatchee National Wildlife Refuge, Florida, United States - Lox_Sample_2.4 | ecosystem: Environmental > Terrestrial > Soil > Wetlands | place: USA...
GCACGTACGGCGGCCCGGGCGGGCCGTCCGTGTTAATTCACGTATACGTCAGGGAAACCTCTTCTTGAGGTCCTGCATTATCCGCGCACTTATCGGTGCCCGCGCTGCAGGCGCGAGAGCGTTTCCCGAGGTGACAGCGGCGCGACGCCTCCACTATGACGAAGCAACTCGATCACAAAAACCGTATTTGAGTCGATTCGCTGCACCCTGCCAGCTGACGTGGCCGCGCGACTGCCGTCGCGGCCGAAACCATCTGAAAGCGAGGGCACGTGGCCGGAAACATCAGGGCTGCGACGCCGCGGCCCAGCACCACAGGCAAGCAGCGAGCGGAGCGTCCCGCCCGAGCGAGGGAGCGTGAGCGCGTAGCTGTCGTGGCCGCGGGTGCCGGCGCACGCGGCGCGTATGAGGCCGGCGCCCTGTCGATCATCCTCCCGGTACTGGAGGAGCAGGGCCAGCGACCGAACATGTTCATCGGCACTAGCGCCGGCGCGATAAACGCCGCCCTGTTCGCCTCACTGGCCCACTTGCCGGCGAAGCAGGCGGCTGCGCAAGCACTGGATCTCTGGGGGAACATGCAGCAGTCCGAAGTGTTCCTCCCAGCCGTGCCCAGCGTGCTGGCGGCGGTGCCGCAGTACATCACCCGGTTGTTCGGCGTCGGGCAAGGCATGACGAGCCTGCTGAACACTAAGCCTCTGCTGAGGCTCCTGACTGACAAAGTGGACTGGGACCAGCTTCACCAGAACGTCGAGACGGGCAAAGTCGACGCCGTGGCCATCGTGGCGACGGCGACCTCGACGGACCGGACTTCCGTATTTGTCGAGCATTCCCGGTCGATTCCTGTCCTGCCCCGAAGCGACACTGACCGGGCCATCGACTACTACGAGCGCGCAATCTGCGCCAACATTGTGCGGGCGTCTGCCGCTATCCCTGCGCTGTTCCCGCCAGTGCTCATCGGCGACCACGACAACGGCGACTGGTACGTAGATGGCGGAGTCCGCCTCAACGCACCGCTGAAGCCGGCGCTCTCTCTCGGGGCCGCCAGGCTGATCGTGGTCGCAACTGATCCGCTCGATTATCTGCCGGTCATCCCCGGCCCGCAGGCCCCAGGGCCGGCGCCGAATATCCAGGATGAGGCCGCCGAGATCGGGCATGGCCTGATGGCCGACCGCATGGTCGAGGACATTCGAACGCTCATGAAAGTAAACGCGCTCGCCAACGGCAAGGTGAGCCCGAGCAACGGCCGCAAGTACAGGTTGATCCCCTATATCTTTGCCGGCCCGACCGCCGGCCAGGTCGGCCAGCTCGGACAGGTAGCCGCGACTGTGCTCGAGAGTGAGTGCAGCGTCCTCAACGCGATCACCCACTTCGACCTGTGGCTATTCACCCGGCTGATCGGCCCGGTAAAAAGTCGCGGCGACATCATGAGCTATCTGCTCTTCGAGCCGGCGTTCGCGCACGCCGCCATCCAACTCGGCCAGCAGGACGCGCAGCGATACCTCGACAGCAGGGGCTGGCCACCAGCCTCTGATGACGGCGCTACAGACATCTGGCGCACCACGCCCTGACTCTGGCCGCGGCGCGCATGTCCGCGGCGCGCATCTTTGAACCCGCTACTGAACGGCTCCCCCAGCCGGTGCGGATTCGCCATCCGGCAGCGGCAACGGCTTAACTGCCTGGACATGCCTCGTCCAGGGCGCTTACGCTCGTGACGTCTCAAGGATCGAGATCAGCCGAGACGGCCTCGAAAGGCTTCTGCCCCGGTGATGGAGCCGGCGTGGAGTGCGTGTCCCCGCTCCACGCCACCAGTGGACGGTTCCAGGTGATGACCACGGGTCGGTAAATTCTGGGCGCCGACGACCCCATGTGGTCCGCCCCGCCGGGCAGCGAACGGGACACATCATGTCATCGACGTCCTACCGCGCCCTGTTGCGCACTCCCGGTGCCGCCGCCTTCTTCCTGTCCGCTACCGCCGGCCGCGTTGGCATCGCGATGACCAGCCTGGGCATCATCTGGCTGGTACACGCCCGGACCGGCTCCTACACCACGGCCGGGCTGGTGACCGGCGGGTTCGCCGTCGCCGAGGCAGTGGCAGGACCGCAGCTGGCCCGGCTCATCGACCGCTTCGGCCAGACCCGGGTGCTGCCGCCCGCGCTGCTGGCCCACGCCGCCGCGGTGGCCACGCTGCTGGCCCTGGTTGCCGCCGGCACCCCGGGCTGGCTGATGATGGCGGGCGGGGTGCTGGCCGGCGCCACCATTCCGCAGCTTGGCGCGCTGTCTGCGGCCCGCTGGACGGCACTGCTGCGCGACGAGCGAGCCGCGGCGCTGCCCACCGCGTTCGCGCTGGAATCGATGGCCAACGGGCTTGCCTACCTGGTTGGTCCGGCCCTGGTCAGCATCCTCGGTGCCAGCGGGTACCCGGCGGCTGGCACGGTGGCGGCCGCCGCCTTGGTCGTGGCCGGCGGATTGTGCCTCGCCGCGCTGCGTCGCACGGCGCCCCCGGTACCGGGCGCTGCCGGGCGGCCCCGTACAGGCGGCTCGCTGCTACGGCCCGGATTCGCGGTCCTGGTCGGCGTGAACCTGGCCATCGGCGGGTTCTTCGGCGCCACGCAGATCTCAGTGACCGCGTTCGCGATCGAGCACGGCGCGGCGGGCAGCGCGGCCGGACTGTTCGCCGTGTCCAGTTGCGGCAGCCTGCTGGCCGGCTGGCTGTACGGGCTACGCCGGTGGTGCACAGCTGCGCGGGTGCAGCTGGCCGTGGCCGCGGCCGGACTGGCGATCGGCTGCCTGCCGTTGCTTGTGGCCGGCTCGCCGGTTGAACTGGGGTTCGGCCTTGCGCTGACCGGGCTGGCGATCCCCCTGATCCTGGTCCTCTCCTCAGTGCTGGCCGAAGCGGCTGTTCACCGGGCCGTGCTCACCCAGGCTTTCGTGTGGCTGAACTCGGCCAGCGCGGCGGGCTCGGCCGGCGCGGCGGCGGCGGCCGGCTGGGCAGTGGACACCTTCGGCGCGCACGGCGGCTTCGCGGTGGGTGCGATGGCCACCGCCGTAATGGCGCTGCTGGCCGCGGCGGGCCTGCGGGCACTGCGAGTGCCAGCTGCGGATAAGCCTCCGACTGCCGCAAGCTCGGGAAGCCTCAGTACGCGCTAACGGCTGAACGCCCATCCGGACCACGTCTCGACCGTCACCACGATCACCGGGCCGTCCAGGACCTGACCGGTGTGGTACTGCGGGTACTTGCTTCTGAGCAGCTCCCAGTGCCCGGCGTGCTCCCCGCCAGACCGCTCGATCCTCGCGGTGCCGTCCGCCCGCGCCCACCACAGCCGCCCCCAGTCGTCGGCATAGTCGTCGGCGAGCAGGCTGACGCGAGGGTTCTCGGCTATGTTCCGCAGCCGCCGGAGGTTGCCTGACGACTTGGGCTTGTTGTCGATCCCGATAACCACGCGCCCGGGCTCGTCGACGGCGAACGTGCACGGCACCAGGTGCGGCCGCCCGTCCGCGCCCGCCGTTGCGAGCCGCAGCACCGCAGACCCGGTGAACCGGGCCCGCGCTTCGGCCGGATCCAGGCGCATGAGGGCGAGTCCTTCGCAGCTGTTCTGAGATTTCTGATCATCCCATCGGCGCCTGCACGTCGCTGGCCTGGTCTCGTGGCGCACTTCATCGCGCCCGGACAACAACCACACCCAACTACCGGGAACGTCACCTGCTCGTGCCGGTGTTCACCGACCGATCTCGGGTACGCACCGGGTGAACTGGCGATGACCGACCTCGAGAGGAGACTTGATGGCCACCGAGCGACAAAAGGAAGCCGCCAGGGAGAACATCGCTAAGGCCCGTGCGGCGCAGAGCGCCAGGGCGCATGGCGTCAAGATCCCGAAGCAAAGCAAGGGCCTGAGCACTGCCGAACAGGACCAGCTGCCGGCCAGGGACTTCGCGTTCACGAAGGAGCGCAAGGAGCCGCTGACAGACGCAAAGCACGTCCGTAACGCGATCGCTCGCTTCGACCAGGTCGAAGGCGTCACCGACGCCGAGCGGGACAAGGCCTGGCAGAAAATCCTTAAGGCAGCCAAGCGCTACGACGTCGAGGTCTCCGAGACTGACTGGCGGGACATGATCAAGAGCAGCAAGAAGGCGCCGAAGCGGGCCAAGGCTAAGGCCGCGCGCTGACAGCACCTCGTCTATGCGGGCGAACCGGGCTGAAGGTTTAAAGCGCGCCAGCCGGTAAGCAGTACGGCCATGAGTAACACATCTCATGACCCGAATCTGCTCCCGGCCCGGCGGCCCTGGACGCTCGCGATCGCGGGTCTTGGCGCCGTCGCATTGCTCGCGGCGTGCGGTTCGGGTGCCACCGGCACCACGGCCGGTTCCACGACGAGCCCGCCGGCGGCACCAACCGCAACCGCCTCGATTTCGTGCGCGCAGGTCACGGCGCTGCGTGCGGCCCTGACGAACCTCCGCAGCATCAGAGTGAACGCCAGCACGAGCGGCCAGATCTCGGCTGACCTGACGCAAGTCGAGACAGCTCTCACCGCGATGAAAGGCGGAGTCAGCTCCGCATTCGCCGCTGAGACTCACCTGCTAAGCGCCGATCTGGCCACGATCGGCAAACATGCCAGGGCACTGTCCTCGCATCCGTCACCGGCAAACCTCCGGGCCACGACAACTGCCGTAGCCGAGCTGAAGACCGCGGCCGCGGCCGCGATCGTGATAATGCGGAGCGCCTGCCCGTCGTCCTGAGGTGCGTCCCTGGCAGGTCCGGCAACGTTGGCCGGCCGGTAGCGGCCGGGCTATCTCAGTGGGTTGGTTGTCCAGTGGGCGGGATCGGGTCCGAGGAGCCCCAGGTGCCCGAATACGGCTAGGGCGCTGCCGAACCCGCTGCTCTCCGGCAGGGTCGTGTCGTTAGTGGCGGGAACTCGCAAGTCCAGGTCAATGAAGATCGACAGCCCTTGCACGTCTGACGCGCACAGGGTCTGCTCGTGCTTGCCGGTCTGGTCGATGGTGCGCAGCAGGCCCTGGGCGCCGTCGATGGTCACGTACCGCGACTGGCCGGCAAAGAACTTGCAGCCGCCCGGGGCAGCGGGGCCTACCGAGATGCTGAGCCCGCCGGTGTCGCTACCCGGGCCGAGCTGCCAACCGGTGTTGACCAGCCGACCGTCCATGGGCTGAAAGCCAGTCGGGATCGCCGCCGCACGCCAGCCGGCGGGCACGCCGCTGAGGGTGAACCCGTACACCTGGGGGGTCGAGTCGCCATAGTGGACGGAGGCGGCGACTTTGAGCAGCAGCGCCCTGGCGGCAGCTGACTGCTTGTACGCCGGATGACCACTGCGGACCGCCGATCGCGCCTTGGCGGGCACGTTGAACCAGCCGTCGAAGTGCGGGTCCCGCTGCGGCTCCATGATCATTAGGCTCGGAACCAGTTCGGCCCAGGCGCCACGCCCGTACTCCCAGATCAGGTCGCCGCGCTCGTCCCAGAACGCTGGCCCGCCCTTGACCTGGGGTGCCGCGCCGGCCAGCGGCCAGGCGTCGCCTCCGCCACCTGTACAGCTCAGCCAGAGCGGATGCAGATAAGCGGCCCGGTCGCGGATGTAGCGGAGCGCCTCCGCGGCGGTCAGCCGCAGCGAACCGCTGCCGGCTATGCGGCAACCACCCGCAGCGTTCACTTCGAGCTCGAGATCCTTGCCGTCAGCCTCGTGGCTGGGCGCGCCCACGGTCTCCACCAGCGCACTTTGCGTGCCTGCGACACCCGCGCCGCCAATCTCGGCCGGGACGTATGCCGCCGAGAAGCCGGCGGGCAGCCAGCCGAACGATGCATAGGGAACATTCAGGGTGAACCGGCTGGGCGGGTGCGCGACAAACGCCGGATTGCTGTGCTGCGGGACCGTGTTGTCGTGCCGGGCATGCCCGCCGCTCAGGTCAGACGGCACAACCGTGAGGATCAGTGCCACCGCAGCCGCCGCTACCGGAGCCGCAGCGGTCAGGAACATCCGGCGCCGCCGCAGGCTGCGCCGCCCCTGGCTGCGAGCTAGCGCGACGCTGACCCTTGCCGGCGGCGGGTCCCCGACCGCCCGCTCGAGCAGGTCGCGCAGACGGCTGTCATCCATGGTCTCTCAACTCCTGATAGCTCGGCTCCTCGGCGAGAGCGCGGCGCAGTGCGTCCAGCCCTTTGGCCGTCTGGCTCTTGACTGTGCCCGCTGTGCAGCCGAGCACCTGGGCGGCCTGGTTCACGTTCATGTCGCAGTAAAAGCGGAGGATCACCGTGGCCCGCTGCCGCGGCGGCAGGCTGGCCAGCGCGGCCCGGACATCCAGCGCAGCCGCGAGATCGGGATCTGGCCACGGCGTGTCCGGGAGGGCGGCATCCAGACTGACGCGCCGGGCCCAGCCCGATCGCCGCTCGGCTAGGAACGCGCGGACCAGCATGGTCCGAACGTAAGCGTCGGTGTGCTCGACGGTGCTCGCTCGCGTCCAGCGCAGGTACAGCCGCGTGATCGTGGTCTGGACCAGGTCGTCAGCAAGCTGCCAGTCCTGGCAGAGCAGGAACGCGATACGGCGCAGCGACCCGAGCCGTGCGGCAACGTACAGGGTGAATTCGTCATCCCGGCGGCTGCTCACCGGCGGCGGCCCGCTCTGAGTGGCATAGTCACACCAGGAGAATGGACGCGGCGCCCGTCTCGGTTGCCCGCAGGAACGAGAATTCCGTTCTCAGCCTTGGTCCAGGTGCGGCTGCACGTGCGCGCCCTCCCAGTCAGTCGCGGGGCTGATTCCGGAACCGGTAGTAGTCGTCCTCGATCAGGTCCGGCCGCCACAACAGCGGGTCGTAGTAGCCGTCACGCATCCTGGCCAGTCGCATCAGCAGGCCAGTGATGCGATGCAGGCGGCGAGTCAGCGGTGCCATGGTTTCGGGTGTCGCGGCCGGTGCAACTGGCCGTCGCGGTGCATAGCAATCGGGCTGCGGCTGCGCATCCGCAGTCTGGGTCTGCACTGGGTGGTCAGCGAATGCTGCGCGCATCGTGGTCTCCTCGGTGGCGTGGCCAGCCGTCCGGAGCGCACCGATGAACGCGGTCAGCACGCCGCCGCCAGCAGGACCAGTTCTCCGATCTGGGGGAAGAGCTTGGCGGCGGTGGGGTGGTTGCCGTGGCCGAGCATGACGTTGATGTAGCCGATGGCGGCGGCCGACTCCGGGCAAGTCATGGTGTCGTGGCTCCGCCGCAGGTAACGCAGTCGGCGGGCAGACAGACCGCATACACGACGGGTTCCTCCCGTGACTCGGGGACACGTGCCGCTCGCGGCGGCGTCGGTCACTAGAGTTGCGGGCCGCGCAGAACGTGACCTCTGCTCTGAAATCTCCTCGGGGATGTCCGGGTACCCGGGAGGGAACTCCTAGATGCCGGGTAGTCCAGCTCTGGAGCTGACGGTCTGCCCGGCGCGGCGAGCCGATAGGCGGTCCGCTCAAGCAGCCAGCCTTCCCGGCTCGAGGTTCCTGGACGGCAAAGATGATCAACTGCCTGCGCCGGTAGCTGGCAGGCGACGCCGGCTGGGCAGACCTCGGGGCACCTTCACGATTCGCCGGGAGTTTTCACGGCAGAGGTCACGTTCTGCGCGGCCCGCAACTCTACTAAGCGACACGCCGCGGGCGGCGCGTGTCCCCGAGTCATCGGAGGAGCCTGCCTTAGATGCGATCTGCGAGTACCCGGGAACTGTGCCGTGCGGCCGGAGAGTGAGTCACCCGGCCCGGGCAGCCGCGGGCCGGTTCGCCAGCCGCGACACGTCAGAAGCTGGCTGGTTTCTCACGTCCTGGCATCCGCTGCGCGGGCTCGGTTGCCTCACACGGGAACGCTTCCCGCGCCACAGCGGCGCGCGACGGAGGCAACGTGGTTACCGTGACGGCCGGCCCTGAGGCAGGCGCGGTGCCCGCAGGCTCCGGGGGTCTGCGGGACGTAGAGTTCGCCGAGTTCTTCCGCGCCGAGCACAAGAAACTGATCAGGTTCGTGATGGCAAACGGCGCCGACAGCGATCGGGCCGGGGAGATCGCGCAGATGACGTTCGTCAAGGCATTCGAGTGCTGGGATGCCATCCGGGCGCCGCGCGCGTGGATCCGGCGGGTCGCGGCAAACGAGCTGACTGCTGCTCGGCAGGCTGCCCGGAGGGAGATTCCGCAAGCTACGCTCCCTGACTCCCCCGCGCCCGCGTCGCCGACCCTGGCTTTGGAGCTGACCGAAGAGGCCCGCCAGGTGCTCGCGGCACTTCAGGCACTACCAGCAAGACAGCGCCAGGTCATGGCATGGATCATCGACGGCTTCGGTGCCACCGAGATCGCCCGCGAATTGGGGGTCAGCCCGGAATCAGTGAGGCAGAGCTACGCCAAGGCCCGTAAGAACCTCGGCCGGTTCTACGGACGGAGCAAGAAGCAATGATCAGGCGGCTTCGCGAAGCTATCGGTGGCGGGTCAAGCAGGGACGCCGCGGACATCGCCGTCAGTCACGGCATGACCGACTTGCTGGCCGCGCTCGACGTGATCGATGATTGCGCGGCGCTGGACCGCGTCTATGCAGGGCTGAGCAAGAACGTACCCGCTGCAGCCCCAGGCCGGCGTACCGGGACAGCAGCCGATGAGCCATGCGCACGGATCGACATGCCCGGATCGGACCCGACGACGGCTCGTCGCGAGCCTGCGGCGTCCCCGCGCCGGCCGGTACTGCGCTCGGCGGCCGCGGGGCAGCGGCGCTGACTGCAGCGGTCGGTCGGCGTAGCCTGGGCAGCTGACCGACCTGAGGGGTGATCATGGCGCAAGCGCCCGGACCGGCGACCATCTCGACAACCACGTACGACGAGATCACCTCGGCCACCCAGCTGCGGGCCCTCCTCGGCACGCCTAAACCTCGGGCCGCGACAAAAGAACGGACCCGCCTGCACCCCGTCGACCGCCAATGGCTCGCGGTCTCGCCGTTTTGCGTCATCGCGACCTGTGACGCCGACGGCAATTGCGACGCCTCGCCCAAGGGCGACCCCGCAGGGCATCTGATCCACGTCCTAGACGACACTACGATCGCGATCGCCGAGCGCCCGGGCAACCGGCGCGCCGACGGCTACCTGAACGTGCTAGCCAACCCGCACGTGGGCGTTTTCTCGCTGATCCCAGGGCGGAACGAGACGCTCCGCATCAACGGCCGCGCAAGGCTGCTCCGCGACGCGCCATTCTTTGACGATCTAATGGTCAAAGGCCACCGGCCCGTCCTCGTGCTGCTTGTCGAGATCGACCAGATCTTTTTCCACTGCGGCAAGGCATTCATGCGCTCACAGCTCTGGAAGCCGGAGACCTGGCATCCCGATCTGCTTCCCTCTAACGCGGCGCTGGTGAAGTGCGTGCAGGACACGCCGGAAAGCCTGGAGGAACTCGAGCGGTATTACGCACCAGAGAACTACGAGAAGAAGCTCTACCAAGACATTTGACTTGCTTCCGTGTGACACTGACGCGCGTGACCAATGGCCTGTCGTTGCACCTCCCGGCGTTAAGGCGGTTGCGCGCCCGCCAGGAACTGCAGCTCGCTGGCGCGCTCTGGCACGCTGACCGGGCGCTGGCCGCCGGCTGGTGGTCCCTGCTGGCGATGCGCGGCCTGCTTCCTGCCGGGTTCGCGATCGCGTCCGGCGTTCTGGTCGCCGCGGTCGAGCATCACCAGGACCTGGGCGTGCCGCTGGCCGTGGTCGGCATCGTCTTCATCTTGATGCAGGTCCTGGGGCCGCTGCACACGGCGCTCAGCGCGAACCTTGGTGACCGCACCGCGGCCTATCTGTATGACGAGCTGACCGGAGCCTGCCTCGGACCGCCGGGCATCGGCCATCTAGAAGACCCGGAGCTGGCAGCTGACCTCCAGGTTGCCCGGGACTTCGACCGGGGCATGACGGCACCGCCGCTGTCGGTCTCGATGGACTTCATCGCTACCGGCCTGGTCGACATGGTCGCCGGGCTGGCCCAGGCGGTGGTTTTGTTCGGCTTCGCATTATGGGCGCCGCCTGTGCTTGCCGTTGCCTGGCTCTCGACGCACTGGCTGCTCCGCGAGAGCGGGGTCTGGAGGGACCGCAACACCGACGAGGTCCGCCAGGCACAACGGGATGCCGAGTACGCCTATCGCCTGGCGGTCGACCCGCCGGCCGCGAAGGAACTGCGCATTTTCGGTCTCCCGGACTGGGTGCTCGACCGGTTCATCACGAGTCGCCGGCGCCTGCACCAGCTGCAGTACCAGGCCACCCGCATGCGGGAACGGTCAGTACTCGGCTCGATGCTGATCGTCCTGGCCGCGAACGTCGGCGTCTTCTGGCTGCTCGGCGCTGCCGCGCTCAGCCACCGGATAGGCCTCGGCCCGCTCGTCGTGTACGCGCAGGCAGCTGTCGGCACCTCGATGATCGCCTTCGGCGGCCTCAACTGGGCACTCGACGGATCCGCCGCGCCAGTCGCCGCGATCGGCAGGCTCAAGGCCGCGACGGCCAGGGCCGGCACGGTCACATCGGGCGCACTGCCCGCGACCGGGATGCCGTCGGCGCAGATCCGCTTCACGAAGGTCACCTTCGCCTACCCGGCAGCGCCGGACCGGCCGGTGCTGTCCGGGCTCGACCTGGAGATCCCGGCCGGCAGCTCGCTGGCCATCGTCGGAGTCAACGGCGCAGGGAAGACCACGCTGGCCAAGCTTCTGTGCCGGCTGTACGACCCGCAGTCCGGCTCGATCGAGGTCGACGGCACCGACCTCAAGGACCTGGACCTGGCCTCATGGCGGCACCGGGTGACTGCCGTATTTCAGGACTTCGTCCGGTTCGAGCTCACCCTTAAGGAGAACGTCATCCCGCGCCTGGCCGGCACTGTTCATCCGGACCGACCCGGCCCGTTCGACCCGGTCGCAGCGGCCGCTCTGGACGCGTCCGGCGCCGCGGACCTGGCGGGCCTGGACACCGTGCTCGCCAAGGGCTACACGGGCGGGACCGATCTGTCCGGCGGCCAGTGGCAGCGGGTAGCCCTGGCTCGCGCGATGGCGGCGGTCCAGCTCGGCGCCGGGCTGGTCCTGCTCGACGAGCCGACAGCTCAGCTGGACGTGCGCGGCGAGGCGGAGATTTTCGAGCGGGTGCTGGCCGCGACCCGGTCGTGCACGACGATCCTCATCTCGCACCGCTTCTCGACAGTCCGGCACGCTGACCGGATCGCCGTCGTCGAGAACGGCGCGGTCGCGGAGCTCGGCAGTCACGACGAGCTGATGGAGCTGCGGGGCCGGTACTGGAGGATGTTCACGCTGCAGGCGCAGCGGTTCGCGGCCGGCACGCCCGAGGAAGGCGAGGAGGAGGTGATCTTCGATGTCCTCGCCTGACAAGCCAGCTTCCGCGAAGGATGCTGCCGACAGCCTGCCGCCCGCGCTGTCCTCGATGTGGCGGTTGTGCCGGCTTGGCTACCGGTACGAGCCAGCGCTCATGGGCACCGCGTTCGTTCTCACCCTCGTCGCCGCAGTGCCGGATGCGCTCCTCGCGGTCTGGTTCGAGCTGCTCGGCAAAGGGCTGCTCGAGCACAAGCCGGGCCTGCTGGAGTTCGCCGTTGTCGCGCTGGCGGTATCGGCCGGCGCCACCTGGCTGATGCAGACGATCTCGACCCGGATGCAGCGGCGCTTCCGCGACAAGGTGACGATCGCGCTTGAGTCCCACGTTGCCAGGCTGCAGGCGGACATCTCGACGATCGCGCATCAGGAGCGGCCCGAATACCTCGACCGGCTGTCGGTCCTCCGGGAGCAGATCTTCACGCTCGACCACATGTACATGTCGGTGTTCGCCACCGCGGGCTGGATCGTCCGCCTCGGCATCACGATCGCGTTGCTCGCGACAGTGAACCCGGTGCTGGTAACCCTGGTCCTGTTCGCCTTGCCGACCGTGGCGGCGACGTCATGGCGGCCCGTGGTAGAGCGAACCGCCCAGGAGCGCGGCGCGCAGTCCGACCGGCTGGCACGCCACCTCTTCACGGTGACGACCACCGCCTCACCGGGCAGGGAGCTGCGCCTGCTCGGCATCGGCCCGCAGCTGGCCGCTCGGCGCAGGACCGCGTGGGAGCAGTGGTACGGCCCGGTGGCCGCAGCCAGGACCGGCTCCTCGGTGTGGTACGCCGGTGGCTGGGCGATCTTCGCGGCCGCCTACGTCGGCGCGATCGCGATCGTGGCGACCGGCAGCCACGCATCGGCCGCTTCGGCCATCCTGGTGCTCACCGCGGGCGCGCGGCTCTCCTCCTACGTGGGCGCCACGGTCAGCGAGATCGGCTTCCTGCGCGGCATCTGGATGGACGGCTCGCGGCGGCTCGCCTGGCTGGAGGACTATGCCGCCGCCGCAGCCGCTGACGCCGACCTGCCCGCGCCGGCTCGCATCGCCGACGGCATCCGGTTCGACCACGTCACGTTCTGCTATCCGGGAGCGAGCCAGCCCGCACTCGCCGACATTGACCTGTTCCTGCCGTCGGGCTGCGTGGTGGCGATCGTCGGTGAGAACGGGGCCGGCAAGACCACGCTGGCCAAGCTTCTCGCCAAGCTCTACCGCCCGACCTCGGGACGCATCCTCGTCGACGGCACGGACCTGGCCCGCCTGGACCCGGCGCAGTGGCGCCAGCGCATGGCCGGAGCGTTCCAGGACTTCTTCCGGTTCGAGTTCCGGGCCGGGCAGACGGTCGGCCTTGGCGACCTGCCCCGGATCGACAGCGAGCCGGCGCTGAGCGTTGCGATGGACCGGGCGGGCGCGCGCGACGTGGTCGACACGCTGCCGGCCGGGCTGGCCACGCAGCTCGGCCCGACCTGGCATGACGGCGTCGACGTCTCCTTCGGCCAGTGGCAGAAGCTCGCGCTTGCCCGCGGCTTCATGCGTGACGAGCCGCTGATCGTGGCACTCGACGAACCGACCGCCGCGCTCGACGCCGAGACTGAGCACCAGCTGTTCGAGCGCTACGCCAGCCGCGCCCGCGAGCGCAAGCAGAACGGCAGCATCACGATCCTGGTCTCGCACAGGTTCAGCACGGTACGCATGGCCGACGTGATCGTCGTGCTCGACGGGGCACACGTCGCCGAGTCAGGCACACATGACGAGCTGATGGCGCGCGGCGGGCGGTACGCCGAGCTGTACCAGATCCAGGCTGCCGCCTACCAGTGAGCCATACCCGGTTAGCGGTCGTTGCGCTCGGCGCGGTCACTGTGGCGCTCGGGGTGGGCGCCCAGGTCAGCGGTCTGCGATCCGTCACGCGCCGGGGTGAGAGGTGCCTGGTTCAGGGAGGCGAGCAGACGTAGTTTGTCATCGCTCTCGCTGCCGGAGTCGGGGTAGTACAGGACGAGGAACAGACCCTCGACGGGGAGCTTGTCTCGGTGCAGGCACAGCTCGCCGACGACGGGATGGTTCACGGTGGTGGTGCCGCCTTCGAGCCTGCGGACGTCGTGACGTGCCCAGAGAGTTCGGAATCGCTCGCTGGAGAGGGCAAGCTCGCCCACCAGTTCGACGAATCGCGTGTTGTCGACGTCGTCGCCGATGGACTTTCTGAAGGCAGCGATGATTCCTTCCGCCGAGCGAGTCCAGTCCTGCTGGAACGCCTGCTCTTCGGGATCGAGGAGCAGGGACCGGAGCCGGTTGTACCCGGGCTTAAGGCGCGGCGAGAGCGCGATTGCGAGCTGGTTGGAGGCAAGCACATCGAACGCGCGCCCTTCCACGAACGCGGGAACCTGCACGCTTGCGAGGAGCTGGTGCAACCGTGCTGGCACGCGTTCAGGCTTCCGGCGCCGCTGCCGCCTGGGGCGCGGGCCAGCGAGGCTGAGCAGGTATTCCTGTTCGGGCTCGTCAAGGCGCAGGACCCGCGCGAGCGATTCGAGGACCTGCGGTGAAGGGTTTTTGTCGCGGCCGCGTTCAAGCCGCAGGTAGTAGTCGGCACTGATGCCGGCGAGCATGGCGACTTCTTCGCGGCGCAGCCCGGGAACGCGACGATTCCCTCCCGCGAGAAGCCCGGCCTGCTCCGGAGTGACCAGCGCCCGCCGGGCTCGCAGGTAACTGCCGAGCAGGTTGGCGCGGTCGCCGTCGGTCATATCCAGCAGCGTAGTTCAGGCCCTCACATCGACGGGGGCCCTGCGAGGACCACGGAAGACGGGGGCACTGCCTGCGCCTTCGGCAAACGTCAACACTGAGCGTGTCGCGCAAACGTGAGATTAAGCGAGGAGCAGGACATGGATATCACCAACCGCACCGTCTTCATCGCGGGCGCCACTTCGGGAATCGGTCTCGAGCTGGCTCGGCGCTTCGCCACGGCTGGCAGCACCGTGATCGTCGGTGGCCGGCGAACCGACCTGCTGGACACAATTGCGGGCGAGGGGTTCGCAACCGTTCAGATCGATGTGGCCGACCAGGGCAGCACCGACCATGCCCGCAACACGATCCTTCATTCCCACCCCGGCCTCGACACGATCGTGACGATGTCCGGGATCATGGTTCCCGAGGACCTGCGCGATCCCGCGCACTTCAGCACTGCGCAACAGACAATCGATACCAACGTGCTCGGCACCATCCGCGTCGTCGACGCGTTCACCCCGCACCTGATCGCGCGCGGCACCGGCACCTTCATCACGGTCACGTCGGGCATCGGGTTCCTGCCGTTCCCTGTCATGCCCACGTACGCCGCTTCGAAGGCCGCGGTGCACGCGTACTCCGAGGCATTGCGCGCACAGCTAGCGGGCACCGGCGTCGAGGTCTGCGAACTTGTCCCCCCGGCTGTCGCGACCACGCCAGAGCACGCGCAGCGCAACCCCCGCGCGCTCGGGCTGGCCGAGTTCGCCACCGAAGTCATGGACCTGCTCCAGACCGACCCGACTCCGCGCGAGATCCTCGTGAAGGGCGTCCTCATGCACCGGTGGGCTGAGCGCGACGGCACCTACGACGAGTTGGTCGCCCAGCGCTCACAGGCGCTCGCGATGCTCCCGGGCCGTCAGTGACTGACGTCTCAGTCGGCCAGACTGGGCGCTGGCCCCGCAGGCGACTCCAGTGACGGCGACTCCAGTGACGGCGGCTCCAGTGACGGGGGCTCGATCGAGACCGACCCGGCAACGCTGCGAGCCCCGGCAGGCCCTGCGGCCTCTTCGGCCAGGCGGGCGCCGAGACGGCCTGGAATGGTGCGAGCGGCATCGCGGTCCCGGATCGACAGCGCGCACGGCACACCGAGCAGGCAGACTGCTGCCGCGACAAGGAACGCGACCCGGTATGCAGTGAGGTTCGCCACGGCATGCCCGCCAACCAGGTGCAGCGGTCCGACCAGCACGATGGCCGTCGTCAGGACGGCAACCCCGACAGCCCCGCCGAGCTGGCGGACCGCATTGAACATCGTCGACGCACGACCAGTCGCGGCCGGGGTGATCGTCGCAAACGCGGCAGCCTGCACGGGCACGAAGACCTGCGCCATCGACAGCCCCAGCGTGAACATCAGCAGCCGCGCCCACCACAGGCTGGTTGCCGGCCCCATCAGCGCCAGCAGCGCGATCGACGCCGCTGTCCCCGTCAGGCCGATCGTCACGTGGCGCCGCGGGCCGAGGCGCGGGTACAGCCAGCGGCTGGCGAGCTGCGCGCCGCCCATAACCCCGAAAGCCTCCGGGAACGTGCTAAGTCCGGACTGCAGCGCGCTCAGGCCGCGGCCGTCCTGGTAGTAGAGCGAGATCGCATACAAAGTGCCGAGGAACGCGATCGACGCGAGGATCATGACGCCGTTGCTCGAGCGGAACAGCCTGTTTCCTAGCGACCGCAAGTCCACCATCGGCTGGGCCGTTCGCAGTTCCACGACGACCATGGCGGCGAGTAGCACGACGCCCGCCGCGATCGTGGCCAGCACGTCGGATGAGTGCCAGCCCTTCACCGGACCCTCGGACACGCCGTACATCGCCAGCCCGAGGCCGACTCCGGAAAGCAGGAAGCCAGGCAGGTCGAAGCGTCCCGGATTAGCCTGCTCAGCCTGACTCAGGAAGAGCAGGCCGAAGATGAGCGCGGCGGCCCCGATCGGCACGTTGACGTAGAAGACCCAGCGCCAGGACAGGTCGGTGACGAGCAGCCCGCCCAGCACCGGTCCCAGAGCCGGTGCGAGCGTCGTCGGCACGGTAAGGATCGAGGAAGCCCGGATGCGCTCCTCCGGCGGAAAGGCCCGGAACAGCATGGCCATGCCGACCGGAGCGAGCATGCCGCCGCCGACGCCTTGCAGAACCCGGAAGATCACCAGCTCGCCGAGGCTGGAGGCGAGGCCGCACATCGCGGACGCGACGGTGAAGACGACAATCGCCGCGAGCAGGACCCGCTTGCCGCCGAACCGGTCACCGAGCCAGCCCGAGGCCGGGATGAACACCGCCAGGCTGACCAGGAACGAGATCGAGATGCTGTCAACCGCCGTGGGGCTGACCGCGAAGTCACGCCCGATGGTCGGCAGTGCAACGTTAACGATGGTGGCGTCCATGATCGACATGAACATGGCCGCGACGAACACGACGCTGACCGCTACCTTCTGGCTGATGCGCGCTTCCACTAAGTCCCTGTTCCTGGCAGTTCTTTACGTGACTGCTTGCACCAGCAAGCACCAAATCTGACGGCCTCACGAACTCCGGATCTCACTTGGACCCGGCGGCCACGGCAACTACAAGCTGACGCGCACGCTGGAAATTCCGGCCGCTACGACGCCAGGGCCGCGTCGAGCAGGACAGCCGCGGCGGAACGGGCCGCAGCGGCAGCCGCCGGGTCGTGGTCCATCCGCGCGGACAGCCCGCTGCCGTCATAGAGCAGGTGCAGTTCGCGGGCCAGGACCTCGGGCTCGGGCACGCCGGCCTGCGCCGCCAATTCGGTCAGCAGCGCACGCACCCAGCGACGGTAGCCCTCGCTGGCCTGCTCGGTCAGGTCGCCGGGACGGGATTCTGCACTGGCCCGGGAAAACGCGCAGCCGCGGTAGCCGGGCTGGGCGAACAGTTCTTCCTGGCCTTCGAACACCGCGAGCAGGCGCTCGCGCGGGGTGTCGTAGCGATCCACCGCCGCCGTGATGCGCTCCGCGACGCTGGCCTGCCGGGACTCCAGGTAGGCACGGACCAGCTCGTCCTTGCTCCCGAAGGTGTTGTACAGCGAGGCCTTCGCCACGCCGGCGTGCTCGATGATGCGGTCGATGCCGACCGTGTGCACACCCTCGTTGTAGAACAGCTCGTTGGCTGCGGCCAGCAGCCGCTCGCGCGCCGAGTGCCGTACCGGGCTCGCTTCCTTGACAGCCATGGCGATGGCCACCTTCCTAGACAGACTTGTCTATGGTATCTCCCGCGCCGGTGCGGCGGCAGGCTCCGCGGCGCGCCCAGGCCGGTTCTTCAGCAGGCCGAACAGGGCGAGCGCAGCCAGCGCGACCACGGCGGCGCCGTAGTAGCGGCTGGCGTTGATGAGCCCCCCGCCGTACACCACACCGAACCCGGCCGCCACGGCAGGCACGCCCAGGCCTAGGTAGGACACCACGTAGACCAGCGAGACCAGGCCGGCCCGCTCGTGCGCCGCAGCGAGCGGAACCGTCATGCGGATGCCGCCCTGGAAGCCACTGCCGAACCCGGCACCGGCGATCAGGGAGCCTGCAAAGAAAGCAGGCTCCGACCCGAGGCTCACGGCCAGCACGGTCACGATCACGCCGGCGATCAGCGTCAGGACGCCGAACAGCATGACCGTCCGGGCCGCTGCCCGGCGCAGCACGATGATGGCGACGACCGCCGAGGCGGCCAGCACGAACAGGCTCAGAGCGCCCAGCACCACGTTGCCCGAGCCGGTCAGACCGTGCACCAGCGCGGGACCGAGCGCGGCGTACAGCCCCGCCAGCGCCCAGACCGCGAACAGCATGGGCACAGCGGTCAGCACCGGGGCCCGGAGCGCGCGCGGCAGGGTGATCTCCGGCCGCAGGCTGGCCACGGCACCAGGCGCGCGGCTGACTGTCTCACGCATCGCGACGATTGCCATCGCCTGCAGCGCGAGCACGCCGATCAGGGCCAGGTAGATGAGGTGCGTAGGGTCAGGCAGGAAACGCACCGCCAGGGCGGACAAGATCGCGCCGCTCGCGGTGCCCATGCCTGGCGCCACCGCGTTGGCGAAGGTGCCAAGCTCGCGGTCCATGTCCAGCATTGCCGCGCCGATCGCGCCCAGAGCCGCGCCGGTGGACAAGCCCTGAACCACCCTGGCTGTTAGCAGCGCAGGAACTCCAGTGGCCGTAGCGAAGATCACCAGCGAGCCCGCATGCACGGCGAGCGCCGTCAGCAGTACCGGCCGGCGCCCGACGTGGTCGGAAAGCTTGCCCACAGTCAGGAGGCTGACCAGCACCGCCACTGCGTATACCCCGAACACCACGGTCGTGGTGATCGGGGTGAAGTGCCATTGAGCCTGGTAGATCGCGTACAGCGGGGTGGGGGCAGCGGAGGAGGCCAGAAGCGCCACGGTCAGCGAAGCCAGCACGAAGACGGCCGGCCGCCCGCTCAGCTGGTGCCAGCGCGCGACCGGGACAGCCAGCCGGATCCCGGCGATTTCGGTGGCCGGCCGGCAGACCGGCAGGGCCTCTGCAGTCGCGACCGGAGGCGGGGCTGATGTGGCCTGCGCGCTGTCAGCTCTCGCCCCGGCGCTGCAGTTGATCGTCATGTCTGGTTACCCACCTTGATTGAGTAGACAGGTCTGTATAGCGATACTAGACAGACAGGTCTAGCCAGTCAAGACCATTCGGAACGGAGCAGCGGGGTCGGCGAGATTCGTTGTGCGAGCGAACCGCCCTTGTCGCCAAGCCCCAGCCGGCTAGGAGCCCGGACGTCGATCCTGACAGGGCAGCGTGATGTCGAGGGTGGTGCCTTCGCCGGGCGGGCTGTGCAGCTCAAGGTGGCCGCCGAGCGCTTCGGCCCGGTCCCTCAGCCCGACCAGGCCCGAGCCTTCGCGGGAGTCAGCGCCGCCGCACCCGTTGTCGCAAACACGCACGCGCAGGATGCCGCCATTCTCGGCTACCTGGATGTCGGCGCTGGTGGCCTGGGCGTGCTTCGCCGCATTGGTGAGCGCTTCGGCCACGGTGTAGTAGGCGGCGGTCTCGACCGGCTCGGGCAGCCTTCCTTCTACCTGGATGTCCACGTCAACGGGGACGGTGGACCGGCGGGCCAGGGTTTTCAGGGCCGCGCACAAGCCGCTCTCGGCCAGGACGGCGGGGTGCAGGCCGCCAGCGATCTCGCGCAGTTCCGCCAGCACGTCGTCCAGCCCGGCGGCTACCTCGTCCAGTTGGTGCACGTGCTCCCCTGCACCGGGGGGTGCGGTTGCCTGGGCGGCACGCAGGTTCAGGGCGAGGGAAACCAGCCGCTGCTGGGCGCCGTCGTGGAGGTTGCGTTCGATGCGGCGGCGGGTTGCGTCGGCGGCAGCCGCGATCCGGGCGCGGGAAGCGGTGAGGGCGGCCTGGGCCTCGGCGTTGGCGATCGCGGTGGCGGCCAGTTCGGTGAAACCGGTCAGCCGCGCTTCAGTGTCCGCCGGCAGCGGCCCCGCGCGGGAAGCCACGATCATGACGCCCCAGAGCCGCCCCTCGACGCGCACCGGCACGCCGACCGCCGCACGGACGCCAAGCTCGCGGACGGTTTCCGCAGCTGGGCCTGATGCGTGATCGTAGTCATCGATCCGCGCTGGCCGCCCGGTCCGGAACACCATCGTGTGCAGATTCCGCCCGCCGAGCTTTTCCTCAACGCCGACGGGCCTGGCTACGCCGGCGCTGACCCAGGTGGCGATCACCGCCACGGTGTCGTCGGGGCCGTACCGCTTCATGGTCGCGCGATCGGCGTGCAGTAGCTTCCCTGCTTCCTCGGTAACCGCGGTGAGCACCTCGATCGGTGCGTTGGCGCGGGCCACGAGCGTCGCCACCCGCCGTAGCGCGACCTGCTCCGCAGCGAACCCGCGCAGCTCCACCCGGGCCTGGGCATTGGCGATCGCGGTGGCGGCCAGCTGGGTAAACCCGGCC
>Ga0335075_10005328_pt1 | contig 19991 bp, 19 predicted proteins | sample Lox_Sample_24_FD_206723 | JGI IMG/M metagenome (GOLD analysis project Ga0335075, IMG submission 206723) | Soil microbial communities from Loxahatchee National Wildlife Refuge, Florida, United States - Lox_Sample_2.4 | ecosystem: Environmental > Terrestrial > Soil > Wetlands | place: USA...
CCTTTCGGCTACAGGTCAGCCATCAGACCCAGAGATCCACCTCCAATCCCTCCCTGCTCGGCAGGGGATACAGCAGAGCGCCTCGTGGCGCAGTCATGTCAAGATGCGCGCGTAGCGCTTTTAGTTGCCTCGTGTGAGAGTGTGCGCGTGGCGACTCGGGCTTTGGTTTTGGGTCCGGCTTTGCTGACGGTCAGGGTGAGGAGTTGGTTCGTCAGGGCTTGGATCTGGCGCTGGGTGGCGGCGGGGTTGATTCGGCCGTGGGCACGGGCCAGGCCGACGATGCGACCTTCGGTCATGGCTGGGTGATCGATGGCCCGATGGAACGGGGTGGCGGCGGTGTCGTATTTCTTGAACACCTTGGCGCCGTGTCGGATCTTGGATATCAGTTTCTGCTGAGGGTAGAAGTAGTTGGTGAGTTTGGACTGCAGCTGCCAGATCTCGTTGAGTAACAACAACTCTGCGGCGGTGTCGTAACGGTGGTAGCCGACCATAGTGCGCACCACCGCCCAGTTCTTCTGCTCAACGTGACAGCCGTCGTTCTTATTGGCCGGGCGCGCGCGGGTGAAGGTAATCTGGTGCCGCTCGCACCATTGCAGCAAGTAGATGTTGATGAATTCCGATCCGTTGTCAGAGTCGACTCCGCGGATCGGAAAGGGCATCTTGTAGGCGATGTCGTTCAGTGCGGCCAGGACGCATTTGGCGGCTTTGCTGGGCACTGAGCGGTTCTCCGTCCAGCCGGTGGCAATGTCGGTGACCGTCAGGGTGTAGGCGTACTGGCCAGAGGCGTTGCCGCCGTCGTGGGCGACCAGGTCGATCTCGACGAACCCAGGTTGGACCTCGTCCCAATCGGCCCAGGTGCGCACCGGAATCTGACTTTTGAGCAGCGATCCCGGCTTGGTGGTGCACCGCCCTTTGGGCTTATGTTTGGCCCGTTCACTGGCCAGGCGACGATCGATGGTGGCCGCCGACATCGACACCAGTAGCGCCGTAGTGGACTCGTCGATGATCAACTCTCCGAAATGGCGCAACACCGCCACCAGTTCGCCGAGCATGGGTGCTAGCCGCTTGCCCGCCGGCATTCCCAGCACCGTCCAGCACACCGTCAGCGCGGCGATGACCTCTGGCCCGTACTTGGGTGGCCGCGGATTTCTCGACGACACCACTTTGGGCTGCAACGCTTTTGCGAGGGCCTTGCGGGCGTGGTTGCGGTGCCAACCCGTGGTGGCGCACAACTCATCGAGAATGATGCCCTTTGTTCGTTTGCCCGCCAGCGAGTAGCGGATCGCGATTGTCTCGGTCACTGCCCTGCGCTCGGTCAATGTCAACCCCATCACCTGGGCCTACCGAGGGCATTGGTGACCGATCAGGTAGACGCGCCGCACGCGCGCACTTTTCATGAGGCAACGAAGCACCATTTCGCGCGCATTTCTGACGAGTCAACGCGGAGTCGACGCGTCGGACCGGCGCGGCATAATCGAAAATATGTTCGATCTAGAACTGCCGGACGTGAAGGCGCTGTGCGGCCGCGACGATGCGGGCCTGGTCGACGCGATGCGCGACGCTGCCAGGCTGGAGTCGGCTGCCATCGCGCGCAAACTCGCCGCGGTGGCTGAGCTGTATCACCGTCGGCTGGGCGCCCAAGACGCCGAGGATCGCGAACAGTGGTGCATCGACGGATGGGAGCAGGTGGCCGTCGAAGTGGCCGCCGCGCAGGGGATCAGCCGCGGCCGGGCGGCCGGCCAGCTGCGGTACGCGCTGGCGATGGCAGAACGATTCCCGAAGCTCGGCGCTCTATTCGCGGCTGGGGAAGTGGACTTCCGGGTGATCTCCGCGGTGGTGTTTCGCGCCGAGCTCATGATCGATGACGATGCCACTGCCCGGCTGGACGGCTGGCTGGCTCGTAATGCGTCACGTTGGAACCGACGGTCGTACAGCAAGATCGTCGAGGTTGTCGACTACTGGATCCAGCGGCTTGAACCGACGGCGGTGCGGGTGGCGCGGGAGAGCGACCAGAATCGCCATGTCGGCATCTCGCCGCTGGAGTCTGGGCTTGCCGAGATCTGGGGGAACGTTCGGGCGCCTGATGCGCTGGCTTTTGACCGACGCCTGGACGAGCTGGCCGGCACGGTTTGCCCCGCCGATCCGCGCACCAAAGCCCAGCGTCGCGCCGACGCCCTTTCTGCCCTGGCGGCGCGGGCCACCGCGATGTCGTGCGCCTGCGGGTCACCGGGTTGCCCGACGGCCAAACAGGACGCCACCGTAGGGGATGTCGTCATTCATGTGCTGGCCGAAGCCACTACCGTGAGCGGTGACTCGACCGCTCCCGGTTACGTGCCCGGCTTCGGTGGCTTACCCGCGGAGGCGGTGCAACAGCTGGCCACGTCAGCGAAGCTGCGGCCGGTGGTCCACCCAAAGGACTCTGCGGCCGAGCCGCAGTATCGGCCCTCGGCGGCGTTGGCAGATTTCATCCGCTGCCGCGATCTGACTTGCCGGTTCCCTGGTTGCGACCGCCCAGCCGATCACGCCGACATCGACCACACCGTGCCATGGCCGCTGGGCCCGACCCACCCGTCAAACCTGAAGCTGCTGTGCAGGATTCATCACCTAGTGAAAACCTTCTATAGCGGGCCCAACGGCTGGCGTGATCGTCAAGAACCCGACGGCACGGTGATCTGGACTTCGCCGACAGGCCACACTTACACCACGAAACCCGGTGGGAGCCTGTTCTTTCCCGCGTTAGCCGTTCCGACAGGCAAGCTGAAGTTGCCGACGTGGACGCCTTCGACGACCGCAAGTCGCGGACTTATGATGCCGGCTCGCCGGCAGACGAGAGCAGCCGATCGCGCCGCTCGCAACAAGTGGGAGCGCGGAATCAACGAAGCCCGCATCGCCGCCGAGGCGGCCCGAGAGGCCGCCCGGATTTCAGCCTGTAACGACCCGCCGCCCTTTTAAACGGCTTGAGCGTCAGCGAACTCGCAGAACGCGTCGTATGCGCGGGCGCCGTAGATGGTGGCCGGCCCGCCGTGCATCAGAAAAGTGACGCCGATGGCTTCCGCTGCCTGCTCCTTTGTAGCACCCGCCCGAACCGCCCCTTGCGCGTGTGAGGCTATGCAGCCGTCGCACCCCGCCACGACACCGATGGCCAGCGCTATGAGTTCTTTGGTCCCCCTGTCCAAGGCGCCGGGGGTCAGTGCTGCGTTGCTCATCTCGCCGAATCCCCGGTACACGTCGGGGATCATCTTGCGCAGAGCGCGATGCTTGGGGTTGAGGTCGGTCAGTATGTCGTGGTGCTGGGTGTGTTCGCTCATACGCATTATAATACCAATACCCCTAGGGGTATTGGGCCAATTCGCCCTGAACATACCCCTGGGGGTAACATGGCGTGCACATGATATGGAGGAAAAATGACTGGTGACGAGGACAGCATCGCTGCAGTGCTGAATCGGCTGCGACGCGCTCAGGGGCAACTCGCCGGAGTGATATCGATGATTGAGCAGGGCCGTGACTGCAAGGACGTAGTGACCCAACTCGCAGCGGTGTCCCGCGCACTTGACCGAGCCGGGTTCAAGATTGTCGCAACCGGTCTTCGGGAATGCATCAGCGGCGGCAGCGCAAGCGGTGCGGCAGCGCTGACCGAAGCCGAACTGGAGAAGCTGTTCCTGGCTCTGGCATGAGTCGTCAAGATCAAAGAGGAGACAAGACAATGACATTCGGGTTGACGGCCACGTTGCACACCTCGTTCGAGGAAGCGGTCGAGCAGACTACTCGAGCTCTGGCCGATCAGGGCTTCGGAGTGCTGACCACGATCGACGTAAAGGCCACGCTGAAGAAAAAGCTGGGGGAGGACATGGAGAATTACCTCATCCTCGGCGCCTGCAACCCATCCCTGGCGCATCGCGCGCTCAACGTGGATCGCCAGATCGGCCAGTTGTTGCCGTGCAACGTCGTGCTGCGAACCGATCCAGATGGACCAGGCGACACGGTTCTTGTCGAGGCAATGGACCCGCAGCTCATGGTTCGAGTGGTCGACCAGCCAGGACTGCGCGACGTCGCCGATCAGGCCACTGACAAGCTGAAAGCCGCCATCAACGCACTCAACCAATCCGTAGAGGCGACGTAGCCTGCAACCCTGAACCGTTGCCCGACAGTCGCGGCAGCTTCGCAGTTGGCGCATCCGCATCCTCGCCCAGCAACAGGGAACGCACCAGCCGACGCGGCCCGAACGGCCGAAGCATGTAACTGGCCGGCCGCGGCCGCACCCGTTGGGGCCACCAGAACCAGCGTCCGAGCAACGCGGCGATCGACGGCGTCATCAGCGAGCGCACGATCAGGGTGTCGAACAGCAGCCCGAGGCCGATCGTGCTGCCGGCCTGGCCGATGGAGCGCAAGTCGCTGGCGACCATGGACATCATGGTGAAGGCGAACACCAGGCCCGCCGCGGTGACGACCCCGCCCGTTTCGCCCATCGAGCGGACAATCCCGGTCTTCAATCCCGCGGGTATTTCTTCCTGGAAACGCGAGACCAGCAGCAGGTTGTAGTCAGATCCGACGGCCAGCAGGATGATCAGCCCGAACACCGGCGCGATCCAGTTCAAGTCCAGGCCGAAAATGTGTTGCCAAACCAGCACGGACAACCCGAAGGCAGCGCCCAGCGACAGCAACACCGTGCCAACGATGACCAGCGAGGCCACCAAAGCCCGGGTGATGATCACCATGACAACGAATATCAGCGTCAGTGCCGCTGTACCCACGATCAGCAAGTCGAATTGGGAGCCCGACTGGATGTCGCGGTATATCGCCGCCGTCCCGGCGAGGTAGAACCGGGCGTCGGTGAGGGCCGTTCCCTTGACGGCTTGATGCGCGGCATTCAGCTCAGGCTTGACCGCGGAAATGCCTGCCGGAGTTGCCGGGTCGGCGTCGTGGGTGATGATGAACCGCGCAGCCTTGCCGTCCGGCGACAAGAAGAGTTTCAAACCGCGCTGAAAGTCCGGATTTTGGAAAGCTTCCGGCGGCAGGTAGAAGTAGTCGCCGCTCCTGGACGCGTCGAACGCCTGCCCCATCGCGCTCGCCGTGTCGGTCATCTGGGTCATTTGCGTCACCAGACCCGAAAAACTGCTGTGCATGGTGAGCAGCGTCCCCTGCATGGACTTCGCGATGGCGATGATGGGCGGGAACTGGGCGATCATCTGCGGCAATATCGCGTCGACGTTGCTGACGTCGTTGATCAGCGTGCTCATGTTCTCGCTGAACTTGTCAACGCCGTCGATCGCATCGAACACCGACCTGGCCGCCCAGCAGGCAGGGATGTCGTAACAATGTTGTTCCCAGTACAAATAGCTGCGGAACGGTCGCGCGAAATCGTCGAAGTCCGCCAGATGATCTCTCATCTCGTCCAGCGTGGACTTTATATCGTGCATGTCGCCGACCATGTGACGAGTCGTGCTGCTCATCTGCCCCAGCAAGTCCTGCATACGCTGCATCGAGCCGATCATCGCCCCGAGATCGTCGCTCATCTTGAGCATGTCGGCGGTCCGGTCCCTCATGAATTGAAGGTTTTCCCGGATCGGAATCGACTGGGCGCTGATCTGGAAGGGTATCGAGGTGTGCTCGATCGGCCCGCCCAACGGCCGGGTGATGCTCTGCACCATGGCGATTCCCGGCGACCGAAAGACGTCCTTGGCAATCCTGTCGAGGATGATCATGTCACCGCTATTCCGCATGTCGTGATCACTCTCGACCATCAGGATGTCGGGATTCATTGTGGCGGCGCTGAAGTGGCGCTCTGCCGCGTTGTACCCGACATTCGATGGCAGGTTGCGGGGTATGTAGAAGCGGTCGTTGTAACTGATCTTCATCGTCGGCATGATGAGGATCCCGATGATGGCGATAACCAGCGAGGCCGCAAACACTGGACCGGGCCAGCGCACGGTAGCGGTGCCGACGCGCCGCCACCCCCGCGTCTTGATCATCCGTCTGGGGTCGAGCAAGCCGAACCGGGTGGCCACGGCGACAACGGCCGGCGCCGCGGTGAGTGCTCCCGCGACCACAACGAGCAGCCCCAAAGCAGACGGAATGCCCAACGCCTTGAAATACGACAGGCGGGCCAAGTGCAGGCAGAGCGTGGCTCCGGCGATCGTCAGCCCCGAGCCCAAGATGATATGAAAGGTGCCGCGGAACATCGTGTAGTAGGCGGTTTCTCGATCCTGGCCGGCCTGCCTGGCCTCCTGGTAGCGACCGATGAGAAAGATCGCGTAATCCGTGCCCGCAGCGATCGCCAGTGAGGACAGCATGGCGACGACGAACGTCGAGAAGCCCAGCAAGCCGGAGTTCCCGAGAAGCGCGACAAGCCCTCTCGCCGTGCCCATCTCGAAGCCAACCATGGCCAGAACCAGAAGCATCGTGCTGATGGATCGATAGGCGATGAAAAGCATGATCATGATGACCACACCTGTCACGCCCATCATTTTGAACATGCTCTTGTCCGCGGCCTCGTTCATGTCCGTGGTCAGCGCGGCTGGACCGGTGGTGTAGACCTTGAGCCATTTGGGCGGCGCTGATTTGCCGACGATCCCCCGTACCGCTTCGACCGACTCGTTTCCAAAGGTGCTGCCCTGATTGCCGGCCAGATTCAGTTGGACATAAGCGGCTTTGCCGTCCCGGCTCTCGACACCGGCGGCAGTAAGTGGGTCCCCCCAGACGTTTTGGACATGCTGCACGTGTTTGGTGTCGGCCTGCAGATTTTTCACTAAGCCGTCGTAATAGCGATGCGCCTGCTCACCGAGTTGGTTGTCGCTCTCCAAGACGATCATTGCGATGCTGTCGGAGTTCGACTCGTGGAACTGTGCGCCGATGCGTTTCGCGGCGATCATCGCCGGCGCGTCTTGTGGCGACATCGTCACCGCGTGGTTTCGCGCGACCGACTCGATCGGCGGCACAAGCACGTTCAAGGCCACGGTCAGCAGCAGCCAGGCAAAGAGAATCGGTACGGCGAACCTGCGGACAAACCGCGGGAACTTCTGGCGGGCCTGGTTATCGGTGTTCATGCGGCCTTCACCAAGCAGGACGTCTGGGCGTGGTGCCCGGACGACGTTTGCTCGTCCTTGACCGCGCCATTGACGGTGATCCGGCACCCGATGTTATCGCCATTGCCTTGTGCCACCAGGTTGGCCATCACCGCCGGCACCGTCGTGGTGATGGTAAGGGTCCACGGCAGGCCGGTGAAGTTCGCTTGTGCCGGCAGAGTGTTGTGGTCCAAATAGCTAACGCTTCCCACGGTGTCGCGCGGACCGTAAACCTCGTACGTCACCTGCTTGACGTGGGACGGCTCCAATGGCTCAGCACTGCTGCCGGTCGCGGTAAAGATCGCGTCAGAGCCGAAAACGCCGCGTAGCCGATCGACGGCGACAGCGCCGAGAGCAACCGCCACCACGACGACAAGGGGTACCCAAGCCCGGTTGAGAAAGGTCAACATGGCGGTTCCCTCATTCGTGGCTTCATCCCTATTGCTCGTAGTTTCGCGCCCGTCCTGCGGGGCGAACAGGGCCGATCGTCCTTGCGATAGGTGACTTATGGTCTGCGGGACACTGCAAATATACCCTACGGGGTATGGTATAGCTAGAGGTCCAGATCAGGGTTTGGGTATCAAGGAATCGAGCACACAGCTGGTGTGCGGACGGCCTCTTCGAAGGGCAGGGCGCCCTAGATGCCGAGATCCTTGGCGATGATTGTCTTCATGATCTCGGTGGTTCCGCCGTAGATTGTCTGGATGCGGGCGTCGACGAACGCGCGTGATACCGGGTATTCGCGCATGTACCCGTAGCCGCCGTGTAGCTGCAGGCAGCGGTCGGCGGTGCGCACTTGCAGTTCGGTGGTCCACCATTTCAGCCTGGCCGCCCGCGCCGCGGTGAGCTGACCGGTCAAGTGCTCGGCGATGCAGTCATCAAGATACGTTCGCGCAACGTCGAGTTCGGTGGCCAGCTCAGCGAGCACGAACTGGGTGTTCTGTAGACCAGAGATGGGTGATCCGAAGGCATTTCGTTGCTTGACGTAGTCAAGCGTGTCGGCCAGTACTCCTTCGGCCGCAGCCACCGCGCCCACTGCCAGTGAAAGCCGCTCTTGCGGAAGGCTATTCATCAGCTGGTAGAAGCCCCGGCCCTCCTCGCCGAGCAGGTTCTCGACGGGTACGCGCATATCGGTGAAGCTCAGCTCGCTGGTGTCCTGCGCGTGCAGGCCGATCTTCTCCAGGTTGCGGCCGCGGGAAAAGCCCGGCGTGTCCGGGTCGACGACCAGCAGCGAAAGGCCTTTGTGGCGGTCCGGCGAGGTGCGCACCGCGATGACGAACAGGTCGCCGGTTTGCCCGTTGGAGATAAAGGTTTTCGCGCCGTTGACAACGTAATGGTCGCCGTCGCGCACCGCGGTGGTACGGATCCCGGCCAGATCGCTGCCGGCGCCCGGCTCGGTCATCGCGATGCCGATGATCGTCTCGCCGGTCACCACACCCGGCAACCAGCGTTGCTTTTGTTCGGCTGTCGTCAGATCGGTGAGATAGGGCAGCACGATGTCGTTCTGCAGGGAAATGGCGACAGCCTCGGCCGCCGCGCCGACCCGCTGCAGTTCTTCGACGACGATCGCGTTGTAGCGAAAGTCGTCGACACCTGGGCCACCGAACTCCTCGGATACCGAAAATGCCAGGAGTCCAAGCTTTCCCGCTTCGGTGAATAGGGAGCGGTCCAGGCAACCGGCTTTCTCCCAGTGTTCGTGCGCCGGGACGACGGTCTGCTGCACGAAATCACGGACCATTTCCCGGAACTGGTGATGCTCGGAAGTGTATTCCAGGCGTGCGCTCATTGGAGACTCCTGTTCAGCGGAAGGCATCGATGCCGGTGATGGCCTGGCCGAGGATCAGCTGATGCATTTCCGGGGTGCCTTCGTAGGTCAGCACCGATTCCAGGTTGACCATGTGCCGGATCACGGGGTATTCCAGCGATATGCCGTTGCCGCCCAGAATCGTTCGTGCGGTCCGGCAAATCTCGATCGCTTCCCGGGTGTTGTTGAGCTTGCCGAAGCTGACCTGCTCGGGCCGCAGCCCGACACCGTCCTTGAGCCGTCCCAGCTGCAGTGCCAGCAGCAAGCCCTTGTGCAATTCGACGGCCATGTCGACGAGTTTCGCTTGGGTCAACTGGAATCCGGCGATCGGACGGCCGAATTGGCTGCGCTGCGTGGCGTAGTCCAGCGCCGCCTGCCAGGCCGAGCGCGCGGCGCCCATCGAGCCCCAGATGATGCCGTAGCGTGCCTCCGACAAACATGACAGCGGGCCTTTGAGACCCTTGACTTCGGGCAGCAGCGCATCGTCGGGCAGCCGCACGTCGTCGAGCACCAACTCGCTGGTGATGGACGCCCGCAGCGACAGCTTGTGGTGGATGGTGTTTGCGGAGAATCCCGGGGTTTTGGTTGGCACGATGAATCCGCGGATCCCGTCGTCGGTGGTCGCCCAGACGATCGCGACGTCGGCGACTGACCCGTTGGTGATCCACATTTTGCGGCCGTTGAGGATCCAGTCCAAGCCGTCGCGCCGCGCCCGGGTTGTCATCGATGCCGGGTCCGATCCGGCGTCGGGTTCAGTGAGCCCGAAGCAGCCGAGTAGTTCGCCGGCGGCCATACCGGGTAGCCATTGTTGCTTCTGCTCTTCGGAGCCGAACTTCCAGATCGCGAACATCGCCAGCGACCCTTGCACCGACACCATCGACCGGATACCAGAATCGGCCGCCTCCAGCTCGGTACACGCCAGGCCGTAGTGCACGGCCGACGCCCCGCCGCAGCCGTAGCCCTCCAGATGCATGCCGAGCAGGCCGAGCTGACCGAAGTGCTTGGCGAGATCGCGAACCGGAAGGTCGCCGATTTCGAACCACTCGGCGACATGCGGGATGACGTGCTCGGCGCAGAACTGCCGGACGGTGTCGCGGACCGCGATCTCGTCGTCAGACAGCGACGTGTCCAGGCCCAGCGGGTCCTGCGGGTTGAAGCTAGTCATCCGGCCATCGTAAGTCCGCGGCTTACCCTGACCACCTGCCCGGTGGTAGGTAGCGTCGCGTCTGTGACGATTCGCGACCATGGCGATCCTGGTGACGCACCCTCCGCGCCGCCGCCACTTCAGCCGCCGGTTGGGTCTGCCCGCCCGTCGGCTGCTGAGCAGGCACGCACCATCGCCGCAGCCGGCAATGCCGCCACTTTGGCCACCTTGACTGCCGACGGTGACCCGTGGGCGTCGTTCGTGGCGTATGGACTGCTGGACGGGAAACCGGTGCTGTGCTTGTCGAACCTGGCCGAGCACGGCCGCAACCTCGCCGGCGACCCGCGCGCCAGCCTTTCGATTGTCGCCGAGAGCAGCGAAAGCGACCCGTTGGCCAGGAGTCGAATCACCCTGGCCGGGCTCGTCGCGCAGCCCTCGGCTGCCGACCGCGACGCGGTACGGGCGGCATATGCCAACGCGGTGCCCGCTGCGCGGATGTTCCTCGACTTCAGCGACTTCACCCTGTGGGTGCTGGAGGTCCAGCGGGTGCGTTGGGTGGGGGGCTATGGCCGGATGGACTCGGCGACCGGCGAACAATACGACGCCGCGGCGCCGGATCCGGTCGCACCGGCCGCGGCCAGGGCCATCGCGCATCTCAACGCCGATCATGCCGCCGCGCTGGTAGCGATGGTCCGGGCGTTCGGCGGCTATCCCGACGCCGAGACCGCGGTGTGCACCGGCATCGATCGCTACGGCCTGGATATTCGGGTCAACACTCCGCGCGGAAGAGCCTACGCGCGAGTGGGTTTTCCGGAACGGCTCGAGTCTTCTGATCAGCTGCGGTCAACGACGGCAGACTTAGCCCGCCTGGCCACCGCCGGCCGGACGGCTCGGTGAACTGCTGGTGTCTGATCGATGGAGACGAAATAATGCGACTCACGAAAAGCCAAGTTGCCGTGGAAGAATTGACCGGTGCCTCATGATATTCACATCCGCACCGCGGACGGCGGCGTCCAATACCCCAACGCATTGAGCTACGGCGTCGACGACGGAATCCTTCGGGTTCAAGTCGGCGAAGACCTGGACCATTCGGACCAGATTTACTTTGCCCCGGGCTACTGGCAGCAGTATGTGATCGACCCCCACGATGACGACCCCCTCGATCTGGGCCTTCTCGAGGTCGACGACCTTCTCGACGACGAGGACCTCGTCGATGATGAGGACTTCCTGGACGAAGAAGGCGAATAGCTGGCATACCCCGACCGGACTCGATCCGACGCGTTTGAATGCTCATATGGTCGGTGCGTGGGTCGGCTTCGCGGCTGGGCTCATTTTGGTCATGGTCACCTTGATGAGCGTCGCGGGCACCTTGGTCGTTCCGCGGGCGGTCAACTCCCCGGTCTCGCGCACCGTCGAGTGGTGCCTCGACACCGCTTTCTTGCTAGCGACTAAGCCGGTCCGTTCGTTCGAGCGCCGGGACCGGATCCTGGCGTGGCAAGCGCCGTTGTCATTGCTCATCCGGCTTGCGGTGTGGTTGGGCCTTCTCATAGTGGGCTTTGCGCTCTTGCTGCTACCGAGTCTGAAAGGGCATCTGGGACAAGCTTTTTCCGAAGCAGGATCCTCGTTGTTCACCCTCGGCTACGCCGCGCCGGCCACTGGTGACAGCACAACGCTGGAATACCTGGCGGCGTTCACCGGGCTGGTCGTGATTGGACTGCAGGTCGGTTACCTGCCCGCGTTGTACTCCGCGTTCAACAAGCGCGAAACCGAGGTCACCCTGCTCGGGTCGCGTGCCGGTGTACCGGCGTGGGGTCCAGAGATTCTGGTCCGCAGCCGATGGGGGATCCAAGAAGGAAACATTGCACCGGTTCTCGAGACACTGTTCCTGTCCTGGGAGCGGTGGGCCGCCGAGGTGGCCGAATCCCACACCACCTATCTGACGCTTGCCCGGTTTCGCTCACCTCGGCCGTTGTCGCACTGGCTGACCTCGCTGATCGCGGTGATGGACGCCGCCGCTTTACATCTGGCGGTGGCCCCGTCGCGCGAACCCAAACTGGCGGCACGGTTGGCACTCCGGATGGGCTTCGTCGCGTTGGGCCAGATCGCTAGAACAATGCGGCAGCCGGCACCCGCTCAACCGAGTCCGGATGCGCCAATATCGTTGTCTTACGACGACTTCCGGGGTGCTATCGCGATGCTGCGCGAGGTCGACTACCCGATCGATCGCTCAGATGAGGAGGCGTGGCCACACTTTCGTGGATGGCGGGCTAACTACGACGCGACCGCGCTTCTGCTGGCCAAACAACTCGACGCGCCCCCGGCGTTATGGACAGGCCAGCGGCGCTGGCCGTCCACCCCGATACCGCCGCTTCGACCCCCGGCCATGATGGCGCCGGAAGCCCGCCGAGAAAGGCCGCAGAGGTCTACCGGCGACCAGCCAGGCGGCCGGTAGCCTGCTGCTGCACGTCATCGCACACCGCTTCCGCGCCGAAACGCGCGCGTGTGTCTTATCTCGGTGCCGGGGCGTCCGTCATGTGCTGCACTATTCGGCAATAGCGGTATCGCCTAGATTGGGCTGGTGGGGCGCTTGGAAGATCAAATCAGCGAAGAGCGTGTCGTCGGGAGCGCCGACGATTTGGCTGATGAGGCTGAGCAGTCGCGGGTCGACGAGGCCGAACAGCGTTACCGGTGGTTGCTCGACCACAGTCCGGTCGCGATCGGCGTGCACGTGGATGGTCGCTACGTCTACGTCAACGAAACTCTGGTGCGGAAGATGGCGGCTCAATCGGCCGACCAGTTCATCGGACGTCGAGTCACCGATTTCGTGCACCCGGACTCGCTTGCCGTGGTGCAGGCACGTATTGCCGCACGAAAACACGAACGGGACACGTTGCCCCCCTTGGAACTGGTCGTCCTGCCGTTCGACGGCACGACCCGCGAAGTGGAGGCTCTCGCGTCCTGGACGGAGTGGGAGGGCAAGCCCGCTCACCACGTGATTTTCCGGGACTTGACCACCCAACGGGCCGCAGAGGAGAGCCTGCGCTTCCAGGCAGCGCTGGTCACCCATGCCAGTGATGCCATCATCGCGACCACCCTGACGGGCGTAGTCGCCAGTTGGAATCCAGCGGCCGAGGCCATCTACGGCAGGCCTGCCACCGCAGCGTTAGGGCTGCCGATCGGCGAGGCGGTCGGCGCCGCGCTGGATCCGGCAGCGGTCATTGCCGGCGGGGGCGTGGTGCACGCGACGCATCGCGGCGCCGACGGCTCCATGCTGGTCGTGCGGGTGTCGGCGTCCCGCATGGACGACGGATACGTGGTGTTATGCGCCGACCAGACCGCCCTGCGACGCGCTGAACAGCACTTCGAAACCGTTGTCGCCTCGCTGGACGAAGGGGTGCTCGTCATCGCGGCGGACGGGGCAGTGGAATCGGTGAACCCCGCGGCGCTACGAATGATGGGTGTGCCGACGACGGGATTCGACGTCCTCGAGTTGGCGAAAGTGGCCACGATTCCGGTCTACGACGCCACTGGCCGACTGCTGAGCTCCGATCAGCGACCAGTCCTTGAAAAGCTGACAAGTAGCCCGAGGCGAGGCGGTGTCTACGGTGTCGACCGACCGAGCGACGGCCGCCGGATTTGGGTATCCGCGAACTGGTCATACCTCGATCCCGCCGAGCCCGAACGATCGTCGGTGCTGGTGTCATTCACCGACATCACCGAACAGCACAACGCCCATCAGCGACTCATTTACCAGGCCACCCACGACCTGGTGACCGGGCTGCCCAACCGGGCCCATATCATCGCGCTGATCACCGATGCGATCACCGCTGATGAGCATCGTTTGGGCGCTGTGCTTTTCATCGACATGGACAAATTCAAGAGCGTCAATGACGCGCTCGGCCATCACGTCGGTGACACCGTCCTTCAGATCGCCGCCCAACGTCTGCGGCGTGGATTGCGCCTCGACGATGTGGTCGGACGCGTGGGCGGTGACGAGTTCGTGGCGCTTCTGGCCGCGCCCATAGCGCGCACAGATGTCGAGGACGTCGTCAATCGGCTGCACGCAGCGCTTGAAGAACCGATTGTCATTGAGGACGAAAGCGACTGCATTAGAACAGATTGCACCCGTATCAGCGCTAGCATCGGCGTCGTCACGGTACGGCCCGACGAGCAACGCGGTGCCGTCGAAATCCTGCGCGACGCCGATCTTGCGATGTACCAGGCGAAGACAACGGGCCAGGCGACGAGCCATTTCAGGGAAATGTTCACTCAATGACGGAGGAGCGTCCGCGGCGGGCACTAGGCTGGCTGGGCGTCGACGTTGCCTGCGTGCTGGTGTTCTGTGCGGTCGGGCGGCGCAGTCACGATGAGGGGCTGAACGTCGCGGGCATCGCAACGACGGCGTGGCCGTTTCTGAGCGGTACCGGTGTGGGATGGCTTGCCGCACGAGCGTGGCGGCGCCCGACGGCGGTGGCACCCACCGGGGTCGTGGTGTGGCTGTGCACGGTGGCGATCGGGATGGCGCTGCGCAAGGCCACCTCGGCCGGCGTGGCCGCCAGTTTCGTGGTGGTGGCGTCCACGGTCACCGCGCTGCTGCTGCTCGGCTGGCGGGCAGCGTTGCTTTTAAGTGCACGTAAGCCTAACTAGGCGACCCGTTGACCACGGCTTTCGGCGGACCGGAGGATGGAGATTCGCGCTGGCCGGCACGTCGCGGCGTAGGGTCGGGCTGACTATGGCGCGAACAGATCACGACACCTGGGGTCCGGCCACCAGCGTCGGAATGACCGCGACCCTGGTTGCGACGGCCCGGGCACTGGCGACGCGGGCCGGTTTGATCAACGACCCGTTCGCCGAGCCGTTGGTGCGCGCCGTGGGAGCGGATTTCTTCACTCAGGTCGCCAGCGGCGAGCGTGCCCTCAGTGAGCTGGGCGACGATAACGGATTCGCTTTGTTGACTGACCTTTTCGCGGTCCGCACCCGATTTTTCGACAATTTTCTCACCGATGCCGGGCGGGCCGGCATCCGGCAGGTTGTGATCTTGGCGTCGGGGCTGGACGCCCGGCCCTACCGGCTGTGGTGGCCGGCGGGCACCACTGTCTTCGAGATCGACCAGCCGCAGGTGATCGAGTTCAAAACGCACACGCTGCGGGGCCTGCAGGCCACCCCGACCGCCGACCGGCGCGCGGTGGGAATCGACCTTCGCCGGGAGTGGCCGGAGGCGCTGCGTCGGCTCGGCTTCGATGCCACCAAGCCGACCGCGTGGATAGCCGAGGGACTGTTCATCGGATTTCTGGCGCCGGTCACCCGGGACCGGTTGCTGGACAATGTCACCGCGTTGAGCGCCGCCGGCAGCAGGGTGGCGGCCGACTATCTGCCGAACCCGACCGGGCCGTTCGTCAGCCAGGAGCACGCGCTGGCCGAGCGCTGGCGGCCCTACGGTTTCGAGGGCAATCTGACCGAGCTCACCTACCCGGACGAGCAGCATGACGCCGCCGAGTCCCTGGCGGCGCTCGGCTGGAGAACCTTTGTGACTGATCTTGCGGACCTGTTCATCGCTACCGGATTGCCGGGACTGCGTCGTCAGGATCTCGGCGGAGCGCCCGTGGCCGGCCGGTACGTCAGCGCGACATTGGCGTAGCAGGGCCGGAATGCGGCCGATAACGAAACGTTGGACATTGACGTGATACCTCCACCCAGCCCGTCAACCGCGGCGGCGCAGCTGCGTTTCCTGGTGGTGGGGCCAGACGACCCGTTGGCTCAGCCGCTGCTGGCCGAGCCGGCGGTCGAGTACTCCCAGCGCTATGGCGGCACTCCGCAGGCGCACCTCAGCTGGTTGCCTGTCCCGCCGGCTGAGCTCGCGCCTCCCGATGGTGGCTTGCTGATCGGACTGTTGAACGGTGTTTCGGTCACCGGTGGCGCGTTCCGGCGGTTCGATGCCGACACCGCGGAATTCAAACGGATCTGGACGGACAGCGGATGTCGTCGCCGCGGCTACGCGAAGGCGCTGCTGGCCGAACTGGAGGCCACCGTCGCCATGAGGGGCTATCGGCAGGTGTACCTCATCACCGGTGATCGCCAACCCGAGGCGGAGGCACTGTATCGCACCACCGGGTACACCGAGGTCGACGCGCCAGTGGTGTCATGGGGACCCTTCCGTCCGATTGCCTTCGCCAAGGGGCTGCCATGACCGATCAGCTGCATCTCGGCGTTGCGCTCGACGGCTACGGCTGGCACCGGCAGGCCTGGCGCACCACGCTGGCCGCCGACCCTGCGACGGAATCGGTTCTCAGCGGGCGGTATTGGGCCGACCTGGCGGCCACTGCCGAGCGTGGCCTGCTGGACTTCCTGACCATCGACGACACCCTGATGCCGCAGCCTGGACGCCGCGAGGAAATCTCTCCGCGGCGGCTGGCGGGTCGCGCCGACGCCGTCCTGGTCGCCGCGCGCATCGCCCCGGTCACCCGGCACATCGGGCTGATCCCGGTCGCCACCGTCACCCACACCGAGCCGTTCCACATCTCCAAGGCGATCGCCACCTTGGACTACGTGTCGCACGGACGGGCCGGCTGGCAGCCGCGGGTGAGCGGAACCCCGCACGAGGCGGCATTGTTCGGTCGGCGCAACGAATCACAGTCTGCCGAACGGCTTTTCGATGAGGCCGCCGACGCGGTCGAGGTGGTGCGCAGGCTGTGGGACAGCTGGGAGGACGACGCGGTGATCCGCGACGTGTCCACCGGCCGCTACATCGACCGGGACAAGCTGCATTACATCGACTTCCACGGCGAACACTTCTCCGTCAAGGGGCCATCAATCACCCCGCGTCCGCCCCAGGGCCAGCCGGTGGTCGCGGCGCTCGCCCACGCGCCGCGCATTTACGAATTCGCAGCCGCCAGCAGCGATCTCGTCTTCATCACGCCAACCGACGATGATGCGGTACGCACCATCGCCGACGAAGTGCGCGCGGCAGGAGGCTCCCACCTGAAAATCTTCGCCGACGTGGTGGTGACGTTCGGCGGTGACGCCGAATTCGGTTCTGATGCACTTATTTTCACCGGCAGCGCAAAGGAGCTCGTCGACCTGCTGCTGCGGTGGCAGCGGCTTGGAGTTGACGGCGCGCGGCTGCGGCCCGCCGTCAACCGCACTGATCTCCCGGTGATCGTCGACGAGGTGGTGCCACTGCTGCAGCACGCCGGTCGATTTCGCACCGGGTACGCACCGAGTGAAACACTGCGCCAACGGCTCGGCCTCCCGGTTGCGCCCAACCGCTATGCGAAGGTGACGCCGTGCGCGCCGGCCACGATCAACAGGGCAGTGCGATCGGAAAAGGGGAGGAGGAGCGGCGCATGACCGTGGTCCCACTGTCGATTCTCGACCTGGCGCCGATCAGCGCCGGCAGCGACGCCGCGGCGGCGCTGCATAACACGATCGATCTCGCCCAACGCGCTGAGCAATGGGGATATCGCCGGTTCTGGATCGCCGAACATCACTTCGTCGGCGTCGCCAGCTCGGCACCGGCGGTGCTGATCGGGCAGATCGCGGCCGCTACCAACACAATTCGGGTCGGCTCGGCGGCAGTTCAACTGAGTCATACCACTGCCGCCGCGGTGGTCGAGAGTTTCGGCATGCTCGAGGCTTTCTATCCGGGCCGCATCGACCTCGGCGTCGGCCGCGGACAACGACGCGACACCGGATTCAAGCCCAAGCCGCCGTCGGCGAAGAACCGCCCGCCGCGGGTATGGCGCGAAGTCGACGGCGTGGTGATTCCGCTACCGTTCGACTTGCGTGGGTTGCTCGACACCGAGCGCGTCAAGGCGACGATGGAGATCCTGCAGCAGCCGGCGGCGGTAACGCCGGACTTCGTCGAGCAACTCGGGGATATTCTCGCGATGCTCGACGGTACCTACGAGGTCGAGGGTTTCGACGTGCACGCGGTCCCGGGTGAGCGATCCGGGTTGGTGCCGTGGATCTTTGGCAGCACCCGGGGTCAAAGCGCGCGATTGGCCGGCGCGCACGGACTGCCATTCGTGGCCAGCTATCACATCACTCCGGCGACCGCGCTGGAGGCCATCGATGCCTACCGGGATACGTTCGTCCCGTCGACAATGCTGCGACAGCCCTACGTCGTGGTGTCGGCCGATGTCGTCGTCGCCGAAGACAGTGCGGCGGCAAGGCGACTGGCGGCCGGCTACGGACAGTGGGTGTATTCCATCCGCACCGGGGTAGGCGCGATGCCCTACCCGAGACCCGACGATTGCCAACCGTTGCCCGAAGAGAAGTTGCCGGTGGTGAAGGACAGGCTGGAGACGCAATTCGTCGGCGACCCCGATGAGGTGGCCGAGCGGCTGTCCGCACTGCAACGACTGACCGGTGCCGACGAGCTTGTCGTCACGTCGGCACCCATGACCACCGCGACCGTCTCCGCTCACACGAGTTGCTGGCCAAGCGCTGGGGATTAGGCGGATGAGCGCGCGTGTTGGTAACCACCGCAAGCCCATTCACCTGGCTGCCCATTTTCCGGGCGTCAACAACACCACAGTGTGGACCGATCCCGCCGCGGGCAGCCAGATCGAGTTCGACTCGTTCGTGCACTTGGCCCGCACCGCCGAGCGTGGGCTGTTCGACTTCTTCTTCTTGGCCGAGGGTCTGCGGCTACGGGAGCATCGAGGCCGGATCTACGACCTGGATGTGGTGGGCCGGCCGGACACCTTCACCGTGTTGGCGGCACTGGCCGCCGTCACCGACCGGCTCGGTCTCACCGGGACCATCAACACCACCTTCAACGAGCCCTTCGAAGTGGCGAGGCAATTCGCAACGTTGGACCACCTGTCCGATGGTCGCGCCGGTTGGAACATCGTCACCTCCTCGGACGCTTTCACCGGCGAGAACTTCCGCCGGGACGGCTTCCTGGAGCACGCCGATCGCTACCGCCGCGCCGGAGAGTTCCTCACCGTGGCAAGCGAATTCTGGGACAGCTGGGCAGACGACGCGGTGGTGGCTGACGTGGGCGCCGGGATCTACGTCGATCCCAGCCGCATCGGAACCGTCGAACACCACGGGGCACAGTTCGACGTTCGCGGGGTGGCGACGCTGCCGGCCGGGCGGCAGGGGCGTCCGGTGCTGTTGCAGGCCGGCGACTCGGACGAGGGTCGAAACTTTGGCGCGAGGCACGCCGACGCGCTGTTCACGCTGCATGGATCACTCGAGGACGGTCAGCGCTATTACGCCGACGTGAAAGGCCGTGCGGCCTCCTACGGACGAAACCCCGGCCAGCTCAAGGTTTTTCCAGCGGCGACGTTTGTGCTCGGCGCCACCGCGGGTGAGGCTGCCGAGAAGGCGGTGCACATTCGGCACCAGCAGGTCAGTGGCGCGACGGCGATAGCCATGCTCGAGCAGGTATGGGGCCGTGACCTTTCCGGCTACGACCCCGACGGGCCGCTGCCCGATGCCGATCCGACCGGCGACACCAGCATCACCCAGGGTCGCGTCCGGCACGGCGACCCGTTCGCGGTGGCTCGCCGCTTCCGTGAACGCGCTGAAGCCGAAAAGCTGTCGATCCGCGAACTGGTCATCGCAGTCACCAGCCGCGAGCAGTTTGTCGGCACCGCTGCGCACATCGCCGACGAGATCGACCGATACATCCAGGCCGACGCGTGTGACGGATTCATTCTCGTGCCGCATCTGACCCCGCACGGTCTGGACGACTTCGTCGACCAGGTCGTGCCCCTGCTGCAGGAGCGTGGCGCGTACCGCTCCGAGTACAGCGGCCACACGTTGCGCGAGCACCTGGGTGGCGTCTAACCCCACCTGACCCCGCAGGGATGGGTCACACCCCTGCGGGACCAGCTACGGAAGACGTTTAGCCCGAAGTTACGGCAGTTTAGATTGGGGAATTCCCGGGTTGATCTGGGGATTTGTCGGGTTTGGTGGGATTTGTTTTGGCTACGCGGCGATGGTGAGGGGGATGGTGGTGTCGATGAGGTCG